>Ga0310121_10005855_pt1 | contig 10472 bp, 8 predicted proteins | sample CB27_Tmax_986_MG_FD_203504 | JGI IMG/M metagenome (GOLD analysis project Ga0310121, IMG submission 203504) | Marine microbial communities from Western Arctic Ocean, Canada - CB27_Tmax_986 | ecosystem: Environmental > Aquatic > Marine > Oceanic | place: Canada: Western Arctic Ocean | collected... | reverse complement strand
CCTTTTGATAAAAGTTTAATTGCTGAAATTGAACAAGCTATTGTAGATGCTAACTTAGGGCTCATCCCTTCAAATAATGGGGAAAGAGTAATTATTAATGTTCCGCCTTTAACTGAAGATAGAAGAAGAGATTTGGCAAAACAAGCCAAAGCTGAAATTGAAAATACTAAAGTGAGCATCAGAAATGTAAGGCAGAAGGCTAATGATGAAATAAAAAAATTAGGCAAAGAGGGCCTTTCAGAAGATTTAGTTAGAGGGGCTGAAGAAAGTGTTCAGGAATTAACCAATACTTATTCATCAAAACTTGATGTTATCTATACTACAAAAGAAGCGGAGATCATGACTATTTAAGAAGAGGAAAAGAAAAAGATTAAAAGGGGCAATAAGCCCCTTTTTTTATTGTTATAATACTGCCAAATCCTTTAAAATTGAAGTATTTTAGCGCAAATTATTTTTAAGTATGTGGAATTTCCTTTCCAGATTTATCATTAGATATAGAATCCTTATTATTGTTGTACTTGCAGGAATTACTGTCTTTATGTTGCATTCTGCAACTGGGGTTCGGATGTCTTATTCTTTCCCTAAAATGTTGCCAGAGGATCATCCTGTTTATATGGATTATTCAAATTTTCAGAAAAAATATGGTGAGCAAAATATTGTGATAATAGCGATTGAAGATGCTCATTTTCAGGAGATATCTCATTTTAAAGCTTGGGCTGAAGTAAGTAATAAGATCAAGCGTATTTCAGGAGTTGAGCAAGTAGTTTCAATAACTGAACTTCCTCTATTATATAAAGATACTCTAGAAAAAAAGTTTGATACAAAGCTTTGGTATGATTCATTGATAGCAACTCAAAATGAATTAGATATTGCATTTAGCTCATTTTTAGCAGAACCTTTCTATAAAGGGTTGTTGATGAATGAAAAAAATCAGGCTATTGCTTTAATGATAAAGCTTGATAATAAAGTGCTTTTAACTCCTGAAAGGAAGGATTTAATCTTTTCAATTAAAAAAATTACGGATGCCTATGCTGAAAAATATAATACTGAAATTCATTATTCAGGATTGCCTTATATCAGAACGGTTAATTCTTTAAAAGTACAAGAAGAGATATTAATTTTCATTATTCTTACTTTACTAATTACTACACTTATTTTATTGTTGTTTTTTCGTTCGTTTAAAGCAGCTATAGCATCTATAATTGTAGTAATTGTTGGTGTAATTTGGGCTTTCGGAACGATAGCTTTATTCGATTACGAGATATCAATTTTGATGGCTTTAGTGCCTCCGGTCCTTATTGTTATAGGTATCCCAAATTGTATTTTTCTGATTAATAAATTCCACAATGAATTTAAAGAGCATCAAAATAAAGTATTAGCATTAAAAAGAATGGTGCTTAAAATAGGCAATATTACTTTGCTAACTAACCTAACTACAGCATCTGGCTTTGCGGCTTTTATATTAACAAATAGCCAAGCATTACAGGAATTCGGAATAGTAGCAGCTCTTAATATTTTAGGTATTTTTCTATTATCATTATTTATCATTCCTGTTTTTTTTAGCTTTGCTAATCCTCCAAAAAGGAGGCATACACAGCACCTTGATAAAAAATGGCTAAAAAAGTTAGTTGCTTATTTGGTGTTTTGGGTGCAACATAAGAGACCCCAAATATATTTTGTAACAGCTTTGCTTATTGTTGTTGGAATTTTTGGAATCATTAATGTAAAAACTACGGGTAATTTTACTGATGATTTACCAAAAGATCAGACATTATATCAGGATTTGAAATTCTTAGAACAAAATTTTGGAGGAGTAATGCCACTTGAGGTTATTGTAGATACTAAAAAGAAAAATGGATTATTAAAATCTTATAATTTACAGAAGATTGAGAAGTTATCTAATGTGCTTTCTAGTTATGAAGAGTTCTCAGAACTAATTTCTTATATTGATGTATTAAAATATAGTAAGCAAGCTTTTTATAATGGAGATACTGCCTATTATTCATTGCCAAATAATCAAGAACAAAGAATAATTTTGAGCTACTTAAAAAATAGTTCTGATGGTTTAGGTTTTGGTAATTTACTAATGGATTCATTAAAACAAGAAGCAAGAATCAGTTTAAGGATGGTAGATATTTCTACTTCAAAAATGGATAGTATTTTTGAAGATTTGTTGCCTAGGATTAATACAATTTTTAATAGTGAGAAATATGATGTTACAGTTACAGGAGCAAGCATAGTCTTTTTAAATGGAACTAAATTCCTAATTAAAAATTTAATTTTGAGCTTATTATTGGTAATAGTGCTCATTTCAATATTTATGGCATGGATGTTTAATTCTTTCAGAATGGTAGTGATATCAATTATACCTAATTTAATCCCATTACTACTTACTGGAGCAATTATGGGGTATTTTGGCATTGCTCTAAAGCCTTCAACAATACTAGTATTTAGTATTGCGTTTGGTATTTCGGTTGATGATACTATTCACTTTTTAGCTAAGTACAGACAGGAGTTAGTCGCTAACAATTGGCATATCAAAAAATCAGTTTTAGCCGCCTTAAAAGAGACTGGAGTAAGTATGTTTTACACTTCAGTTGTTTTATTCTTTGGTTTTTTTATCTTTATAGCCTCTGATTTTGGAGGAACAGTAGCACTCGGTTTATTAGTGTCAATTACATTGTTATTGGCAATGTCGGCAAATTTATTATTGCTTCCAGCCCTTTTATTATCATTAGATCGAGTGATTAATTATGAGGCATTTCAAGAGCCATTATTAGATGCATTTGATGAAGAAGATATTGAATTGGATGAACTTAAAGTAAAACGAAAAGCAAAAAAATGAAAGGAATAATATTAGCAGGAGGTTCAGGTACTCGCCTTCACCCTTTAACCTTGGCAATGAGTAAGCAGATGATGCCTATTTATGATAAGCCCATGATTTATTATCCATTGTCTACTTTGATGTATTCAGGGATAAATGAAATATTAATCATTTCCACTCCACATGATTTACCATTATTCAAAAAACTGTTAGGAGATGGCAGTAAATTAGGTTGTCGTTTTGAATATAAAGTACAAGAAGTGCCAAACGGCTTAGCGCAAGCATTTGTATTGGGAGAAGAATTTATTGGAGACGATAAAGTATGTTTAGTTTTGGGAGACAATATTTTTCAGATGAAGATAAAGACATTGACCTCATGTAAAGATGTAGAAGGGGGTATTATTTTTGGATATCATGTTAACGATCCAGAAAGATATGGTGTAGTTGATTTTGATGAAAATTATCATGCGTTATCATTAGAAGAAAAGCCAAAAAATCCAAAATCCAATTATGCAGTTCCAGGGCTTTATTATTATGATAATTCTGTAGTAGAAATAGCTAAGAGTATTCAGCCATCTGCAAGGGGTGAGTATGAGATTACAGATGTAAATAAAGAATATCTAAGACAAGGAAGATTGGATGTGAAAGTTCTAGGCAGAGGTACCGTTTGGTTGGATACAGGAACCTTTGCATCTTTAATGCAAGCCAACCAATATGTGCAAGTAATTGAAGAAAGACAAGGTAAAAAAATTGGCTGTATTGAGGAGGCGGCTTACACAATGGGCTATATTAATGATGAGCAACTGTTAGCAGTAGCCGAACCCCTTAGAAAAAGTGGCTATGGTGAGTATTTGGTAAAATTGGCCAATAAAAAGTAATGCAAAATTTAGAACAGTTACAAGTACTTATTGAGCAAGAACTAGCAAAGATAGATTATCCTAATAGTCCTAAACAGCTTTATCAGCCAATTGATTATGTAATGGGTTTAGGAGGCAAAAGAATGCGTCCAATTTTAGTATTAATGGCTCATCAATTATTTAATGATGATTTAACCAAAGCTATTTCTCCTGCTCTTGGCATTGAGGTATTTCATAATTTCACATTACTGCATGACGATATAATGGACAATGCACCAATAAGAAGAGGTAAGCAAACTGTACATGAAAAATGGAATAAAAATGTTGCTATTTTATCAGGTGACGTTATGATGATTCAAACTTATCAATTGATGTTGAAAGCGGATTCAGATATTTTAAAAGATGTACTTGATGTATTTAGTAAAGCTGCAACTGAGGTTTGTGAAGGGCAGCAATGGGATATGGATTTTGAAACTCAGGAAAATGTACAGCTTACCGATTACATGAAAATGATTGAAAATAAAACGGCTGTGCTTTTGGCAGCATCTTTACAAATTGGCGGAATAACCGCTGGAGCATCTAAGGAAAATCAAAATAATTTATATCATTTTGGGCTTAATATGGGAATTGCCTTTCAATTGAAAGATGATTTGTTAGATGCTTTTGGAAATCCAGATGAGTTTGGGAAACAAATTGGTGGTGATATCATAGCAAACAAAAAAACTTTCCTTTATTTGAAAGCACTTCAGTTAGCAAATGAGAAGCAAAAGGAAAGTTTAGTTAATTATTTCAAAACACAAGAGCAGACCGAGCAAAAGGTGATGGGAGTAAAAACCATATTTACGGATTTAGATATTCCAAAACATACAGTGGGCATGATGAAAGCTTATTACACAAAAGCCATGAAGCATTTAGATGCCATTGATTCTGATAATAAAGCACCATTAATTGCATTCTCCGAAAAATTAATGGATAGGATTTCCTAAAGAACGTAAATCAGCCAAGAAATTTAGCTAAGTCGGTTACGGTAGAGTAGTAGGGGTATTTTAGGTTGACCCCTATTCTTCACGAACTTTACCTTATTTTTGAGAAATTAATTTTCCTTTCTCATATACCTTTTTGGATTCTAATTGACCATTTTCATAATACCATTTCCACAGACCTTCTTGTTTACTATCCTTAAAATTTCCTTCATATTTTAATTGACCATTTTCATAATACCATTTCCACAGACCGTCTTTTTTATTATCTTTAAAATTTCCTTCAGATTTTAATTGACTATTTTCGTGATAGGATTTTAACAGACCTTCTCGTTTACCATCTTTCCAATTCTCTTCAAGTAATAATTGACCATTTTTCTGATAGTATTTACACAGACCTTCTTTTATAGTTTTACCTTTTAAAAAATCAAATATTCCCATGTTACAAACTTACAAATATCTATCTTCACTTTCTCAATTTTCCACTTGGATTCTAAATACTGCTATTATTTTAAGTGTGAATCAATGTAGATATGTACGAATTTTAAGAAATCGATATTCTTAAGATTTCAACTTCCTATCCCAATAGTTTGGCTCTAAGGTTTTTGTTTTTTGGTTCCAATAATCAGGCGTTACTTTCTGCCCTTCAGGGGTTTTAAGCTTTCTTTGGTAAACCCAAATTACATGATTAAAAATAACATCCGTTACGCCAATGGTAAAAGTAATTGGGTCTTCCTCTGTTTTTCTTTTATCTTCCTCTACCTGAACATCAAAGTTATTAAAATTCAAAAGAGAAGTTAGGAAGTCTATCCTCTGTTTTGTGCAACCTTTTTCTACAATGGTGCACCTTATTTCATTGACTTCTTTTACGTTATGTTTTCCAATGTTTAAACTCATTATATCCCAAAAGATAAATTATTTATATACTCAAAAAGCTGTCCAAAAAATCCGATAACAAATATTCCAATTACACAAATGACAAGAGCAAAACGCGCATAATTATCACTTTTAATTTTTGCAATTGGCGTATCATTTTTATTGATAAACATGGCTTTTACCACAATAAGATAATAGTAAAGCGAGATGGTAGCATTAATGACCGCAATAAGTACTAGCCAATAATAACCTTGCTCGGCAGCAGCAGTGAACAAAAAGAATTTTCCAAAAAATCCTGCAATAGGAGGAATGCCAGCCAAAGAGAAAAGCGACAACATCATGACCAAACTTAGCTTAGGATTTGTGTGATAAAGCCCATTATAATCATCAATATTTTCTTTCCCAGAATAATCAGAAATAACAGAAACCACCCCAAAAGCACCCAAATTGGAAAAGATATAAATCAGCATAAAATAGATAACAGTCGCCATCCCTAATGTGCTAGTTCCTATGATTCCGAGCAAGATAAACCCTGCTTGTGCAATAGAGGAAAAAGCTAAAAACCGTTTTATATTTTGCTGTCTGATGGCAAACAAATTACCAATTGTCATAGTGAGAATGGCTAAAATATAAATGATACTTGCCCAAACTTCCACCATTGTTCTGAAAATAGTGAAAAGCAAAATAGTAAGAATAAAAACAGCTGCCCCTTTTGAAATAACTGACAAATAAGAAGTGATATTCACAGGTGCTCCCTCATACACATCAGCTGTCCACAGATGAAAAGGAACCAATGAAATTTTAAAAGAAAGTCCTGATAAAAAGAAAATAAGAGCTAGAACTGCCAAAGGAGTATCCATACTCACAAGACCTAACTGTTCAAAATAAGTGCTACCAAATTGTCCGTAAAAAAGAGAAATTCCAAATAGCATTATTCCAGAAGAGAATGCGGCAGAAAGAATAAGTTTTACTCCTGCTTCTGCCGATTTTTGGTTAAATGCACTGTAGGCAACAAGTGCCGCCATTGGGATGGTGGCCAGTTCCAGCCCTAAATAAAACATCAGAAACTCTCCAGATGAAATCATGAAATTCATTCCAATAAGAGTAGAAAAAAGCAAAATAAAATATTCACTGATTTTATTCAAATTTTCCGTTTTTGTAAGCCAGTTTGCCGATTGAAGCAAAACTATAAACACCCCAATATTTAATATATTTTTCATTAAAATAATCAACCCAGAAGTTTGATACATACCACCAAAAAGCGTTCCACTTTGGTTTCCAAAAAATCCTAAAATAGTATAAAATCCAAACAGAGAAATAGCCAATGGAATAACTTTCTTCTTATTGTCAAGCGCTATTTCTGCTACTAATAAAACCAGTGCTATTATAGTAAGTAGCAATTCGTGTTTCATTATTATAAACTGACTCAAATCCATATTTCTAATTTGTTAACATCACTATTTTATTTACAATTGGTTCTAAACTCTCCCAAATAATATCCGACATCCAAAGAGGCGCTACTCCCATTGCAATAATGGTAAAAAGCAAAACAAAGATTGGTATTTTTTCATGCCATACTGCATCCGAAATCAAACTATGTTTTTCATCAATCACAGGACCTAATAATATTTTTCCTACCACTCTTAAAATATAAACTGCTGTAACCACAATAGAAGAAACTGCAATAATTGTTACTGCTCTATGGAAGACATCTTCATTTTGATAGGCTCCCACAAATATGGTCATTTCAGCAACAAATCCGCTTAATCCTGGAAGCCCCAAAGACGCAAAACCAGCAATAACATATGCTACTGCCAAAAATGGCATTACCTTCATCAGCCCTCCCATTTTTTTGATATCCCTTGTTCCTGTTCTTTCGTAAATCATTCCAATCAATGCAAAGAAAAGAGCAGTCATCAATCCATGAGAAATCATTTGTAAAATTGCCCCATCAAAAGCAGTTTGATTCATCATCAGCACTGCAAAAAGCACCAATCCACAATGGCTAACTGATGAGTACGCATTTATATATTTCAAATCGGTTTGCACAATTGCACCCAATGCGCCATAAATTACAGAAGTAGAAGTGAGAATAATAAAAATCCAAGCCATTTCATTAGCAGCCTCTGGCATCAAGTACATGGCAACTCTAAAAGCACCATAACCACCTAGCTTCATCAGCACACCTGCATGCAACATGGAAACTGCTGTTGGTGCAGAAGCATGTCCGTCAGGTGACCAAGTATGAAAAGGGAAAAGTGCTCCTAAAACCCCAAAACCAATAAAGGTAAGCGGAAAGAAAAATCTTTGTGCTTCAATCGGGATAGTTACTTTTGCTATCTCCAAAAGATTAAAAGTTAGTTGCCCCCCATCAGGTGAAGAATTAAAATAAATACCCAAAATACCAACCAGTAATAAGGCAGAGCCACCCATTAGCATTAGCGTAAGCTTCATGGCGGAATACTCCTTTTTACCAGTGCCCCAAATCCCGATTAAAAGATACATTGGTAATACCGCAATTTCATAAAAAAGGAAAAGCGTAAATAAATCCAAGGAGATAAAAAATCCGAAAACACCAGTAGCAAGAACAATTAAAGAGATGAAGAATTCTTTGGAAAGATATTTTACATTCCATGAAGAAAAGATGCCTGTGAAAATGATAATTCCAGTAAGCAAAATCATCAGAACAGAAATTCCATCTACCCCAACGGCATAGTGAATATTAAGAGTCTTAAACCACAGATATGATTCTTGAAGAATCATTTCTGAATCATTTCCAGATGCTCTTTCGGTCAAATAAATAAACACCAAACGGATAGATTGTAAAAGTTGTATTGTCATTCCAATAGCAGCTATTACCCTTACATTTTTTAATTCTTTAGTAAACAGTAATGCTAAAACTGTTAGTATTGGAATGATTATTAATGAAGTTAAAATATCCATTTAGCTAGAAATTAAGTAAATAAAAATAACAATTAAAAGAAGCATTCCAGATACAAAAACAGAAGCATATTGTTGTAATTGTCCTGATTGCAATCCTTTTATTTTAAGGGCAACATAATTGGTGACACTAGCAACTCCATCCATTGTAGCATCAATAATATGCCTATCGAACCAAGCAATAGGGGAAGAAAATCTTTTGAAAATTACTTTTTTAGTTACAAATAAATACAACTCATCAAAGTAGAATTTGTTAAGTGCATATTTATAGAAAGATCCGAAAGAAGCAGCTGCTCTACTTGGCAAGTCACTTTCTTTTTTATAAAAAACAAAAGCAACAATTATTCCAAAAAGTGCAATCCCAATTGAAGGTAGTGCAATCTCCCAATGCATATGAATATCAAAAGGTAATCCATCAGAAGTTACAAAATTACTGAATGGAATAAAACCAACTACTGCTGAAGCAATTGCTAAAAATATAAGTGGGAATGTCATGCTAAAAGGCACTTCATGTGGTGTGTGTTCATACTCTTTTTCCTTCCCCCAAAAAATACCAAAATATAAACGGAACATATAAAAAGCAGTAAGCCCAGCTACAATCCACTCTACCCAAAAGTAAATTTGATGATGATTGTAAGCGGCAACTAAAATTTCATCTTTACTGAAAAATCCAGCAAAAGGGGGAATCCCAGAAATTGCCAAACAAGCAATTAGAAAAGTAATGTGAGTTATGGGCATGTATTTTCGTAAACCTCCCATTTCGCTTAAATTATTTGTGTGAATTGCATGAATAATTGCCCCAGCTCCTAAAAACAATAAGGCTTTAAACATGGCGTGAGTAAACAAATGAAACATAGAAGCCATAAAACCAAGACCGGCTTCTGCACCATAGCCAGAAACACCCAACGCCAACATCATATATCCAATTTGAGACATGGTGGAAAAAGCAAGTATTCTTTTTATATCAGTTTGGGTACAAGCAATAACTGCCGCAAAAATGGAAGAGAATCCCCCAATAATAGCTACCACTTCCAATGCATTTGGGGCGACAATGGCAAAAATAGGGAATAGTCTTGCTACCAAAAATACCCCTGCAACTACCATGGTTGCTGCATGGATTAAAGCGGATACTGGGGTTGGCCCTTCCATGGCATCCGGCAACCAGATATGAAATGGGAACATAGCAGATTTTCCAGCTCCTCCCATAAAAATCAGAATTAGCGCCCAACCCATTGTCGATAATCCTAAAAATACAGCTGATGAACTTTGCATAAATGCAGGACCTTCCGGATTGCACAGAATGTTAAAATCGAAAGTCCCCGTTAAATAGGATAGAATTAAAATACCAATCAAAAATCCTAAATCGGCAAAACGAGTAACAATAAAGGCTTTTTTAGATGCAGCAACTGCTGATGGTTTTTGATAATAATGAGCAATCAAAAGATAAGAAGAAAGCCCCACCAATTCCCAAAACATATACATTTGGAAAATATTGGTAGCTACCACCAATCCAAGCATGGAAAAAGTAAAGAGGGAAAGGAAAGCAAAAAATCGGCTATACCCCTGGTCTCCCTTCATATAGCCCAAACTATAAATATGAACCATAAGAGATATTGTGCTAATAACAACAAGCATCATTACAGAAATAGGGTCCAATAGCACACCAATATCAATATGAAGCGAATCGGTAAATCGTAACCATTCCATATTAAAACCAACAATTTTTTGAAAAGCATCATCTAAGCCTTTTCCTGCTTTAAAGAAATAATGATAAGCAGTAAAATAAGAAAGATAGGTTGCAACAGCCATTCCGGCAACTCCTAAATATCCTGTAAAACTTTCTTTTATCTTAGATCCAAATAGGCCGTTTATTACAAAAACAGCAAAAGGAATTAAAGCGATATATATGGTATAAGAGAAGTCCATGATTAATATTTCATCTGGTCAATATTTTCGACATCAATATTTTGAATGTTTCTATAGATATTAATAATT
>Ga0310121_10005853_pt1 | contig 10474 bp, 14 predicted proteins | sample CB27_Tmax_986_MG_FD_203504 | JGI IMG/M metagenome (GOLD analysis project Ga0310121, IMG submission 203504) | Marine microbial communities from Western Arctic Ocean, Canada - CB27_Tmax_986 | ecosystem: Environmental > Aquatic > Marine > Oceanic | place: Canada: Western Arctic Ocean | collected... | reverse complement strand
GCGTCCGACGGTCGCCAGCTGCTGGCTCGTTTGGAAGCAATGGACCTCAAGATGCACGCCTTTCGCGAGATGCCACCGGATCCAGCCGTGGGGACATTGAGTCGCACCGATCGCCTTCAACCGATTCCTGACGAAGCCGTGGCGCCGGCTGCTGGCTGGCATGATCCGAAATTGATCGAATCCTTGGCGGACCTCGCCGCGGCTGGCTTACCTTTGGAAGAGGGTCTGCGTGCGTTAGCGGAGGAGTTGCCACGGAAGTCCACTCGCAAGCGATTGAGACAATTTTCGAAACGTTTGGAACAAGGCATGCCCATTTCAGATGCGATTGCGGCCGAAGGGGTCCCGGACGACCTTCGCGCCATTTTGAGGGCAAGCCAAACGACAGCTGGACTGGGGCAACTGCTCCATAACTACGCTCGCCACCTGGGACACGTGGGCACGATCAAGCACGAGATATATTTGTCACTGGTCTATCCATTTTTGGTGTTTTCGATGACTCTGTGCGCGTCGTTCATATTGGCAACGCGGGTCGTCCCCACATTTGAAATAATATTCAATGACTTCGACACTCCATTGCCGCCACCGACCCTATTGGTAGTCTACGTTTGTCGTTTGATGCGGCGTTTCAGCTGGTTGATAGTACTGTCTCTGGCCTTTTTGCTTGTTGCGTCGTTCATTCTGCTGAAAGCGGACGGATGGCGGTCCCATGTGACGTCTATTCTTTATCGAGTTCCCATTGTAGGCCGGACACTACGGTACTTCGACACAGCCCGATTTGTTGACCTGCTTTCACTATTGATGGACGGCGACATCCCATTGCCAATCGACTTGCGTCTTGCTGGCGAGGGGACTGGATCGGCTCCTATCCAAATGGCTGCATACCGGTTGGCACATCGAGTTTCTCAAGGAATTGCAATCAACGACGGCGCAGCGGACTTGGCCGTATTTCCAGCGACATTGCTTAACTCGATTCGCCGCGGTCCTCCGGCGTCGTCCATGACTTCGCTCTTACGTGGGATCGCTGAGATGTTTCATCAACAGTCGCGGCAAAGAGCCATGATGGTCGCCGTCGTCTGCGGACCCATCTTGTTGGTGGTGGCTGGCTGCCTGGTGGGTTTCGTCGTTCTCTCGCTGTTCTTGCCCCTTGTCTCGTTGGTACAGAATCTCTCCTAGTGAATCAATGCCGCAATCAACCGCAAACGAATGGTTTCCGACTTTCTCCGCGATCCTACGCGGGCGGCCTCCCTTGTTTCCAACGTTTGTGCGTGGCTGGCGCTGGCTTACCGGTTTGCTCGGATGGATGATCGGCTTGCGCCCAACGCAAATCGCCTTATTGCGTCTGTTGGTTCTTTGTATAGAAAACGGGCTCCCTTTGGAATCGATGCTCATGTCGTTTGCGAAGGATGTCGGTGGGCGTCAGCGTAATCGTATCGAGCGCGTGGTTTGTTTTCTACAGAACGGCCAGTCATTGGCCGACGCTTTCGAATCCGTGCCCAACACCCTGCCGGATGATGTAGTCATGGCCATTCGTGTAGGTACCGAAACAGGAATGCTGACCGACATGCTTACAGAGTTCGTGGACAAGCAAGCCGTCATCCAAGAAGAGCGCATCACCACGGAAGCCGGTCTGCCGCTTTACTTGGGAATTGTGTTGCTATTCTTTGCTTTAATACTTACGTTCGTCATGATCAAAATAATTCCCACTTACCAGAAAATCTTTGAAGGCTTCCAGTTAGAGCTTCCGGCTCCTTTGATGGTGCTTATCTCCATTACGGCGACGATCGATCAATACTCGTACCTCCTCTTTCTCGGTGGGTTGATAGGCTTAATAGCAATGGTGAGTGGCGTGGTTCAGCGATCCGCACGACGAGGCCTGCTGGCGAGATTCTGGCAGCCATGGTTTGGGACTCAATCGTCATCGTTATTGAGAAGTTAGGCGGTGGCCGAAGATCAAGGACGACCTTTTTCCGTCGTACTGGAAACACTTGCGAAGTTTCACCCGGAGGCCAGCTTCCGCCAACGTTTACTGCGTGTTCGCAATGAAATGGAGCACGGGGAAGACGTATGGGATTGCCTCCGAGCCGTGGATTTGGTCACGTCGGCCGAGTCTTCCGTGTTGGAGACGGCGCGTCGGGCAGGCAACCAGGAATGGGCTCTGCGCTTCGTAGCGCGGAGGCACACGCGACGGCAGCTGCAGCGATGGGCCAGGTGGAGAGAAGTGATCTCAACCCTGGCGATCCTGGTTGTTTGCGCGATTATAGGCAGCACGGTGTTGATCCTCTTTTCCTCGCTTCCGGAACTTGTTTGGAGACTGGTTTAATGCATACCGCAACATTGAGCGCACGACGTCGAACCGGCGTCGCGATGATCGAACTCTTGATTGCCAGCGGCGTGATGATCGCCCTTGTTTCCTTGGTGTTGCCAACGATGCGGGCGATCTCCCTGGCCCACAGGGACGGTTGGGAAGTCAGGTTCGCCCGTGAGGAATTGGACAATTTTCTCGGCCATCTTGTGGAGATACCGTTGAACCAGCTCGAAGAAATGGATGTGTCCGAGACACAAGTCGGCCAACGCATCGACCAACGTCTTCGTGATCCGGTCCTTCGATTGAGCGTCGACGCGGACGGACAGGCTAAACGTCTTCATCTCATTTTGCGTTGGACAAATCGGTTTGGACAGCCAGCCGCACCGTTGGAGCTGACCACGTGGGTTTATCCTCGACAACCGTCGGTCTCAAGCGTTGGCGAGTCACTGGAGCAAGAGTCATGATGCGCCGATATCGGGGAACCACTCTGACGGAACTTTTGATCGTACTGGCGGTCAGCGGACCCGTTTTTGGAGCGGGTGTCAGCGTCATCCACAAGATGTTGGCCTTTGATCGACGGATTCGTCAGGAGGTGGAGATGAGGCAAACGCTCGTGCGATTGGCCCGGACCTGGCGAGATGATATTCACCATTCCACGACCGTTGAGCTGGAACAGTTAGAGCCGGACAACCACCAGCTGAAAGACTCCGAGCCTCATGCGACACAAGTCCTAACACTATCTTCGAATTCTGAGGGTACCATCAGCTACTTCGTCCAAGAAAACGTCTGTCAACTCACTCGAACAGCTATTGGCGGCGTGTCGCGTCATGACGAGTTTCGGTTACCGTCGGAGTGGACAATCCAGATACAGCGATTCTCGAACGACGAATGGTTACGCCTTTGCGTGTGGCCCACGGATGTATTGCAGCCGGTCGAAGCCGACAACGACTTTCCGGCGCTGGCGACGAAGGCAACGCTCATTCTGGAAGCAAAAATCGGCCGAGATCATCCTTTCTTATCCCGCGGAGCTGACATCTGAGAGCCTCAAATGATCCACGCTACCTCCCAGCGACGACGTGCTCCGCGCCGCGGCTACGCACTGGTTTTCGTCATCCTGTGTGCCACGCTGTTCACGCTGATATCTGGAACGCTGCTGAATTTCGTGGTCCAGTACCGTCGCCAATGCAGGTACGAAATGCTGCGAACACAAGCCGGCTGGTGCGCCGAAGCCGGTCTGGAGCGAGCTTGGTTTCAATTGAGCCGCGACCCTGGCTACGGCGGAGAGGTCTGGGTGGCTGAAGTTGAGGCACGGGCCAACGTGCGGACGGCCCGTATTGAAATTACGGTAGTTGACGTTGGCGAGCGATCGGAAAAGCGTCAATTGAACGTCCGAGCAAGATATCCCTCGGAAGGCCCCGATTTTGCCGTCCGCAACAAATCGATGGAAGTACAAATACCTATCTCAGGAGAGTAACCATGTTCAACACGAGTCTCCAGGTCTATCGCGCCACTGCGTCCGTATCGCGCATGTCGAAGCCACACCGTTCAGGTTTCACACTTGTCGAGCTACTGGTCGTCATCGCCATTATCAGCATTCTCGTCTCGATGATGCTTCCGGCCGTCAACGCTGCGCGCGAATCGGCTCGGCGGGTGCAATGTGTCAATCACGTTTTGCAGATTGGTTTGGCGATGCAGAACTACGAGATGGGCATGGAGGCGCTTCCATCGGGTGTACTGGACGTCGATGGGCCCGTGCAAGCTACTGAGTCTGGCCAACACATTAGTTGGACCGTCCAGCTACTACCCTATTTAGAGCACAATCCGCTTTTCGAAATGATCGATATGCGCGCCGGCGCTTACGCGGAAAAGAACGCAGTGGCACGACGACATCAACTGGATATTTTCCAATGCCCGTCCGCGTTTCGGTTGAATCCGACCGCTACGTCCGAACATGGCATCCTCGGCACGGTCAACTACGCCGGTTGCCATCATGACGTCGAGGCGCCGATCGACGCCGATCGACGCCGACAACCACGGTTTGCTTTATCGCAACAGCCGGGTGAGGTATGTGGATATCTGGGATGGCAGCAGCAAGACGATTCTCGTTGGTGAAAAGCTGACCATCGCTGGTGATTTAGGATGGGTCTCGGGTACCAAGGCGACTTTGCGGAATACTGGGACGATGGAGCAATTTTCTCCGGTTGCGCCCAGCCCTCATCCAGATACGGAGGACCCGCTTCACGTGGGTGGTTTCGGAAGCGGTCATCCGGGTGGCGCCAACTTCGTGTTCGCCGATGGTTCCGTAAAATTTCTGGTGACCGAAATTGAACCGAATGTGTTCAATCAGCTGGGCCATCGGGCCGATGGACAACTGCTGAGCGCCGAGATGTACTAGGCGCCGAGATGTACTAGGGTTTGTTTTAAGACCTGAAAACGCTCACCCGATCTCTCTCCCGCTAGCGGGAGAGACCAAAGGAACCGCTGCGAGGTCAGTTTGCTGAGTTTTGAAACAAAGCCCAGGTTCTTTCTAGATTCCGACACTGGTGTAGAATCCGAACCTGAGAACCGACTCTTGGTCGTCGGGGTGACTGTGTCTTTCCGAATCTGGAGTGAAGATGAATGTAGGAGCGGTTTCGAACCCGGCGAGTGAAGGTCAATCGGCCGCTGGTAAAGTGCTACTGGTCATCGGCGATGCGACTGAGATCGTGGATACACTTTACCCCTGGATGCGTTTGCAAGAGGACGGCTTCGAGGTAGTCCTCGCGGCACCTGAGGTGCGCGTCTATCCGATGGTTCAGCATGAGCGGCCGGATGGGTGGCATATCACCAGAGAATCCGCCGGCTACCTGATCGAGTCCGATATAGCGTTCGCCGACGTTCAACCCGAGGACTACGACGGGTTGCTCGTGAGCGGCGGCAGGGCCCCGGAATACATTCGCTATGACAAGGACCTAATCCGAACCGTCCAGTGGATCGCGGCAGCTGGACGACCGTTCGGCTCGGTTTGTCACGGCATCGAGGTCCTGGCGACGGCCGGTGTGATTGAGGGCAAGCGCATTACGACGGTCCCTAAATGTCAATTTGACGCGGAGGTTTGTGGCGCCACGTACGTCGCCGGGCCAGTTGTTGTCGATGGCCAGCTGGTGACCGCCCGTGGTTCGCGCGATGGATGGCAATGGATGCGCGAATTTGTCAAGCTGCTCAAGGCGAACGAAGGTCCAACATGAAGATTTCACTCTCGGTCCGCATCGTCGAATCGCCGTGCAAGACCGAGCTCTTCGTTTCGTTTGAGGAGATTGTCAGCATCGCGGCGGAGACCGGCTATGACGCCATATGCATGCGGGCAAGTGCTGGCGGCGTCCAAACGCCCGTGAGTCAGCTCTTGCGGATGGCGGACGTTGTCCACGCCGCTGGACTTCGCGTCTCAATGGTGACGGCGGACTTCCAGGTACCACTGAACAAGGACGATGGCCCCAACAGCCTACGGGACATTGGTCCCAGTCTCGAAGTGGCCTCGGCACTCCATTGCGACCTCGTGCGCGTTTGCCTCAAAACGCCGGACGACATTCCGTTCGCGCGAGATGCAGCCGAGCGCGCCTCGAACCGTGGAATTCGACTAGCACACCAATGTCACACCAGTTCGCTATTCGAGGAGGTCGGTCCCATGCTAGACGTTGTCCAGCAGATCGACCGGCCTAATTTCGGAATCATCTTCGAACCAGCGAACCTCATGCTGTGCGGCCAGGCGTACGACAAGACCGCGCTGGAAGCCTTGAAACCGTTTCTATTCAACGTCTACGTGCAGAATCATCGTTTGGATACGAATGGTCCAGAAACACTGCCCACCTACTGTCGTGGAGATGTGCGGTTTCATCACCTCGAATTGTGGGAGCCCGGCGGTGTTGATTTCGGTGCCGTTTTTGACGGTCTACGTTTCGTCGAATACGACGAATATTTCACGATCCATCAGGCGCGGGGCATCGAAACGGCCGGTGATGCCAGACAGTATGCGCGCCGTTGTTTCCAGTGGTTTAGGAAGGCCCACGGCTCGTAGCGCCGCAACTTCTTGCAACACGTCGTCTCTCTAGCTTTCATTCTGTTTTCGCTTCTTCGTTGCGAGTGGCCCGCAGGCTTACCGATTCGGGATAAATAGTGTAGAAAATCGACTTGGTTCGCCTAATTCAGGATCCTGTCGCCTCCGACAATCCCCGCTGCAGCACATCTGGACGCCCGAATGACGGCGATTTTTACCTCGATTCACAAATCAACTCATACGGCCGGCTAGGTCGGAATGCGGCATGCGACAGATGAACGAGCTTAGATTCTTGAAAGAAAGACTTCGACACGCGACTGGCCGCCTACAAGAAAAAAGTAGCCTCAGACGAGTCGCTCAAAGACGACCCGCAGATGCAGGCCGAGTGGGCTCAACTCCAACAACTGGAGGTGAAACTGAAAACGTTGGAGAGCGACGCCCGCATCAAGAATTTCATCTTCAAGGAAGCGGACTCACCAGAATCCATTCCAGGATTCCCTAATAATGGTGAGGCGTGCCGTGAAGCACTGGCTGCGGACATGAGCCGAACCCTCAATCTCATGACTGGGATTGATATCGGAGTTCCAGAGACACACGTGATTAAGGTTTCAGCCGCGTCGATTGACGAATACGGCACAGGCGAGGTGGTCGGTTCCGTCCAAGCGGTAGCCGAAGCTGAAAGCGATTTGCTGAAAGCCACCATGGCGGATCCGACGATCTATGCCAAAATCCCCAAGGATTGCGTCGATTCCTTGGCCGTTATGGACATCGTATCACTCAAAACGGACCGCCATGAAGGCAATTTCATGTTGGGTAAACGTGATGACGGATCGGGGGCCGAGGAACCAACACTGATTCCGATCGACCACGGTCTCAGCTTCCCAAGTCGGGACGGAATGACATGCCCTGAAGGAGATTGGACCCATGAGCGTGGATGAAAAGATGGACATCGCGCAGGATGTGTACAATCTGGGATGGAATCCGCATCTTCCGGCCCCGAGTTTCTGGAGAACTTGGGCCTCTTGGCTCAATGTCAACGCCCACTTAGCCGTGAGAATCTCGAAGTATAAGATTGAGAATCCCGAAACCCGTCAAAAAGTGGACGACCTCGTCAATCAACTCAAGAACGACGACCCGGGAGGTAGTTGGCAGAATATTCTCACGAAACACAAACAATTTCGTGATTGTTGGAAGGGTCTGGAACAGCATGCCGAGCGGCTAAATCCCGATACTTCGTATAACGATCGCCAGCTCTATCTCCAAGGGCTCGGCATTGAAGATCCGAGTTTCGACGACACTAAGGCCTGCAAAGACTACCAACGGTTGGGTGGTGACGACCGTTTGGCGGCTTTCGGAGTTCGCTACGAAGCCATGGATATCCATACCGACTGAAGGAATTGGCCACGCGCGTCAAGGCGGATGAAGCCGGCGCATTGGAGGCATTGATCTCCTCGGCAGACTTCAAGGCAATGCCAGAGAAGTGGCATCTCGAAGAGACACCTGTCACGATCAAGGACTGGAAGGAGCGTCTGGCGCTGTGGCAGAAGTATGAAAGCATGGGAGGAGACAAGGCTCTTTATCGATCAGGAGTAGCCGGCGACTACAACGCGGACTTGAGCAGTCGAATTGAAAATATCAACGCCCTGAATAACCAGACCAAGCATCTGAGCGATGTCAACGAGATCGACGAAAGCGATCGCTACAAACCAGCGGCCAAAACGCGGATTGGGCTTTTGGACGGGCCGGTTTACGGTCATCACCGAAACGCAACGGCGCATGGCGGCAAGACCCGCCTTGCATCGCGCCCAGATGCTCATTGATTCAGAAGACTTCCATGGCGTCGTCGAATACCTGCCGGTTCTAGCCAAGACCATCGAGGACGCGGAAAGCATGAAGCTGAACGATTAACTGGTCGGCGGCATTTACGTCTTGCCCAAACCCATACTCGCATCGATCTGATGGAGTGGCTCTTCGCCGTTGGCCAATCGGCGCGCGTTGTCTACGGCGATCTGGCAGCGACGCCGCACCGTTTCGTCCGTTTGCCCCGACGTATGTGGCGTCACGATAAAGTTTTTCAGTTGATATTCGGGGCGGCTGGGATCAGCCGGCTCGTTGGCGAAGACGTCGATGCCCGCTCCGCCGATCTTGCCGTTAATCATCGCTTCCGCCAGCGCGTCCTCGTCCACTAATGCGCCGCGAGCCACATTGACGAGAATCGCCGTGGGTTTCATGAGCGCCAATCGCCGTGCGTCGATGATGTGCGTCGTCTCTGGAGTGAGATGGAGATGGACGGACAAAACATCGCAGCGGGCGATGACCGTATCCATTTCGTCGGACATTCCGTAGAAATCAGGTTGCATGTCTGCCGGCAGGTCATCCTCCAACGGCCGCACATCGATCGCCTCGATCCGCATGCCGAAGCTCTTGGCCCGTTTTGCCAGCTGCCGGCCGCTGGCACCAAACCCGACGATGCCCAACGTCATTTTGTCCAAGGTCTTACCGCTGGGATCCGCGACCTTGCCAGCGCGAAAATTCACCAGTGCGTCGTTATATCGGCGCGTGAGCATCAGAATGTACATCATCGCGCACTCGGCCAACCCAAAGGCGCTGGTGAAACCGGGCGTATTCCCGATCGAACACCCTTTGCCAAGAATGTAAGAAACCTCGCAATGGTCCAGACCAGTACCAATGACCTGCCAAAACTTCACGTCGCTGGCAACATCGATGATTTCTCGTCGTGCCTGCCCGCCAATATCGATCATCATCTCCACGCCACGCAACTGGTCAGCCAGATTTCCGGCTGCATCCAAGTCGGTGCATTCAAGATGGTTGTGGAGAAACTCAAGGCAGTCATCGACGTATTCACAGTCGTTTTGCTGGTAAATCGCGATCTTGGGTGGTGGCATTCTGGTACTCACTGGAACGAGTCGAGTAACGACGATGTGTAGGAACGTGATGAGTCGAAGTGTTATGGGTCCACGATTTGGAGAGTGTGGTTGTAGCGCATCGAGACGTCGTCGTCCAGGGGCCCAAATGGCGACCAAGCTATCCAGTGCGGCTGATATGGGTCATGTCCGTTACCTCCACACTTGGTCAGCGGTGCAGCGGCCTATAAGTGTTATCAGCGTTGCAAGTGTTCCGATCGAAATCGGCCCTTACAGCAATACTCGACATTCTTGATTCGAGCCCATGGACGGAGTTCATCGACCAGAATAGTCTGGTCAAGAGACCGGCAATCCGGCAACCACCGTCGTCATTTTGTATCAAAGGATCATTCCTCCAAGGTCGGCGCCCGGCCACCTACGGAGCCCCAATATCCGGCGTTAGAATCCATCGGAAACCTTACCACATGGTGGAACCAAGCGATCTCCGGAGACCGCGGAAGCCAGCCTGGCAGGCAGGATTGTTCGCCAGCGGTTTAGCGCTGCTTATCCCCACTGTCTATGGGTCGCTCAGTCCAGGCTACAGCCAAATCTCGAACTACATTAGCGAGCTGGGCGAACACGGCAGTCCGTATGCTCTTTGGGTAAACTGGGCCGGTTTTCTTCCAGTCGGCTTATTGGTGTTCTGGTTCCTCTTCACGGCCCGAGGACATCTGCCATCCTCCGACCGAGCTCTATGGCTGTTATCCGCGACAGGATGGGGCTACGTGATCTCTGCATGCTTTCCTTGCGACGCGGGCTGCCCTTACTGGGGCTCAACTTCGCAACTCATTCACAACCTGGCCACTGCGATTGCCTATCCCGCAACCGCCGCCGGACTGGCGCGGATGGCCGGGGCATTCGCGCAAAGTCCCAAGTGGAAAAAGTGGTATCTGTTCTCACTGGTCTGCAGCGCCATTGTGGCGGTCGGATTCACGAGTTTTCTGTTTCCGGCGTCGCAACCGTTCAGGGGCCTGACGCAGCGGTTTGCCGAGGGTGCCATTTTCGGTTGGATTGCTGTCATGAGCCTTGCCCTCCGCGGCTCGACACGGCGGTCGGCCGACTCGCTGGATTAGAGACATGTTGTCCGGCACGAGGAATTACCAGACTAAGGGTCTGCAAAACAATAAGTTACCGAATTTGATGATGACGCAGTTTGCTTTTGGGCGATGTTATTTACATGCCGGAAGCACAGATCATTGAATGGATTCGAGA
>Ga0310121_10005852_pt1 | contig 10475 bp, 7 predicted proteins | sample CB27_Tmax_986_MG_FD_203504 | JGI IMG/M metagenome (GOLD analysis project Ga0310121, IMG submission 203504) | Marine microbial communities from Western Arctic Ocean, Canada - CB27_Tmax_986 | ecosystem: Environmental > Aquatic > Marine > Oceanic | place: Canada: Western Arctic Ocean | collected... | reverse complement strand
AAAGATGGTGATACTGCAGTACAATTAATTCCAGCTATAAAAGAATATTTAGATATTAAAGTTAAGAATGATGAGCAACTAGTAAAGATGGCGTCTATAGTACAACGGTTAGTTGTTGGGGAACAAAGAGGTTCAAGTGAAGTAGAATTTGGATTATCAGATACAGAAAAATCAGAGTTGTTGAAATCATTAGAACCAGTAGCTAAGGATTTACAAAAGTATACAGATGAAATTAATAGTCAAGTAGAATCAGATCAGTCTAAAATAGTAGAATCATAATGACGATGGAAACAAAATCACTAAAAAGTAAAACCTTTACTAGAAATGAACCTGCAGGTACTCCAAGTGATATAAATAAAGGAATAACAAGTAGATTAGATGTTTATAATTTAGTAACAGGTATACTTAAAGAAACAAAATCTATGCCGTTTGAAATAGATTTTTTACAAGTTCATAAAGTTTTTGATACAAAACAAGATATTGTATCAGATATTAGTAAATTTGGAATGGTGACTGGAAAATTTATTTATAGCGGTGGTAACAAAGTAGATACATCAGTAAGATGTTTTCCAATTGATGTAGATAATTTTGAATTACCTATTCCAGGTGAAGTTGTAATTGTAGTTAGATATCATGATAAAAATTACTATTTTGATAAATTAACTGTAGATGGTGTTGGTTCAAATTATGATCCAGCATTACATTATAGATTTTTACGTCCTGACGTTATAGAATCTATAGAAGAAGAAATAGCGGGATATGGAGCTCCTAAAGCACCAAAAAAGAGACCATTTGTAGAACAAGGTGGTAAGATAATTGCTAGTAGATATGGAAGTTCAATTTTATTTGATCATACAGGTGCAAAGCCAATAATACGTTTAAGTAATAATCAAAGTCAGCAAAGCAGTGTTGCATTTTTTGAATCTAGATTTGCTCAAGAAGGTTCAACTATTTTATTAGATAGTACTAGGTCTAAAGATTTTCCATTACCAGTAGTAAAAAACGTTATGAATATGAGAAATGGAAGTAATGATAAAGTAATTATAAATTCAGATCAATTAATATTTCAAAGTAGAAGTAAACCTATTCATATGAACAGTGCTAATGAAGTGTATATAAACGCACCAACAGTTCATATAAATAATGAGCCAGCAGTATTAGGTAAGGTTTTAACAAAAGTATTAGAACAAATGTTAGATTTAATGGGAACGATGATAAAAGGAATATCAGCTAGTCAAGGTTCAGTTGCATTAAATCCAGCAAGAGCTACAAAGGAATTAACACAGCTTTATAGTATTGTAGAGGACTTTTGGGCGATACCAACTGGAACTCACAATATTATTGCATTAGATTCTAAGGGTAAAGATAATTTAAAAGCTGCAGATATAAGAGAAGTATAATGCCAGATACATATATAAGTAAAAAAATAAAAAAAATAATATCTGATACTTCGGAAAAAATAAATCAACCATTAGCAGATATAAAAAGATTAGAGTATAGTTTAGATAAAGCTTCAAAACAAGGTACATTAACTAAAACTGATCTTGGTAGTTTGAAAGGTCAAGTTTTAAAGATACGTAGGGCGTCTGATGCTATAGATATAACACCAATAGATAAAGTTTTAGATACTACGAAAACAACTGTTGATACAATTGCAGCTGGAAAGAAGGCGGCTTTATTAGCTGGTAGTGTAATGAATCCTTCGTTTGGAGCATCAACACAAGCTATAAAAAATGCAGAGACAATGTTAGAGTCTTCTGATACTGCATTAGAATTTGGATATACTGCAAAAGATGGTCTAGTTCAAGATGCAAAGGAAGTAGAAAATATTTTACCAAAGCTGGCTTTAAAAATAGAAGCTTATGAAGAGTTTTTAGAAGGTTCTCAAAGTACAAGTGATAGATTACATGAATCAGAATGGCCAAGTTATGTTGCCAGGGGGGAAGCACACTCCTTTTATGGATTGGACATGAACCAGGGTAAATCAAGAAGAGATTGGGTACATAGAGATCCTGAAAAATATAAAATAGTTTTAGAGCATGCTGAACTAGCAGGGATGTCTGATATTTTTCACGCAGAGGGAGAAGATTGGGCTTTAAATCAGAGAGTTGATGCGGAAATTGCGCTAAATGATTTAGTACGAAAATGGTGGATAGATAAAATTAGGTGGAAAGAATTAGATCAAAAAGTTATTGAACGAATAAAAGAGAGAGATGCAGCTGGATTTGGTACAATTGAATGGGATGAATTGAGTGCTTTAAATGCAGTAAATTTAGATGAAATGGAAGTATTACAAGGGAACATAGTAGATTATAAATCTGATTATGATGCATGGGAAAGCGTGTTGTTATCTTTATCAACTACTAGTCCACAAGATAGATTAGTTTCTGGTGCAGGAAGTATAAGGTCAGGAAGAATAACTCAAGCGGAATATAATTATGCATTAAAGCCTCGTCAGAAAGATTTATTAGATAGATCTGTTGGCGCTACAATTGATTTAGCTTGGAATTCAGTATATGTTAGAGCTCAGATACAAGGGTATGTGCGAGAAGCGTCGCTGTCAGGACCAGAAATTTATATATATGATTTTAGAACTCAATTTTCTTCTGTTTCATCAAGTGATTTTGGGGGATATGAGGTACATCTGAATATTATGACGGAAGAAGGTGATGATCCTAGAGGATTTGGTAATATTGCTAAACAAATATTTATTATAATAAATAGATATGGAACATCGTTCGCTGAAGAGTCTCAATACGATCCTGAAACTGGCACATATGTACCAGTTGAAGGTGCTACTATTGAAGAAACTTGGCAAGGTACTTAAAATAACAGTTATTAAATAAATGGAGTAAATTATGAAAAAAGGTGAACTAAAGAAAATAATAGAACGAGCAGTTCGTAAGGAAGTTAAAAAACAAATGAATGAGATATTTATTAACGATAACAACTCATCTCAACTTTCTGAATTAGTTTCAAAACCATTAACTGAAAAAGAATTTAAAGAACCAATTAGAAAAAAATATAAAGTTGGTAAGAAAGAAGAAGTAAAATATACAAAAAATAAAACTTTAAATAAGGTTTTGAATGAAACTAAAGGTGGAATACCACAAGGAGAGGGAACTGAATCTTATCCAATGATGGGTGGAGAAGTATTTGATTCTAGTAAAGTAACAGAGGTAGCAATGAATAGTGGGGAATTTGAAACTAGAGGTGAATTTAAAAGAGAATTAGGAGCCGCTATGACAGCTAAAGCAGCAGGAGTATCAGTTGATAAAGTTCCTGAACCTGTAATGAAAGCTTTAACAAGAGATTATAGTGGTTTAATGAAAGCATTAGATAAGAAGGATAGTAATGGCGTCCAATAAAGAATATGATAATGACCCAGATATTTCTATAGGAATTAAATTACCAATACAATTTGGTAAAACTGGATTTTGGGATAAAACTTCTACAACGTTAGAACAAGCAGAGTATAATATTAAAAATTTACTTTTAACTAAATTTGGAGAAAGATTTGGTCATCCGGATTTTGGTTGTGAATTAGCTAATTTAAATTTTGAACAGTTAGAGGATGATATAATGGTAAAAGCTGATGAAGCTATAAATGAAGCGGTATCTAAATGGCTTCCATATTTAAACATTGTTGATATAGAGTCTGAAATAAATACAGCTGCGAATAGATTAAATATTAAAGTAACTTATAGCTTAAAAACAGATCCTACTGAATCTAATAGTGCTATAGTAACTTATAGTTAATAAATGGAGAAATGATATATGCCTAATTATAATAAAGATATAAATTATACTGGTAGAGATTTTGCTAGTTTACGTGAAAATTTAATGGAGTTTGCTAAAACATATTTTCCATCTGTATATAAAGATTTTAATGAAGCATCACCTGGTATGATGTTTTTAGAATCAGTAGCATATGTTGGGGATGTTATGGGTTATTATACTGATGCAGCATTTAAAGAATCTCTATTACCATATGCAGAAGAAAAAAATCAGATATATAATATTGCACAATTTATGGGATATACGCCAAGGTTGATATCACCATCATTAACAGAAATTAAATTTTCACAAGAACTTCCAGCCAGAACAGATGATGATTCACTACCAGATTATGATTACGCAACAAATATAAAAGAATCAACTAGGGTAACATCTCCAGCGCAGGGAGTAGAATTTAGATTATTATCAGATTGTAATTTTAAAGTAGATCAGGGAGATACTGTAATAGAAACATCAGTGGTGTCCCCTAATAAATATTTTAGAGTACATAAGAAAGTAAAAGCTGTAAGCGGGTTTACTAAAGAAGAAACATTTACTTTTGGTTCACCACAAAAATATTCTAAAATTGTTTTAGCAGAAGAAAATATAACAGATATTATTTCTATGACAGATAGTGATGGAAATACTTGGTATGAAGTTCCATTTTTAGCACAAGATACTATTTTTTCAGAATTTCAGAATTTAGCTGAAAATGATTCTTCACTTGTATCATTTGATGCAACCAATCCATATATTATGAAGAGATTAAAAACTTCTAAGAGATTTAGAACTTATGTAAGATCAGATAGCAAAACTGAAGTACGATTTGGATCTGGAACACAAGTAGCTCCAGATGAAGAATTAATTCCTAATCCAGATACTGTAGGTTCAAATTTACCAGGTAGTCCATCAAAATTGGGAATTGCATTTGATCCAAACAATTTTACAAATACAAAAGCCTATGGAGAAGCACCTTCAAATGTAACTTTAACTATTACTTACGCTTATGGGGGTGGGTCTGCTCATAATGTTAGGTCTGGAGATATAAATTCTTTTTCTAGTAAAGTTTTATCACCATTTACTGCTAATTTAAATAGTACTAAGTTAACTAGAGTTAAAAATTCACTTAATTTAATTAATGAAGAACCAGCTTCTGGTGGAATGGATGCGGAATCTGTTGAAGAGATAAAACAAAATGCACTTGCTTATTTTCAAGCACAAAGTAGAATGGTGACTAGAGATGATATAATTACTAGAATTTATGCTTTACCTGAGAGATATGGTAATATAGCAAAAGCTTATGTTGTACAAGACGAACAAATATCTTCTACAGGTAGTAGTAGATTTATAAATAACCAGTTTGGATTAAATATATATTTACTTGGATATGATAAAAATCGTAAATTAACTAACTTAAATGATGTTAGTAAACAAAATTTAAAAACGTATTTAGGTAGATTTAGAATGTTAACTGATGCTTATAATATAAAAAATGCTTATATTGTAAACATCGGGGTAAAGTTTGATATTTTAGTAAAGCGGGGATATAATAAAAATGAAGTTTTATTGAGAGCAGTAAATACGGTAAAGAAGTATTTTAATATTGATAGTTGGCAAATTAATCAACCAATTGTTATTGCTGAAGTACTTGGTGTTTTATTGAAAGTTGAAGGAGTTCTTGGAGTAGAGAAACCAGCCGGTGGCAACCCACTAGGTACCAATATTGTTTTTGAAAACAAGTATGATACTACAAAAGGATATTCTGGAAATGTATATGATTTAACTGATCCAATGGTTATGAAAAATGGTATAATATATACATCTAAAGATCCTTCTATTTTTGAAGTTAAATATCCATCTACAGATATAGTTGGACGAGTAATAGGAGATGTACGATAATGCATTATTTTGAATATGCTTCAGCAGACGCTACAATATATGAGGGAACAGTAACTCAATCACAAAATACTGGGTTGGATGAGATATTAGAAATAAGAAAGGACACTAATAGTAATGCTAGTATAATAAATGTATCACGAGCTTTAATAAAATTTGATTTAACTTATATTTCTGAATCAGTACATTCTGGACTAATGCCATCGTCATCTACTGATCCAAAATTTTATTTAAATCTCTATGATGCTAATTCATCTAATTTAACTACTAGCCAATCTCTTAAAGGATATCCAGTAAGTCAATCTTGGACAATGGGTGAAGGTAAATTTTTTGATGACCCTAAAGATACAGAAGGTGTTAGTTGGAGATATAGACATGGACAAACAGATACTACACAATGGATAAGTGGTAGTAATGATGTAGGTGGAACTTGGTATACTGGAAGTGGATACGAGGCTTCTCAATCTTTTGAATGGGAAACATCTGATATGCGAATGGACGTAACTGATGTTATATGGAAATGGTTAGATGGTACAGTTCCAAATGAAGGTTTTATGATAAAAAGAAGTGGAAGTATAGGTAATTCTGATTCAAATACAGCAGAAGGAAATACTACAAAATTAGGACATTTTGCATTTTTTAGTAGAGAAACAAATACAATTTATCAACCTAAGTTAGAAGCCGTTTGGAACGATTCTATCTGGGCAACTGGTTCTTTAAATCCATTAGTTTCCTCGGATTTAGAAGATTTAGTAGTTTATATGAAAGGATTAAGACCTGATTATAAAGAAACTTCAAAAGTAAAATTTAGACTTGTTGGTAGAGAAAGATATCCAACTAAAACATATTCAACTTCAACTGTTTCTGATAACGTAACTGTTAAATATTTACCAAGTGCTTCTTGTTATTATCAAATAAAAGATGCATTGACAGAAGATGTAATGGTACCTTATGGGTCTGGTTCTTATTTATCAAGCGATAGCTCAGGTAATTATTTTAATATTTGGTTAAATGGATTACAGGCTGAAAGATTTTATCAAATAGAGTATAAGGTTATAAGTGGGAGCGGTGCTAGTCAAACAGTAAATTATTACGGTGGCGATTTTAAATTTAAAGTGAGCAGATAATGCCGTATACAAGAGAAGAAGCTTCACATACTGCGTTCGTTCGTAGAATAATGAACAAAGCTACAGTAAAGTATTTAGGAAAAATAGAAAAAGTTCTTACAGATTTTTATAATAGAAAGAGAAAGATTGAAGGTTTAACCAAACCTGCTATTATAAATGAACCACCTACAAACTCAAATGGTAGATATATACTGTATCAAGATATTGATACTTTAGAGTACTCACAAGGTATAGAGTTTGATGGAGGAGTTTGTAATATGATAGTATCTTCTCCACATACTAGAAATTTAGCAGATCCTATACGTGTACGGGATATTATTGATACCAGATTTCTACAGGTTGATCAAATAGTTACAAGAGAAGATATGGAAGCAATAATAGAACAAAAAGAAGCAGGTTTACTTGGCGACAATACAGACGATAACGCAAATAAAAATACAGGATACTAAGTTGGTAAATTAGATGAGTTTTTTATTAAAAAGTAATCAAAAAAGTAGGGTCAATCTAACAACAGAAGTTCCAGATCTTAAATTTGGCACGACTGTTGATGATGGGGGAGGGGAGATTGGACAAGATTTAATACAAAAGGATTTTATATTATGTAATGCTATTCAAAATAGTTTTGTTACATCACAGAAAATTCCAATGAAGAGTGTAGTTGGAACAACGTATCCAGTAAATTTAGCAGAAGAAATAAATGGTAAAGGATTATCTGGCGGCGATGTTATATTAGAATATAATTATTTGAGATCTGTAGCTGGGAGTTATAAAAATGTTTATATTGATAGAAATTCAGAATTATATTTTGGACCGGTTGTGCCAAATGATGGAAAACTTTATAAGAATAATGTACAAGTTAAAACTGCTTTATTAACACCTATAGATGACGATAATGAAACTCTAGGACAAGATATATCATCAGAGCAACTTATACGAAATAGGTTTACATATGAAATAGCTGGAATATCTCCAAATAGAACGGAAATAAAAGTACGATTAAAAGATTCTTTAAAAGATAATTCATATTATAAAGGTCAATTTAATGAGTTTAAATCTGACATTGGTGATAAAATAGATTATAAATCTTCAGATATTTCTTATGTTGGAAGTGAAGGTAGTAGTATTATTTATGGTAGAGAAGATAATATGTTTAGTTCACATTTGTTTACATCTCTTGTAGATAGTGCAAAATTAAATGAAAATAAACTATTTGTTAATATTCCAAAGTTTTTTATAACTGCAGAAAGAGAAATTTCAACTGTAATAGTTACTAAAGAGTTTTATCAAGAACCTATGCCGACATATACTCCAACTGTACAACAATCTCAAAATTCTGAATTTGGTCAATGGATTTATTTTACAGATTATACTGGTGGTGGGAATAGTGAATGGAAACAGATTGCAGAAGGATTATCAATTGATGTATCTGGGAATCCAATATACCCAGTTGCATTAACCAATGGAATGCCATTAGATATGGCTGCCGATAGTGAAAAGTTAGCAGATAATACTGGAGTCAGTGTTACAGGATCTTTGATCCCACCATTACCAATAACTGAAGCTAATCCAGGTATTGTAGCACACGACGCAGACGTTGCTAACAACCACGGACCTGGGTCAACCAACTATATATTCTCGTTTAGTTTTTCTACCGCTTATATTAATTGGTTTAATGATAATGTAGCTGGAAAGTTTTTTCATCCTATATATGGTAGTACTATGCCATTGACCAATCATCATAGCTCTAATTATACTAGATCTATATTTGGGTATATAGCAGATAAATATGAGGTAACAGTATCTACAATAGGAAGTGATATGGCTATTGCTACATCTGAATTTGATGAAAGTGGTTTAACAGCAGAAATGTTAAATACTTGTTTAATAGAACTAGCATCACATTACTTGTATGTTGATAATAATTCACCAACTTATTATAGAGATGTAGAGCACACTGAGACTATCACTGAATATGAATATGCTCCATTTAGATCAAAATTAACAAATTATAAATTACTAAATGCTGGAGTTCAAGATATAGGACTGCCATATGACGGTCCTGTTGATTGGGTAGAAACCTTTTCAGTAGTTGATAGTCCAGAAGAATATGCTGAAAAATATGAAATTAATTATGAATCTTTAAATCCTGATATAAAGGAAATACAGTTTGTATCACAAAAAAGAAATATTTATGATTTATCTTATTACGCATTAGTTGGAAGATCAAGTTTACACCTTATTATAAATAAAATGGGAGCTTCCCACGACATGATGCTTTTAAAATTTCTTAATCCATTATCTAGGAGTGTTAGATTAGGAGCAGGTATATTTCTTGTTAGAGAGGTTATGAGTCAACAGTCATATGATATTAATTTACAAAATTGGATTCCACCAGTATTACCACGCACAATTTTAAAATTACCATCAGGTGGCGGTGGAAATTCTAATGAACCATATGTAAGACCAAGATCTACAGAATATCAATCTTATGATGATTTATTATTAGTTAGCAGTTCATTATCTAAGGAAATAGAGAGAGATATAGTAAGTGGATCTATAAATGAAATAAGATTAAATATAGATTATTCTAATTCAGATAATTTTATTAAATTTAGTTCTGCTAGACGTAGATTGGAAAATTTTAAGACTAAAGTAACAAGCTTAGAGTTATATGATGCTTATAGTCAATCAATTGCAGGGACTTATTATGATACTGGTTATTTAGGAAATGCTGCAAATACAGTGATAGAAAATGCTGGATCAGATGTTAGAAAATGGGAAATTGCTAGTAGTGAAGTTATAAATAGTTTTGATGGATATGAAAGATATTTGTATTTTGATAGCTCGTCATACGTTTCTAGTAGTGCTGGAGTTTTTTACGATGCATCATGGCCTAAGACATCTAATATTAAACCATATCCTTTATATGAAGTTTCATCATCACAGGGAGTTGAGTGGTATAATTTAAATCATGCAAGTGCGTCTAATTATGATAGAGAAAATCTTGATAGATTAATATACCATTTTCCCGATCACATGAGAGATGATTTAGGTAATGAAGACTTTTTAAAATTTGTAGATATGTCTGGACATCATTTTGATAATTTAAAAAATTATTTAGATAGATTTGGCCAAATTTATGAGATTGATGAATCATTAAGTAAAGGATTATCTAAACAACTTATTTATACTGTAGCGAGCAGTTTCGGTTGGAATTTACAAGGTGGATATGATTTAGCAAAATTAGATAAATACTTTTTTGGAAAATCTGTAGATCCTGTAAGTAAAGAAACAAATATATATGCTAGTGCTTCATTAGAAGATGTTTCACGTGAGATTTGGAAAAGAATTATTGCCAATATGCCATTTTTCTTAAAATCAAAAGGAACTGTTGAGGCATTAAGAGGATTAATAAATTGTTATGGTATTCCATCTACTATATTGAGAGTGAGAGAATATGGTGGCCCAACTATTACGGAAGTAGAACCTATATATGAAACAAGTAGGAAATTTACTAAGGCGCTAGATTTAAATGCGGGATCATATGTCTCAAGTTCATGGACAACTACACTCGGACTTGGTGGTACAGAGATCCCAAATAGTACTGAATTTAGGTTCAAAGCAGCTTCAGCTTCTAATATGACTATTGTGCAAGGTGGTGGAAATAGTGGTAAT
>Ga0310121_10005851_pt1 | contig 10476 bp, 5 predicted proteins | sample CB27_Tmax_986_MG_FD_203504 | JGI IMG/M metagenome (GOLD analysis project Ga0310121, IMG submission 203504) | Marine microbial communities from Western Arctic Ocean, Canada - CB27_Tmax_986 | ecosystem: Environmental > Aquatic > Marine > Oceanic | place: Canada: Western Arctic Ocean | collected... | reverse complement strand
CGCTCCTCTACAGCTGCCAATCCCGCGTCCAGATGCGCAATAACGATCGCGTCTCCTGGTAAAGCATTCACAAGCGGACGGAGCTGATCGGTCGAAATCCTCTCGTTGCCGCTGAAAGCGACATCAGACACCAAATAGAGTGAGCCCCGAGTCACTGTGAAAACTATTAACAACTGGCCTTCTGTCTCAGTGCGAGTGTGACCAACATTTGCCTCCCGAAAACCAAGGGACTGCAAGTAACTCCGAATCCTCCGGTCCGCATCTTCCAATAAATCTTCATCAACACTGGTCTCTCGCTCAATTAGTACCAGGTCAGAAAGCACCTCCTCTGAAATCTCGTCGCCGGCAAAGGCAACAGTCACCTGCGGGCCGCGCGATATATTTAGCCTCACGTCAATTTGTGAATCAGTTCTTGATTCGACACTATGAGAAACCTGTACCTCGTAATATCGCCGCTCACGAAGTTCAGCTTCGTACTCGCCTAATCGGCCATCGAGCACGACACCATCATAAAAATCGCCGTCTGAAAGTCCCAGACGTGCACGAAGTGTTTCGTTGAGCGCCGGAGACGCCACGCCAGTAATAAACCACCGATTTACACGTGCTTGTGTGCCAGCGTCAACTTCCAAGACAAGCGTGCGCTCTTGCAACTGTGAAACGATATTTGGTGTAAAAAATCCTCTATCGCCGTAATATCCACGGACGATTTCCACCACCTCACCGACAAGTGCCTGAGAGAAACTCTCCCCGAGTTGCCTCCCAATGACGCCTCTGATGTCAACCTCTCGAAGAACATGGTTGCCAACAATCTCAACGCGTTCAACAAGATTTAACGGTCGCAACTCGTAAAGTAGCGCCACGCCTCCATCTTGAGGAAGGACATCGACTGAAATACCACTAAAACGACCAAGACTAAACAGATGTGCGAGGCTCTCACGAACTTCGCGCATGACAAGTGGTTGCCCTACCTCCGTCTCGAGCAACTCACGCGCTGCAGAGTCTTCGACAATGTAGCCTCGACTCGTAAAGTTAATTTCGGTTACACGTTGTCCAACAAACCGGTCTACATCACTAGTCGCCAGCACTGTGACTGCTAGACCAAAAACGCAGATGTAGGTACTTCCCAGCCACCGCCACATTAGAAGTCATGCCTGACGCGGAAATCGAGGGCGTAAGTTCGATCTTCGTTCTGTGACAATACCCAAGAAAGCCGGTCGCTCGCGTCGTACTCAAGTATGACTATCAGATCCTGGTTATTGCCACTTACCGCCCGCGAAAATGTTACGTGCGCCCGGTCTGAGATACGTTTTCCAATAAGGACGCGTGCAGTTGGAATCAACTGAGTCGACTGTTGTGCAGCTGGGTCATCAAGAGATGGCGTAATTTCAAACGTATCAACACCGAACGACCGCTGCATAACACTTCCGACTCCGGATGAAAGCGGGTTTGTCAACAAACGGGCACCAGCAGCCTGCAAAAGCTCCTGCTGAGACGATTCTCTCGCACGAAGTGTTCGAATTTCTGCCTGCTGAGGATCTCGTATGTCGCCTAGCAACAGTCCAATGATCTCAAATTGTTGCAGTGGTGGATCAGATTCAAGTGTTGGTGACGTTAATCTATCCAGTGTCCCAGTTAATCCAAGTGTCACTCTGTATGTTTGGCCTGGAACCCGAATATCGGTTTCGGCCTCTATTTCAAAAAACGGCTCAATCTCAATCGGATTCGAAAATCCGACACTGCCCCTAATTACACGATACCGATTGCCTTCAAAGTAAATCTGACCTCGATCGATTTCCGCGTTGCCGACCAATATTGGTTGCGCGTACGTACCGCGTAACGTGAGATCGGCACTCGCTACAATTTGGGCTCGATTGTCTGATATGCGGAGACTCGACGGCGCCGATATTTGGAGGTCGTAATTCAAGGGAAGCGTATCCTCCTCGACACTCACAACTGGCGTTTCCTCCCCACCTGACAGACTAATCAGCCCACTGTTCGTTTGGAAAAAATCCAACCAGATCGCATCTCTAACGTTGACCACTCCACCCAAGGTGGGAGACTCTATTGAACCTTGTAGGGTGAGGTCCGCATCCACATCGGATCGAATCCCCTCGACTCGTAACCCCATGTTCTCACCAGTAGCAGTAACATCGAGAACTCCAACCTGGTAGCCTTGCAAACCAATCCGACCACCGAAGTAAACGCTCCCGCCTCCGAGTTCGCCCACCAAACCGTCCAGTCGTACACTGCCTGGCTCAAACACAACCGTTCCATTCACTTCGTCAAGAGAGTGAGGCAGTGAAAAGTGACGTAATCGTCCATCTGTGACGCGCGCCTCCCCAGTCAGTGTCGGGGCTGTGAAGGAACCCTCGAGCTCCGCCACCACACTCATAGTCCCTGAACCTCGAACATCTGGGAAAAAACCCTGCAGAATATCGAGGCTCGCATCGCCGTTAACGTCCAACGATAGTTGCGCCTCAGAAAGAACGATGTCGCCAGAAACCGTCAGTGCTGTTCCTTCACCCTGCAATTCCATCTGGGTCACGTGAATCACGTTGTTTTCAAATGCAAAACTAACTGGCCCACTATTCGAGACCCGATAATCGAAGAGTTTTAGGTCTAGTTGTTCAGCTGTTGCATCAATCGTAAGTTGTCCAGTATTGACAAGCGAACCTTCGACCTGAATGGTCCCACTCGTCACAAGAGACGTTTCCGCTGGTAGCTCAGGCTGTAACGTCCTGATGAATGGATCAAGTCTTGTATTCGTAACCCTGAATCTGAGTTCAGACTGTAAGTCATCCGTCAGCTCAACACGCCCTGAACCGGACACGGCCAGCGTTGGAGAGGCAACCTCCAATTCAACTGCTAGCAGACCGTTCTGAATATCCAGACGGCTCGTTACTTGACCAACGGACGTTCCCGCAATAGCTAAGTCCGTCATCGTGCCACGAATCTGGTAACGAGGGTTGTCAAAAGACCCAACCCCAGACACAGAAAAGTCAACAAACCCTACAACCGGCGCACCTAATCGATCGAACAGCTGCGACGTAACCAAATCAAAATTCCTGGCATCCGCATTAACCGAGTAGGTGCCATTCCAGCGCACGTACATTGCACCAGTAAGTTCTCCACCACCCTTCGAAATAGTCAGCCCATCAAGCCACACACCCTCGCCCTCAAAACGAAGCCCTGCTTCGGTTTGGTCAAACGATTCACCGTATGCCGTCCCACCAGCAACACGTAGGCGGCCAAAACCGAACGGTCTGCGATATTCGCCATACAGTCGAATATCTCCATACAATGGACCATTAATCGGATATCCCTCAATCGAAAAAGCATCTCTAACATGTTGGGCCGGAACACCGTCCAACTCGAAACTGGCATCCAACTCCTCTACGCCGTCTGGTACTCGACCGATCGCAAATCGTCCATTAACTCGAATGCTTGAATCACTGTCATTAAACATCCCATCCGAAACATCGAGAATTCCACGTTCAACGACGACGTTGCCCTCACCATGCCCCCAGTCGACATTCCAAGCCGTCACGTCATCTCCATCAAACTGCGCCTCAACCAAAGGCGAGAGAAAATCGTCACGCATTTCTCCGACCATAGTTCCGTACCCACCGACGGTCATCTCGCCAGTTGGTCGGCCAAAGGCAGTCATCATAGATACCAGTAGTCGATCGCTTTCCTGCCAATTAGCACTCGTGACCTCAAACGGGATACTCGACCGCTTCCCCCACGCCGTCTCACCGTGAAACTCAACGGCCGTCAACGGCGTCGCTATCCAGCTCGGAGAAATATCAATTTCATCAGGTCCAAAAATCACCTCGAGATCTGCTCCCATCGGAAAATGCCACGGCTCACCCTCTGGTTCAAACACCACCTCCGCATAGTTCCAACCATCGCGTTTAGCCGTCGGCCGTTGGCCTCGACCCTGCAGAACCACACCAACTGGCGGCGCTACCGACAGTGAACTACGTCCTCGCCTTTTAACAAACTGCCCGAGTGGCCATTCGAGATAAAGACTGCCAGAAACCGAGCCACTTGGACGGATTCCGCCAATTTCGAGCACTGTGGTCAACTCCTCGATATTCGCGCTTTCTACATGGGGCGAGAAACTCGCAACAGTCGGAAACTCAGAACCGAGAGGCTGCATCGAATACGTAAAATCGAGGCGACCGTCATAAAATCCAGAACGTGCCCGTGTAATTTCAAATCGATCACGGGTCCAGACAAGGTCGCCATCAAGATCTGGAAATTTGAAACCCACGAGTGTGGCATCGCTACTAATAAAGGTCCCCGTCAACTCACGCCCACCATCAAAAATATGCCACTCGCCCGTAAAAGTTGCCTCACCTGTCGTTGTAAAATCGTACCCTGCAAAAAAAATGTCCTTCATTATCGGGAGTTCAATCGATGAGCTCGTAACCCGATAAATCGATTCGGGCCAATTCAACAAATCGACACCCCCATCGACCACGGCCTCGAATCCATCCATCAAAACGTCAACGCGCTTCAAATCAACAAATCCGCCATCCAATTCATAAGTCGCCCTCATGCTGGTGGTCATAGGTTCAAAATCGTCTATCTGCACCGTACCACCGTGGAAAGAAAGCTGCCCACCGTAACCAGCTGCCTTAGTCAACGTAAGGTCAATGTTGGGTGCGACAACGCTCCAGGGAGCACCGTAATCCTCATAGACAAACTCACCGTTGTGGGCCCGAAGATACTGGACCGTCATCACGAACCGACGGTTTTCCGAATCATCTGTTGTCGACGCATCGCCGGCAGGCTTTCTATTACCAACCTCCTCGGCGTCACTTCCGTCACTTTCATTAACGTGCTCAAGATTTTCAGGCTGTCTAAAAAATGCTGGGAACGTATGGTCTCCCTCCTCGAATTGTTCGACCAACATGCGCCAACCATCAAGGTCGACGGAATCAACGAAAAACTCGCCATCCAACAAGGGGAGCCACGCTGTCGTTACTAGCAATCGTTTGGCAACAAAAAAAGGCCTGTCACCCTCCGTCCGACCACCAATAACTAAGTCTTCAATCAAGAAACGACCGGGAAGTACATAGGTGCTGAGACGACCGATACTGACCGACCTATCGATGCGACTAGTAAACAGCTGCTCTGCTCGCACACGCAGAGCTGGACCCAAATCGATGGTCACAACCGAAACCAGACCCGCGGATATAAGTCCCACAAATAAGAGCAGCAACCAACGGCCGTACTGACGGAGCCGACCAAAAGCTTGATGCCACCACCGCGGTTGATCCGCTGATGGACCTGTTTCAGCATCTATGCTGTCGTTTGCATCCCGATCATCAGGTAATTGCTCGTCTGTCATTCCCTAAATTCCATCTATGTTGACCACCACGAGCAGCTGACCTAATTCCACCGACTCGCCCTCAGAAATACGGACCTCCTCAATTGTGCCAGCTTTTTCAACAGTCAACTCATTCTCCATCTTCATCGCTTCGACAACGACAACTGGCTGCCGCGCTTCCACTTTATCTCCTGGTCCAACCAACACGCGAACAACCTTACCCGGCATCGGCGCCGTCAGACGCGAACTGTCACCTTCGCTACCACCATCGACAGTATTGATACGATTTCGACTTCCATTAATCGACGCTTGAAAACTGACTCCATCCACACTAATAGACATTGCACCGTCACTGTCAATCTTCCCACAGTAGATCTTCCGGCTGACTGGATCTGCCGGTGCTAGCTGCACAAGCGACAACCGCATCCCATGCTGGTTCTGCTCTATAAGCTGAGCGTCGACTTCAAACGCCCTTTGATCCCACGACACCAGAAATCGATCTGGCTTGGAAGTCTTCTCAAGAATAACCTCACGCACCTTGCCGTTAACCTCAATCTCGATACGCATAAAGCTTTGTTAACGTAGCCCCTCAGCACGAGCCACATGACGCCAATCCTCAAGGCGATAACGGTTCGCTTTTGAAGTTCTGACAACTCTGTTACTACCTAACCGTACAGACACTGCAGCCGCTAACACCACAAGATCTTCGAGTCCATCGTCTGTTTGAGTATCTGCAAATGGCACGCCCTCACCTGAAAGCAAGGCACCGTCCAAGTACGTCGTATCAAAACGAGCAGCAGCAAAGTCCGAAGTCGCCATAAGCCAACGAAACATCGGGATGGTCGTCGTCACACCACTGACCTCGTATTCCGCAAGTGCCCTGAGCATTCGATCAATAGCTGCGGAGCGATCACAAGCATGCGCAATCACCTTTGAAATCATGGAGTCGTAATAGATGGGCACTTCAAATCCTGCCTCGACCCCACAATCGACTCGAATTCCTGGCCCCTCCGGTAGACGATGAAAAGTTAAAACCCCAGGAGACGGCATAAACCCTACTGCCGGATCTTCCGCATAGACGCGACATTCGATTGCATGCCCCTTTGGCACAAGGGCCGTTTCAGGATCAACGGTTAGTCGCTCACCTTCTGCAATACGGAGTTGCCACCGTACCAGGTCGATGCCCGTAACCATCTCGGTAACTGGATGTTCCACTTGTAATCGAGTGTTCATTTCGAGAAAGTAGAACTCGCCTGACGATTCGTCGAATAAGCATTCAATCGTTCCGGCGTTCGTGTAACCCACCTCTTCGGCCAATCGAACCGCGGCAGAAGCCAGTACCCTTCGTGTCTGCTCATCAATGACCGGAGACGGCGTTTCTTCAATAACTTTTTGATGCCGTCGCTGTATCGAGCACTCTCGCTCAACAAACGGCACAACCGTGCCATATTTGTCAGCTAGCAACTGCACCTCAATATGCCGCCCTCGTTCAATACAGCGTTCAAGATAAACGTCACTATTTCCAAAGGCAGACGCCGCCTCGGACCGAGCCCCCTGGACGGCGCGTATCAATAAGTCAGGATCGCGCACTAAGCGCATCCCTTTTCCGCCACCTCCAGCTACTGCCTTAACAAAGAGTGGGTAACCGATAAGTTCACCGGCGTCCATAACGGCCGCGTCGGTTGCATCCGCAGGAAGCGGACCATCTGTTCCTGGGACGGTCGGCACACCAGCCCGCACCGCCACCTGACGTGCTGCCGTTTTCCCACCCATAAGAGCAATGACATCAGAGCTTGGCCCAATGAAGGTGATCCCTGCCTGCTCAACGGCACGCGCAAAATCAGCATTCTCAGCCAGAAACCCGTAACCCGGGTGTATCGCGTCCGCACTAACTTGCTGTGCAATCGCCACAATTTTATGAATAGCCAGATAACTCTCTGATGGCTCATTCGCGCCCAAACCCACTGCTTCGTCAGCCTGTTGGACATAGGGAGCTCTACGGTCACAATCTGCATATACCGCGACGGTAGGGACGCCGTGCTCTCGGCACGCTCGTATTATTCGGAGGGCAATCTCACCTCTATTGGCAATGAGAACTTTCATTCTGTGAACACCCTAAGCCTATGCATCAAACAACATCAAAAACGACGCATCTGACCACGAGTCTAGCATTTAAAGGATTTATGGAACCTGTGCAAGCTGCCTGCGTACAACGGTGTGCGAGCTGCCTCGATGGGAAGCTAGAGTGGAATGTTTCCGTGCTTTTTCGGTGGATTCTTGTCGCGCTTGCCCTCTAAACTCCGGAAAGCGTCGATGACGCGTGGTCTAGTTGTTCGTGGAGCAATAACCTCGTCAAGAAAACCTCTGCTGGCAGCAACAAACGGCGTCGCAAACTTTTGTCGGAATTCCTGAATGCGTGCCGCCCGAAATTCGTCCGGGTTATCTGCGGCGGCGATCTCACGCTTGTACAAGATATTCACCGCTCCCTCTGATCCCATAACTGCAATTTCAGCTGTCGGCCACGCAAAATTCACATCAGTCCGAATATGCTTACTCGACATCACACAATAAGCGCCACCGTACGCCTTTCGAGTCACTACTGTTACTTTTGGTACAGTCGCCTCCGCGTAGGCGTATAACAACTTGGCACCATGTCGAATAATTCCACCGTATTCCTGCTGCGTACCCGGAAGAAATCCAGGCACATCTTCAAACGTTAACAACGGAATATTAAACGCATCACAAAAACGCACAAATCTAGCACCTTTAACAGAAGCATCGATATCGAGTACGCCTGCGAGATGCGCAGGTTGGTTAGCTACCACACCAACAGAACGGCCACCGAACCGCGCGAAACCTACAACAAGATTTCTAGCAAAATACTGATGCACTTCTAAGAAATGATTGTCGTCAGCTACCGCATGAATTAGGTCCAAGATGTCGTACGGTTGGTTTGGAGAGTCCGGAACAAGGTCGTCAAGCAGTGCATCCTCTCGCTCAACAGGGTCATCAGTCGCAACTTCTGGTGGATCGCCAAGATTATTACTGGGCACAAATCCAAGTAACTGCCTCAGTAAAGCTAAACAATCACGATCCTCTGGCACGGAAAAATGTGCAACGCCGCTCTTCGCATTATGCGTCATCGCACCACCAAGCTCATCCTTCGTCACTTCCTCGTGTGTCACTGTCTTGATCACATCAGGTCCAGTCACAAACATATAACTGGTGTTCTCGACCATGATCGTGAAATCAGTGATGGCCGGAGAATAAACCGCTCCCCCGGCGCAGGGTCCCATGATGGCTGATATCTGGGGGACGACCCCAGACGCTAATGTGTTGCGCAAAAATATATCCGCGTAGCCTGCAAGTGACGCTACACCTTCCTGAATACGCGCCCCGCCAGAATCGTTGAGTCCGACGATGGGCGCGCCGTTCTGTACGGCAAGGTCCATGATCTTTACGATTTTGGCCGCATTCGTTTCTGATAGTGAGCCACCAAATACCGTGAAGTCCTGCGCAAAGGCGTAGACAACCCGTTCATTAACAAGTCCGCGCCCGGCCACAACGCCATCGCCAGGAATCCGCTGCTTCTCCATGCCAAAATCATGGCACCGGTGCATCACAAGCTTGTCAATTTCACGAAACGTACCTGGATCGAAAAAAAGATCAACCCTTTCACGCGCCGTCATCTTTCCTGCATCGTGTTGACGTTTGAGCCTATCATCACCACCCGCAAGCTCTGCGCGTCTTTCGTAGTCGGACAAGACTGTATGTTTGTTCATGCTAGACCTCAGCTAACATAATAAATTACGTGACTATGCCTTAAGCCCTTGCGCCTTCTCCCAATCAGCAAGAAACTTCTTTAACCCAATATCGGTCAGCGGATGGTTGAACAGCATGTCAATTACCTTTGGTGGACAGGTGCATATATCGGCTCCCATGCGTGCCGCCTCTACGACATGCAGCGGCCCCCGCACACTCGCAACGAGCACCTCCGTGCCAAATTCGTAATTGTCGTAGATCTCCACAATCTGAGCGATAAGCGCCATCCCATCGACAGCCAAATCATCAATACGGCCAACAAACGGGCTGACAAACGTCGCCCTCACCTTAGCAGCGAGTATCGCCTGCGTCGCTGAGAATACGAGCGTCACGTTTACGCGAATTCCTTCTGATGCGAGTGCCGCACACGCTTTGACGCCATCCTTTCCAAAAGGAACTTTGACCACAATATGCTCGTGAATTGCAGCTAATTGTTTGCCCTCTCGAATCATCTCATTAGCGTCTGTCGCCACCACTTCGGCACTCACCGGTCCCTTTACTGCTTCGCAAATCTGTCTAAGAGTCTCTGTTGGCTGCCCAGTCTCCTTTGCGAGTAACGAGGGATTCGTTGTGACGCCGTCAACAACCCGTAGCGGAACGAGTTCTTCGATCGTCTTTACATTGGCACTGTCTACAAATAACTTCACGGCTGTCCCTCTCTATCCGCGACAACATCGTTCGCCAACTCCCCCACACCCTCCACCTTCACTACGACCCGATCTCCTGGGACGAGAGGACCAACTCCGGACGGTGTTCCAGTAGCAATAATGTCACCGGGTAATAGTGTCATCACCGCACTAACAAATTCGACGAGTCGCTCTACCTGAAAGATCAACTCCCGAGTGTTCGAGCTTTGGCGATTCACACCGTTAACGGATGACGAGACATCCAGGCTCGAAGCCTCCAGACCAACCGCAATCGCCGGACCCACCGGGGCGAATGTATCGAACCCTTTTCCACGCGTGTATTGAACATCCCGGCGCTGAAGGTCACGGTCCGTAACATCATTTACACACGTTAGGCCCAACACATACTCGTAAGCCTTTGCCGCAGCCACATGCCTCGCAGTTCGACTGATCACAATACCTAGTTCAGCTTCATGATCCACACGTCCCGCACCGGTCGGAATGACAATTGATTGTTCAGTACCGATTACTGCTGTCGAGGGTTTAAGGAAAATCAGTGGTTCGTCAGGTAGCTCCTTTCCCATCTCCTTCGCATGATCACGATAATTCAGGCCAACCGCGACAATTTTAGAAGGGACGACCGGAGGAAGGATGCGTGCCACGTTTGAGTCAATAGCATCGCCAAGTTGA
>Ga0310121_10005850_pt1 | contig 10476 bp, 8 predicted proteins | sample CB27_Tmax_986_MG_FD_203504 | JGI IMG/M metagenome (GOLD analysis project Ga0310121, IMG submission 203504) | Marine microbial communities from Western Arctic Ocean, Canada - CB27_Tmax_986 | ecosystem: Environmental > Aquatic > Marine > Oceanic | place: Canada: Western Arctic Ocean | collected... | reverse complement strand
AATCTGTCGTTACGCGGCATCTGCGATCACCTCTGTTCGGCCGTGTCGCATGTGGCGATACGGCCGCAGTCCTATTGGGCAAGGGCAATGCCAACACCGCGACGGATTGCCTCGGCGGTTGCGGCGAGGCTGCGACATATATACATAACTAATGGTTATTACGTTGTTTGTGGTTTTGGTGGTCGCCGGCGATGCACAATTTACGCGGCCGATCTTTGGACAGGCGCAAAACCGACGCAGCGCAAGGATTGCCGGTGACGCGCACGTTGTGCGCTGCGCTGGTACTGACGATCTTCACTTCAATAAATGCCGGTGGCGGGCGAGTATCCGGGTAAGTTGTGTTTTGAGTGATGGCGTGGACTTGGGCTTGTCCATGCCTCGCCCTACGGCAATGAGCAGGCGTACCAACCCGCGATAGTCGTTGAGGCTGATATATTCGGCCGCAATACGCTTTTTGAATGGGTCCATGTTGTGGTAATTGCCCAGTGGCAGGCAAACACAGCCCGTCGTGTATCCGAATGCGCAAAACGCTGTCGCTTCACAGGATCCACCGACCATGAGTTTGCGCTGCCAATTGAATGCCGGGTCGCATTGCTCGATGCCCTGGGCGATCCCACAGAGGCTGCGTGTCAGGTCGGGATCGAACGTGCTGAGGCGGTCGCCGATGCGCACGATGGGCCCGCCACCGATCGGAGATTCAGGGAAGCTGCGTGAGTTTTCGAGCACGATTAGTCGGGCACGCTTGGGCAGCAGGGCGGTTTGGCACACAGCGGTGGCGCCGACGAGTCCGATCTCTTCGCAGCGGGTCAGCAGCACGCGTACGTCAGGCCGGCGGGCGGCTTTGCTCTTGTGAATCTCGTCGAAGGCGGAGATCGCCGCGGCTACGCCAGCCAGATTGTCGGCCGACAGCGTGTGCAGCAGACCGGTGCGGATATGCTGGCGACCGGTATCCCACGTCAATACGTCACCAGGCCCCGCTTCAGCGGGCGCGCCGAAGCGCACGGAGACGATCTTTTCACCTTGCGGGTCCCGGGTCGGGCCTTTGGCAGTGCATTGCACAACGCCTCGCCGCGGCGGTTTATCGTCGTGATGGAGCATTACATTTGAGCCATTGAAAAACTCACCATGTACACCGCCGCGAAACTCCGCTTTCACTTCGTTTGGGCTGATGATCTTGCGGACGACAAAGGCCGGGTGATCCATGTGCGCGATGAAATATATTGGTTTCGTCGATCGCGATCTGCGCCGTCGCAACTCCAGGTTGCCGAATCGATCCGTGTACAACGCGACGTTTCGCCGCCGTGCGGCCCAGCGACGCACCCACTCGATCACGCGGTCCTCACGCCCCGAGGCCGTGGGTGTACGTGTCAGTTCCAGCAGCCAATGTTCGTGTTTGTCCATGTGTCGAGCGATGCCTGCGGTTTGCAGTACCATGGTAGCAGGGCGCGATGATAGAGCGTGATACAGAACGATGAGTGATGACGACTTTGCGATCGTGGCCGAGGCCCTGCTCGTTGTGCGTGGGCGGACGACGATTCTCGATCATGTCAGTTGCACGATGGCGGCCGGTCAGTGTACGGCGATCCTCGGCCCCAACGGTTGTGGCAAGACGACGTTGGCGCGTGTGCTGACCGGGCACGTGTTTCTCTCCGGGGGTGTCGCGCGGGTGTTGGGCGAGGTGATCGGCCAGACGGACATCCGTGCGCTTCGCAAACAGGTCGGCATCGTGAACCCGACGACGGACTCCGCGTCCAGCCATGTCAGCGGCGCGGTGGTCGACGCCGACCTGAGCGCCCGCGACGCCGTGCTCACCGGTTTCTTCGCCACCGTAGGGCTGTATGACCGACCGACCGATGCACAGCGTCAGCGCGCCGACCAATTGCTCTGTGAGGTCGGGTTGGCCGATCGTCGCGATCTGCGCTTCGCGCTTTTGTCGACGGGCGAGCAGCGTCGCTGCCTGATCGCCCGGGCGTTGGTGCACGTACCGAGGTTGTTGATTCTCGACGAGCCGACGGCCGGGCTCGACCTTGCCGGACGCGAGCACGTGTTGGCCACGATCGAGTCGATCCTCGCCGGGCCCGATCCACCTGCCGTGCTGATGATTACGCATCACGTTGAGGAACTTTCACCGCGCACCGCACAGGTGCTGCTGATGAAAAAGGGCCGATTCCTCACCGCCGGCCCGCCCGAGCGGGTCATCACGCCCGAGTCGCTGACCGAGACATTCGACACCACGGTATACGTGACGCGTCGCAACGGGAGGTTCTGGCTTGAGGTGCTGCCCGAGGCGTGGATCGAACTGGCTGACCGTCGCAAAACCATTTAATGGGGGAACTTACCCGTGCACCTGACTCACACCGCGATCCGAAATACGGGCCACTGCGTCGTCGCCCAATATTTTCGTTATAATCCTGCGCCATGACGGACAAAAATAAACCGATTGTTGGCATCGTCATGGGCAGTGCTTCCGACGCCCCGACGATGCGTAAGTGCGCAGATGTGCTCGACGAACTTGGTATCGCGTGGGAAATGAAGATCTGCTCGGCCCACCGCACGCCGCAACGCGCCCATGAGTACGCTACGACCGCGGTGCAGCGTGGGCTGAAGGTGATCGTCGCCGGTGCCGGCATGTCGGCCCATCTGGCCGGTGTCATGGCGTCGCTGACGCACCTGCCCGTCCTGGGCGTGCCCATGGAAGGCAAGATCGCCGGCGGGCTCGATGCGGTGCTGTCAACCTGCAACATGCCGCGTGGTATTCCCGTCGCCACCATGAGTCTCGGCAACCACGGCGCCATCAATGCCGCACTCTTTGCCGCTGCCATCCTCGCCGTTGGCGATTCGCAGATCGAAGCGGAACTCAAAGCCTATCGCGAAAAGCAGACCGCTTCGGTGGCGGAGCAACCGCCCGCGTAACGTTGACGCTCTATGGTTTCCAATTGCGGCGCAAGTACAGGGCGTTGAGGACGACGCAAATCGAACTGGCCGACATGGCGGCTGCGGCGTAGATCGGTGAGAGCAGATTCCATGCGGCGACGGGGATCAGCACCAAGTTATAGGCGAACGCCCAGAACAGGCCGGCGTAGATGCGGCGCATGGTGGCGCGGCTGAGTGTGATGGCGCGCACGAGGCCGTGCAGATCGCCGCCCATGAGAATGATATGGCCGGCATTGGCGGCGATGTCGGTGCCGATGAAACCGGGTTTCGGATTTCGGATTCCGGGTGTCGTGGTGGGGGAGGGTGCCATAATGGCGATGCCGACATCGGCGGCGGCCAGCGCGGGTGTGTCATTGACGCCGTCGCCGACCATCGCGACGACACCGCCTTGCTCTTTCAGTTGCTTGACTTTCTGATGTTTGTCCGCGGGCAGCATCTCGGCGAAATAGTCGTCGAGTTCGAGTTGCTCAACCACGTGTTGGGCGGATTGGGCGCTGTCGCCGGTCATCATGATGATTTTGAGACCGAATTTCTTGCGCAGGGTCGTGATGACCTCTTTTGCTTCGGGCTTGATCGCGTCGGTCAGGCCTATCAATCCCATCGCCCAACCGTCGAGCGCGACGGCCACGACGGTGCGACTGGTGGCGCGCATCTGCTCGCGCTGCTCGATCAGTTCATCAATGTTGCGTACCCGCTGATCACGGAGCGTGGGTATGCGGCCGATGATCACGCCTAACCCGCCGGTGTGACCGGTGACGCCGCCGGCCGTGATGCTCTGAAAATCACTGATCGGATCGGGTTCGATGCCTTGTTGCCGCGCGTGCTCGACGATGGCGTGTGCGATCGGGTGGTTGCTGTGCGATTCGACCGACGCGGCCAGACGCAGCAACTTCTGCTGGTCAATTTGGTCGTCTAGGCTGATCACTTCGCTGACGGTGAGATGCCCAACCGTGAGCGTGCCCGTCTTGTCGATAATGATGTGGCTTAGCCGACCGACGCGTTCGAGTGCGGCGGCGTCCTTGATCAATATGCCGTGGCGCGCGCCCAGGCCGGTGCCGACCATGACAGCCATCGGTGTCGCCAATCCCAAAGCGCATGGGCAGGCGACGATCAGCACGGCGATCATCGGCATCACCGCCACCTGCCAGTCGCCGCCCAAGATGCCCCAATAAAGAAACGTTTGTGCCGCGATGAAGATCACGATCGGCACGAACACCGACGCGACCTTGTCGGCGATGCGTTGCACGTTCGCCTTCGATGCCTGTGCCTCGCGCACGAGTTGGACGATTTGTGCCAGCAGTGTCTGCCCGCCGGTACGCACGGCCCGCATGCGCAACGTGCCGGTGAGGTTGACGGCGCCACCGATGATCTCGCTGCCGTCGCTCACCTCGACGGGCTCGCTTTCGCCGGTCATCATCGACTGATCAATGCTCGATCGGCCCTCGGTGACGATGCCGTCGGCGGGCAGGCGTTGGCCCGGCTTGACCAGCAGGCTGTCGCCAGGCACGATCTGGTCGATCGGCACGGTAATCATCCGCCCCTGGCGCAGGACGGTCGCCTCCGCCGGCTGCATGCGCCATAGGCCGACGACGGCGGCCATCGCGCTCGAGCGGGCGCGATGCTCGAGCAGCCGGCCGAGTCCGACGAGCACGAGAATCATCGACGACGTGTCGAAATACAGATCGCCTCCACCGCGCAGCACGGCGGCCACGCTGTAGGCAAAGGCAACGCTCGTGCCCATGGCCACGAGCGTGTTCATATCGGCGCGCAGGCGCCGCGTCGCCGACCACGCAGCGCGGTAAAACGCCAATCCCAGCACGACCTGCACGGCCGCCGCCGCCGCCAGTTGCACCCACCGTGACCAGTTTGCGTCGACGTGCATCAGTAGCATGACCACCACCGCTGCGATCGCAGCGCCCAGCCAGGTGTTCCATTGGCGAGCCGTGACCGCCTGTTCGATCCTTGCATCGAACTCGGGCTCGTTGGGCGTGGTCGCCAGATCACCCTTGAAACCCGCACGCACCACCGCTTCGATCAGCGGGGCCGGATCGCGCATCGATCCGTCGTGATCGACCCTGGCCTCGCCCGTAGCAAGGTTCACCGACGCACGCTCGACCCCCGACACGCCGCAAAGCTGCTTTTCGACCGATCCGACGCAGCTGGCGCAGTGCATGCCTGTTACTTTCAGAAGCGTTGTGGCCATCGGGCGGTATTATAGGTTGCGGCGGCGCCAATTACATGTTCTGATGCGATCTCTGATACACGCCATACACCCAACGCACGAGGCGAAGCCCGTCGCTAAACGTGAGGAATACGATGGACGATCAGACGGTCACGATCGACGCATTCCAGAGGTTCATTGCCGACCGCTACTACAAAACCGACGCGGCCCGCGGCACGCCGGCGACGTTTATGTGGTTCATCGAGGAGATCGGCGAGCTGGCCACCGCGTTGCACAAGGCGGCCGGCGAGGGCGGCGAAACCTCGGGCGGCGACAACCTGGAAGAAGAATTCGCCGACGTGCTCGCCTGGCTGTGTACGCTGGCCAACATCAACGACATCAACCTGGCCGAGGCGGTATCCAGGAAATATCTGCACAACGCCGGCCCGAAGGGGCACAAATAGCGATGGTTCGTGCTCCGGATCGCGAACGGAGTTGAATGGCCGTTATTCTTCGATGCGTTGTTGGTTGGGGGCCACGCGCAAGCTTGCCATCCCAAGATCGATGAGGGGAGGGGGAGCCGGAACTCACCTGGCGATTTTCGATCGGTTGACGTTGATGTGGATGTCGAGTTTGGCGGCTTCGGGTTTGTCTAGGATTCGGCGTACTTGGCGGGCAATGCCGCTGGCGTCGATGCCGGCGCGGCTGAGTTGCCCGGCGCGGCTGTCCTGGTAGAGCCACTTTTCGGGCATGCCGTGGCGGTGGATCAGATCGGTCGCCAGGCGGGCTTCGTTGCAGGCCTCGAGCACAGTCGAGCCGAACCCGCCCGGCAGTGTGTGGTCCTCACTGGTCAGGATGGGTGTGCCCGATTTGATCAAGCGGCGGACCAGATCGAGGTCGATCGGCTTGGCAAATCGTGCGTCGTAGATTGCCACATCGTAGCCCTGCACTTCAAGCTGCGCGCAGGCGTTGGCCGCCTCGTACACCTGCGTGCCGTAGGCGAGGATGGCCAGGTCCGGCTTCGCACCTTTGGCCGGCTTGACCAGCACGGCCTTGCCCAACTCGAACGGCGGGGTCGTTTCGTGCAGCGGCTTGTCGGCCACCTTGTCGCGCGGGTAGCGGACAAACGACGGTCCGTCTTCGTAGCTACGCATAAAGTCGAGCGAAACGCGCATGGTTGGTTCGTCACTGGGCGCCAGCAGCACTGCCTTGGGAAACACGCGATACATCGAGATGTCCATGAAGCCGTGCATGATCGCGCCGTCGCCGCCGACGTAGCCGGCCCGATCCATGCACACGCGCACGGGCAGGCCCTGCAACGCCACATCCTGAAACACCTGGTCCAAAGCCCGCTGGGAAAAGGTCGAGTAGACGGCGAAGAACGGCTTGAGGCCCGACTTGGCCATTCCGGCGCACATGTCCATCGCGTGTGATTCGCACAGCCCGGTGTCCAGCGTGCGGTCGGGGAACCTAAGCATCACCTTGTCTAGGCCCGTGCCGTCCGGCATCGCAGCCGTGACGGCGACAATCTTGTCATCCTTTTCCATCTGCGCGATCAACGCGTCGGCAAAAGCCGCGGTGAACGATCGCCCCGAGCTTTTCATTTCCACGCGGCAGTCTTGGACGACAAACGGCTTGGGTGAATGAAACTTGAAAGCGTCGTCCTCGCTGAACTTGAATCCCTTGCCCTTGGTCGTCTTGCAGTGCAGCAGCACGGGGCCCTCGAAATCCCTGACCTCGTTGAGCATGTTGATGAGCGTGGGGATGTCGTGCCCGTCGATGGGTCCGAGACAGAGGATGCCGAACTGCTCGAACATGTGACCGTCGAAGACGGCGGCCTTCATCATCTCCCCGGCGCGATGGTAGAGGGCTTCGAGGTGCGACCCGCCGGGCAACCGGCTGAGCACCTTGTGGGCGCGCTTCTTCAAGTCGCTGTAGGTCGGGTTGACGCGGATGCGGTCGAGGTATTGGGCCATGGCCCCTCGCGGCGGTGCGATGGCCATGCCGTTGTCGTTGAGAACGATCAGGAACTGGCGCTTGAGCGTACCGGCGTCATTGAGCCCTTCCATGGCCACGCCGTTGACGATCGATGCATCGCCGATCAGGGCCACAGCGCGGCGGTCGCCCTGGCCGAGCATGGCGTCGGCGCGGGCCATGCCCACCGCTGTCGAAATCGACGTGCCGGCATGACCGACGCTGAACAGGTCGTAGGGCGATTCGCGCGGCTCGGGGAAGCCGGCCATGCCGCCGTGCTGCTTCAGCTTCGACAGCAGGTCCTGACGACCGGTCAGCAGTTTGTGAGGGTAGCATTGATGGCCGACGTCGAACAGTAACCGGTCGTAACTGAAATCGAAGACATAGTGCAACGCGATCGTCAGATCGACCACGCCGAGGTTCGGCGCCAAGTGGCCACCGGTCATGGCGACCTGATCACAAATCGCCTGGCGAGTTTCCTGCGCCAGTTGCGGCAGGTCGGCCATGTTGACCCGCTTGAGGTCGGCAGGGCCCTTGATCGTCGGGAGGATCGCGTCAGACATGCCTTGGCTACCTTTCATCAAACGATCCTTACGACGAGAATCAACGCCCGAAGGTCGGCTGCATCCACCGAACCGCCTTGCCCTTGACTGTACGGCGTGTCGCGGCGGTCTTGTTTGTTGCAGCCCGGCTCATCGAAAACCTTTTCATGTCGCCCAATAACCGAACACGGACTCAGCAGGTCCGCAATGCCATGTAATCGCACAAGTCTCGCAGTGGCTGTGCTGATCGGCCAAGTGATTCTATCGCCTCGAGCGCCGTCGTGCGTAACCGTTGTACTTGCCCTCGGCTCTCGTCGACTCCCATCAGTCCCGGGTACGTTAGTTTGCCTTGGTCGGCATCCTTGTTCGCCGCCTTGCCCAGTTGGTCGGTTGTTTGTGTTACGTCGAGCAGATCGTCGACGATTTGGAACATCAGGCCGATCGCCTCGCCGTAACGGGTGACGGCGGCTAGTTGCTCTTCCGACGCTGCGCCACAGATTGCACCCATTCGGCAGGCGCAGCGGATCAGGGCGCCGGTCTTGTGCCGATGGGTCGTGCGCAGCCGATCAAGATCGTTCGTGCCGGCCGGGAAATCGGGCAGTGTGTCGTAAACCTGGCCGGCGATCATGTCGTTGGTCGCTCTGCTCAACTCGACGACAATCCGGCCGGTTCGCCCGGTCGGCTCGACCCGCTGGGCGACCAGTTCGAAGGCCAGCGCGAGCATGGCGTCGCCGGCCAAGACCGCCATCGCCTCACCGGCGTGGCGGTGCAGCGTCGGGCGCCCTCGGCGAAGATCGTCGTCGTCCATCGCCGGCAGGTCGTCGTGGACCAGGCTGAAACAATGAACCATTTCGATCGCCGCCGCGGCCGCCATCGCGTCATCGGCGTGGCCGCCGACCGCCTCGCCGCACAGCACCGTCAGTATCGGACGCAGCCGCTTGCCCCCGCCAAGCAAGCTGTATCGGATTGCCTGGGCAAGGTTGGTCGGCAGAGGACGATTATCGAGAAACGCAGCCAGATAGGCTTCGACCCGCACTGCCGTCTGGCGTAGTGCAACTGTATCGATGCCGGCAGAAGCTTCTTTTGTTTTGGCGATCGTGCCCATCCGGGTACTCGGCTAAACCCAGTGACGCAACGATTATACGCGGTGGAGCCGCTGTCAACAACGGCCGATCAACCGGGTTGGGCCGCGGCCTGGGCGACCCATCGAGCCACGGTTGCCGCGCCGTCGGGCGGTGCGTGCCGGCCCAGCATGTCGGCCATCCGCTGGAGGCGGGCGGTGTCACTTAACAGTGACCGCAACAGTGGTGCCATTTGTTGGGCATTGGCCGTCGCTTCTGCATGGTCGTCGATCATGACAGCGCCGCCGGATTCGACCAGTGGTAACGCATTGAGCCTCTGGTGTTGATCCTTGTGAAATGGGTAGGGCATGAACACGGTGGGCACGGCGTTGACGGCCGCCTCGGCCACACCACCCGCGCCGGCGCGGCTGATCGCCAGCGTCGCCGCCGACCACGCCAGGCCCATCTGATCGCAGAACGCTGTGACCTGGGCATTGATGGCGCATGCGTTGTACTGGGTTCGCAGTTTAGCCTCATCGGTCGGACCCGACAGGTGCAGCACCTGCCAGTTGCTGTCAATCACGCTGCGCTGGGCCAACTCGATCATCATGTCGTTGATCGTCTGCGCACCCTGGCTGCCGCCGCAGACCAGCAGGGTTTCAAGGTTGGGCTTCAAGCCGAGATGACGCCTGGCTTCATCGGGGGCGACGCCCGGCCGGGCGGCGCGGCGAATCGGCATGCCAATCCGTTCGGCCTCGACCCAGTGGGGCACGTCAAACACGCTGAAGACCTTGCCGACGCGGCGGGCGAGGTAGCGGTTGGCTTTGCCGGACACGGCGTCGAGGTTCACCAGTGCGGTGGGCAGACCCACGCGTCCGGCCGCAATAATTGCTGGTCCGCTGACGAATCCCCCTGTCGCAACCATCGCTGCGACGTTCAACTGTTCGATCAGCCGTGCCGTCGTCTTTACGCTGGCGCGCCACCGCGACAGCCAGCCGGCCCATGACAACCACCGCATGGTCAACGGGCTGACCGGCAGTGCCGTAAAGTCGACTTGCTGCTTATCCAGAAGCTGCGCGTCCAGCGGTCGGCTCGAGACGAGCATTTGGACCCCAAGGTGTGGGCTGTGCTGGGCGAGCTGTTCGGCGATCGCCAAGTTCGGGAAGATATGTCCGCCGGATCCACCGCCGGCAAACAGAATCGTCGGGGCTGTCGACGGTGTCATCACACTATCTTACGTTTACCGGCAAACCCGGGTGGAGTCGGTTCGGGGATCGGGCGATACTCCACCTCATCGTACTGATCGCTCGTCTGATCGAACGACGCGACCAGTCCAATGCAAAAGGCCGTGACCACCCAGCCCGTGCCGCCCGCACTTAGCAGCGGTAGCGCGATGCCCTTGGTGGGCACGACGACCGTCACCACGGCGATGTTGAGTAGCGACTGCAAGGCGATGGTCGTCATCACGCCCAGTATCAGCAACCGTGGGAATGACTCGCTGCGGCCGCGCAGGATGCGCAGGGCCGCCCACAGCAGTGCCAACAGCAGCACCGCCACGAGCAATGCGCCGGCGAGGCCCAACTCCTCGCAGATCACGGCAAAGAGAAAATCGGTCGTGTCTTCGGGCAGGTACCCGAATTTCTGGATGCCCCCGCCCAAGCCCCGGCCGCCGACGCCACCCTCGGCGATCGCCAGCATCGATTGGATAGGGTGGTAGCCAATGCCCTGCGGATCGGCCCACGGATCGACAAAGGCGATCAGTCGCGCCATGCGGTACGGTTGGGTCCATATCGCGGCGGCGATC
>Ga0310121_10005849_pt1 | contig 10478 bp, 9 predicted proteins | sample CB27_Tmax_986_MG_FD_203504 | JGI IMG/M metagenome (GOLD analysis project Ga0310121, IMG submission 203504) | Marine microbial communities from Western Arctic Ocean, Canada - CB27_Tmax_986 | ecosystem: Environmental > Aquatic > Marine > Oceanic | place: Canada: Western Arctic Ocean | collected... | reverse complement strand
GGAAGCAGTCGGCCCTCATCCAGGACCGGATCGGCGCCAACCGCGCCGACATCTTCGGCTTTCGGTTGCTGGGGATCTTCCACGGCTTGGCCGATGTGCTCAAGATGTTCACCAAGGAGGACATCGTCCCGGAAGGCGCGGACAAGGTCCTCCACACCATGGCCCCCTTCTTCTCGGTCTTCTTCGCCCTGGTGACCTTCACCGCGATCCCCTTTGGCGACCGACTCATCATTGGGGATCTGGTCATCGAGCTCCAGGTCGCCAAGATCGATGCAGGGCTGCTATACGTCTTTGCCATGCTCTCCCTGGGAGTCTATGGCGTGATCCTCGCCGGCTTTGCCTCGCGCAACAACTACGCGATGCTTGGAGGGCTGAGGGCCATGGCGCAGATGATCTCCTACGAGATAGCTCTGGGCGTCGCCGTCATCGGCGTGATCATGGTCTACGGGACCATGGATCTGGCTGAGCTGGTGCGGGCCCAGGGGCGGACGATTGGCGGCTGGATCCCTTTCTGGGGCGTTGTGGCGCAGCCCGTGGCCTTCGTTGTATTCGTGACCGCAGCCTTGGCAGAAACCAAGAGGCTCCCTTTTGACCTGCCGGAAGGCGAGTCGGAGATCATCGGGTACTTCGTGGAGTACAGCGGGATGAAGTTCGGCATGTTCTTCCTCACGGATTTCCTGGAGACCATCGTGGTGGCCAGCCTTGCGACCACGCTCTTTTTTGGCGGCTGGCAGGTGCCCTACCTGATGCCGGACGGCTTCCACTTCCCCTGGGGAGGAGAGCTCCTCGTTCCCAATCTGATCTACGTCCTGCTCGGGGTGGCGAGCTTTTCGATCAAATGCTTGGTCTTTTGCTTCCTGTTCATGCAGCTTCGCTGGACACTGCCGCGCTTCCGCTACGACCAGCTCATGAAGCTGGGCTGGAAGGGTCTGTTCCCGATCGCGGTGGTCAATGTCGTGGTGACAGCCGTGGTTCTGCTCTTCTTCGGGGAGGCGCCCTAGTGGCCGTAAAAACCGTGCGTAGGCCGGAGCTGACGTTTTGGGAGCAGCTCTACATCCCCCAGATCATCAGCGGCCTCAAGATCACTACCACCCACTTCTTCCGTAACCTCTTTCTCCACACGGCCCAACTCCTGGGCCGACTGAAGCACATTCCAGCCTCTGTCACCGTCCAGTATCCCGAGGAGATCAGGCCCCTCATGTCGAGGTATCGCAGCCGTCACCGGCTCACACTGCGCGAGGACGACACCCCGCGCTGCGTGGGGTGCATGCTCTGCGAGACGGTCTGCCCGGCCATGTGCATTACGATCGTGCCCGGGGAGCACCCCGACCCCAACGTCGAGAAGTACCCGGTCCGCTTCGACATCGACCTGGGGATCTGCGTCTTCTGCGGGTACTGCGTCGAGGTGTGCCCCGAGGACGCGATCCGGATGGACACGGGAATCCTCGACCTGGCGGCCTACTCCAGAGAGGCCATGCAGCTCGACATCCATGAGCTGCTGAACCCGCAGCTGGTCAAACCTATCGGCGACTGCGACCTGAAGTTTCCCCACCAATGTGAGCTGACCGGCGGAGAGATGAAGGGCAGCTGGGACGACCCCATTGTCCATGATCAGGATGGGTAATTCTACCGCGGCGTGAATTCGGCCTGGCTCGCGACTAAGGTCCAACGCCTGTCGGCTGATCGCACGCCCGGGTTCCGTTATCCTCTTAGCGGGAGGGGGGGGCGAGGGATGCAGTTGCCGTGGCACGGGCTAGCGTATCTGGACTTCTTCTGAGTCCGGCTCGGCACCTCCGTGAGCCTATAGGGTCATCAACACATAGATCTGACGTGCCGCCCTCATTGCCCTCCGCCCGGAGAACGACCTGAGCAAAGTATCGTCCACCATGTCGGCGCTCGGCACGCCGGCAGCGGACTTCTCGCTGCCCGAACCCGCGACCGGCAACACGGTCTCCCTCGACGACTTTGCGGAGTTTCCCGCTCTGCTCGTGGTCTTCATGTCGAACCACTGTCCCTTCGTGAAACACCTGGCGGACGATTTCGCAGGTTTCGCTGCCGAATACCAGACGCGTGGCGTTGCGGTGGTGGGCATCTGCGCCAATGACGTCGGCAGCTATCCCGCCGACAGTCCTTCGAGAATGGCCGACGAGGTAGAAAGGAGGGGGTATACCTTTCCGTATCTCTTCGACGACTCGCAGGAGGTCGCAAAAGCCTACGCGGCCGCGTGCACTCCCGACTTCTTCCTGTATGACCGCGACCGGGAGCTGGTCTATCGAGGACAGTTCGACTCGAGTCGACCCTCCCTCGGTACACCGGTGACGGGTGCGGACCTGCGGGCCGCCTGTGACGCTCTGCTGGCCGGCGTGGCCCCCGCCGACATCCAGGTGCCGAGCGTCGGCTGCAACATCAAGTGGAAGGCAAGGAACGCTCCCCCGTGGTTCGGCTGAGATCGGTGTGCGCATAGCGCTCCGTGCGAGGAGACGCAATGTACGCGCCATGGTGCTGAGTCGTCGCGCTAGGTGCGGTGTACCTGCTAGCACGGAGGGCGTCCAGGGTCCATCCCGTTCACGCGCTGAGGTATGAATAAGACAAGACGCCACCGAGCGTACTGCTCGGTGGCGTCTGAACTGTCGCAGCCCGGTGCGAAAGCCGGGTGCGGCGCGAACAGCGATTTACGACAGTGGCTCAGCTGCTAAGAGCCGTTCCAGCGATCGCTTGCCCATGCCAGGCTGGACAGAGGACTAGGACTAGACAAGGATCACCTCCTGGTTTCGGGTCGACAGTCAGGCAGAACTCCGACGGGCTAGAGGCCCGCAGCCCGCAATCGGCGACCTTCTGAAACGCCGGTCAAGGCCCAGATCGAATCCATAGAATCCGATCGACGCCATCATACAAAATGGTTTTCGGGAGTGCAAGTTTTGGATACTAGGCGTAGAGGAATCTGAGCAGCGTGACACGATATACGGTGGTCGCAGCTCTGCTGGCGGTGCGTGGAGCCCGTAGCGGCACAGGACGCCGCCGCTGGGCCTACCGTTCGCCACGGGTCAACAGGCACTGACAGACGGCGATCATAGAGGCGTGCGGTCAGGCGCCTTCGTACGCCCGCTTCATGAGCCACACGCACACGGCCACCGCGATCGTGATCCACAGGATCCCCCAGACCATCGTGGGCACGTTGGTGAGTTCTGCGAGCATCGCGGCGTCCGATTGGATGTTCGGCCGGTCGATTACGTCGCTCTTGATGTCGAGGATCGCGTAGAGAGCGCTGGTGAGTCCCAGCGTCAACAGTAGACCGCGATTGACTGCCGGGCCCATCTGCCTCGATATGACGATCATGGTGAGCCCGAAAGCGATGCCGAAGATCACTCCGAAGCCGGTGCGCACGAAGAAGATCGTCAACACCATCACCATCGCGCCGATGAAGCCGTTCACCCAGTTCGTCTTCACCCTGTGGGAGCGGGCCGCGGAGAACATCACCGCGCCCCACAGAAGACTGCCGAGATACCCGGCCGTAAGCGTGATGAAAGCGTTGCCGCCGAAACAGTGGCAGGCGCCTCCTTGACCGGGCTCGAGCGTAATCTTATCGATGCCTCCACCTGTCGCGACCGACGCGATCGCGTGGCTGATCTCGTGAAGCAGCACCACGAAGATCTTGAGCGGATACACGATCGACGTATCCCACATGAACCACAGCGTCGCGAAGAACGCCGCGAACCCCAGGATGAACCGGAGTTTGCCGCCCGTGCCTTCAGTCATACGTGCCTGCTGTTGAAGGGCTCAAACACTGGTATACCTCTGCATGCCCTACGGTTGCAGGCGGGGGTTTTGTTCCATCGGCCCTTCGCTGGATCCGGCGCGCTCAGTTTCCACGAGTCGCCAGCGTGATCGAGTAGTGCGCCCTCAGCAGCTCGGCGTACTCGGCCAGCTCGGTGCGCACGATGTTCGCGTTCTGCGCCGAGTTGGCGAGTGCCGCGAACGCGGCCGCGGTGACTTCCGTCGTTGTCAGACCGTATGCGAAGCCGAGCGTGGACGCCCATCGGTAGGTGATGCCCCCCCAGGCGCGCGTGAGCTCGGCCTGCTCTCCTTGTGGTACGTGGAGACCCCTGCGCTCCGCCTCGGCCAGCGCCGCAGCGCGGCGATCTGGTGAGTCCGTGCCGACCATTTGGTCGAGCCATTGCTCGAGCACCGCACCCGGGTCCTCGATACGGTCGGCGACCTGTCGAGCGATCACATTTCGAGCCTCCTCGAACGGCACAACCTGTCGGTCGTCGAGTCTGAGGATGTGATACCCGTACTGCGTTTCGGTGACTGGACTGATCTCGCCAGGCTGGAGCGCGAGTGCCGCCGCCCAGAACTCCGATACCCACGAGCCTTGCCGTCCGGGAGCGAGCAGCCCCTGACGCCCTTCGGCGCCCGGTTCCTCGGAGAGCCGTGCGGCGGTCTCGGTGAAGTCGGCGCCAGCAAGCAGCAGTGTCATTGCCTGACCGGCCTTGGCCTCCGCCTCGGCTCTGTGCTCTGCGGAGCGCCAGCGCTCACTGAAAAAGAGGATGTGTCGTATGGTGAGCTCCCACTCGGGGTCGGTGAGGTACCGCGCCTCGAGAACGTCGTCCTCGACGTGGTTCTTCTCTAGCGTCACATCGGTGGCGAGGATGTCGAGCACAAGATCCTCGGTCCACTGCTCGACCACCGGAGCACCGAGCGCTTCCGTGCTCGAGTCCGCGACGGAGAGTGCGAAGGCCGTGAGCTGTGCCAGTGTCTCGCGATGGGCGTCCGACAGCCCGAGTAGATCGTCCTCGGAGAAGGCGACCGGACCGACCTCGATGGCTGGGGGAGCGGCTTCGCCGCACGCCATGGCGAGCGATGCCGCAACCAACATCGATTTTCGCATGGGACTCAAGTTGGGCCCAGGCCAGCCTGAGTGCCAACCGTCTAGTTGATATGATTAGTTGTGACTATCGTCGGTAGCGGCGCGGGCGACCGGGTTGAGCGTGGTGGGCGTCTAGAAAGTGGAGATCAAGATGGGTTCGTTGAGCGAACGAGTCGCGCTGGTAACTGGAGCTAGCCGTGGCATCGGGGCGGCTACAGCTCGGGTTCTGTCCGAGGCTGGCGCGCGGGTCATCATCACGCACCGCGACAGCGCTGCGGGCGCCGAAGCGGTCTTGGTAAGCCTGACCGGCGATGGCCACCGCAGCGCCCAGGTCTCCGCGACCGACTCCGATGGATTGCGTGCCGCCGCCGCCACGGTCGCAGAGATCGAAGGCCGACTCGATATCCTCGTGAACAACGCCGGCACGAGTCGCGTGGTGCCACACGGCGACCTCGACGCGCTGGACGACGAGCTCTTCGACAAGATCTTTCAGACCAACGTTCGCAGCGCGTTTGCGACGGTGCGAGCGTTCCGCTCCCTGCTGGCGGCCGGGGAGGGTGGCCTGGTTGCGAACATCTCTTCGCTCGCTGCGAAAATGGCGAACGGGAGCAACATCGCCTACTGCGCGTCGAAGGCCGCGATCGACAACATGTCGATGTCCCTCGCACGGGCGCTCGCTCCCGAGATCCGCGTTGTCTCGGTGGCGCCCGGCCTCGTCGACACCGAGTTCACGCGGGGGTGGGCGCCGGAAGTGCGGAGTCGCATGATCGATGAAACTCCGCTGGGCCGGCTCGCCACGCCGGAGGACGTCGCTCGAACTGTACTGGCCGTCGCGGTAGACCTCCCGATGACGACAGGCGTTGTCATCCCGGTCGACGGCGGCCGGCCGTTGGGTGCTGCGAAGAAGGTGCATACGTGACTCTCTACGCCCTCCTTTAGATTGAACCGTCCGGCGGTCTCGCCGAGGCGCTCTCGCAGAGCCCTATAGTGTCTCTCGCCGTGCGTGTATCCGATGATTCCGATTACCGCGGCGGTGATTGCGGGCACCAGCCGGGAAGACCAACCGAAGTCACGCACCGTTCGATCGGTATGACGTCGCTACTCGTTGCGGTCGGCCTCTTTTCGGAAACCCTGGCTCTTCTGCCGCGCCCGGGAGCATGGATGGTGTGGATCAAACGGGCCACCGCTGTCATCATGATCGGTGTAGCCCAGTACTACTTCGTAAAGGCCGGCTACAACCTGTAGAGGTTGCTATGCGACGTGCCCCGCGCGGACTTCTCCGTGCCGGGCACGTCCCTTTCATGACCGGATCCGGGACCAGGCGTCGTCCGGCTCCGGCGTCATACGGTCTATGGCCTCTCCCAGGCCAACAACCTCGAGGGTGCCGGCGCGTCCCGTGAGGGCCAGCCCATGACAGAGCGGACCGAGTGAACGGTAAGACAAGCTGTAAGTACGTGGCGCATGTCGTTCAAAACTGTCATAATGGGTTCTGCCGCCCCTGGGCACGGACACGGGCATGCCCTCGAAGAATCATACATTTTGGTATGGTGGGGGTGCAAACCCACCGTCATGTAGGAGGGATCCCGAGACGATGACAGACGAGATCGGGGGTCAAATCGTTGCGGAATAGATGGATACGTGGATGGGGCCTGCCCCGTACGAGCTTGGCATGAGAATCGCAATGCCTCCTGGGCGAAGATGCACGAAAGCTCGTGACAGTGCTCGAGATCAGCCAAACGCTCAGTTCGGCGCTGGACGCGCCCTCTGTCGGCAGTTGGTACGGCGCTTGCCGAAGGCGTGGCTGTCGAGTCAGCGGGGTCGAATGATCATATGTAAAAAAGGAGAACGACTTATGCCAGGCACGCTCCTTATGGTACGGATGAGGAGAGGGCTCGCGCGCCTCCACGCGCGAGTGTCTGCTATTGCCCTTACAGGTCTCCTCTTGCTGCTGATCCCGGATCTGTTGGCGGCACAGGAAGATGCCGTGATTTCCAGTGGAGACACAGCGTGGATACTGACTTCCACCGCCCTCGTGCTCCTCATGACGGCCGGCCTCGCCTTCTTCTATGGTGGTCTGGTCCGCTCCAAGAACGTCCTGAACACGATGATGATGAGCTTCATCGCCTTCGGGTTCACGGGCGTGCTCTGGGCCCTCGTCGGATACTCGCTGGCGTTCGGTGAGGGGGGTGCGTGGGTCGGCGATCTATCCATGGCCTTCTTGAGCGGCGTCGGGGTGCAGCCGAACGGAAGCATTCCAGACATGCTCTTCATGGCGTTCCAGGCGACGTTCGCCATCATCACCGCCGCGCTGATCTCGGGCGCGGTCGTGGGACGGATGCGCTTCCGTGCCTATGTGGCCTACATCTCGCTCTGGGGTCTCCTGGTGTACGCTCCAGTCGCGCACTGGGTCTGGGGTGGCGGATGGCCTGGCAGAATTGGGTGCGCTGGACTTCGCCGGCGGAACCGAGGTGCACGTCAACGCGGGTGCGGCGGCGCTGGCGGCGGCGTTGGTTTTGGGGCCCCGAACGGATCATGGCCGCCGGGCGATGCTCCCCCACAACGTGCCCTTCGTCCTGCTCGGTGCGGGTCTGCTCTGGTTCGGTTGGATGGGTTTCAACGGCGGGAGCGCTCTAGCGGCGGATGAGTTCGCCGCGCTCGGTGTGGTGAACACGCTCGTCGCGCCAGCCGCTACGCTGGTCGTGTGGGCGTTTCTCGACGCGTTCTTCGCGAAGCAGATCACTGCGGTTGGTGCGGCGACCGCGATCGTGGTCGGTCTCGTTGCAGTGACACCAGCCGCGGGCTTCGTCTCGCCAATGTCGGCCCTCGCCATCGGCGCGATCGCAGCCTTTCCCAGCTATGGGATCATCCGGTGGCGGGCAGGGACGCGCCTCGACGACTCCCTCGACGTTTTCGCGGCGCACGGCGTGGGAGGTGCCACTGGCGCGATCCTCACGGGGGTCTTCGCCAGCGCGGTGGTCAATGGTAGCGCCGACGGGCTCCTCTTCGGGAATCCGGGACAGGTCGTAGTCCAGGCTAAAGCGGTCCTCGCCGTCTTTGCATACAGTGCACTCGCGACAGTGGTCATCCTCAAGGTGATCCAGCTCGTTACCCCACTGCGGCCGGCCGCCGCTTCCGAGCAGCGGGGCATGGACGTTCTTGCCCACGGAGAGGAAGGTTATGCGCGCGGTGAGGGCGCGGTCCTCGTCCTCCATGAGGATCTCAACGGAGGTGGCGACGCACCCCAGCCCCCTGTCATTGCAAGCGAGATAGGGGAGCCGCGCACGTTCGAGGGGAGTGACGGCACCGTCGTGAGACTCGTGAAGGCGATCGTGCGTCCGGACAAGCTGAGCGACGTCCTGAACGCCCTATACATGGCAGAAGTGGCGGGACTCACTGTCAGTCGTGTGCAGGGTCACGGTGGTGAGAAAGAGACTGTGGAGACCTATCGGGGCACGTCTGTGAAAATGGATTTGACCGAAAAGGTAATGATCGACATCGGGGTTTCAGAGGCATTTGTGGATGCCACCGTCGAGGCGGTTCTCAGCGCAGCGCGGACGGGAGACGTCGGAGACGGAAAGGTCTTCGTTCTCCCGGTCGACGCGGTGCACAGGATTCGTACGGCGGAAACGGATGCGGCAGCCGTTACGCCTGTCACCTCCTGAAGTGTGACGAGATGCGGCAAGACGGATCAGAATCTGGATTTCAAGATTGGCTGGAGGACCTCTGCCAGTCGAAGGACGCCTCGTAGCCGTGACCGTCTGAGAGCCGGAACCGCCCGGATCGCATACCGGACGCCAGTGCCCACAGAACGCACATGCCGCCCTGCAAGCAAGGCGCATGAGGCCAACCTGGAGGGAGGGCCGTCACAGGCCCTCCCTCCAGGTTGGGGCGGTCGACCGACTTCGCTGGGGTTGGGGTGGTGCCCATGCAACCGAGCTCCCCGTCAGGCGAGAACAAGAAGCAGATCGCGCCCTCGACTAGCACGCTGTCGGGAAACTTCAGCCTGGTCAGCTCACGCTGCTCGGAGCGATCTGCGGCGGAGGACATGACTAGCAGAGCCGTCTCGCGGTCCTTGGCCGGCTCCAGGATGTGGAGGACGTCGGCGAAGGCGGTCGCTCCCTCGATGAGGTTCACGCACGGCCCGGTCAGGCCGAACTCCATGGAAATGGAAGCCGCCACTTGGTTCTGAAGAGAGAGGGATGGTGTTGGGGTGAAGCCGGCGCAGCCGGCGGGCTAGATCCGGGCCCATCAAACGGCCGTCCCGGGAGCGCTGCCGGATCGGCTCCAGGAAATGCACGAATTCACTCGGTGGCCCCGAAATCGTGACGATACGAGCGTCGCTGGGCACTTCGAGCCGCGAGAGTGCTTCGATCGTGTACTGGGAGGCCGGTGCTCGGCGCTGCTGTGTGCTCGCCTTCTCGACCAGCGCCACGTGCGGTAGATCCATGCATGCGCCAAGCGGCCGTGTGAACGCAGCGCTGAGCGCCTTGAGCCGGAGCACGTTAGATTGGCCCGCGGGAAAACAGTAGGGAGCTGTTGTGCCCCCCGAATCCGAACGCATTGCACAGAACGAAATCCCCTGAGACTTCTCGCGAGCCGTTGGGCAGGAAATCGAGGTCCGACCCCGGGTCGGGGTGCTCGAGGTTGATCGTGGGCGGCGCCCTGCCATGCGTGAGAACGTCCACACAAAGGCACGCTTCGATGAGTGAGGACGCTCCGAGGCAGTGGCCGGTCATCGACTTCAAAGAGCTGATGGGTACCATTGCTCGACCCTCACCGAGGAGCTCCCGGTAGACTCGCGTCTCGGCCGCGTCGTTCAGTCTGGTCGAGGTGCCATGCGCCGAGATGTATGCCAGGTCATTCTGCGGGTCGGGCACGTTGGCCAGCGCGGAAGTGCATGCGGTGAGCATCACGCCGATATCATCCGGCACCCCCGTCATGTGCGTTGCGTTCATGGACTGTCCGTACCCGCTCAAGTACCCCGGCGCGGTCGAATGTGGACGGCTGCTCAGCCACAATGCTGCGGCGCCCTCCCCCATGACGAAGCCGTTTCGGGTCGAGTCGAAAGGCCGGCTCGCCCTCAAATCGTCGTCGCGGTTCAATGCGCCGAGATTGTTGAATCCGGCTACGGCGAATGGATTCAACATGGCGGTGGAAGCGACGACGATCACGTCCTCCACGGCGCCAGCTTCGAGCCACTGATGGGCGAAGATCAACGCATCGCTGCCCGAGGCGCATGCGGTATCGACTCGTACTCGCGGGCCGTTCACTCCCAGGTCATTCGCGACTTGGGCGAGCGGAGCGTCCGAAAAGAAGCCGAGTAGCGCAGTCAACCTGCTAGGGTCTTCGAGCGCGTCCAGAGAGCGCACGACGTATTCGGGCTCGGAGCGGAGGCTCGGGAGCGCGAGCACCAGCCCATAGTGTGCGTCTGGGTCGTACTCCAGCCGGTGGCAGGCTTCGAGTGCGAGCGCAAGGCCCCTCGGCGTGATCGGACGGGCGTCGGGGTCCGGCCGGCAGACGGAATCTGGTATCGGAGCTCCCACGCGCACCGGAAAATCCTCGGACAGTCGGACGACCGCCGAACGCCCGGCAGCGAAGTCCGTGTATCCTA
>Ga0310121_10005848_pt1 | contig 10479 bp, 12 predicted proteins | sample CB27_Tmax_986_MG_FD_203504 | JGI IMG/M metagenome (GOLD analysis project Ga0310121, IMG submission 203504) | Marine microbial communities from Western Arctic Ocean, Canada - CB27_Tmax_986 | ecosystem: Environmental > Aquatic > Marine > Oceanic | place: Canada: Western Arctic Ocean | collected... | reverse complement strand
CCGATTATTCCGATGCTGTCCAACGCCTGCTTGAGGCAGCTGGTGCGGCGAACACGAATTGATAGGAACGACGCGATGATGCGAATCGTGCTGATACGTCCCGGATCGACCGAATTCGATGAACAGGGTCGTATCAAAGGTACCTTGAGTATTCCGCTCAGCGAGCAAGGGGCCAGGCAAGTTGCGCTGGCCGTAGACCAGCTCGCGCAGATTGGGATCGAAGTGGTTTACACTTCGCCGTGCGAGTCCGCACGGCAGACCGCCGAGGCGGTAGCCGAATCGCTGGGAGTCAAGCTGCAGCCAATGGAAAAACTGCAGAATCTGAACCAGGGACTGTGGCAAGGGAAGTTGATCGAAGAGGTGCGACAAAAGCAACCCAAAGTTTACCGCCAGTGGCAGGACCATCCGGAAACCATTTGCCCGCCGGAAGGCGAGATGCTGGCATCGGCGCGTGACAGAGTGCAGAGTGTATTGGGAAAGATTTTCAAGAAGCGTAAGGCTGGTGTGATCGCGCTGGTAGTCCCGGAGCCGTTGGCAAGCTTGATTCGCTGTTACCTGGTCGGTAACGACCTGGGCGATTTGTGGGAAATCGAATGTGCGTGTGGTAGCTGGGAGCGGATTGATGTCGAGCCTGGGGAACTGGTCGCCACATGACCTGGTGGAGACGCAACTCAAGACGTTTCAATTTCCAGCACTCGATATAACAGTTGACTTCGCGTCGAGCCTGAAACGGACCACCGAAACCCGCTCGATGCCCTTTACTTGGCCGATAGGATTGGGCCGAAAAGATTGCGATCTGGCCAGTCTGCACGTCGAGCTTTGCCGTTTCGCGACAGCATCAATTGCGTTACGATAGCGGGTTATCCCGCTGCTGCTTACTGGAACGGTATCCCCTGTGACCTCGACCCCACACAAGATGAAGCGTCCTAAACGTGGAGTACCCGAGGGACTTTGGCAGAGTTGTCCCGGCTGCCAGGCTGCGATCTACCGGCAGGAAGCAGATAAGCGGCTGGGCGTCTGCCCGGAATGCGACTACCACTGGTACGTCCCGGCCAAGGATCGCATCGTTCAGGTCTTGGACGAAGGTACATTCGAGCCGTGGGATGACGACCTGCGACCCACCGATCCGCTCGAGTTCGTCGATCGCAAGGCCTACAAGGACCGGTTGGTTGCGGAACAGAAACGGACCGGTCTGACAGACGCTGCCATCACCGGTACGGGGATGATACGTGCTCGTCGAGTTGCATTTGGCGTAACGGACTCCGCCTTCATCATGGGCAGCATGGGTTCCGTCGTCGGTGAACGCCTCACGCGGTTAGTTGAACGCGCGACGGAGCAGCAATTGCCGCTGATCATCATCAGTGGATCGGGTGGTGGTGCGAGAATGCACGAAGGAATTTTGTCGTTGATGCAAATGGCCAAAGTGTCGACGGCGCTGGCCCAGTACGACGACTCGGGCGGGCTGTTCATTTCCGTGCTGACGAATCCGACCATGGGTGGCGTAGCGGCCAGCTTCGCCTCGCTGGGAGATGTCGTATTCGCCGAGCCTAAGGCACTGATTGGATTCGCAGGCCCCAGGACTATCAAGGCCACGATTCGCCTCGAATTGCCGGAAGGCTTTCAGACCAGCGAGTTCCTGCTGGAGCATGGCTTCATCGATCGCATCGTTCATCGCGCGAAACTGAAAAGCGAAATCGCGCGGACGATCGATTATTGCGGAAAGTGAAGAGCGCTCAGGCATGAAGAGCTGGTGGGCCAAACTTCGTTCCTTGGTGGGGTCCGACAGACTCAACGTCAACGTCCGATTCGAATTGTTGCGAGAAGCCATTTCTGGCACGATGTCGGAGTTCTACCTCGCGCGCGAGCGGGCCACGGACCGGATCGTCGGCCTGAAGATCCTCAATCTGGAAAAAACCCTGGCATTCGAAGCCAGGTTCAAGGGGATTCACAAACCGACCGAGGGTGAAATCGCTACGTCGCTGGCCAGCCCGTACATCGCGGAAACCTTCGAGCATGGCCTGACGACGACCGGCCAACAATACCTGGTCATGGAATTCCTAAAGGGGCCCGGGCTGAATTCGCTCTTGGCCGTGCGCAGCGATCAGTTGGACGGCCAGCGAATCATTTTACTGCGACAGATGGCGCGCGGCCTGGACGCTGTGCATCAGGCGGGATATATCCATCGTGACATTTGCCCTCGGAATTTTATCTGTGCGCCGGACGCAAAGTCACTTAAGTTGATCGATTTCGGGTTGACGGTACCTGCAACCCGAAATTTCATGCTGCCGGGCAATCGCACCGGTACGCCTAATTACATGGCGCCCGAGATCGTGCGTCGTCGGCCAACGGATCACCGTGTCGACTTGTTTGCGTTGGGGGTCACGGCTTACCATCTCTGCTCATTCCAGCTGCCGTGGACCGGCGGGGGAGGTACGGCTCAAGCGGCCATGTTGCACGACACGCAGACGCCCGTCGATATTCGCGAATTGGTGCCCGGTCTGAATGACGAACTGGCAGCAACGATCGCCATGTGCCTCTCCGTCGATCCCGGGAGCCGGCCCGCGTCGGCCGAGGAGGTCGCCCAGCGGCTGGAGCGGATTCCCGATGATGCAGCCTGACTCGGCATCGGGCCGCAACTGTCGAGCGGCCAAGGCCGAATGCTGATCCAAAACCGTTTGGTCCAAATCCCTCTGGTCCTGGATTCTCGACCCTTGGCCATTGACACATGACGTTTGAACCTGGCACTTTTCCTATAGGCTCGCCGGGCGGTCAGGTTCCGAGGATTGAGCTCTTCGGGTTGTCTGCCGCCAGCCCAGAACATATACTGGCCGATTCGCTCCCGTGCAAATACGTGAAGCATACATCAACCTGCCGGCGGCATGCTGGCGTGGAAACAGACGATACTCGAGGAGACCAGCAGCGATGACCATCGACAAAAGCCTCAAAGTGCGTGCCGGGCTGGTGCGTAACCGCAGCGTGTTGAAGCGTGCGGAACGAATCCAGAAGCTCGTAGAAGAGGATCGCTGGGTGGAAGGTGACCCACCGATCGGCCTGGCCAAAGTTCGCGTCATGAAGTTGTCGCTGAAAAAGAAGAAGAAAGTAAAGAAGGAAGACGAAGAGGAATCGACCGACGGTGCCTCTTCCGAAGCGGGGTCGTAGCTTACTGTTGCACGGTGAACGTAAACATCAGCGAGCCCAGCCCGGTCAGGAACGCACCCAAGCTGGCCATGAAGATGGCGATCATCATGTTGCGGCGAAAACTTACGATCGCGGCATAGATGCACATCAGTCCCGATAGGACCAGCGCGGACATGGGAAAGATCCCCAGCAAGCCCTGGTGTTTATAACCAGCGACCATCACGCAGACCACTGTCGTCACGGCAAAGATGGTCTGCAGGCTAAAATGGATGCGTCGCCGCTTCGCCGTTCGTTCCGGTGAGGATCGAGCGACGCTGGGTGCCGGAAACTTGTGTGGATCAAAACTTTCCATGCGCCCATTTTGCGAGTCGAGCCAGGTGGCCGTCGAGGTCAATCGTCGGCATCACCACCTGATGATTCGTCGCCTGATGAATCCGACTCGTCAGCAGAAGTGAAGTCAAGGGACGCGGAGTTGATACAGTATCGCTGGTGTGTGGGTGCAGGCCCGTCAGGAAAGACGTGGCCGAGATGAGCCTCGCACCTGTCACAGTGTACCTCGGTGCGTCGAGAAAAAAGGCTGTTGTCTTCTCGGGTGCCAACAGACTCGTTGCCAATTGGCTGCCAGAAACTGGGCCAGCCGGTTCCCGATTCGAATTTGGTTTGGGCGTCGAACAACGGTGCGCCGCAACCGATGCAGTGGTAGACACCGTCTGCCTTGTTGTCCCAGTATTCTCCCGAAAAGGCCCGCTCCGTGCCATGTTTCCGCGTGACGTAATACTGCTCCTTTGTCAGCTGGGCCTGCCATTCAGCTTCTGATTTGACCACCTTGTCTGCTCCGGAATCTTGTTCTCCGGATGCGTGAGAGTCGCCGGTTGCCTGGACGTCATCAGCTGGTTGGGGCATGGTGTTGTCCTTTGTTTGCTGTGCGGTTAGGGTGGACCGTTGCGCGGATGAAGTCGACGTTTGAGCGGATGAGCCGGGCTGCTGTGCAGGTGGGGTGGACTGCCCGAACAGATACACCGATCCGAGTGCGCAGGCACCGATGATCAAAATTCCAACGATCACGATAGGCGATCGACTTCTTGACTGTTGCGGTTTGCTGATCTGTTCGGTCATTTCGAATTCGCTCGAGAAGGTGGGATCGGATCGCCCCTTAGTTCTCAGATTGATAGCAGCCAACGTCAATCCGCAGCTTGGATCTGGCCCTCGCGGCGATTTTCGGTCTGGTGCAGGCCCGTCTCAATCGATTGCCAGTCGACAGTACGACAGCGATAGCAGAGCATAGCCCGTAACCAGGTTGGCTTCGCCTTCCATCCAACGTGAATTCTCGTTGACCCACGATCCGTCGTCTCGCTGGCGGTTGGCCAATTCAGTGATCAATTCCGCCCGCCAATCGTGTACCACTTCTTGATCGTCCACGAATTCGTCCTGACCGAGGGTGTCCAACGCTTTGGCGAAGGTGTGGTAGTAATAGTACAACCCGGCATCGCCCAAACCAGGGTTGCTGTCCAGGTCATAGTTCTTCCGCACGAATTGGATCGCTGCCTTGACCCGTGGATCATCCGGCCCAACGCCGGCGAAAATCATGCTCTTCAGGCCAACGTAGGTCATCGAACCATAGCTTCGCAGTCCACCGTTGGTCGTCTCGCCTGCCTGGCTGGAACCGCCGGCTGCCGATGTGTAGTAAAAGCCGCCATCATTCACTTTGGCTGCGTGCGGCGTGTTATTGTGTTCGGTCTCGAGGTTCTGGCAGCGCGAAATGAAGATCAATGCCCGCTGAATCGCCTCGCTGTCGGCATCGTTACCCGCCGCCTTCAACGCTTCCACCAGAAAGCCCGTGTTCGACATGTCGCCTCGTTTATGCTTGCCGTATCCGGCTGAACCGAACGCGGGGTCGGATTCGTCCTTGCCCTCTTCCGCGTCCCATTGGATCCCCTTAACGAACGCGTCCGCATCGGCAATCAAGCGGTCGTAACGCCCGTCCCCGTTCGCTTCCGCAAAGCAGAGAATCGCCAGGCACGTTTCGTAATTTCGATACAGGGTTCCTTCCTGATAGATTCCGCCATCTTCACGGACGAACCTTTCGACGTACTTGAGACTGCGGTTGACCAGCGGGTCGTCGGCCGTGCGGCCATTTCTCAGGACGCCAGTCGTCACCAAAGCGGTAACGCCCGGTCCTCCGAAGGCGCTGTAAGAACCATCGTTGGCCTGGCCCTTCGTCCTTAAATAGTTCACCGCGCTGCCGACCATGCGCGCATAAGTGGCGTCGCGACTGTTGTCGATTCGTTCCGCCGCGTCGGCCGACCAGGAGACCAGCATCAGCGTCGTGACGGCAGCAATACGGCAAGCCGAGCGAGTGAAGCACATTTGAAAGGATCCTCTGCATCTAGTACGTATTTGCGGACCGATCCGTTCGGACCGCTGGCCGCGGAATCGGACTACGGTCCTTCGGATTCGTCCAGGATCGGTAAATTATTCCATTTCGTGGAACTGCGGCCACTGCCGGTAAACGGGAACGCCCACTCACTCTATTGTAACTCCTTATATCGCCACCAATTAGCCTGAAAGTACCAGCCAGATCAAGACCAGGATCCAGCTTGCCATCAAGGCGGATGAAATGCACAGCAACGGCAGGTTGCGACGAGGCGGATCTGGGGAGTTGGCTCCCGAGTCGTTGGTCGGCAAGCTGTCATCCGCCGGGGCGCCCGCCGGTGGTGCCCCGCGAACGGTGTGATCCCGGCCCCGATTTTTCTTACCCCTGCCCATATCCGTCAGATTCGTCCTGGGTCCGGTAGCGATCAGTCGGGCATCGAAATCTCAAAACTCTTACGGAAACCCTCATCGAAATCATAGACATTATCAAAGTCTTCACGACGATCCGACGTCGATTTTTTCATGAGACCAATGTGGATCATGCCGTACACGATTTCACCAAAGTCGCCCGTCGTCGTCACTCCCCAACGATTGAGAACCACTTGGGCGAGATACCCGTATTGTTCCAATCCGTAGCGACGAATGGCTTCACACAATTGCTGGCCGGTCAGATGCTGTTCCTCGTGTTCAGCTTCCTTTCCCATGTCCAATATGGACGCGACGTCTTCCGCTTTCTTGTCATCGCCCATTCGCAGCACGTCCTGGGCATACGACAAGGCTTCGCGAACAAACAAATACGCATCCAGCTTATATCGCTCGTCCTCCTTGGCCAGCTCAATCAACGCGCGTTGCGGGTCAGTCATATTCATTTATTTGCCTACACAAAGTTTGTGAACTACGTTCACCCTGAATTGTTTAGTTCACCGAGGGTTGCGTGAAACGCTCATTCGGCTGGAGGTTCCTCTGTTGGTGGAGCGGAGTCCACCGTGCTGTCCGTGGCTGACGAAGAATTCTTCTTGTTCGCCGGTTTGCGCGGACCATCCGGATTTTCGGCGCGCCGAATTACGGATAACACATCCGTCGCGTCAATCAGCACACGGCGGTTGTCTTCCAGCGAAACGAGCAGTTGGCCGGCCAGTATTTCATGGCCAAGCACGCGCGCACGGCCGTTTTCGGTCAGCACGTCACTGCCGATGGGGGGAAGATCCTTCTGTAGCTCCTCGTATGTATCGTACTCGTAACGTAAACAGCACTTAAGCCGACCGCAGCGCCCCGAGATCTTCGTCGGGTCCAACGTCGCCTTCTGCAGCTTGGCCATTTTCATGGACACGGGTGGCATTTCGGAGAGGTGTGTGTTGCAGCAAACTGGCTTGCCACAATCCCCATAGTCCGCCAACAGCTTGGCCTCGTCGCGCACACCGATTTGTCGCATTTCAATGCGCGTCTGAAACTCAGATGCGAGCTGTTTGACGAGCTCGCGAAAGTCAATGCGACCTTCGGCAAGATAATAGACTACAATCCGCTCACCGCCGAATACATGTTCCAGATCGATCAGCTCCATATCCAGTTGCATATCCTGGACGTACTTTGCGCAGACGGCGAATTCCTCCTGCTGCTGAGCCTGCATGTGTGCCAATTCGTTGCCGTCATTGTGGGTCATGCGGCGGAGGATCTGGCCGCTGGATGGGTCCTTGAGGTGCGACACTGCATCATCCGTCGCCTCGCACAGCACCTCCCCTGCTTCCAATCCGCGATTCGTGCGCGCGATGACCTTTGTCCCGCGGTTATACGAGTCGCTTCCGCGGGCTCCCAATACGCCCAGCGTACGCATGCTGCCATATCGAACGACGTATTTCGGCATTGATTCCCGTTTCGCCCGCAGGATGTGTCCGCTCACCCCACCTGATGCCGGTCGGTACCCGGGCCCCGTCGGCAGGAAAAGAACAGCCCGTCAGTATAACGGTCTACCACGTTTTGGCAAAGCGCCAGCAATCCGCACCGGCCGGCGTACTGAGGGAAGGCCCGGAGCGTGCAGCAGGGTGCAAGCCGCAGGTGGCAGGAAGTGGTCCTGATCCGCAGAATATCGAATGGCGAATGTCGAAGTTCGGCATTACAGCTCGATACTTTTCACGCTGTTACCGCCGGCCGACCTCGCGGCGAACAAGCATCTCTCGGCGGCGCTGGTCAAGTTGGCCGGATCGAAATTGCAGGGTGGCGTGTCCAGTGTCGCAACGGCGGCGCTGACCGTGACCGGTACCCAGCGAGTTTGGGCGTTATTCCTGGACCAGTCTTGGACCCGCTGTATCATCTGGTGAGCCACGTCAATGGCCGACAAACGATCACAATCCGGCAGGATCGAGGCGAAGCGGGCGTCGGAAAGTTGGACGAAATCGCTGTCCGGATTCACCTGTGGTGCGGTTGCGAGCATATCGGGCAACCGGTGTGCCTGGTCCAACCCTTGCTTCTGGACGACGTCTTCGTAGCGGTCGATCTCGACGAGCACCAGGCTCAGCGAGCTGCGCGTCTGCCGGCAGGACTCGACATGGTAGTGCAAGCGTCCTTCGAGGCCCGGGTCCGCGATCGCCGGTATCGCAGTAGTTGTATTCCCAGACGCCGCTCCGGAGTCGTCGAAGACTGGACCACTATCACCAGTGGGTTCCGTGACAGGGCTAATGGTCGTAGCGTCGGTCACTTGATCGACGAAATCGGTTGGCCGGTGAGGGTCTGGCGGCTGTGATCGCTGGCAAGGCAACGGAGGTGGTACCGTTACGGCGCTGGATAGCGATTCGTCGCAACGGCTGCTGAGGCTCAACTCCAGTTCTGACCTGACGTCTTCGGTCTGCTCGCGCGCTTTTTCCATAATCGAGCTGTAATCCTCGCCATCATCCAACTGCAACGCCAGCACATCCGCGAGCTGAATTACCTTTTCTTCAAGCGATTCCACCAGCGGACCCAGTTGCGCGATTTCCAATTCGCAGTGATCGTGGCCGAACCTGAACAGGCGTCCGAACGCACCGACTTGCTGATCGGCCAACAGCCGCGCGAACAACTCAGATAGAAAGAGAGTCTTCGCTGTTTGGAGTTGTTCGATCGGCATGGCCAGGGTCGGTTGTTTGTCGCCGCAACCGGCAACTAGTTCGACCAGCGAGCGTGGCAATCCCCAATGGTCGAGCAGACGAGCCGAGAGGACGGTATGATCAAAGCCAAGAGTGTCCAATTCCCTGTCGAGGAGATCATCTCGTTGAGCCGCCACGTCGCGCAGCAGGTCAGCATACGGCCGTCCAACGTCCTGGAGTAGGACCATTTGTCCCAGGTCCTGCAGCATCGCCGCGATGAAGGCATCGTCGCCCGGCGTGTTCCACAGGACCTGGCTCAATTCGCGTGCAGCGATCGCCTTGGTCAGTGTGTGGCGCCAGTAGTGTGCGAGGATATCGCCCGCGGCGTCTCTAAACAGGCTGTCAGGCAGGCTAAAGCCCAGCACCAGCAGCTTCAATGGCTTGGTACCCAGCATTGCCAACGCCTGATTCAGGTCCGATACACGACGGCTGAGTCCGAACAACGAGCTGTTGACGACACGCAACAATTTCGCCGTCAAGGCCGGATCCATCTCGATACATTCCTTGAGAGCCTGGGCGTTGACTTTCGAGCATTCGGTCAGTTGTAACACTTTCATGGCGACAGCCGGCAAGCTGTAGAGGTCTCGCGACCGCGCGACAAGGTCGGCCAGATCAGGGCGATTTTGACGGAGCGTGGACATCGTAGATAACTAGATACGAGTAAAATCGCCGGGAATTCAGGGAAACGTATAGCTGGATCGCGAGTCGGCCGACGTGCGGACCATCCGCATCGGTGCTCCTGCCCCTTCGTCAGATCTAGCTCACCGCGAGTCTTGCCTGGCATGGCCCGGGGACGTATCAGGCCGGGTTGGCCGCGTTACGGTGACGGAAATTGTTACAATCGGCAGATCGGGTCCATCCGTCACCGCGTTGATCAGGTCCATTTCACTTATAATAATAGGACGAAGTGAGTTTAACGTTCTGCTTTCGAGTTCAACTGTGCAGACGGTACCGGAAGGAAGCATTTTATGACGATGCTGCGAATCATATTCCTGCTGTTGATGATGATCCGGGTGGTCTCCGTCGGCTTGGCGACGGCCCAACTGCCGGACGATGGCCCAGGTGACGATAATGGCGTGGCGGACACAGTCACAGCAGAAGAGGTTTCGAGAGAAGAGCTGTTTGCTCGATTCAAGAAGACTTTGACAAAGGCAACGTTAGTCGGGCAATTCACGGTGGTCGGCAGGGATGCACCGCCTACCAAAGAGAGCTACACGATCAACAACGTTACCAAACTGGATGCGGGCGACATCTGGCTGTTCAACTCCCGGATCCGATATAACGATCGAGACCTTACCGTGCCGCTTCCCTTGGCCGTCAAGTGGGCCGGTATGACACCGGTGATCACGGTGGATAACGTGACGATTCCTGGGTTGGGGACCTTCGATGCCCGCGTGATGATTCACGGCGGAAAATACACCGGCACCTGGCGACACGGGGATGTGAGTGGTTTCATGTTCGGAAAGATTGTCCATCCGGACGAGCCGCCTGAGGAATAACGAAATACGCCCTGGCAGGAACGGATGAATATTCGGGGTTAGCCTATCGGCACCGCAGATCAACCGCACCGCGAACCGCTAGCGCAGCGCCCACAGCGCCGCTAGCGCCATGGCGGCGGTCTCGGTGCGCAGGATTCTGGGTCCGAGGTCGATGGGCTGCCAACGTGACTGCCGGGCCAGGTCCAGCTCGCGGCGCGTGAATCCACCCTCGGGACCTACAGCCAGGAAGATATCGGAGACCGAGGCATCTCCGCAACGTTCGGCGGCCGATGCGGTCGGCTGTCCCGTGCCCGCCGGGTGTGCCAGCCAACGGACCGCGTCATCACTTGGCTCCGCCAGGAATTCACTGAGTT
>Ga0310121_10005847_pt1 | contig 10480 bp, 16 predicted proteins | sample CB27_Tmax_986_MG_FD_203504 | JGI IMG/M metagenome (GOLD analysis project Ga0310121, IMG submission 203504) | Marine microbial communities from Western Arctic Ocean, Canada - CB27_Tmax_986 | ecosystem: Environmental > Aquatic > Marine > Oceanic | place: Canada: Western Arctic Ocean | collected... | reverse complement strand
TGAAGCGCGAGCGAGGGGTTGGAGGGCAGCGCAATGGGGGGACGAAGGGGGCTGAGGCGCGACAAGCAGCTAAGCCGGGGGGATTCGGGGTGTTCCCCAACCCCTCGCTTGCGCTTCAGGCTTCCATGACTCGGGAAGTTTCGCTCTCGAATGGGGCAGCGTAGCGGGGGGGCACTAAGCTGAAGAGTGAGAAGTAAACAGTGAGCAGCGTGGCTGAATCTGGGAAACGAGGTGGAGGGATGATGGTAGAAAGAGGTTACAAGCCATTAGAAGTTGAGTGGTAGTACTCCCAGTTCCTGCCTGCTACCCTAAGCTCACCCGCTCTTTTCCGAATCAATGAGGTCATCGGCCCTGGCTAAGAACGGTCACATCCACGAGTGCCGAGACACACCTGCAGTCTCCCGCCTCCAGTGGCTTAAGCTGATGAACGACGCCAGCCGCTTGAGCGAAGGGGAACAGCTGTAGGAACCCAGATCCAAAAGGAGAAACCACATGCCAAGCTTTCTACAGAATCACACCACCCGGATATACTCAGTCCTGAGAATCGTTTCCGGTTTGCTCTTTGCCTGCCATGGGGCTCAAAAAGTAGTTGGCATCCTGGGAGGGGCTGGCGGCTCCGGGCATGGTATACTGTATGGCGTGGCTGGGGTCATCGAGCTGGTCGGTGGAATCCTGATCGCAATCGGACTCCTGACCAAGTACGCCGCCTTCATCTCGAGCGGCCAGATGGCTGTTGCCTACTTCAAGGTGCACATTGCGGGCGGCTTCTGGCCCATTCAGAACGGCGGTGAGCTGGCGGTCCTGTACTGTTTCCTGTTTCTCTTCATCGCCGCCAACGGGACTGGAAGCTGGGGGGTGCAAAGCGACTGAACGGAAGCTCAAGGGACAAGATACAGACAAATCTAAGATTCAAGATCCACTTGGGATCTAGTTCCCCTATACATCCATCAACGCATCGATGTCTGGATCCAGATCAGGCGGACGCGACCCTAGTGAGATTCCCACGAAAAGGGTCAGGGATACCAGCAGGGACAGTGCTCCGCCATCGATTCCGTAGGGAATCTGGATATTCAGGAGCTTGAGGGAAAAGTTGAGAGCCAGGCTGGAGAGCATCGCGACGTTTGCCGCTAGGGCAGTAGCCCTCTTCCAATTGAAGCCGATGGCTACGGTGGGAACCAGGGCGGCGGCGAATGTTCCCCAGCCGAAGGCTCCCAGAAGGGCCACCAGATCATCTGAATAGAGAGCGAAGACCGAAGCCACCACCGCAATCACTAGGGTCGCCAAGCGGGCCCATAGGAGCTCTCGAACCACACATCTTCCCCGAAGCGCCTGTGGAATGTCTCGCACCACGGCCGCCGCGCCGATGTTCAAGAAGCCGTCAGCCGTCGACATGATAGCGGCAAAAAGAGCCGCAAAGACCAGACCCGCCAGCAGCGGATCCACGTAGTGCTGAAGAAACTGCGAAGCCGCCGCATCGGCTCTCGCCAGCGTGGGATGGACTCCTCTGAGCACCAGCGTGCGCATGGCCAGTCCAATACTGATCCAGAGTAGGCCGGAAACTGCGAAGCCCAGGATGGAGACGGGCAAAATGTACTTGGCATCTCCTACCCGCCGATTCATCATCAACTTGGTCACCACATGAGGCTGCCCAGCGACTCCCAGGGTGAAGAGAAAGTACCAGGACAGACAGCCGAAGGCTCCCAACGTTCCCCATGGCCCTATCGCTGCAGGATCGTCCTCCAGAAGCGTGCTTGCTATTCCACCCCAGCCACCCGCCACGGCGCTTCCGGTGGCCAGAAACACCAGGACCGCCGCCACCATCATCACCAGGCCCTGGACCAGGTCGGTATAGACGGAGGCAATAATGCCTCCCGTGACACAATAGAAAACCAATACGGCACAGGAAATCGCAACGCAGGCTTCGAGGCTGATCAGACCCACTGCTGTACTTCCCAGGATATCCTTCAGCACTGTAGCCATCGCCAGAATCTGCGTAGCCAAATATCCGAAGACTCCCAGTAAGATAGCGAGGGCTGCGAGAAGCCGGCTCATCTGGCTCTTATAACGGGCCGATATCGCATCAGGCAGGGAGATCGGCTCTCGCAGTTCGGCGAAAAGGCGTATCCGCTTGGCCAGCAGAAAAAAGGTGAGACAATAGCCAATCGGAATGGCAATCACCATCCATACCGAGCTCATCCCCATGCGGTAGACGAGTCCCGGCCCGCCGACGAAACCAAACCCACTCATGGTGCTGGAGAAAACGGCTAGACCTGTGACCATGATTCCGAGGTCACGACCAGCCATGAAGAAGTCGCGGGTGGAGTGGGTTCGGCGCAGAGCCCAGAGGCCAACTACCACGCACAGCGCCAGATAAGCCAAGACAAAGCCCAGAATGACGCTACTTCTTGAGACCTCTATCACGAGGTGTCTTCCGGCGGTGTTCGCTGTATTTCCAGGAGCCTCTGGAATTTCCTTCGATCATCTGGTGTCAGGATCCAGGAATCGAATTTAAGATAGTAGAGCAGGACCAAGTAGAGGGGAATGACGGGCCACAAGCCCAACATCATCACAACACTGGGAGCTGGAAAGGAAAACACCAGGAGCGGAGCTTGGTCCACGGCAGCTCCTGAGAGAACCAGCAACAGCGAATAGATCGTCAGGTAGAGCAGTCCCGCTACTAGAAGAGGCACCTTGATTCTGCCAAGGCGTCCACCCTTTTGGGTCCCCAACCCCAAGCAGAGCAAGAATAGAAGGATCTCTACGCTTCCCAGAAGCCAAGCCGACCAGAGACCTGATGGGTAGGATTGGGAGATCGTCCCACTCTGCTGCATCGCCGGGTTTTCAGCGTGCTCGATCCCTCGACCGTAGTGTGTCTCACCAACCAGGATGAAGCCCAGGATCAGGCACATGGTCACCAGTGCGCCGAGCAGGATCCAGGAAAGTTTCATCTGAGTGAGGGTGATGTGAAAGCTGGGATATCAGGGTTATAGGTTGCCGATAACATGAAACAAAGTGCGACAGATCCGCGAACGACTTGAGCCGTTAGCAAGATGAGCCCAGGTTCCGAGGAGAGAGCCGGACAACTCTTCCCCACGCAGTGCCGCACAAATCCCCAGTAGCCGGAAGTTTCTTTCTCGAATGGGGCAGCACCGCTGGGGGGCCACTGATCTAAAAGCAAGACGATTCGTCGGAACGTCGGAGCGACTTAACGTCGCACGTCTCTGCTCCCGGGAAAGTGCAGCGAACGGTTCCGACGGGAACTTCGAATGGCGAGGCAATCATGGAGAATTTCCAGTTGACAGAGCCGTGACCATAAGGGAGCGGCCCCTGATCAGGGGCCGAATGAGGCTTTACCAATTCTAAAGTTTCCTCCTGAATGACCAGCGCCGGCAGGGCGCACGACTGACTGAAGGCAAAGAGTTTTTCACCCTCTCCGGTGAAATCACTATTCAAGCTGCAGCGTATGGGTTTCGGCGCTCGCTTCCTGCACCTCCCCTTCGGAAATGATGATCTCAACCCGGCGGTTCTTCTTTCGGCCGTCAGACGTCGCATTATCCGCAACCGGGCGTTCCATGCCATCTCCCACCGCCGTTATTCGCGCGCTCGCAATGCCCTCGGGAACAAGAAAATCGAACACGAGTTGACCCACTTTTCCGACAGCTTCAGGTTAGTGGAGGCAGCACCCGTTGAGTCGGTGTGTCCTTCGATCCGGAGATTCAAGTCAGACATGATCAAAAGAATACCAGCCAACTTGGCGATGACCGGTTTTGCCTCGGGCTTCAAAGCGGCCTGCCCCACATCGAAGAGAATATCGGGTAGGTTGACGATCATACCCCGAGCCGAGTCTCAGGTGTCGGCCACGTGGGAAAGGGACTGTTGTAGCCGGCCCTGTAAAGCGCCCTTCTCCTCCTGTAGTTTCTTCTGCTCCTGTTGGAGCCTCGTCATAGAAGCCTTCAAGTCTGCCTGCTCTCAACGCAGAGCCCCCAGGCTGGTCTCCATTCTATCTACCGCCGTTGCTGTTGGATCTTCTCCAGCTCTCGCGAGCAAGCCTGCAGAGCCCTCTCGGCCTCAGCCTGCAGAGCCTCCAACTCTGCCTTCTGATTCTGGAGATCCGCCACGAAGGCCTCGCTCTGCTTCGCACTGGCCTCGGCCTCCGCTGCCCGCTTCTCCATCATTGCCATCTCAGCCTGGCGCGCCGCGATTCTCGCGTCCAATTCCTTTGCTTCCAGCTGGCGCAGGGTCACTCTGATTGCCTCGTTGCTGGAGGCTACCGAGCGTCGGGCGATTCCTGCGCACCCTTCTTGGCACCGCCTCCGCTGGTCATGAAAGTGGCCTGCTGTAGCGTCAGCGTGGCTTCGCGGTAGATCGCTGAAGCGTGTTCCTCCGCCCCCAGGCGTCCGGCGATCTCGTGGACCTTCTGTGCCTGGAGAAGATCCAAAGACACCTTCCCCTCGTAGATAACCGCCTCGAGACTCTCCAGACCATGTGCGGGCGCTGCCGCTAAACTCGAGAAACTGAGTGCCTGCGAGGGAGCCTGGAGGTCCCGGCTCACATCGTTCCAACTGATCATCAGCTCCGAAGGCTGCCCCACCTGGTAATAGGGCTCCGCCGTGACCATCCGTGCGAAGGTTCTCAACCCAGTCGAAAATTTCAAGGAGTCCTTGTCACGCCCGGGCCGCACCCACAGCTCCCCCAGATTCTCCACACCACCGTCTCGATTGACGGCCCACAGAACGTAGCAGGTCACGTCGCCGGCGAAGAGAACGGCCGGCTTCATCTCGTCGTAGGAGAGCTCAATACGCGACTGTCCCTCTTCAAACTTGACCTTGGCACTCATGCTGGCTCGGGGGATGCGTCGGGTAGGAAGCAATGGCAACTCGACATCCTTCCTCTCCGGAAAGCGAACGACTTGTAGCGTCACCTCTGTCGATGCCGCCTGAAGCATCGGTATCAGTAGGAGATAGGGCAGAAAAATTTTGGTGCACAACGTCTTCGATATGCCTTTTCTCCTGATTCCATTCATTTGCCAAAATCCTTGTTGAAGGCTGGCCGAGAGCAGTCCGGTAGCCATCGCGCTGAGTGTAGCAGATCAGGGGATAGGTCTCAGGTTGCAGGTCTCTCGCTCTGTCTCTTCGGGAGATCACTCTTGGAATTCAGCTGTGGGCTTTCTCGATTGTCCAAGGGGTGATAGATTCCGACCAACTGGATCACGATGAGACCAGGTCAATTCACATCCGAAGTCCAGGGGAGGAATCTCGGTCTAAAGGAGGCAACGCCAATGTACATTCTTGATTCTTGCTTTAAGAATATGGTCAGAGACCACATCCCGTGCGGGGCACCTCCTAGTGCAGCGCGCCACAAGTTTTGAACCAGGGTTCAGCAGCCCCTCGTCGTCGCTGGCGTTGTTACGCTCGACTCGGAATATAGCCCGATATGCCTCGCTCGTGACGCCTAGCCAGCGACAACGATTGACTACTGCCCCTGGCTCAGAACTTATGGCGAGCTGCACTAGCGCTTCTCTTGGTCTGGCAGGCGGTTGATTTTCCCGTCATGGGCCAGTTTGGGAAGTACTGTCCAGCAGTTTCCACAGGCGGTTCTCAACGGTGGCTCCACTACCTCGTTTACCATCCACAATCCGGACAGCGTTTCGTCAGCATACCAGACGTGTTTGAAGCCGCGGGTTATGCAGTCTGTGCCTCCGCGGCGTACTCTAACGACACAGTCCCTTTTTCCAGGTAAACGGATCTATCAATACTTGATGGTTTTGCGTTTTTTACCAGCCCGGCCGATCTTTTCAATGTACTCTGTAACAAGCGGAACTTTGCATGAAGTCCCATGCATATCCACCTCGACCTTTCCCAGCTTTCTTGCCTTTGCTTTGGCCTGTTTGTTGAGTGGCAATACATAGGCGCCCACGGCAATCACAAACGCGTTCATCGTGTAACGCGCTCGGTTGGAGGTTGCATCAATTTCCTTTTCGATTTTTTTCAGCAGTGTTTTGATTTCTGCCAGGTCCAGCTCTTCGTCCGGAATTACGGTCACGATTCCGGCGTATTCCGCTGGAGAAGATCGGGCAGAGCACCTTGCGGGCCATGGACCTGAGGCGGTGTCTGGAAATCACCCTGAACGCCGACGCCACGGCGGGAGCCATCCGAGTGGAGCTGCTGGACGATCGGGGCTACCGCGTGCGTGGCTACTCGAAAGAGGCCGCCGTCCCCATCGCGGGAGATCATCTGAGGCATCCCCTTCGCTGGGGAAGCGGGAGAATCGCAGATCTGGAGGCGGGTCGCTACCGGGTCCGCATTCATCTCGACGACGCAGTCGTCTATGCTGTCACCTTGATTGGACGCTGAGGCCGCGCGACCGCAGCGACTGGCTTCGATATCTCTTGGGGTTCGACGAAGACGGCGTAATGGGACTTCTCAAGGACTCTGCTCATTCCCTCTCAAAACCCCAGAACTCGATTGCGTTCCTGCCCATGATCTTTTTCTGATCGGTCTCTGTGAAGAAGGGAATCTGCTCCCGTATCAAGTCGAGTTCTTGCTCGAGGGAGAGACAGTTCTCGTGGGCCCGTGTTTCCCTTGGAAACCCGGCTAATAGTAGCGAGCGACCTCATACCGCCGAGCAGCATGATGGCATCTGGAAGGGAAATCGAGAATCTGACTAAGGGCCGCGTCCACGGCATCGAAGAACACTATACCGAGGCCTTCTCGGCGGCTCTCGTACCAACGTCCTGCCTCCCGGTATTCAGCGTTGGCCTCGTCCTCAAAGCGGACGTGCCGAGTCATCACTTGCGCAGCTCAGCCTCGCCGTTGCGACGCACATCGTCCCACGGGGTGCCCTGCGCGTTCGCCTCTCAGTTTCCGTGGCCCAGGCAGCCTCTACTTGGGCCGGGTCTTCAACATCACCATCGTCGAGGCTGGCCAAGAGTTCGGCCGCCATGTCGGCCCGCTCTTGAAGCGGCAACGTTAGAGCATCGCGTAGAATGTGTTGGACTCGAGAGTTTACATAGCCATTGTAATCGGGATCCACCAGCCCAACAAGCCGCTGCACCCGATGGCGGCCAGTCGGTGCTCGATGGGCTGCACCACGGGTCCATTTCAGGGGCGCCACGGGTGAGCCGCCAGCCGTTAGGCAGACAAAAAGAACATCTTAGGATGCGCATAACTATGCTGACAGAAATGAAATATCTACTGGGAAACTCCTCTACTCGTCCAGTTTTTGTAATTGGAACAGGACGGTCAGGTACGCATTGGCTTGGGTATTCTCTCGGAAATCATCCCGGAGTTCTTGCTACCGTTGAGGGTCGGCCTATGCTTGGTCTTTCCACCAGAATGGCTCTAACTCCGACTCTCGAAGGAAGATTATTTTGGCGTTCGGTCATGGCGTACAAATTGCAGCTTCTTCGAGCTGCACCCCGGTTATATTTGGACAAATCACACCCAAATATTTGGATAGCTGAAAAACTGCAAAAGGCTTTTCCACAAGCGCTCTTTATAGGAATCGAACGTAATCCTTACGCGACCGTTGTGAGCATGATGAAACATGGTGGAGTTTCAGCATGGCACAGGCGCTGGCGAGAATTTCCGTTACCAAATCGTTTTCTCGCGATCACCCCAGAAATAGCTGATACTTATGACAGCATTCCGCTCGCTTCACAGTGTGCGATGAGGTGGCTCGCACATCACAGAAGAATGAACGAGCTTAAGAATACCCTTGGAGATGCTCTTTTAGTGATTTCTTACGAATCATTTGCACACGACACTGCACTCACGATCCACGTTTTGAACCAATTTCTTGGGCTGCAGGAGGCTATTCCGATTCCAGAAGTAAAAATGGAGTCATTGAACAAATGGAAAAGTGGACTTTCTGATGCGGAGCTTATCGATATTCAGGATGTCGTTGGTTTTTCTCCCGAAAGCATCAACGAGTGAAGGGCAACTGCCTAACAAAACGCTGCACACGGACGGCAATTCCTCTGCGCTCCGTTGCCGCCGGTGAGCTTTGTCGTCAAGCCGCCGAGATGTACCTGATCTTGATCACTGTGGCAGTCCCTGGTGCCTCGGACGCCCTTGCCGGTCTGAAGGCGAGAAACAGTATGGTGCTGTTGTCCGGCTCTCTACGCGGAACCTGGCTCCATGTTGCTGACATGCAACCCTTTTCGCGGCTCTACTTTTCGCGGCTCTATTTGATTCTTGGGCTCATATCCCACCCTGAGGCTGGACTCTAGTCTGGACCAGATGCGATCCTTTATCGTATTTGAGTCGAAGGAGGGACGATGCAGAGGACGAGACCCCTGTCGTTGTGTTTGACGTGCCTGGTGCTCTGCTTGCCGTTCACACTGCTGGCGGCGGAGAGCAACCAGGAGTGGGAGAAGCAGGCCAGAGCCTACTTGAAGAGCATTCAGTATACGCGTGAGCAGCTGGAAGACTGGATTTCAGGCGGGGCCAGCCTGGGGGAGGCCTACGACGGCCGGCTGGGGTGGTTGTTCGCCGACAGACGGGTCAAACACGGAGTCGATGGGTCGATCTCTACCTATCGGTATTCGGGCGCCCGCCGCACCATCATGTACGGAGACAACCCCTGTCGGATCAACACCTACGGAGATAGTTTCACTCATTGTGACCAGGTCAGTGACGGGGAGACCTGGCAGGAAGTGCTCGCCGCCCATTTGTGTGAACCCTTGCGCAATTTCGGAGTGGGTGGGTACTCCGTCTATCAGGCCTACCTAAGAATGAAGCGGGAGGAGACTCGTACCCCCGCTCCCTACATCATCTTCAACATCTACGACGACGATCACTATCGCAATCTGCATGGTTGGCGAAACATCCGCTTGGGCTATACGACCGGAATGTGGCCAGCAGTAGTCGGCTCGACCATGCCCTACGTCGAGGCGAATCCCGCGACCGGGCACTTTGCAGAGTTCGGAAATCCCTGTCCCACACCGGAATCCGTCTACAAACTCAGCGACCTCGGCTGGGTGTTCCAGCGTTTCAAGGACGACTTCGTGCTGAAGCTCGTGCTGGCCCAGAGGCATGCGGACAGCAACTCTCCCCAAGCGAGCTATGATCTGCTGGAGACTCTGGCCCGGGAGCACGGCTTGCAGGTCAGCATCGACAGCCCGGAGAAGCTGCTGGAAACCACCCAGAACCTCTACACCAGAGCCGCCTTGTTCGCCTCTATGAGGATCGTCGAGAAGATCGATCAGTTTGCATCGGCCCAGGAAAAGCGACTCCTGTTTGTGCTCTCGTACGGGGAGAGAAGAACGGCTCAGGCGTTGAGAACCGGGATTCGGTTCGACCAGGAGTTTCTTGATTTTCTGGAGGCGAAGAGGCTGCCTTACGTGGACTTGGTGGAGGCCCATCGGAGGGATTTCGCTCAGTTCAAGCTGAGCGTGGACGAGTACATCGATCGCTACTGGATCAGTCACTACAATCCGCGGGGTAACTTCTTCCAGGCGTTCGCCATCAAGGACAGCCTGGTCGAGCTGCTCGATCCCAGGCCTGCCAGCTACTCGACCGACCTCTCGAGCTACATCGAGATGAAGCCCAGAACTTCCCAAGAGAAGTAACAGCTCAAACTCAGAGGCAGAAGATCTCGATCTTCATGAAGGCGAAGATCTGGTCGTTCGCCGACTCTTCGACCAGCCGTAGACGGCCACGACCGAATCACCTTCTTGTCCCAATACTGGACGGCGTGAAGCTGCGTTCCGAGAAGGCCGTCTGGAAGATCGACTTCGATGCAGACGCCGGCACCTCCTCCAGCGCACCGTTCCCAGAGAGTGTCGTTGTCGGCTGTGCTCCTAAAGCACGCTAGGCCGATCTCGTCGCGGCATTGCGGCATTGATGAATCCTTGATACAACAACGGGCTCAGCCAGTTCTCTTAGCCTTCCAGCGCTTATCGCGAGCTGGCGAGGGAGCGACTCATCAAGAAGAATCCGCACGGGCATCAGGGCTTCGCGCGCAATCTCGAGAGCGGCAACGACCTGCTCCCGCGTCACGGAAGGAAATGCGTCCAGAAACTTGTCAAGGCTGTCGCCCGCCTCAAGATAGTCGATCAAATTGCGAACCGGTACCCGAGTATCCTCCTAGGCTCGCCAGCGATTCTGCTTGGAGACCCGACGCGGGTTGCGGCTGGCTGGGCGAGGTGGATTCTGAGGTCCTCACCCGCCTCTTCAACATCAGGTCCTGGAGGCACTGGTGGCCGAGCGTCGTCTCAGTCACGACTTTGCCCATAAGCTGCGCGCCTGGCACCCGAGTGGCTTCGGCGTCTATCGCAGCTGCCCCAGTTTCGCCGCCAGCCGACTGCAGTACGATCCCGAAGAGGGTCGGATCGAATCCCGCACCTCCAAAGGCCGGCGGCGGTCTTTTAGCAGCCGGCCGCTCGGGAGTATCCTTCCCGGTTGCCTCAGCAAAGAGGTTATCCCGATGAGTGGGAGAAGCGAGTGGTGCGTAAGGGCGGTCAAATGAAATGGAAAAA
>Ga0310121_10005846_pt1 | contig 10480 bp, 10 predicted proteins | sample CB27_Tmax_986_MG_FD_203504 | JGI IMG/M metagenome (GOLD analysis project Ga0310121, IMG submission 203504) | Marine microbial communities from Western Arctic Ocean, Canada - CB27_Tmax_986 | ecosystem: Environmental > Aquatic > Marine > Oceanic | place: Canada: Western Arctic Ocean | collected... | reverse complement strand
CTTTAGAATTGCCAAGATTGCAAAAATAAAAATCAAAATTAGATATGATGAAGCTAGAGAACGACCATATGATGTTAATAGACTAATTTGTAATAATAAAAAGGCAAAAAAATTACTTGATTGGAAAACCAAAACAGCTATGGATGAAGGTTTAAAGAAAATATTCCAATGGGCAACAAAAAACCGAATCAGCTTTCAAGCTCCTTTCAAAAGATTCTACTACTCTCAAACTCGCACAATCACATACAAGGCAGGAAAAAAAGTAAGGAAAATCTAACTTGAATAAAGATTCATCATTTGATAATATTATTTCTACATGTAGATCAAATATCTTGGATATTCTAGACGCAGGTACAAAAGAACAATAGTGCGATGCACTTTTTATAATGAGAGATTATTCGCAATTTATGATATACTAGGAAAAATTGAATCTTATTTTATCATGGAGAATAAATGAAAATACCAGATGATTTAAAGAAAGTGAAAGAAGTAAACCTAACGTCATCAGACCTTATGTCATTTGAGGAAGAAGTTTTCGCTAGATATGAGAATTCCGAAATAAAAGCACCTGTTCATTTAACAAGCGGGAATGAAGAACAACTTATCAAAATTTTTCAATATGTGCATCCCGATGATTGGGTATTTTGTAGTTGGAGAAATCATTATCATGCTTTACTACATGGTATTCCACGTGAAACATTAATGGATTTGATTGTACGTGGTAAAAGTATGAGTGTTTATTCTAAAAATCCAAAAATGTATACTTCTTCAATTGTTGGTGGTATTATTCCAATTGCACTTGGAGTTGCGAAAGCATTAAAAATAAAACAAGATGGATTTTTGAATAAGAATTACAACAAGGATAAAGGCAGAAAGGTGTGGTGTTTTATAGGTGATATGACTTTTGAAACTGGAATTTTTTATGAAGCTTACAAGTATGCTATTAATTTTAAATTACCGCTACAGTTTGTGGTAGAAGATAATAATTTATCTACAAACACACCTACGGATGAAACGTGGGGGAGCAAAAGAGACATTCCACATGATGTTATTTATTATCAATATAAAAGCAGATTTCCACATCATGGTACGGGAAACTGGGTTTTATTTTAGGAGTGATCATGAAATACAAAGATGAATTAATTAGAAGTATGGAATGGTTGGCAGAAAAAGATGACACAGTTGTTATTGGTCAATCAGTAAAATATAGTGGTAATGCTATTTACAATACAGTAAAAACACTTCCAATGAAAAAAAGAATGGAAGTTCCTGTTTTTGAAGAACTTCAAATGGGAATGTCTACGGGTATAGCATTGGAAGGGCTAGTACCAATAAGTTGTTTTCCCCGTTTTGATTTTTTGTTAAGGTGTGTTGATTCATTAGTAAATCATTTGGATAAGATGCAGGTAATGACAGATGGTAATTTTAAACCAAAAGTTATCATCAGAACTTCTATTGGTTCAACAAAACCTTTGAATGGAGGGATACAAAGCACAAATGATTACACAGAGCCTTTTAGACAAATGTTAACGGAAGTTGATGTTGTATTGCTGAATGAACCAGAGGAAATATTTCCTGCATTTCAAAGAGCTTATGAAAGAGAAGGTTCTTCTTTGATTATCGAATGGGGTGATTATTATAATGCTAAATAACCCCTTTCAAAAGATTCTACTACAGGAATTAAAAGTAAAGGTTTTGAAATTATAGGTTTTAAATTTGATACAGAATAAATCAAATAACAAGGAAAAAAATACATTAAAAAAAACACTAGTTTTGTATACTATGAATGAGATTCAGGGGATAAAATCAATATTTGATAAGATTCCAATTCATCTTTTTGATCAATTTTTTGTAATGGATAATCATTCAGATGATGGAACGGTTAAATTTTTAGAAGAACGTGGCGTCAGGGTAATTCAACAAAAAAAACCCGGAAGAACAAATGCGCTCATAGAGGCTGTTGGATATGCTATTGGAGATATTATAGTAAGTCTTAGCAGTGATGGGAATGAAAAACCTGAAGATATTCCTAAAATTTTAGAAAAGTTTGACGAAGGATATGAAATGGTAACTGCAAGTCGATTTCTGCCGGACTCAAAAGTAGATGTGGGAGATGATAAATTAAGAATACGAGTTTTTGGTAATAAATTATGTGCATTTTTAGTAAATGCTTGTTGGGGTACAAATGTAACAGACACAACTAATGGACTTAGAGGAATTACAAAATCGTGTTACAAAAGAACAAAGTTGAATACATTTAGCAATACTGAACATTTTCAATTAACTATTAGATGTGCAAAATTAAAAATAAAAATTACTGAAGTGCCAACTGAAGAACTCCCACGCATTGGTGGTATTGTTAAATCAGATACTAAAGGAGTTATGATTAACATGATCAAAGCTTTCTTAAATGAACTTAAAATTGGAAAAAATTTTTAAAATTTATTCCTGCATATATCTACTTGGATATATTGATCAATCAGTATATTATAACATATTAAGGTAAAAGTTAAAGAACGAGAATTGGATCCAAAATTTGGTTACAACATTTCATGGTCCCCTTTTGAGGAAATTATCTCTCGATCGGTTGAGGCAGAAAAATTTGGTTTTGATTCTCTTTGGTATCATGATCATTTAATGATTCCCGGTCATGCTCCAGTGTTTGAATCCTTCTCACTTTTAACTGCATTAGCAACAAAAACCAATCGTTGTAAGATTGGACAAACAGTGATGGATGTTTATAGAAGGCACCCTGCAACTATTGCACAATCTGCATTAACTCTTAATCATATTTCAAATGGAAGAGCTTTTTTAGGTCTTGGTGCAGGTGAAGCGATGAATTTAGCACCACTAGGGATTGACATAAAAAAACCTCTTAGAACATTAAGAGAATCTATTCAGTTCGTGAAAGGATTGTTCAATGCTACAAAAGACACACCATTCAATTTTTCAGGAGAGATTTTTTCTGCAAAGAATGTTTTTCTGAATATAGGTAAAAAAATTGAATCTTCTCCCCCGATTTATGTTGGAGCGGGCGGACCACAAACTAGAGAAATGACTGGGGAATTAGCTGATGGATGGATACCATATGTTCATTCTTTATTGAATTATGAAAAACTTTTGAAAGATATTATAAACGGTACAAAAAAAACTGGGCGAAAAATTTCAGATATGGACATAGTTGCAAACGTTCCAATTCTTATAACACAAAATGAAAATGATGAAAAAAGGAAAAAGATTGGCAGATCATTGTCTATTAGGCTTCTTTTAGAAGTAAATACATTAAGAGATCTAGGATGGAATGGAGAAATTCCTAAAGAATTTTCACAATCAAAGATGATTGTGGATGAATCAATGTCCAAAAAGCTTGAACAGGCGGCTGATAAAATCCCTTCAGAGATTACAGAACAAATTGCTGCGATAGGCCGACCATCAGAAATAATTGAAGTTTTAGAAAATTACAGAAAAATGGGTGCAAAACATTTTCTGATAAAATTTTTAGGTCAAACAACCACCGATGATTTAAAAAAATTCAACTCCGAAATCATACAAGTTATGAAGAATGCTTAAATCCAAAACCAATTTGGAAGATTAATATGATATGTAAAAAAAGTGAGGAAAATCTAACTTGAATAAAGATTCATCATTTGATAATATTATTTCTGCATGTAGATCAAATATCTTGGATATTCTAGACGCAGGTAAAATAGGACATGCTGGAGGTTCGCTATCTGTTCTTGAGACTTTAGTTGCACTTTATTTTGAAATTGCTAAAATTAATCCAAAAGATCCCAAATGGGAAGATAGGGATCGAATTGTTTTATCAAAGTCTCATGCTTGTGAAGCAATGTATGCTGTCTTGGGCGAAAAGGGGTTTTTCCCAAAAGAGAAATTCAAGGAATTTTTACAATTTAATTCTATGCTGCAAGGACATGTAGAAATATGTACACCTGGTGCTGAATATTCTGGTGGATCTTTAGGGCAGGGTATTTCTTTTGCATGTGGTCTTGCATATTCAGCTAAATTAAAGAAAAAAAAACACAAAGTATTTTGTATACTTGGTGATGGAGAATGCCACGAAGGAGAAGTATGGGAAGCTGCAATGTTTGCTTCACATTACAAACTAGATAATCTGTATGCTGTAGTGGATCAAAATCATTATTGTACTTTAGGAAATGTTGATGATATAATGAATCTTGAACCTTTAGAAGATAAGTGGAAAAGCTTTGGTTGGGAAACAATTTATGAAAAAGATGGAAACAACGTTACAAATATGATCAATAATTTTAAGAAATTAGAAAAGATTTCAGGTAAACCAAAATGTATTATTGCAAATACAATAAAAAATAACGGTATCCCTAGTTGGGAAAAAGAACATAATCACCTTGTTTCTGGAAAGAAACTTTCTAACGGTTTGGAGGAAGGTAGAAAATTACTAAAATGAATGAAAATCATGAACTCAAAAGAATGCGAGAGGGTTATGGAGATGCTGTAATAGATTTAGCGCAAAAGAATGAAAAAGTAGTTTTTGTTGGAGCAGATTCTGGTGGTCATGAACGAAAATGGTTTTTTGAAAATTCTAGAGAGCGATTAATTGAAACAGGAATTGCAGAAGCAAATTCTGCAGTAATTGCTGGTGCACTTGCATCTGAAGGTTTCATGCCATTTGTTTTGAATTTTGCATATTTATACGCAAGAATGTATAATCAAATTAGTCAGAGTATTGCAGAAGATAATTATCCAGTACGAATGGCTGGTTATTATGCGGGAGTTTGGGGTTTTGGGGGACGTTCACATAATTGTATAAACGATTTAGCATTTATGAGAGCGCTACCGAACTTCAATGTTTTTGCACCGTCAGATTATTGGGAAACAAAGACATTAGTAAAAAAAGTTGCTGCATTAGATGCTCCAAGCTATATTAGACTTTCAGGAGTATCTACACCGACTGTATATGATTCAGAGCCTGAATTTTTACCGTTTAGAAAACACAAAGATGGAAACGATTGCACAATTTTTTGTCATGGTACAATGCTTCATGAAACACTTCAAGCATGTCAAGAAGAAAAAATGAATGTATCGGTAGTAAATATTCCTCAAATCAAACCTTTACCAAAAGAGGAAATAATTCGTGAAGCTAAAGCAACCGGCGGTGCAGTTGTGGTAGAAGAACATAGCTATATTGGAGGATTGGCAGAATCAATCTCATCACTACTTTCAGAAAATTATCCAATTCCAATAAAGAAAGTTTGTGTAAATGATATTTTTCCTGTTTCAGTAAGAATGGAAGAACAAAATGTTTATGAAAAATTTGGGATTTCTACACGTCACATCAAAGAAGCTGTAAAATCAATTATTAACTAAAAATGAAAATAGTTTTGAAAACAATTGAAAAATACTGTTTAAAATGAATTCATTATCATTAAAGAAATCTCGTACAACAACGATTGTAATTTGTCTAATAGTAATTTCATCAATTTCAGTTGGATTCAAACTTTCACATGTTGATTTCAATGAACCGCCGATCAGTGAAGACACGTATGCGTATGTTCTTGCAGCATTTTCTATAATAAATGGTGATTTCAGCCAACCGGATACGAAACCACTAGGTTGGTCAATTTTCATTTCACCATTTTATCTGTTTGTTGATTCAACTGATTTACTCGATTATCTGAATATTGCTAGAATTCTCAGTATGGCAATTTCAACAATTACCATAATAGCTATGTATGTACTAGCTAGAAGATTTTTTGATGAAAAATATTCATTAGTGGCTTCATGTCTTTTTGCGTTTGAACCTCATCTGAACAATAATTCAGTGTTAGGTATTTCTGAACCAATTTTTATTCTTGCAATAATATTAACATTTATTTTTATCTTACAGAAAAATCACAGTTGGTATTTCTATCTATCATTTTTGTTAGCGGGAATAGTATGGTGGATCAGAGTAAATGGATTCATAACAGTTGTAATTCTATCTATTATCTTTTTTATCGTTTACAAATATCCATCAAAAAATTTTTTCAAGTATCTACTATGCATTACATTGTTCATTATTATTGCCTCTCCGATGTTAATTCAAAAGTATGATCAATTTAGTGATCCATTATACTTTCAAATTAGTGATAATTATTTCATTGGTGATGATATGAGACACTTTTCTGAAAATACTAAAGATATTCAATATTCTGCTAGTGATTATATACGTGATAATGGTTTTGCTGGTTTCGTAGAAAGGTTTGGTTTGACAGGATTTGGTAATTTGGCATCATCTTTGCTCAAAATGTTATTTCCATATCTGATTGTCCTAGTACCATTTGGGATTTTATTTTCGTTAAGAGTGTTCACCCAAGATAAAGATTATATGAAAAGTATTTGGATTTTATTGCTAATTAGTCTAGGATCCATTGTAATACCGTTTTCCATTGCGTCAGATATGAGATTTATTTATCATACATTTCCATTTCTAATAATCCTATCTACAATAGCAATTCAGAGAATAGTAAAACATGGTTTAAGCACATTCTCATTTTCTGAGAAACAAAAAAACTTTTGTTTGGTGGGTATAATTTGTGTTGTAATAATTTTATCTGGAACATTTACACTTAGAATTGACACACCAGACAAATTGCTGAATCAGGAAAGAATAGAATTTTCTAAAATTCTAACTCAAAAATTTAGTGGGAAAATATTGGATGTCGGTGATACTCTTAGACTTTTAACATATACTCAGCTGCAGGATTCACCAAATTTATTTAAAGAATTTAAAACGAGTACATATGATTTTGTCGTAGGTCGACAATCCAATATTTTTGCTTCTGGAAATATGTTGGAACGTACTGTATTATATGCACAGTCTTTGGATGAATTAATTGAAGTTGGAAAAGAATACGATTTAAAATATATAGCAATAAACCAGGAACAATCAAAGACAGTTTGGTATCCTTATTTAACTACTCTTTATGATGAGGGCGAAAATTACCCATTTTTAACTAATGTCTTAGACACTGAGAAAATGGGATTTAAAAAATTCAAAGTAAAAGTTTTTGAAATTAATTATGACAAATTTATTTTAAATGAGACCTAATCATCAAGTGATATTTCTCTTTTTTTGATATGCTTATTTAACATGTTTTGTAATTTAGAAACTTCCTCCAATTCTTTATCTGTTAGTTTTTTATTATCTGATAACTTTATTATTAATTCGGTAATTTTGAGGTATGACGGTAAAAGAACCTCAGTATTTTGAAGTATTCTTCTAATATGTGGGCTTGCTTCTATCAGTATATCTTGTTCCGCTCTGAAAGATTTGGATCTCTTGTAGTGGACATACCCCACAATAATAAGTACTGGCACTCCAATGCCTACTACAATCACAACATAATGAAAAAAGGTGGGAAAAATCATACCTAGTGTTGGATATTTGTCAATTGCAAGAAAAAATGTTACAGTTAAAGCATTTACTGCTGCTACAATAAAGGCAAAATATGTAGCCCATCCAGTCCTAAAATAAAACCAACCCCTAAATGTTAGATTTTTTTCCACAAATTTTTTGTCTGATTCAGGTATATCAATTTCACCACCAATAGAAATTGATTAACATGTTTCTAAAATGACTAGAAAAAAGATATTGAAAAAATCAGCCTGTATTTTTTGCAATATACTCTAAGACAGTGTTGGATATTTTATGTTCAATATGTGTATCATCTATAAAAATTTGGAAATTGCCTTTTCCCAATTGTAATAACTTATCTTTTATAAAAAATTCATAACTCTCATATCCATTTCCTGAGTAACAGCATGGATCATTTTTATTGAAAATTTGAATGTGTTTTCTATCATTACCATATGCACTCAAAACATATAATTCCAAATAATTTGCGATTTCATACAAGTCAATATTTGTTTGTTCATAATCACCTATGTCCCTCTCACTCACTCTGAGATAAAATGGCATTGAGCCTGCAACAGAAAAGCTGTCTGAAATTCTATCATCAATGGCTGAGTATATAACAGCGGTCCACCCACCGCCTGATAATCCTACAATTGAATATCGTTTAAAATCATACTCCTTTTCTACAAAATTCAAATTGATTTGGATTGGATCTAGAAATAATTTCATCGGATTGAAATTATTTGCTTCTAACAATCTAAATTGGTTATGAGAAATTAACTTCATTTCACCTAATCCATCTATTTCTACAACTGGTTGATTATTCATGCCGACCAAGGGCATAGTCATAGCAAGTACTGTAAAATTTCTATCAAGAAAGAATTGAATAGTATCCTTGCCTGAAAAAAAATCTTCACCATGGCCATGGTGATAGAAAATTAATTTTTCGTTAGATTTTCCTGGTATGAAAAGATAAGAGACTGAATTTATCCCATATTCCATTTCAACAGTTAATTTATCAATACGCTTTAGATTCTGAAAATTATTATATCTAGAGTCAGATATATCAGATTCAACTTCAGGTAATTGTGGTATAAACGTAGTATTATCATAATGCTGTAAACTTCCAACATTCCAGAAAAACTCAATCAAGTCATTTCTTTTTTGAACTATATCTGCTTCATCATCAATTTTAATTAAAGAATCTAAATCAGCCTGTATGATAAATTGATTATCTTCAATAGCTTTTTCTTCGTTTATAATTGCCAGCGATGAGTCTAAAGCTTCATACGGAAAAATCTTGTAGACGCCTACTGATAAACCAAAAATGAATATTATTCCCATTAAGACAATTAATGAAGGGATTAATATCCGGTTTCTCACACCACACGATCATAATTTATTATTTAAAACATTACTATTGATAAAATTCTTCTCAATTTACTCATTAACTTTACCAAGAAAGAATAGTAGCCATTAAAAATCTGGGATTTATATTGAAAATTTATAGGAGAATAAACAGTTGAAACTATTAATTGCATCTGGTGATGAGAACAAACTTTTTCATTTAAAGGAATTTGCTAGAGCGCTATCAAAATTGGGAGTAGAATTCAGATTAGTTAAGGATACTGATTATGTGGTTGGCTTTCCAAGTAAAAAAATTAAAAAATGGATTGATAGTAACAAAAAATTTAAAAAAATTATAGCAGAATTTTCGCCTGATGCAATTTTCGTCGATAGACAAAACAAGTTTGGACTTGAAGCAATAAAATCCAATATTCCATTATTTGTATATCTTAGAGGAAATGTTTGGATGGAGCATAAATGGGCAAAGGAAACAATCTATAAAGATCCCATTATGCGTGCTGTGGTAAATCAAAGGCATAAGATTGCTAATGAGGTCTTTGAAAAATGTGATGGTGTGTTTATGACTGCGGATTATCTTGATAGTGTGATCAAAGAGCATCATCCAAACACCAAGACTTTTCATTTTCTTGAAGGGCTGGATGTGTCACGTTGGTATCCATCAAAAGGTATGAGTCTTAACCATCCTTGTGTTGGTTTATTGCAACACGCATTTGTATGGGGAAAAACAAAAGAAATGCTGGTATTAAAAAAAACAATAAAATCTTTGCCTAATGTTCATTTCTATTGGGTAGGTTTTGGACAATATCAAGAGCGTATTTTACAAGAACTAAATACTTTTGATAATTTTCATTGGCTAGGAAAATTCCCATGGGAAGAATATCCTGAAAAGGTTAGACAATTTCTAACAGAAATTGATATTTACGCATTACCAACAGGAATAGATACAACACCACTATCATGTAGAGAAGCAATGTCAATGGAAAAACCTATTGTTGCAAGTAATGTTGGAGGAATTCCTGAGATGGTTTATGATGGGAAAACTGGATTTTTAGTAGATGAAGGAAATGCTGACCAATGGACTGAGAAAATTTCTTTTCTTTTGAAAAATGAAAATGTTGCAAAAGAAATGGGAAAGGCAGCAAGACAACTAATCATTGAAAAATTCAATTGGAATACTCTAGCTAAGGATTTTTTAACTATAGTCAATCCTATTATTAAGGCAAAAAACTAGCAGGAAATGAAGATTTGTGTTTTGAATGTGAACCAGAAAATTTTTAGAATTTAGGTTTTATTCTCCGCCAGCCACGCTAATGATTGTGTTGGTTGTGAATGAACTTTTTGAGCTTGCGAGAAATAACACCATATTTGAAATCTCAGAAGGTTTAGCAAGTCTTTTTAACGGTATTAAATTAACACGGGCTGAAAAGTCGCTTGGATCCGGGTACCGTTGAAGATGTCCAGGCGTTTTTGTGGCTCCTGGTCTAATGGCATTCACTAAAACATTATGTGGTGCTCCTATCTTAGCAAAAGCCATTGTTAGAGCCTCAAGAGCCGCCTTTGATGCACCAAAGTGGACAGTAGCTTTGCCCCCGCCATATTTCCAGCCGCCACTACTAATGTTTATGATTCTTCCATTTTTTTTCTTAGACATAATAGGAAAAGCAGCACGGCTTAATTGAAATGCAGCTTTAAGATTTACTTGAAAAGTTTTATCCCATT
>Ga0310121_10005844_pt1 | contig 10481 bp, 2 predicted proteins | sample CB27_Tmax_986_MG_FD_203504 | JGI IMG/M metagenome (GOLD analysis project Ga0310121, IMG submission 203504) | Marine microbial communities from Western Arctic Ocean, Canada - CB27_Tmax_986 | ecosystem: Environmental > Aquatic > Marine > Oceanic | place: Canada: Western Arctic Ocean | collected... | reverse complement strand
CCGCTGGTCCATTCAGTCTGTTGCAACAGATCGGTCGGAAGTTCCTCCTTATTGATCATCTGGCCGTCTTTAGTGATGACCAATCGTTCCACTTCGTTCTGGAGTTCCCTTACATTTCCGGGCCAATGATAATTTTTCAGCACCTCCATCGCCTCGTCCGTAAACCCAGCCAGAGACCTTCCCATCCTTCGTGTGCATAACGCCAGGAAATGGGAAACAAGAATAGGGATGTCTTCCCGCCTTTCGCGTAAGGGCGGAATGGTCATGGGGAAGGCCGAAAGCCGGTAATACAGGTCCTCCCGGAAGCGACCTTCCTCTTGATCCGCTTTCAGATCACGATTCGTGGCGGCGAGGATACGCAGGTCAATAGCTCGAGGCGCCACAGCCCCCACTCGGCGCACCTCGTTGGTCTCAAGCACCCGGAGGAGTTTGACCTGTAATTCGAGCGGCAGTTCGCCGATCTCATCCAGGAAGAAAGTGCTCTTGCTGGCGCGCTCCAGCAGCCCCGGCTTGGCGGCGTGGGCGCTGGTGAATGCTCCCCTCTCATGGCCGAAAAGTTCGCTTTCAATCAGATCGCGTGGGACAGCTCCGCAGTTGATCGTAACCATCGCGCGATCAGCGCGGTCTGAGCCGTGATGAATTGCCCGGGCAACCAATTCCTTGCCTGTTCCACTCTCTCCCATGATCAATACAGTCGCATCGGTTTCAGCGACCTGGATGATTTGCTTGCCGATCGTCTGCATTATATGGCTCGTGCCGATCAGCTCTCCCGGACCAATCTGGTCTGCCAGTTGTCGGGAAAGCGCCGTCTTTTCCGTGCGAAGCTGGAACAACTCGATGGCGTTGCGAATGATCCGTACAACTTCGTCGTTATCGAACGGCTTGATGACATAATCAAATGCGCCTGCCTTCATGACCTCCTGCGCCAGCTGGATGTTCCCGTACGCAGTCATCACGATGACAATCTGATCGGGGTCTTTCCTTTTGCATTCGCGCAGAAGGGTGAGCCCATCCCCCTCGGGCATTCGGACATCTGTCAGGATGCAGTCGTATGTTTTTTTGTTCAAGCGTTCAGTCGCGGCATCACCGCCATGCGCCACATCCACCTGGAACCCCTCCTCCCGAAGCACGAGCGAAAGGATTCGGCACAGGTTTTCTTCGTCGTCAACAATTAAGATGTTACCCGCCTTCATTTTGATCCATCCTTGTTGTGGCTGGCGAACAACGCAATTTTCCCACTCTGTTTTCTATTCATTTGGGAGCGGCACACTCCTTATCTTATGAGTGTGCCTGAGAGTCACATAAACTTGCCCGTTAGGGGCGATATCGATCCCGGTGGGCCCTCCAGGGATGTCCAATTTCAGTGGTTTGCCGCCGCCTTCAGACAGTGCCCAGAGGCGGTTGTTTTCGGGGTCGCTGATGAGCAGTCTCGTGCCTTTTTCGTCCCAGGCAAGATGCATTTCGTTGGTGATGTTGTCGGTAGGTTCTGTTGGAACCTCCCAGCTGTTTAAGTACCGTCCACGACCATCGTAAATGACAATGCGTCGATTCTTGGCATCCGAAACCGCGACCCCCATCGGAGTGATTTCCACATCCACAGGTTCAGCCAGGCGATCTTCCGGCACATCGGTGGAGACCCAGACGCCGGCTTGCTTGCCTTTTTGATTGAAGGCCACTACCTGTTTGTGGCCCGTATCGGCGACGTATATGATATCTTCATTCATCTGAGAATTCTCGTCGATCACCCACTCGCCGCCCACATTTTTGGCGAGCGGCGCTTTCCCCACGGCGATTCCCCGCGGGCCAAATCCGGGCCAGCTGAAAGCATGTTTTAACTCCCCGGTCGGACTGAAGATCTGGACGCGGGCGTTCCAGGTGTCGAGAACATAGAGATTCCCGGCTTCGTCCACATCAACATCGTTCGGCTCTTTGAAATAGCCGATCTCCTCCCCTTCCTCTCCCAACCACCACAGCAGACGACCGGTCTTATCATACGACTGGATGCGGTGGTTCATGGTATCGGCGACATAAGTCTGACCGGACTTCGCAACAACAATGGCTCTCGGTTCGTCGTATTCACCCGGGTTGAAACCCTTGCCCCCACGAAGCAACGCGGGACCTTTATCCTCCACGAAATGACTCCTCGATTCTTCCTGGGGTGGCGGCTCCCAGCCCGCATCCAAGCGGTAGGATGGATCAACCTTGTAGACAGTCACACCCGGTGGCTTCTTTTCGGAATGGAAAACCGGAGTGAACAGGTCCGACCAATCATCAAATTTTGGTATCCCTTTCTTGACCGCGCTAGAGTAAAGCTGCCGTTCCGTCGGTCCGACTACCACGTATTTGACTTGGTGATCCTGGAGCAATTTGCGAATCTGTTCGCGGTTAGTGGAGGTATACAGTTTTCTTGCTTCGGCAATACGCGGTTCCGGAAGGTTCCCGCGTTCGCGGCAGTGGTGGTCCCACCCGACCAGAGTTGGGAGCCCCGTATGAGTTGAAATTCGTGAGTGATCGTGATGGTACATGTACCCGTGCGCTTCCGCGACTGTGGGTGTTCCCTCGATATGAGTCCGCAGCCAGCCGATTGTGGCGGTAACATCTGGTTCTTTGACACGCAAGTAATGAAGACCATCCACACTCCTGTTTCCAGTAACACCCCGGGTTCTATCATGGAAACCGTTAGCTGCCGAGAAAATGTAGGGCGCAACCATCGGAAAGAGACCGGCCCCGAGCAAAGTTGCCGCCAGGACCGGATATCCAACCACATACCTGAACGACCGGCCGACGAACTTCGAGGATAGCGTGGTCAACCAGGACGATTTCGTCCACCACAGCCCAAGCAGCCAACCGCAGCCGATGGAGAGGCAAAGCCACGCCTGAAGATGGAATTTGAAGAGCGTGTTCCATCTGTGTCCCGGAGTCCCTCTTCCGCCTTCGATAATGTAAAAGAACTCACAACCGGCAACGATTGCCAACCCCAGAATAAGGATCAATCCACCCAGATTCTGATCCAATGTGGAGCTGCGTTTGGTAGCAATGCCGACCACAAGTAACAAAAGGAAAGTCACGAAGGCCGCGACCACATAGGCGATGTCACGGTCCATGAAATAGTAATACAACCGGTCGTTTGATTTCGGCGGCATGGTTTCCAGTGACGCCGAATCGAAGGCGGAGCCGGCCAGCGACCGAAGAAACCAGGCGAGAGTGATGACGAACGCCAGACTGCCTAATGTCCAGAAGGTCGCTTTCAACCACCCCCAATTAACCGATGTCGTCCAACGCCAATAGTAGGAGGCAAGTCCCACCAGGATGATGGGGACAAAGAAACCGAAGATTTGAAGAAACTCGTAAGGTGTCAGCCAACCGCTGGCGGCCTCGTGCATCATCCCCAGTCCGCCCATCCGCTCCGGAACCTGGAAGGCCTGGTGGAAGGGGTAATACAAGGCGCGGGCCAAAAGAAAGACTCCCACGACAGGGAGGAAAACCTCCTGTAGGAAGGCCATTTTCCACCGTGCCAAACCGCGCAGCCTCCTCCCCCAAAGCCCCATGCGGATGATCGCTCTTCCACCTGTCCACTGTGTCGCCGCGAAATAATTTTGCCTCTCCTTCAATAAGACCCGAACGGTTGCGAACAAGAATAGGATGGCACAACCAGGAAGGTCCCAAGTGTTGGTGACCCAAATCGCTCCCGCGATGACTGCCAACAGGAACAGCTGAGCCAGTGAAGCGATCGAACCGCCTGATTCATTCTTGGCGCAGCTGCTCTCTCCTCTCGCCATCCCCTCCCAAAGAGCCGCCTTCCTCTTGCAGTAAGCGATTACGAGGGAAATGAATAAAACCCCCAGAGGCATGACCAGGAGGTGCGCATGAAGATCGGCAAATACAGCCGACCACATCGGGAACTCGTTAGCAACTGTGCTTCGATTAATCCTCGAAAGTTTCCAAAAATAGTTGTCAAAGCCCATCAGATTGGGCAGATGCAAATTAGCAGCCTCTTCCACTTTTGAGGGGTCGAAACAGGCTGCTAGGGCAGACCAGATATGTCTAATGACGGTCCAGGAAACTGCGAACGCAGCCGAAATCTGGTCCCAGGCATCCGCAAAGTACCCACCAAGACCGTCGTGCGGCGAGTAACCCTCGCGAAATGTTTTTGGCTCCGCGGGAAGACTGCCAGAGCCCTCTCGCCGAGCTATATTCGCTGTCAATTGGAAGAAGGATTTTCCATTCCCGGCCATGCTGGCGAGAAAACCGCCGATAAGCCCGCCGAGTCGGCTTCTTGTCAGGTTGAATACAACCCCGAATACGAGACAGAACACGAGCGCCGGCCAAGTCGCCGCTGCCAGGTTGTAGGCTGCATCAGGAGAAACACCCACGAACCGACCGAAGATGCCGACAATCACATGACCATAATAGTAGTAATTAATCTTGACTCCCGCGTACCAGGGGTCGGGAGCGGGGAATGATTCCGACTGATAGACAGCGTTTACAAACGAGGCGTCCATTGGTTTCTCCCCCCAATGGATGTCCGGGTTAGAGAGCCGAATCCCAAGGAAATATCCGAAGATAACAAGGAAGATAATTTCCGATAAAATCACCTTTAACCAATTGGCTTTCAGGAAGGCCGCCATCTTGCCACCCGCCCGACGGCCACACATCCAGGAGATGACCAGGAGCAAAATCAACGCAACGAAGGTTGCCCAACGCGCATTCGGCCACCACCCCACACTCGCTCCAAGCCAGGAGAGGTAGGCCAAAAGAACCAACCCCATTGTTTTTGAAGCGTACATCCCACCGTCCGGTACAGACCGGAAGGCCATGAATGTAATCGGCCACAACAACCAACCCAGCACGAATAACCCGATCAGCCAGCGGGCAATGGCGAAGTCCGGAGATTTGGAAAAGATCGAGCGGTGCTCTGTGGCTGTTAGTATCTGGTCCCTGGTCAGGTCACCCACCCAATCGGGTGGATTGAAGATCCGATGCTCGATCTCCTCCGCGGGGAGTTTCTTCACGTTCTTGAAGATGTGGACTGTCGGATGGTCGTATAGGGAGAGTGATTCATCCGCCAGCTCGAATCGGATCGGCATCCCGAAAACATAAACAGGTTGGGAAAATGTCTTGACCAGTTCAAAGCCGAGATTTCCGGCATAGAGGGCCTTATACAGTTTATTCCGGTTCGTATGGTCTTCGGGCGCCTGTAGGAAGGCGCCGTAGTTGCGCTTGGAGGAAAAACAATAGTAATCCGTCCTTGCCATTTTGCGGCAGATTTCTTGGATCGTGTTGATTCCATCCGAGTGAACAGGATTGACACCGTCTCCCCGCAACCCTTTTCGTGACCGGACTCTTCCATCCCAGGGAACTTCATCATCCCAGGATTCAGTCAAGACTTTACTGCTTTTCGCTACTGTGTTGCCGTCAAACCACTTCGAGCACTCCGCCCAGGTGTGGTCGGCCGTGTAAATCTTGCTGTATCCCAACGAGTAATAGGCGCTCCAGATCATCGCAAGGACCAACGTTCCACCGGCAAGACGGTGCCAGGGGAAGAGACTGCCTCCCGAGTGTCGGTGTCTGGCTTTCAACCAGGCGATTGCTGCAATGCAAAGGGCGGCCGCCCACAGGCAGTAAAAGGGCAGCAGAGGGGTTTGGTAGCGGAGGAACTTTGTGTGGAAGAGGTGGATCGGAACGAAATTGACAATCATCCAGGCCCATACCACCAGTTCTTTCCAGCTGGGTTGATAGAAGGGCCGACCGAATCCATACATGATTCCCAACAAAAACAGGATGCCGAGGGGCGGACCGACTCCCCACCAGATCATGTTATTCCACTGGTAGAGGAACGGCACTGTATTCTTGTACTGAACTGTGAACGGGCGTCCGCCTGTTAACGCCATCCGACGTTGTTCGGTGACATCACGCCAGTAGTGGCTACCGCCGATGGAGATCCGATCTTCATGCTTCCCGGACCGTTCATTCAAAATCGGCACATTGTTTCGCGTTTTGTAGTGTGGAGAAAAATGAAACCCCAGCGCCGAGGTGTATGGGTGAAGAAAATCACCGGCAGTTTTTAGCACCTCACGAATCTTCGCTCCCGCGCCCTCCTTCTTATCTCTCGGTCGATCGGAGAAATCAAAGTGGACAAACGAAAGTTCGGTTTCGGTACGGGTAGTAGGCGCTCGTTGTCCTTCAGGAAGATTGGCCTGGATTACCGCGGTTTCTTCTGGATTTAATTTGACTTCCTTGAAGTTCAGATACCCGAACGGTTGCCCCACGAATGCAGCGGCCCAAATAACGAGAAATGATACGACTGCGATGATGGCGAGATGGAGGGTTGGAACGGTACTCTTAATTTCGAGCTTTTCGATTTGCTGCCAGGCCCCAATTAGACAACATAAGACCACGATACTCCAAAAGATTCCGAAATAAGGCGAGACGTAGAACGTTGCGACGCCAACGACGACTTGAACAAGCACGAGCAGGACCCAGAGCACAAGATTCGTGGGGGTTCTTGCATTGAAGATCAATATGAGAGAGTTAACCGATAATACAACAAGTAGTGTCATCAAGACGCCGGAGACTGAACCAGCAGCCCAGGCGATCGAGAGAATCAGGAGACTAATCAGGTGCAAAAGCCCCATCAATGATTGACTTCTTATTAACACTACCCCAAGCGCCACTGCCCAGGGCAAGAAGAACAGGATCGCGCCAAACTTGGTCGCCATCCCAAGCCCGGCCCAGATGGAGGCCGTAAGAATTGCCCGCCACCGCCCCGACCAACTCTTCGCGTCCACAAAAACAAGCAGCGAATAGACGGCCGCGGCCGTTAAGAAAGTCTGGATGATGTCAAATGTGTAATAGTGCGAAAGCTGGATATGCAGGGCGGTGAATGTTAGAAGGATCGCAGCCAGCAGGCCCACGCGCCGGTTGTATAGCCGCCCGCCAATTCTGTAGACATAAAGTATCGTGAGCGCTCCAGCCAGACCGGAAAGCGGCCGCCCAAGCAAGGCCCAGGAACCGTACTCCCACTTGAGTATTCCGTTATGCGTATGTGGGTCAGGCGGCTGAAAAATTTCTCCAGCTAGAAAATAGAGTATTCCATAAACAGCGCACAATCCAATGAACTCCCCAAGGAACCCAAGCAAGGTTGGGGGAGGCCGCGCGAAGAACAATGCTCCCCCGAACAGGTAAAGCCACCGGATGAGGACAACGATTACAAAGAGGTAGAGAATTTTTAGCCGAATGTCCTTGGCTGGCCACTCATTCCCAGCCGCCGAAATACCCATCAGGACGTAGTAGGGGAGGGAACCGTAGTTAAACGAGTTGATGTTCAGCCCACTGTCATGCGAAAAGTAGCGCTTCCGCGCCGCGCGTACCTGGTAATCCCCAAAACCTTCGTCGGGCTTGCGTTCGATACGGTCCCACCGGAGCCCGGCGGTTTTTCCGTAAACACTACGCTCATCCGGGTGGCAATACCCGGGTCCGTCGTTCCTTCGTTTTTCCGGGTCCCGGTCGTAGCCCCAATCGTAGCCCACGATGCGGAGGTACCCTCCCACACCCAGGCAAAGAAGCAGGCCGACAATGTAAACTCCGCGATATTGGCTCATAACGGTAAGTGAGAGGTAGAGTTTACACGTAAACGGTCAGGTTGGGCGAGGGTATCGAATTCCAGGGGGTCGAGCCCTTTGTCCCCAACGCCTATATCAGGGCAGGACCAAATCCTTGTCAGTAACCGCTCCCTCAGAAGCCGATGAGACGGCACTGGCGTACTTGGCGAGGACCCCTGCGGTGTACCTCGGTTTAGGCGGTTTCCAAGCCGACAGGCGCGCCTTGATCTCCCTTTTCGGGATGTCTAGGTTGATCTCGCGTTTATCCGCGTCAATGACAATCGGGTCCCCATTCTTGATGATAGCCAGCGGCCCACCGACCTGGGCCTCTGGGGAAATATGGCCCACCACAAAACCATGGCTGCCTCCGCTGAAACGGCCGTCTGTGATTAGCGCCACATCCTGGCCCAGGCCACGGCCCATAATCGCGCTTGTGGGCGAGAGCATCTCCCGCATCCCCGGCCCACCTTTCGGACCTTCGTAACGGATCACCACCACATCGCCTTTTTTGATGGTTCCGTCAAGAATTCGTTTCAGCGCTGTTTCCTCCGATGCGAACACCTTTGCCGACCCTCGGAACTGGTTACCCTCTTTCCCCGTTATCTTAGCGACCGCCCCCTCCGGGGCCAGGTTCCCTCGAAGGATCACAAGGTGGCTGTCCTTCTTTATCGGATCGGAAAATTTGCGCACAACATCCTGCCCCTTGGGGTACGCCTTCACACCCTTCAGATTTTGCTGGAGGGTTTTTCCTGTCACTGTCAAACAATCGCCGTGGAGCAGTCCCTTTGCCAGAAGCAGCTTCATTAACGGCGCGATTCCTCCGACCTCGATAAGGCGGATCATCATGTACTTCCCGCTCGGTTTCAGATCAGCCAATACCGGGGTGCGCTTTCCAACCCGAGCGAAGTCGTCCAAAGTGAGCTTCACACCCACCGTGTGGGCAATGCCCAGGAGATGTAAGATCGCATTGGTGGAGCCTCCGAGCGCGGTCACGACAGTGATGGCATTCTCGAAGGCCTTCTTTGTCAGAATATCCTTCGGGGTTATTCCTCCTGAGATCAGGTCCAGAACCGCCTTCCCCGAGGCATGGCAATCATCGGCCTTCTCTTTCGAGATCGCTGCTTGAGCCGAGCTTTCCGGCAAACTCATCCCAAGCGCTTCAATCGCGCTCGACATCGTGTTGGCTGTGTACATCCCACCGCATGAGCCCGGGCCCGGTATCGCGCAGGCTTCAATCTGTTTCAGTTCCCGATCCCCGATTTCTCCCTGGGCGTGTTTGCCCACCGCTTCGAAGACCGAGACAACGTCCACATCAATCCCCCGATGGTTCCCAGGCATAATCGTCCCGCCATAGACAAAGACTCCAGGACGATTCAGACGAGCCATCGCCATCAGACATCCCGGCATGTTCTTGTCACACCCGCCAATCGCCACGATGCCATCAAACCCCATGCACCCGGCAACCGTTTCAATCGAATCCGCGATCACCTCGCGCGAAACAAGCGAATACTTCATCCCTTCCGTGCCCATCGAGATGCCATCGGACACAGTAATCGTGTTAAAGGTAACAGCCTTCCCGCCCGATTGATTGACACCCGATGCGGCATACTCAGCTAGTTTGTCGATGTGCATGTTGCAGGGAGTGACCTCGCTCCAAGTGGAGACAATCCCCACCTGCGGTTTCGCAAAGTCGCGATCTTTGAAGCCGACCGCATGAAGCATCGCCCGGCTCGGCGCCCGTTCCACACCATCCACAACAATCGCCGAGTGTTTCCGCAAATCTTTCTTATTCGTCTTCTTCACCATTTTGTTCTCTCCTGTAGGGTCCGCTGTGCGGACCGTTGGTTCTCTAGTGGCCTGTCAGCTTCTAAGTTGTGAGTAGTTGAATTTGCAAAAATTCACACCGTACTGCTAACCGATTGAATTGTTGCAAATTCAACTACTCACAAAAATAGATGTGACGGATACTAGGGTGTCCCATCCCCACCGTCGATGAGGGTCGAGCCGTTGTTGTTGATGACGCCGGGATCAAAGGCCACTGACGGAGTATTGTCGGCAGCCAATCCGCCGTTGCCGCCAACGCCAGCGCCACTACCGTTGCCCCCGTCGCCGCCGGTGATGGTGGAGTTGTTAAGGTTGGCGGTGCAGTTTTCAAAGACGCGCACACCTGCGCCACCCTCACCGCCGTTGCCGTTGTTCCCACCGTCGCCCCCACGCCCGGCAGTAACGTTGGCCGAGTTGACGTCCGTGGTGCCGGGCATGTTTTGAGTTACCGCAAAACCAACTCGCACGCCGTGACCGCCTTGGCCACCGTCCGCCCCTGTGCCGCCCTGGCCGCCTCGACCGCCGGTGATCGTGGTACCATCAATCGTCAAGGCTCCCCCTGTGGACGATATGAAGGTGCCCTCACCACCGACACCGCCTTCTTCACCGGTGTCACCCTGACCCCCGTTGCTGCCGGACACGCTCGACATGCTATCGATGGTGACCGTGCCGCCTGAGACCACCAGTCCCTCCCCGCCGTTGCTGCCTTGCAGGCCACCGCCACCAGCCGCGTCACTCCCGTCACCGGCTGTGATATCTGTATTCACGAAATCGACCACGGCCTCTCCGACAAACGCCCCTTCGCCGCCGGAGCCGTTGAAGCCGCCGCCGCCGAAGCCGCCGTTGCCGCCGAAGATCATCGAATCGGTGATCGTGGCCATCGCGCCAAGATCGGCGACTTCAAAGGCGAAGCCGACCCCGCCGCTGCCACCCATCGAGCCGAGAGCTTCCTCGGCGGGACCATCGCCACCGCGGATCGTTGCGCCGGTTACGTTGACGACAGAGGCGCCGCGAAGCTGCAGGCCGAAGCCGCCCGGGAAAGCCGAATCGCCGACC
>Ga0310121_10005843_pt1 | contig 10482 bp, 7 predicted proteins | sample CB27_Tmax_986_MG_FD_203504 | JGI IMG/M metagenome (GOLD analysis project Ga0310121, IMG submission 203504) | Marine microbial communities from Western Arctic Ocean, Canada - CB27_Tmax_986 | ecosystem: Environmental > Aquatic > Marine > Oceanic | place: Canada: Western Arctic Ocean | collected... | reverse complement strand
CGCATGCATGTCCCAGACGAAGTTCGTCGTCACCGTAACGAAACCGCAACCGCCCTCGCACAGCCGCCGAGCCAAGAGCAACAGCTTGCCCAGCGACTTGGCATTGTCCACGTAATTGTTGTAGTTGTTCCATTTTCTGCTGATCTGGTCAGGGCGAACCAAGGGCCCGGTGTCGTAACGAGCGATCGTCTGTGGATCCTCGCGCGAAAGGTCGAAGGCACCGGCCACGCCGCCGACGATGGTGTCAAATGCCTGCTGTTGAAATCGATCCAGGCCGTCCGCCGTGCCCGCCGCGTCTGCTTCGCGACGGATACGATCCAAACCTGTAAGCAAGCTGCGACGGTCATCGAGCCGGTCACGGGGGATCGTCAGCTTCATACTCTCCTGCAGACTTCCGCCGCCGCCCGGCACAAAAGGGGCGTAAGCACTGCCCAACGTACCGGTTGAACCGAACTTGCCAAAATTCATATTGGCCGGTTGCGTGCTGGAATCAACCGAGCGGGGATACAGTGCCGTATTGTTCGGCATTCCGGTGGCCGGATGGTTCGTGCCAGCCACGCGAGCATAGATCGCACCCAGATTCGCGTCGATCGAATCCCGGCATACGATCGGCTTGATATCGTGTCGGCCGTCCCCCGTCCGGAACGATCGAACCACCGAAATTTTGTCGGCTAATCCCGCCAGTCGCGGAAAAGTCCCACCGAATGTGACGCCCGGCAGACGTGTTTGCAATTCGCCCGTGGCACTGCGGATTCCCGCCGGTGCCGCCATCTTGGGGTCAAACGTCTCGGTCTGGCTGGGGCCGCCTTGCAAGAACAAAAAGACTACCGACCGATCCTTGACCAACGGTTCGATCGCCGCGGACGTCCGCGCAGCAATCAACTGGGGTAGCGTGAGACCACCTAGCGCGAGCCCGCCAATACGCAGAAACTCGCGACGGGAGCGAAAATCTCCGGGAGCGCAGATGGTCAGCATGCCTGTTCCTTTCGGTGATATGCCGGGGGCATTTTCCTGTGTCCGAGCGCCGGCTTGAAATCATGCGGAAACACAGCTCTTGACCGGACATTTCAGCCAGGCCGCGGTGATAATGCAGCTTCGACTTCCGAAGCGTGCCTTCTTGATATCAAAGTCCGTTGATTCGTTCAAGGAAAACCCAGGGCGGCCATTGCCCGCACCAAAGGCGAACAGACCACGGATCAAACATAGATGACTGATTTCCGTAAGACTTTGGCCGATTGCCGGGTCTAAAAGGGAAGCCCGCAGATCACGCAGGTTGACGCAGATGACAACATCGAGCATTTCATCTGCGTGTATTTGCGGGCAATTTGGAAGATCTCTACACTGGGCTCTTTGCTCTCGACCCCCCTACCCACTATTTCGCTGACGATAGCGATCGCTTACCCGTTTGAGCAACGAACGGTCTTCTTCCGAAAGACTCTCCATGCCCTGATTGTGGAGGCGGCTCAGAATTTCATCGACGCGCCGTTCCTCATCCGCCTCGATTTCACGCTGGCGTTCCTCGTAGGCCTCACGTCGCTGTTCGAGCCACCGACGCACGGGTCCTCCCGGGGTTTCCATTCCGGCTTCGTCAGTCCGTTCGAGACTTGTGTATCCTTGCGAAAAGTCGTATCCCAAAACGTCATCGTCCAAATCGATGTCTTGCGCCCGATCTTCTTCCTGCTTCGCGCTGAAGTACACAAAGATTGCCAACAACAGCAACGCAAACCAGCTTGGGACGAGTCCCGCTTCGCTGGGCGGGCCCCAGATAAGCAGAACCACGGCCACGGCCGACAGTCCCAAAGCGGCGATTTTGGCGATTAATGCGACGGTTGCCGCGGCGCGGCGCGGGCTGGCGTCCGGCCAAAGCATGGAAAGCGCCGCACGCAATGCCCGACCGCCATCAAACGGAAAGGTGGGCAGCAAATTGACGAGAAACAGCATCCAGTTGATCCAAAATGCCAGCTTGAGAGCCTGGACCCAACCTGGTCCGTCGACAAGACCTGCTGGTCGAAGGGGATGCAGCATGTTCAGCAACTGGCTGTCCTGTTGTAGCGCAAGGACACCCCCCGCTAGCAGGCACAGAGTAAAGTTCATCACAGGACCAGCGAGATGCATCAAGCATTCGTTGCGCGGCTCGAGCGGAGGGCGCATACTGGCCATTCCGCCAAACGGCCCCAGTACGATCTCGTCGCCGTCTCCGCCGAAGCGCAGGGCCGCACAATAGTGACCGAATTCGTGCAGCAACACGCTCGCCAACAGGATTAGCAGACTTGCCGCGGCGACCAACAATCCGTCGCTGGCGTCCGGGCCGAGGCTCGCTTTCCAACCCAAAAAGAGGGTAAAAACCGCGAACAGGAGAAAGAACATGTGCAGGCGTACGCGCAGCCCGCGCCAGCGGATGAGGGTGATGCTCCAAGTGATGTGGCTCCGCATCGCAGACGAAACCAATGAAGGAGGCCGAGGAATGACTTGGACGGGAGAGGTCCTGGGGTTATCTTATCAGCCGCCAGTTCCACGATCAATCTGGACTACGCTCCAAGTCCTGACCCTGTTCGACGGGTTTTGCCGGAACCGAAATTAGACATGCCATCGCCAGCCGACAAGCTGCTCCAGACCGAACGGTTTTCCGTCGAAACGGTGACGCGAGCTAGCCGCGACGGGCAGCTGCTGCAGCGCGCCGTGATCCGACATCCGGGTGCCGTGACGATCGTGCCGATTCTGGAGGACGGTCGAGTTTGCTTGATACGCAATTTTCGCGTGGCTGTCGGCCAGCCGCTCGTCAAACTGCCCGCCGGGACCCTCGAACCAGGCGAGCAACCTCAGCGCGCGGCCGAACGCGAGCTGATCGAGGAAACCGGTTTTCGCGCCGAACGAATCGTGCATCTGCACTCCTTCTTCATGTCACCCGGAATCCTCGATGAACGGATGCACTTGTTCCTGGCCGAGAAGCTTACGTCCGTCGGCACCATGCGAGAACCGACGGAGGAGATAGAGAATCTCATCGTTCGCTGGGAACAAGCTCACGAGATGATCCGCAGTGGCGAGATTCAGGATGCCAAGACGTTGGTCGGATTGTTGCTGTACGAGCAACGACTTCGAACAACGACATAGCGTCCACGGAAGTACTTGCGGACTCGCAGCAGATTGCTCGTGAATAACCCGGGCTATGCCGTGGGCATTTTCCTGTGTCCGGCCGCCGGCTTGAAATCATGCGGAAACACAGCTTTTGACCGGACATTTCAGCCAGGCCGCGGTATAGTGATCGGCAGCCCGGACCGCCAACGATCAGGCCAGCTGAGACCGGGACGGATTCTGATAGAGCACCTCGGCCAGGTACTCGGGCGAGCCACGGTCGGCCGGTCCACGGTCGTAATGCCAGTTGCGATGTGTCGGAACGAGATCATCGTCCCAGGGCCAAGGGTCAAGCGGTGAAGCGCCCAAGGCCGCGATCAGCTTATCGGACTTCATCGACACGTTGCCTGCCCGCGGCGGGACGGGGCCGGCTTCGTGCCGAATGCAGCCGATCAACAGGTCGGGATCGTAACCACCTAAACGGTTGACGACCTGCGCGATTTGAAAAAGACTCAACCGCCGTGGTCCGCCGGCATGGAACAGGCCGGACAAGTCCTGAACGAGCAACCGCTCAAATAGCGGATTCAAACAATCGGTGTAGGTCGGCGTGCGGATCTCATCAAAATACAGGGTCGCCGGCTTGTCGTTGCGAAACCGAGACTGGATCCAGTCGATGGCGCCCGCATGGCCATTGAAGCTGATCCCCATCGGCAGCGAGATCCGAAGAACACAGGCTTCCGGCCGCCGCTCTGCGATCAATCGCTCGGCTTCCACCATCGTTTTGCCATATACCGTCACGGGGTCCGTTGGATCTTTCTCCTGATAGTCTCCCGCGCCCGCGCCAGAAAAGACTAAGTCGATCGAGAGATGGATCAATCGCACATCGGCGCGGCCGATCGATTTCAACAAGTTCGTAACGCCGCTGACATTGACACGCCAAGCCATTGCCGGGTCGAGTTCGCAGGACTTGAGCTTGCAGGATCCCTCACTATTGATGACGGCCGCGAACTCGTGGCGGTCGAACAAGGATGCCCAGCCACTGCGGTCGTCGGCGTCCAACGGCACGATCCCGTCGCCCGCCATTCGCCGATTGTTAGTACGCCGCGTTCCGATGACCTGCCCTGGATACTTGCGCGAAAAGTAACGGAAGGCGTTGTATCCGGCGACACCTGCAATGCCGGTAATTAGTAAGGGTAGAAAACTGGGTGACGGCATGATTCTTGAGCCAGTTGGTATCACATTCGCAGATTGCAGCAGACGAACGGGAAGTTGATTGCAGCAGAAGATCGCAGTAATCGGTTTGCCTGCACGCCACTCGTGACCTAGGTTTTAGTTGGCGATAAGACACATCGCCCGGCCGTCCTGGGCAGATCAGCGGAAATCCTGCAGTTCAAGCTGCTGGGTTCTTTTCTAGTGCCAATCAAACAGGGCGGACGCATGGCTCTTCCTAGTTTCGTCACTTTAGGCGTTTGGGGAAGGCTAAAAGAGCGGATTTGATTCCGTCCGAAGCCAGACGATTAGACGTTATACCGCGGCCTGGCTGAAATGTCCGGTCGAGAGCTGTGTTCCCGCATGATTTCAAGCCGGCGTACGGACACAGGAAAATGCCCACGGCATATTTCGAGCGCATCTGAAACCACGGTTGGACGACTCTGTGAGTCGCCGTTTCCGAGGTCGTTCAGAACTCGGAGAATCGTGAAGCAGTCTTAAAAGGCCCGCTAGCTCCTATTTGTGAGATTCAACTTTGTCAAGCGACTCGAAACTGGCTGTTGAGTCTATCCAGCAAACAGTGACGGGCTTCCGCGCACAATGCCAAGATTGGCGCCGCGAGTTCGACCTCTTGTTGGACGAACTCGATGGGTTACCAACGCCATGCGAAGCTAGCGAAGAAGCCCTGGGACAGATGATCGACACTCTAACTGGACATCAACACCGCGTCGCGCAGCGCCAGGATGACATTGGGGAAGAACTGGTCGCGGTACATTCGTTGGTCGAACGGCAAGTCGAAATGTTGGACAGATTACTTGGCTCGGATCAGCAGCTCCAGGCACAACACTGACTTGGCACCGTGAATTCGGCGTCCGTTGTCGATCGATGCAGCAAAGTTCCGAGTCGATCGAGGGGTCCGTACGAGAACAACTTGAGCTGTCAAAACTCAGTCAGTACGATCGGCGGGCACCGTGCTGGCCGAAGACCTGACATTTGCGCGAGGTGATGTGACCAATATGAGATGGGGCGGAGTAAGTCAGCTCTTGATTTCAAGCTGCGCGGGTTTCTTGCAGTCCGGCGCACTCGTTTCCGAAGGCCTCGCTGAAGAGGAACGCAATGCCCATCAGCGCGGGGCATTCTCGGTGACGGACGAGTGCGGCCGGACGAACGATAGTGACCAACGCAGCGACGATTTGGTGGGGCAGATGCTGTCGCAAGGACGGTATGCACTCTTGCTGCGGCCTCAGATTGTTCGCAGTCTCACAGTCGAACAGCGGGACCTGGCAGTGTCCACCTTTACCGAAGCCACGTCGTGCGTTCCGGAAGGAGAGGTCTTTGTCGAGTCTTGGCGGAGCGATGATGTGGGGACGGACTGGGATTATCCGGCTTCCGGCTGCCGCCTGCCGGTCGAACTAATGTATTTGGATCGCTTTGCGATCACCAATCAGCAGTACCGTGTGTTCGTCAAGTGTGAAGGCTACCTGCAGGAATCCTTGTGGCACCCCAACGTTTGGCCGCGAGTATCCGAACTGACGGACCAGACGGGACATGCCGGACCGCGTTTCTGGTCCGAGGGCAGCTATCCGGCCGGTCTGGAGTATCACCCGGTCGTTGGCGTCAGCTGGTTCGAGGCTGGCGCGTACGCCCGCTGGGCCGGCAAACGTCTGCCGTGCGACGCCGAATGGGTCAAAGCAGCTTCCTGGCCGGTAATTGCCGCAGAGTGTGAACCGATCCAGCGAAAGTATCCCTGGGGCGAGACGATGGACCTGGCCCGGTCCAACCTGTGGGCTTCGCACTTGGGCACTACGGTCCCAGTAACCGATTTTCCTGAGGGCGCCAGCGTGGGTGGAGTCAGCCAACTGCTAGGCAACGTGTGGGAATGGACAACCGACAACCTTGCTATCATTGCGGAAGATTGTGGCCTGGAATTCGACCAACCCCTCAAGAGTTTGCGGGGCGGTGCTTTCGATACCTATTTCGAGAGCCAGGTGAATACTCAGTTTCAAAGCGGCGACAGCCCTTTGGCCCGCCAGCACAACTTAGGGTTTCGTTGTGCGATCAGTGGCTGTGATGTGTCGGCCGGCGTGCTGCCAAAGGCCCCAAGTTCGCACTCGCGGGGCGTTCAGGATCCGATCGTCGAGGTGACCTCATCATGAAATGGGCCACCCAACGACTCGCTTCTTACGATTTGGTTGAACACGCACAACTGCGGCCGTGCTACGTATGCGATGCGGGGAACGGTTCTGATTCCATGTTTTGCCGGCACTGCAGCGCTCCGCTGACGCTGGCTTACCAGGCGGAATCTGCGAAGCGCCGACCGGCATTAGTCGCCGTGATCGGAGCTCCCAGCTCCGGCAAGACGGTCTACCTCGGTATGCTGACCGATATTCTGTCACGCCAGCAAGGACCGCTGCAGATCCTCGCGCGAGGGGCGTTCTCGGTAAATCTGCAACAACAGGCAGTCTCCGCGCTTGCGCGACGGAGGTTTCCTGCCAGTACTCCGCCCAACCCGGAAGGCTGGAACTGGGTCCATTGCGAGTTGTCGGGGCTCGCCAAACGTCGAACCGTCGAACTAGTACTACCAGACGTCTCGGGCGCGGCATTCATGTCGGAGATCGAGCAAACTGACAGCTACCCGGTCATCCGTTCGTTTCTCGCCAAGTGCTCCGGCGCAATCGTCCTCGTGGATACGAACAAGCTGGCAGCCGGTGACCAAGAGCCGGACTTCCTGACAATGAAAGCCCTCAGTTACCTGCTGGAATTGGATGGCGAGCGAAAGCGAGGTTGGCCCAACCGGCCGCTCGCAATCGTCTTCAGCAAGGCAGACTGCAGCGACGCTTGCTTCCAAAACCCAACCAGCTATGCCGAGACCTGCGCGCCTGGTCTCTGGCGGCTTTGCCAAGAGCGATTCCGGCAGTGTCGTTACTTTGCCGCCTCCGTCGCCGGCGCCTGCGCCCAGGTTCGGTCTCGGTACGAGACATTCACGCTTCCCTTGCGCGTTGAGCCGCGCGGCGTCACCGAACCCTTGGCTTGGCTCGTCAACCAATTGGCCAAGTAGTCGAAGCGCATCTTCCAACGCTCCGGGTCCTTGTTCACGACGAGTTCGCCTCTTAAGCTGGTGGTTCTGCTGGGACGTTCGTGGCGCCATCCGATAATCCTCTGTCCGAGGACATCTTTCTTTGCGAACGCTGGGCGCCGGCCCGCCGACGAATTGCAATTGCTGCCACCTGCGGGCTGACGCTCACCGTTCGCCTTTCTTGACTTTGACCACGGGAATTCCGGGAGAACCAAGCTCGTTAACTGGTCAAGGATCTGCCCGGGAGAAGAATCGATGGCTGCCGAGTACTTAGAAGTTGCCGGATTGCGCGTCGCCAAGTGCCTGCATGAACTCGTCGCATCCGAGCTGTCCCCAAACACCGGCATTGACGATACGGACTTTTGGTCATCTTTGGCGAGAATCACTCAGGATCTGGAACCGAAGAATCGACAATTGCTGGCGAGACGTGATGAACTACAGCGCCAAATCGACGACTGGCATTCGCAACGTGCCGGTCAGCCCATCGATGCGGCCGCCTACCGCGCCTTGCTCGAGGAAATCGGTTACCTCCTCCCCGAAGGAGACGCATTCGAGATTGGAACGGAAAATGTTGATGAGGAAATCCGTGAGGTTGCCGGACCCCAGCTGGTCGTTCCGGTCGACAACGCTCGCTTCGCTCTGAACGCTGCCAACGCACGCTGGGGAAGTTTGTATGACGCGCTGTACGGAACCGACGTCATCGCTGACGAGAAGGGCACCGAGCGAGGTGAGGCGTATAACCCGCGCCGCGGCGCCGAAGTTGTGTCTCGCGCTGAACGATTTCTCGATCGTTCCTTTCCCTTGAAGCAAGGCGGTTATGGCGACGTAACAGAGTTTCGCCTGGTGGAACGTGAAGGAATCAGCCAACTTGCTCTAGTACTCAAGACCGGCGATCAAACCGAGCTCACCCAGTCTGAGAAGTTCGTCGGGTATCGCAACGAGAACGATCGGCTGGCGTCGATTCTTCTTCGCAACCATGGCTTGCACGTCGAGATCCAGATTGATCCGGAGCATGCCATCGGCCGTGAGCATCCCGCCGGTGTCAAGGATGTTGTCCTGGAGTCTGCCGTCACGACGATTCAGGACTGTGAGGACTCCGTCTCGGCAGTTGATGCCCAAGACAAAACGCGGGTCTATCGCAATTGGCTTGGCATCATGAAGGGTTCGCTGGAAGCGACCTTTGACAAAGACGGGCGATCCATGACACGCCGGCTGAATCCCGATCGGGAATTCTCGGCTCCAAATGGCGAAAACTTAATCCTCCACGGGCGGAGCCTCTTGCTCGTTAGGAACGTCGGCATTCACATGTACACCGATGCGGTCACCACCGCTGACGGTCAGCCGATCCCCGAGGGATTTCTCGATGCGATGGTCACTTCCTTGGCTGCTGTTCATGATCTGAAAGGGTTGAGCAAGAACCGCAACAGCCGAACGGGCAGCGTCTATATCGTGAAACCGAAATTGCACGGTCCCGAGGAAGTCGCAGCGACCGTCGAGTTGCTGGCGCGAATAGAACAGGCACTCGGGATGAATCAGAACACCATCAAACTCGGAATCATGGACGAAGAACGACGTACCACGGTCAATCTCAAGGAGTGTATTCGCCAGGCGCGTGAGCGCGTCGTGTTTATCAACACCGGGTTTCTGGATCGGACCGGCGACGAGATCCACACGAGTATGGAGGCCGGTCCAATGATCCTCAAGCCCGAGATCAAGCAGTCGGTCTGGATGTTGGCCTACGAAGACTGGAACGTCGACATCGGCAACGAAACGGGCCTGCCTGGCAAGGCACAAATCGGCAAGGGCATGTGGGCCATGCCTGACCGCATGCGGGAAATGGTGGAGACGAAGATTGCCCATCCCAGGGCCGGGGCCAACACCGCCTGGGTGCCCTCGCCAACCGCGGCCACGCTGCATGCGATGCACTATCACGACGTCAACGTCAAGGACCAGCAACGGCAACTGGCCAAACGTCAACGGGCAAGTCTGGCGGATCTGCTCACGCCCCCCTTGCTTGGCGAGTCTCGACTGGAGCCGGGCCAGATTCAGCAAGAACTTCGAAACAACGCTCAGGGCACCTTGGGCTATGTCGTGCGGTGGGTCGGGCAGGGAATCGGCTGCTCGAAGGTACCGGACATCAATGATGTGGGATTGATGGAGGACCGCGCGACGCTGCGCATCTCAAGCCAGCACATGGCGAACTGGCTCCATCACGGCATTATCAACAAGACACAGGTGCTGGAGATCTTCAAAGAAATGGCCGCTGTCGTCGATCGACAGAACGCTGCAGACCCGAACTACCGCAACATGGCGCCGCAGTTCGAAGACAGCTTGGGCTTCCAGGCGGCACTTGATCTTGTATTCGGTGGACGCAATGAACCCAACGGTTACACCGAGAGGGTGCTCACGGCACGACGTCGCGAAGCGAAAGCAGCCAGCTAGTTTGGAACCACGCACCCGCAACGGCGTGTTCGATACCGCCAAACGCTGGATTCACTGTCCTTGGCGCCGGACTCGAAAGAATCCGGCAGGGTTCTCGGCGTGGGCCGGCTGAAGTGTCCGGTCAAGAGCCGTGTTTCCGCATGATTTCGAGCCGGCGGCCGGACACAGGAAAATGCCCACGGCATAGTCCGGGCTAGTCCTCAACCGTCGCACTCGCCATCACACGCTCGAGTTCCTCGATACGCCGTCTCAGTGTGCTGATTTCGAGCTCCTTTCGCGCAAGCTGTTCCTTCAGACTGCGCACGCGCCGTTCGGGGGTGACCCCCATCAATCGATTGAGCACCTCGAATAACAGGATGGCTCGAAAGGCTTTGATGGCGAGTCCTCGCAGTCGGTACATGCGGGCCATTTTGGCCAGCTGCGGGACCTTGGCCAGACGGGCCAATCGGGTTGCGCGTACGACGCGCAGCGATCTCAAGAATGAGATAAAGGGAAGGAGAATGATCGCCACGTCCAGCCAATGCTCTTTGCAATACCGTAACTTCCTCTCCGCCACCGAACACATGATGACGAACTCCAGAGCAAACGCGAACCAAATCATCCCGGTGCTCATGTGGAGCAAAACCCGCAACCACAATCGCTCGTTGACCTGCTCGTGCAAGCCGAATTCGACCAGCAGGATT
>Ga0310121_10005842_pt1 | contig 10482 bp, 13 predicted proteins | sample CB27_Tmax_986_MG_FD_203504 | JGI IMG/M metagenome (GOLD analysis project Ga0310121, IMG submission 203504) | Marine microbial communities from Western Arctic Ocean, Canada - CB27_Tmax_986 | ecosystem: Environmental > Aquatic > Marine > Oceanic | place: Canada: Western Arctic Ocean | collected... | reverse complement strand
GGTAGCGAGCTATATGCAGCTCATCGACCGCCGGTACCGAGGAAAGCTCGATGATCAGGCCGACGAATTCATAGAGTTCGCCGTCGATGGCGCACGTCGAATGCAGCAGCTAATCGCCGACCTGTTGGAATTCTCACGTGTAGGCACGCACGGACAGGAGCTCGAGCCGGTCGATTCTCAGAAACTTTTCGACGAGGCAATCTCGAACCTGAAAGTGACGATAGAGGAAAGCGGCGCCACGGTCACTCACGACGAACTGGCCGCCATGATGGCCGACCCGCGGCAGCTCTGCAGGGTCTTTCAAAATCTGATCGGCAACGCCATAAAATATCGAAGCGAACGAACCCCTGAAGTCCATGTCGGGGCCGTCAAGGACGGCGACGAATGGGTCTTCTCAGTGCGGGACAACGGCATTGGCATAGGCCCTGAGTACCACGAGCGTATCTTCCGTATCTTCGAGCGCCTCCATGCACCGACCAAGTACTCTGGGACCGGCATAGGGCTCGCGATATGCAAGAAGATAGTCGAGCGCCACGGCGGCCGCATCTGGGTCGAGTCGGAGCCGTGCAGCTATACGGTCTTCTTCTTCACCATACCTGCGGCAGATACCTCTGTCTGAGGAGCATCGCAGCATTCATCGTCACGATCGGCGCTACCAGCGCCGGTATTCGTCAAGGGACCTTTCCCATCGCGCCGTGGAGTCCTGCAGTCCGCCCGGCCTGTTCTGGACCCTCCAGATGCACTTGAACTCCTGAATAATCAGCTCGCACTCCTCCGCCAGCGCCGCGATCTCGTCGACCAGGTGCTGTTGGAGCGGAAGCCGGTGCTGGCGCTTCCTATGCCTTCCCTGAATTGTCTTGAGACGAAAACAGAGTGTCGGATGATGGCCACCAAAAGCAACGAATGCCCGAACTGCGCAGCCCCCACGCTACAGAAGCGTCACACTGGACCTGCGGCCGCTGGGTGTCGCCTGCCCCAACTGCGGGACCACCTTGGTGAGTGTGAGCTTTGCCAAATTGCCACCGCTCGGATTTCTTATGGTCGCCCTGGACCTCGCCGTTGGCCTCGGCTTCGGCGCCAACATAACCGTGCTCTCACGTGAGTGGACCATCGCGTCGAGGCTGATCGTTCTCGCACTTTCGCTTCTTGGAGGAGTGATCGTGTTCGTATTCAGCACGGAATCTGATTCCACGCCACAACCACGACGACTAGTCGTTTCTCCTCGTCTCGCCTCGCCACCGGCGCCGTTTCTGAAACCCCGCTTGCCGAGCGACAGACCTTTGGCTCAGGACTTTTTTAGGTTAAAATAGATTTTATCCGTGTCCCCCGAAGTTCAATCGTCGAGAGTTAGCTTTGCCTACTAGCCGCTTCTCACTCCAACTGTATTTCTTTGCCCTCGTCGGGGTCGTCGGCATCCTGACTACACAGGGTGTCGTCATCGCGTTCGGCCTGATGGGCCTCATCGCGACCGGCGTGGCCTGGTTCTGGAACCGGGTGGCTCTGGAGGAGCTGGACTACGAAAGGATTTTCAGCCAGAGTCGGACCTTCGCAGGCGAGGAACTCGGAATGACGACGACCCTGACCAACAAGAAGTTGGTACCTCTGCCCTGGGTCAAGATCACAGACGTTGTGCCAAAGCAGCTCGATCTGATCAGGGGCGACGGCGACATAGACAAACGCATTATCCTGACCCAGACCCTCCGCCAATCGACGTCCATCGCCTGGTACGAGAGGGTATCCTGGGACTACCGTATGCAGTGCACGAGCCGAGGTCTATTCCGGCTGGGACCTGCCCAGCTGGAGAGCGGAGACCCCTTCGGCTTTCTGGGAAACCGGTTGAGATCCTTCGACACAGAAGATGTTCTTGTCTACCCGAGGGTCGTACCCCTGGAGGAGTTGGGGATCCCACCCGGCCGGCCCCTCGGCGAGGTCCGGTCCGGATTGCGAATCTATCAGGACCCCTCGAGGCCCTCGGGAATCCGGGACTACCAGCTCGGAGACCCTCTCAAGACCGTCGACTGGAAGACGACGGCACGGATGCAGAAGCTCCAGGTCCGTACATACGAGCCCAGCTCCCACACTACGGTTATCCTCGTCGTGGCTGTCGATACGACCTCTCCACACTGGGCGACCTACGCGCCCTCCATCCTCGAACGGATCGTCGTGGCAGCCGCCTCGCTGGCCAGCTATTCGGCGGACAAAGAGTACATGCTGGGGCTCTTTACCAACGACATGCCCGTCGTCGGCCATAGCCCCCTGTCCGTCCCCACCGGCCGCGGACCGGAGCAGCTCGGTGCAGTCCTTGCGGCTCTCGCAACAGTCCGGTCCTTCGCCATCGCGCCGATGTACACCATGTTGCCGGAGCACGCCCGAAGGTTCCCGCTGGGAGCGACTCTTGTCGTGGCGACGGCGTTCCTTCCGGTGGAATTCGTCGCGACCTTGTCCGACCTCAAGAAGAGAGGGTTCAAGATCGTGGTGCTATACGTCGGTGAAGAGGAATGCCCGGACCTCGGCGAGGGCGTCGTAGTCCACAAGCTTTACCGGTATTTGGTCGACCTAGAGAAGTCGAGTGAAACTGCCGCAGACATTGAAGAACCGACTGAAGCTGTCGCGGGATAAGGCCGTCCTTGGGGCGATAGTCCTGGCGGAGAGCACCTGGCTCTACGCCGGATTCGCTATCATCGGCGCCTTGTTGCAAAAGCAAGGTAGCCCGTTGGGTTGGCTTGCCGTGCTGCTGATCCTTGCCTTAGGCGTAATTGCCGCCCGCCTCATTCCGACTGACGTAGCCGCCATTGAGTCTCTCTACCTCGGCGTGACCGTGCTCGGTGCCATGTTCATGTACACCGTAGTGGCCACCCAGGTGCAGCCCGGCGGCGAATTCGGCTTCGATATCGGTTGGGTCGGCAAGGTGATCTCATCGTCCGAGCCCGATCCGTACGCGTTCAGGGCCGTTGCAGGGGTACTAATCGGTGTTGCGGTGTGGGTCCGGGGGATAACCATCGCGATCGCAGCAAACCCATCGCGAAGCCTCGGCATAAGCTTCAGCCTCGGCATTGTGGTGCTCGCCGTTGCCCTGATGCTCGATTCCGCGCTGGAATACGACCTCGGCGTCGCTTCGTTGATATTCATATTCTTCGGCGCCGGGCTGGCAGGTCTCACCGCGGGAAGTCTACGTTCGAGCAGATCGGTCAAAGCAAAAGCGTGGCCTCGAATCATCGGCGGCATGGTCATCGCCCTAACACTCATCGGCGCGATATTCACTGTGGTGTCGAGAGACATACTGTCCTACGTCACCAACCCGATCACAACCGTGCTCGGCTTCGTGTTAAAAGGCGCCCTCGTGATAGCGCTCGCGCCCGTGGCTCTGGCGATGAGTCTCATCTTCGGAGGGGTCGAGGACCTCTTCGGGAGAGAGTTTAACCCGGATCTTTCACAAGGCGGTATTGTAGCCACTACATCGCCTCCCGACCTCCGGCTCGCAGAGCTGCCGGTATTGGAGATCGCAACCACGACCGGAGAGGAAGCGCCACAACCGTCCCCCGGCCTCGGAATCGACTTCACCGAGATCCTGAAATGGGCCTCCCTCACGTTCCTGGCGGTCGGCGCACTGGTGATCATGTTCGTGGCGCTTCGCAAAATAGTGGGCCGCGAACGCGACGCGGGACAGGCCCTCCGAGAATCGATTGACAGCGACGCCGATTACGCCTCGGACTTCGGCAACCTTTTGTGGAACCTCCTTCCCGACCGCTTCAGAGGGCGCAAACGTAAGGGGATGCAGCCGCCCGACGGGCCTCCAGGGATCGTCGAAGTATTCCAGATATACTATCGGCTGCTCAAGATGGCGGAGCAGAAGGGGCAGGCCAGGTCGAACCATCAGACCACGGTTGAGTTCCGAAGGCCTCTGGCGACAGTTGTGAGCCCCGATCTCGCCAGGCTCGCCACATACTGCTTCGACCGAGCCTGCTACGGGTATCACCCCGCCACCGACGAGCAGCTGGGGCAACTGCGACTGGCCCTCGAACGCCCAAACTCCTAAATAGACCGTCTTTCCCACGGCCAGGACGACGACGCTTGGCCAGACGAGTAGAACGACAGGCATGAAGGTCCACCTGGTCGACGGTACCTACGAGCTGTTCCGAGCCTACTATGGCGCCCCGCCCGCGGTCGCGCCCGATGGCAGGCCTGTCGGCGCCGTGCGTGGGCTCGTCAACACGCTCCTTCTGCTACTGCGAGAATACGACGTTACTCACGTCGCGTGCGCCTTCGATCACGTCATCGAGTCCTTTCGTAACGACATGTTCGCCGGTTACAAGACCGGCGCCGGAGTTCCCGAAGACCTGTTCGCCCAGTTTGAACTGGCGGAGGCCGCGGCTGCGTCCCTCGGTCTCGTGGTGTGGCCGATGGTCGAGTTCGAGGCCGACGACGCCATCGCGACTGCGGTTCAAAGATGGCAGGACTCGCCCGACGTAGACCAGGTGGTCATCTGCTCACCCGACAAAGACCTGACTCAGATGGTCGTCGGCGACAAGCTCGTCTGCCTCGACCGACGGCAGCAGATCACCCTCGACGAGGCGGGCGTTGTCGAGAAATTCGGCGTCCTACCTCGGTCTATCCCCGACTACCTGGCCCTCGTCGGAGACTCGGCCGACGGCATTCCAGGCGTTCCGCGATGGGGCGCCAAGTCCGCCTCGCAGGTCCTGGCACGATACATTCGGATCGAGGACATCCCCGAGAACCCCCTGATTTGGGACGTAAGTCCTCGCGGAGCCAAGACCATGGCTGCCAGCTTGAAGGAGCACCACACCGACGCTCTGCTCTACAAGGAGCTCGCCAAACTCCGAACGGACGTCCCGCTGCAGGAGTCCCTGGCCGACCTCGAGTGGCTTGGCGCGCCCCGCGCCGATTTCGTCAGGATGTGTGAGGAGTTGGGGCTGGAGCGGCTCAGAGAGCTCCCGCACCGCTGGGCCGGGGAGTAAGGCGGCCTGAAGTCGGCGCCTCGGACCGACCAGACATCACCTGTGACAGCATGCAAGCCCGATAGTCAGCGTTGGCGTCAAGGCCATTGACACCGCCGGTGGGAGGCATGCAATGTGAACAGGAATTCTCCCCACCGTTCACTCCTCCTGCGGGAGGGGGAACTGGTGGGGCTTATTTTTTGGTTCAGTTTGCCGGACGATCAGCGGGTAATAGTCTTCATTGATGCCCGGACCGTCTACCATGGGGCACGCAGTGCTTTCTTCAGCAAAGATGACTATCACGTCCACGTACAGTTTCACCCGTTGGCCCTAGGCCGACTACTCGTCCAACGAGGAAACCCTGGAATATCACGCGCATTTAGAAGAAGTCCGCGTCGACACCGGCCGGCCTGACGCAACGAAATCTCCCATGGTGTATTCAGCGCATATGAGGCAGACGGCTGGTTGGCAATCGAAGGGAGTCACAGTAATCGCCCGTCCCCTCCGCTATCCCAAGAATTGGCCCCATGAAAAGGAAATTAATGTGCTACTTGCCATCGATTTCTGCACGCTTGCCAGCAAATACGACGTTGGCATTATGTTCTCTGCGGACACCGATCTGAGCCCTGCCCTCGAGTATGTCGCCAAGTCCCACCATCCGTTCATGAAAGTCGAGGTCGCCGGTTGGCGTAGTGACTGGCACAGACTACGCCTTGGGGTCCCAGGTGCGTCTGTTTGGTGCCATTGGCTGTCCCGCGCCGATCATGACCAAGTAGCCGATACTGCGGACTACACCGTGTGAAAACGAAGGACACTCAAGATGGGCACCTTCTTCACACCCCATGCTTTGCCAGAAGCTCTCGCAGATACGTGGTGGCCATTCGGACCGCGTCGGGTGTGCTGGCCTTCGTGTCGTGCCGCAGCTCGAAGACCATCGAAATGGCTCCGTTGTAGCCTGCTTCCTTCAGAATCCGAATAATGCGATCGTAGTCGATCCACTCCTCGTGGCCGCCGTCTATCCGGTAGATTTTGGCGCGGACGCACGAGGCATAAGGTGCAACGCGCTCCATGTAGGAGTAAATGTCCACGTCGGGATCGACCTCACCTATAGGGTTGCCACCCGGTGACCCCATCCACTGCCCGCAGTCCATGATGTAGACGAAGTTCTCTCGGTCGACCTCCGAAATCATCCGGATCACGTCATCAGCGGTGCATATTGCGGCGCCGCTGTCGTGGTTCTGGACCCCAACCAGCATACCCTTCTCGGTCGCGTAGTCGCAGATCTGCTGAAGGCGTCCGATCATGCCGGGCCAGTACTCTTCGATCAACTCGCCTTCGGACGTCCTGGCGATTGGAGGCCCACCGATGCGGAGCCGCGTCATCGGAGCGCCGATAGCGAGAGCGCCGTCGACCTCTCGGCACGCCATCTCGACCGTCATCCGTCCGGGCTGGACCTCATGGCCGTATAGCCCGCCGCCTCGCCCGATATAGCCTACGGGCATGCCGTACCTGTGAGACAGCCGCTTGAGACCAAACAGCTCTTCGTGGTCCAAGGACACGTTGAACAAGTGGAAATCGATCGTGTCCAACCGCAGCTCGTGAGCGAATTTCACGAACTCCTCGACCGAGACGAGGTCGTCGCGGTCACGGTCCCTCTGTCGGATCGCCGGGTCGACGAGGCAGCCGAGCTTGATCATCTGAGTGCAGCCTCATAGTCTGGATTGTCCCGGGAGTATACACCTCTCCGACACGCAACAAGAAGGGCTGGTCCACGATGGGCCAGCCCTTCTTTCCCTGATGTCCTCTGCCGCGCTATGCCTTAGCAAACTCCGCCTTCTCTCGAGGCAGCTCGCGTATGCGCTCCACCTGGAACCGAAGGACTTGGACGATCGTCGCAAGGCCAAGGGCAATGGCAATGGCAATGGCAATGGCAATGGCAATGGCAATGGACGTGAGATAAACGGCGACGCTGAACCGCCGCAACCCCTCGATCCACGTTGACCACGCCTCGACCGTTTCTATCGTGCCCGTGGTGTCGCCCACAATACCGCAGCCGCTGGTGTTCTGGACCAGGTTGTGGCCTTGAGAAGTCAACTCGGCGCTGGCCCCGCCGGAGCAGTCGGGGGCCTGCCCGCCGCTATCTATGTTCCCGGCCACGATCGAGTTCCGAAAGTAGAGGGTACCAACGTCCGCTTGCCGATAGATGCCTCCGCCGTCACCGGTCCCGTTGGCGTCGCTATCCGCGGTGTTGCCGGTCACGCTCTCGAGTTCCACGGCCAGCGTGCTGAAGGACCCGATCAGCGCGATTCCACCGCCGTTGGTAGCCGCCGAATTACCACTGACCGTGGAGTTGGTCAGCGTCACAGGGCCTAGGTTGCCGAAGATGCCTCCTGAGCACCCCGTCGAGTGGTTCCCAGTCACGACCACGTCCGTCAGGTTCAGCGTGTGAGAGGAATTGACGTGAATGCCTGCCCCACACCCGAAGCCTTGAGCGCGTCCATTTCGAATGGTCACACCCGTGATGTCCACCATGATGATCGTAACCCCTGCCAAGTCGATCACCCTATCCTGGGCGTTGCCGTCGATTATCGTTGTACCAGAACCGGCCCCGGTGATGGCCACGCCGTCGAAGATGGCCAGCGCGCCCGAAGTCAGGACGTAGGTACCCGCTGGAACAGTGATCGCGTCAGCCCCGACGGCTGCGTTCGCCGCCAGTACAGCTTCGCGGAGCGAGCAGTCGCCATCACAGGTGCCGTCGTTGGTGTCAGCGGTCTTGGTAACCGTGAAGGTTGCCGCCTCGGCAAGAGGAGCTCGGATCCCAAACTAACGCGGAGACAGTCAGTGCCTTTTGCGCCTACCAGCGAGACTTGGAAGAGCCGTCCCATCGCCCGCCGTCGGAGGTTCTTGACTAGCGGGGGATACGCGACGTCGCTCAATGCCATCGGCTATGTCCTTAAGAGTGGCTAATCGCCCGGATTATACGCCGGCACTTGTTCGTGTCAACGCCGTACCGGCCTCCAGTCACCTTCAAGCCACCGCAAAGGGCCAACTACGATGTGATCACAGCCACCGCAACCGCTTCGATCTGTCCTTCTCAGACGTGAACACCGGCAGGTTCTCGTCGTAAAGAGCCCTTTCGACAAGCTGTACGAACATCTGCCGGTCCCGTCCGCTAACCACAGCCTGCTCGTGCGCCTCCATCAACCCCACCGGATAACCACGGCCTCGCTCGCACTGATCTACCACCAGGGTGTGGACCAGCCCGAGCAACGCCTCGTTCTCGACGACCCACGACGGAACCTCGACCCGACATATCTCCGCCCCAACATTGACGTAGAAGAAGCAGATACGCTGCCCCCTGTAGTGGTCCTCCACGAAGGACGATGACGTCATGAACAGCCCCGAGCGCTCGCCCGGCTGCAGCAATCGACCGTAGATTTCTCTGTCGAGGACCCCGTCGACGCACCGGTCGCAGGACTGGCGTCCGAGGCTGGCCGATCCGCAAGGACCGTCCGCCAGCTCACACACCGTGGGGCGCAGAGCGTTGACCACCTCGAAGTGGCGGGGCAGGCTGATGTGGCTCGCCACCGCGACCGGCCGGGCCTCCGAGATCTCTCTCAGGTCTTCCAACGCGGCCGCGAAGCCGTCGTCTACCAGCTCTTGGCGAACGAAATCGTCGTAGCCCCGGCCGACCAGGCCAAGCATCAGCAGCGAGCCGTCCATCAGGGCCAGCGTCGGTGTCTCCTCGGGCAGCTTCGACACGACGTCGACGAGACCGCGAATCTCCTCCACCGTCCGTTTCGCCCCGAGCACCGCACCCTCGATAGCCTGCTCGCGGTAAGTCGCGGGGTCCCGGATAACGAGCTCGTCGCTTTGGGCGTACAGACGCGGCCGGCTAGACAGGTCGGCGTCGGGCCGCGACCCGTAGGTCAGTACCGACACTCCGGTGTTGATCAGGAAGCAGCGAGCGGCCAGGTGGCGGTCGGCGTCGATCTGCGAGCCGTCGACGGACGCCACGGTGAAATCGGCGGGCAACTCGGACGGCGGAAAAGCGGAGCCCGGCGGCTCCAGCACCACCGGGACCGCCCAGCCGAACCCGTCCGACTCGCCGGAGGAACCTTCGCCGTCCTGAGTTTGGAAATCCTCGATCCCACGCAGCGCCGACAGAATCCGCCGCTCCTGGTCGCTCTGGCGCGCCTTGAGCTCCGAAGCCATCCCGTCGATCTGCCCGGCCGTATCGGTGAGATTCAGCGCCATGAGGTCACCAGGTGCCCACCCGACAGTGATTCACATGCGGTCCGCCTCGCCTGGTCCAAAGTAGCGATGACCTCCGGGCGGGGGTAGCCACATGAATCAAAGCCAGGACCGAAACCCGGGCCGGGGTCACTCTATAAACCAATCTGTAAGGCCGGACGAGCAACTCGCGTCCGGCCTCGTCGCCAAATTCGGGGACTACCTGACCTCGTTCAGCGTGTTCCGAAAGCGAGGCAGCAGCAGCCTTGACCTTCTGCACAAACGCGGAAGCGTAGGCACCTGAGTCTCTCGCTATGTAGTCAGCGGCAGATTCCAGATCGTTCCACGCGGAGTCCGTCCATACTACTTCTCGAGCCATCGAATCATCCGTTGCTCGGCTTCAGCCTGCGAGATGACCTTCCCCTCCGCCTCAGCGTCCAGACCAATCTGAATCTTCTGACGGACGTAGATCTGGTACTGGATGTCCTCAAGCGACGCATTCTCGGGGAGCTGATCCAGCAACTCTCGTACTTCTTCTTTGCCTGTCTTCATGGATACCTCCAACACTCGATTCTACCGCGTCCGCTACCCAACTCGCAGCGAGACCGGTCGGCGTTTCGAAGTCGTAAATACGACCGAACCGCGCACCACAACTCGTTTTCGGTGGAGGTGTAAATACCGTCACTGGGACCAAACCTTTTACAGCATCTCTAGCCGGTCGCCTTCGATCTCGATCGTGTGGCCACGGAAGCTGATCGCCGATTTTGATGAGCGGTGTAGCTCCCGGTAGACCTGGTCCATGCGCTTCGACAGCTCCAAGGCGTCCGGCTCCGGGGGCCGCAACGCCGGCCTGCCCCACAATCCCGGCTGGGGCAGGCCGCGGATGAACTCGCCGAGCTCGTCCATGAAAGCGCCGAACACCGTCGAAGACAATTCGGTGTGAAGTCCTCCTCCGTCCGCGTCCATGAAGACCAGGTGAAGGATCAGATCATCCCCACCTTCGAGCTGGCATATCACGAGGACCGGCTGCGGTAGCTGATCGAATCGGTCGCGGCCATCCTCAACGCTCCGAGCGACCTCTCTGATCGCCGCCTGCAGTACCCGCAGTAGCGACGACAAATACGAGACGCTTAGCGTGCTAAAATCGAGCCTGACCGCGAGAACGCCGTCGGAGGGTCCGCATCTATCGCCTTTGGACATCGTGGTTTCAGTCTCTCTTGGGTCTCGAACAGGGCCGGCGAGCCTACCGTATCACCCTCGCGTCCCCGACACGACTGGTCAGCTTCTGCTGGTC
>Ga0310121_10005841_pt1 | contig 10482 bp, 9 predicted proteins | sample CB27_Tmax_986_MG_FD_203504 | JGI IMG/M metagenome (GOLD analysis project Ga0310121, IMG submission 203504) | Marine microbial communities from Western Arctic Ocean, Canada - CB27_Tmax_986 | ecosystem: Environmental > Aquatic > Marine > Oceanic | place: Canada: Western Arctic Ocean | collected... | reverse complement strand
CACGCACATGTGCCCGGTAAATCGCCGGATGATTCGCAAGGCCGAAAGACTGCGCATGATCGGGGTGTGCCGCGCGGGAACGGAGAACATTGATAAGCAAGAGGCAGACGGGCGAAACATCCGCCTTTACAATGTACCGGGCCGAAACGCCACTGCCGTGGCCGAGTTTACCGTCGGACTGATACTCGCCGAGCGCCGCAACATCACGCGCAGCCATCTTTCGCTGGCAACCGGCGGATGGCGCAAGCAGTTTGCCAACACCGATCAATTTACCGAGTTGGCGGGCAAAACTGTCGGGCTAATCGGCTTCGGTGTCGTTGGACAGATGGTCGCCCGGCGTCTGGAGCCCTTCCAGGTGCAGCTGCTGGTTTTTGATCCGTTTCAGCAAGTCGAGTTGGTCGAACAATACGGCGCTATAGCCGTCGGACTGCAAGACCTGCTGCTGCAGTCCGACATTGTCAGCCTGCATGTCCGCGGCGAAGAGGACGGGCCGCCACTGATCGGAAAGACTGAGTTGGATTTGATGAAACCTGCGGCTTATCTGATTAACACGGCCCGTGCCTACCTAATCGATGTAGACGCGCTGATCGATGCACTACGCCGTCAGCGCATTGCCGGCGCGGCGCTGGACGTGTTCGAGGTCGAACCACTGCCAGTCGACTCGCCGCTGCGCGGCCTTGACAACATCACCCTGACGCCGCATTTGGCCGGCAGCACTGTTGAGGCATTTTATAACTCGCCCCGCATACTGGTGGAAATGATCAAAGACGACCTCAAGGACCAAACCTGATAAGAGCCCCGGAGCTTGCAATGTCAAAACGCGACACTGACTACGTGATGACGATTGACGCCGGTACCGGCAGTGGGCGGGCCCTGATCTTCGACACCGATGCCAATCCAATTGCAGCAGCGGCCCGAGAGTGGACCTTGCCCACAATTGCTGATGTCCCGGGTTCGGCAGTTTTCGACACCGATGCGGCCTGGACGCTGATCTGTGAATGTATTCAAGAAGCGTTGGGGCGATCGGGAGTAGCAGCCGCACAGATCGCAGCCGTCAGCGCCACGAGTATGCGCGAAGGTATGGTGCTTTACGACCGACACAAGCGTGAAATCTGGGCCTGCCCCAACATCGATGCCCGCGCCCGCCAGGAGGCAGACGAATTGGTCGCCAACGGACTGGCCGAGCGAATCTACGATACCGGTGGCGACTGGCTGGGCATCACCTCCCCGCCGCGTTTTCGTTGGATCGCCAAGCACCTGCCCGATGTGTTCGAGCAAACCGCTCATATGTCGATGATCAGCGACTGGGTGCTCTTTCGCCTCAGCGGCGAGATCGCAACCGACCCCTCCTGCGGCTCCAGCTCGGGATTGTTTGATTTAAGCAGCGGTGATTGGGCCAAAACGTTGATTGCCGATCTGGGCTTGCCCAAAGAAATCTTCCCGCCCGTGGTTGCGCCCGGTACCGTTCTGGGCAAGATCACCCGAGCGGCGGCCGAGACGACCGGGCTGGCCCAAGGAACGCCGGTGGTTGCCGGCGGTGGCGATACCCAGCTGGCACTGTTGGGTAGCGGCGGCGTGCAGGCCGCACATCTGGCTGTCGTTGGGGGAACGTTTTGGCAGACCGCATGGCTGTCGGAGACGCCGCTGATAGATCCGCAGCGGCGCGTGCGCACGCTCTGTCACGTCCAGCCCGGTATCTGGATGACCGAGGGGATCGGATTCCTCAATGGCCTGGCTATGCGGTGGGTTCGTGATACGGTCTGTGACTGGGCGTCGCGTCAGGCACAAGCGGACGGGCGCGATCCTTATGCAGAGATGGAATCACTTTCCGAGCAAGTACCTCCAGGAGCGGACGGCGTTTTCGCATTGGTCTCGGATGTCATGAATGCGCGCTGCTGGGTTCAGGCCCCCACCACCTTCCTCGGCCTGAACCTAACCAATCCCGCCCATGCTGGCGCGGAGGGAAAGGGCCTCCTAGTTCGAGCCGTTCAGGAAAGCGCAGCCTTCACCGCATTGGCGCACTATCGAATATTGCAGTCGCTCAGCGGACAGTCGGCCAAGCAAATGGTATTCTGCGGTGGAGCGTCCAAAGGCAAACTCTGGCCCCAGATCATGGCCGACGTCTTTGATCTGCCGGTCAAGGTCCCGGCGGTGGCTGAGACCACCAGTCTCGGCGCAGCCTTCTGCACGCTGGTCGCAGTGGGCCGTTGCTCCAACCTGGCCGAAGCGGCACAAGCGCTGGTGCGTTGGGATCGAACCGTCGAACCAAATGCCGAGAATGTCTCGCGCTACAAGGACATCTCTGCACAGGCCCTTGATCTTCAGCGTGGCCTGATCGAGTGGGTGGAAGCCGACCGCCTGCAAGCGATGTGGCGTGCCGCCGGTGCGACACGCTCGGGAGCAGATCGATAATGGCGACGCCGACGCACATATAGCGGCTGAGCGAGCCGCTGTACTACGGAAATGACCTGGCCAGCGGCCTGGAAGTCAATATTTTTTGCGGATCGGACCCGGTGCGCGCCGTGCGAGATGGCAACATCCAAGAGCTGACCATGCCCAAATGGGGCCTGTCGATGGCTCAAGGGAAGGTTGTTGAGTGGCTGGTTCCGGAAGGGGCCGAGGTTTCGCCGGGCGCCGAATTGGTCGAGGTCGAAACGACGCGACCAGGCCCGATTCATACGACGACACAACGACGACGGCGACCACGTCGCCCCCTCAGGGCTTTGGATTCCAGGGCGGACCCCTAGCTTCGCTGCCGCCCGGCGGCTAGCAGCGAGAGAGTGGCCAAAACCAACAAAGCAATCGATGTCGGCTCCGGAACAGCCGCTGCCGTACCCAAAGGCGGGGGATTCCAGGCACCCAGGAGGATACCTAAATCCAAGCCATCCACGGGAGGCGTGCCGTCGAGCTCACCCATGTCAGGAGTCGTGTTTGTGTTCCAGTTGCCCAGCAAAATGCCCAAATCCAATCCGTCCACAAAACCGTCCATGTTCAAGTCGGCCGGATCGCCGCTCGGTGGCGTCATCAAATCAAATACTTCATTGCCGGTGAGGGCCGTGTTATAGATGCGGAAATCATCGAGCGCACCATCTAAACAGGCTCCACCAAAGATGCTACAACCGATTTCAAAATGGGTGGGCGGATTGAACGGTGCGACAAATCCCGCCGCGTTTCCAATAATTAGGCCGTCGATGTACGTCTTCAAGTCGCCAGTTTGGGCGTCCTTCGTGACGGCGTAATGGTGCCACTCATTGAGTGTAGTCGCAGGCATAGGGATCCCCCCGCCGATTTGGTCGGTAATCACATTGCCGACATGGGCGGACTGGTAAACCAAGCCGCCCCCTATATTGGGATTCCAGGAAGCCCATGAATGCAGATGCATGCTCGGTTCGTGGAAGTCTTCTGCGTAGGGGTAGCTGCTATCATTCGGCAGATTGTTGCCTTTCTTCCAGTAGGCGACCGTGACCTGAGTCAGGTTAGCCCCGCCGATGTCGAGACCGTCAAAAACAGCCAATGGCGTGTCGGACGCGTCCGTGCCGTTGAAATTATAAGCGTTTCCAAATCCAGGAGCGCCCGCCTCAAAGCTGCCTGTCGTATTGCCAGGGTCGTTGTAGTTCTTGATCTCACCGTTGTTACCAGCGACGGAATCGACCGCTACATTACCACTGGTCGAATCAAACTTGAAATGGGCTATTAACTCGGCGGATGCCAAGCTTGTCAGACTTTCGAGAAATAGCAGCGCGACCAGCAGATATGCGAGGTTCTTCATTTTATCAATCTCCAAAAGGGTTGAATGCAATAACGAAGCACGCGAATCGACCTACCGTCGGAGCCCCCTCCGAATATGTCAGGTAACTGTACACTGCCCACTGAGAGTCCAGTGTAGACGAGGGGAACCATATCATCAAGAATTATGTGAGGCAAGGGGCATTGTTCAATTACCTCAAAAGAATTATGTAATTTATTCATCTAGGCCTCCCCTTTGGCTGCCAGAATTGTCTCCAAAATAGTCAGGCTGACGATGAGACAGCGTCGAATGCTGTCGACTCTTTCCGTTTCGTGGAAGTCGCGCCGTATTTTCTCTAATTCACGGAGAGCAGCAACAAGTCCTTTTTTGTAGGCCAAACGCCCTTCTTTATCCAAATATTGAGGATAGAGCATATATCCCGCGGGGCCAGGAACCTCTCCAAATAGCCGGTCCATGTAGAACTCCCCCGACATGGCGGTTGCCCAGTTCTTTCTGAACGCCTCCTCCTTCCACTGATCAAAATAAGAGTCCTCTGCCAGGGTAAATACGGTACTCAGCCCTTTCAGCGCATGAGCGGATTTGGGTTGATAAAGCTCCTCCAGCACCTCCGTGAGCACGTCGCTGGTATCTCGCGTGGTATCACTCATCACCTTGCCGCCGCAAGCAATGTTGACTTCTACGGCTGGATTCTTGATAGGGCCCTGGTAGTACATGCATCCGGTGACTCCCTCGGTAAACTGCTTTTTTAGCGCATTGCCTTGCCGGTGTACCGTCGGCACGAAATACGATTCGCGGTCCCATCGCACCGAGGGATACATCCACAACCCTCCTGATGTTCCGAAGTCGCAGTGCAACCGCTTGATGAAGCTTTCGCGATCCTCTGCGGCAATCATAAAGCTTTGCTTATGCCCCTGGTCAAAAATGCAATCGACCGACTTGCTCAAGGCGATTACATGTTCTTGTTCTTGCTCGCTGAATCTGTCATTCATCCCTATCCATCCGAGTGTGATTGCCGACAGAAACGTATCAGGCCATTTGCTTTTTATGTAGTCGGCCGTCTTGGCGACGATGCGCGTATTGTACTCCGTGGAACTCTCCTTCCCTGCACAATGCGCACAAGCACAATAACCCTGGTCGGCCGACTCAAGATGGACAGCATCAAAATCAAACTCGGAAAGAAGGTAGTCCAGAATCTTCTTAATCCACTCGAATGTCTCTGGATTCGCGTCGCACATCGCGACCTTGCTCTTAGCGCCCGTTCCACCTGGCAATGTTCCTGCCAGCTCAGGGTATTTGGCAATCAGCTTATTGAACCCCCAACTGTAGGTCCCAAAAATATATTGGAGCTTCATGCCACGATCGTGCGCCGCCTTGATGATTGTTTTCACGCGTTGCGCTCGTTCGGGCGGCAGCGATTCTCCGATGTTCGTGTCCCAGCCCTCGGCCAGGAAATCTAATCCAGCAACGTCGAGCATGTTGTACCCTGACTTACTTTGCAGCTCTAATGCCTGCACGATGCTGTTGACAGTTTCATCGTCCAACTGGGGTGCGGGCCAGTTCTGAAAAGGTAGCGGGTCATTACGCATATCATTCACCCACGCCCCAAAGGCGATTCGGTGCTTATAGGCGTTGGCGCGCGCTACGTTGCCTGCTTGGGCGGGGCTCTCGCTCAACACCGCTCGGGACTGGCCGGCAGCAAGAATTGCTGAGCCAATGGATGCCGTTTTTAGAAGTTGTCTTCGATTAAAAAGCATGGTTTGCACCTTTCTCAATAAAAGGGAGGCGGGACCTATGTACTTTGTGATGTCAATAGCGCACATTCTGAGAAATCGTCCGATGGCCGATTTCTCAGAATGTGCAGTGAAGGGATACCAATTATGGAAATTAAAAGAAGAGATTTTATCAAAACTGCTTCGTCAGGCGTGATGTGCCTTGTGGCAAGCGAAGCAACTAAGCTAAACGCTGCTACTGAGACGAAAAACTTCAAGGTTAACGAGGATAAGGCTTTCACTTGCCGAATGGGATTTGGCGTTTTCGCGAATGACATGCGACAGGAACCACTACCTCTGGAGCCATGGCCGACGAGTATTTTGGATGACGAAACGGTAGCAGGTGTAATAAGTGTTTTGGATGTCCAAAGCCAAAACGGTTATAACATGATCGACATAGCGGGTTTGTTTCCTATGGCAATGGGCGACAATGGCTGGCCGGTTGATTTTACGAAAGTTGCCGATCAGGCGCGCATTACTCGAATTAACCAAATTGTAGATGCAGCTCATCAACGAGGCATTCGAGTCATTTGTCTCCAGACCGGAGTGCTTGCTTCGGGGTTTCAGAATATTATCAGGCACGACCCTGGAGTCAAAGGGACAAGCGAATTCTGTATGTGCCCCGCCAAAGAAAAATCGTGGGTATGGATGGATAAAATCTATGATTACGTCATTGACAATTTTAACTTCGATGGATTTCACCTGGAATCCGCGGACCGGGGACGCTGCTTATGCGAAGAGTGTAAAAAAAACTGGCCTCTCAACTCCCAGTATCACAGTTATGTCACCTCAAGGGCCGCTCAATACGTCCGGGGCAGAGCCCCTAAATCGTATTTGGCTACGATTATATTTGGCTGGACGACCCCGAAGGTCGGCTTTACCAGCGAAGACATCGACCAGATCGTCAAACTTGGCGACAGCGTCGACATAATCTTTGACCAGGGCCATCAGGGATTATTGGTCCCCAGACAAGAGGATATCGATTCCGGTCTGAGGACTGGTTATCCAAGAGAATTATTTGTCAAACGTCTACAGTGCAATTACGGCACATCCGGCGGAGTCTGGAACTATCCACCACACCGATGGGATAGAACATCCTGGTTCTTGCCCTATACCAAACGAACCGCAGAAGCCCTTAAGGAACAATACGATGTTGGCGCACGAGGCTGTTTATTTTACCAGGGCCCCGTGGCCAATCCGGGTACAGAAATGAACATCGCTTTTTCGGGCCGAATCCTTGCCGATCCTGGAAAAGATTATGATCAGGTATTGGCAGAAGTCATAGAAGATATTTATAAGCCCGAAAATGCAGAAGCAGAGAAGAAACTTGCAGAAATATTCCAGCGCGCCGAAGAAATATATTTCAGCCATTGGCGGGCAGAACGAGTACGAAAATCCTGGGGAATAATTGACTCTCAACATGAGTTCTATATGGATTCGCTGTTCGGCACCTCCCCTGGCCCTGCTGGATATCTTGAAGACCTCTACCTGGGTGGGCCCGATGGGCGACTTGAATATAAAACAGGGCTGGTTTCGATCCTGAAAGACTTAGAGCCCATTGAAAACAGCTTCGATGACAACGGCAGGATCGAAAAGATTAAAAGGTCCATCATAATTACGCTCACTCTAATCAACACCTTTGCGCAAGGCAGAAGCGAAACCAAGGTATACAGAGACTAGGTCAAGCAATCCCAGCCCGTTATCTTGCGCCGTAGCAGCAAGCCTGTCCGCCCGCTGCCCGACACGCTACAGTGGTGGTCGCTGCTCCCAGGCTCCATTCTCCGAAAGTAGCGCCATGGCCCTGAGCGACAACCGAGTGCATCGAACGTCCATGCTTTGCGCGATGTATCTGGCGCAGGGAATCCCCTGGGGTTTCATGACGATCGCGTTGATCGCATATCTTGCGTCGCTCGGTGTGAGCACGACGGAAGCCGGCGGGCTCATGGCGGTTGTGTTGTTGCCGTGGACATTCAAACTAATTTGGGCACCGTTGGTCGATAGCCTGACGATCCAATCGATGGGCCGTCGTCGCCCTTGGATCCTTGGCGCCGAGTTGATGATGGCAATTTCGCTCTTGGGTCTGCTCGCATTGGGAGACCTGAGCCAGAATCTCAGGCTCCTGGGATGGATGTTTTTCATCCATAACTGTTTTGCCTCGTTGCAAGACGTTTCCACCGACGCCCTGGCCGTGGACGTGCTTCCCCCGACCGAGCAGGGCCGCGTCAGCGGTTTGATGTGGGGCTCAAAACTGATCGGCAAAGCCATTGGGGCGTCGGCCATGGCGATAGCGATTAGCCAGTGGGGAATGGAAGCGGCCGTCTGGCTGCAGTTCTTTATACTGCTGGTCATCATGCTGTTTCCGCTTTTGCTCGTGGAACGTCCGGGCGACAGACGACTGCCATGGACGAAACCCGTGTGGGGAGGTCGCTCCAGCGAAAACGATTACCAGGCGACTGGCGATGACCATTCACCCCGTTCTTCCGCGCCGATGACGGTCCTAGCATCGTCGCCAACCGCGACGGATAGGGAGAGCAAGGTTTTGAACGTGCGCAGCCCAAAGGATGTGATCAAAGACCTGGTGCGCGCCTTCTCGCTTGTGACGACCTCCACGTTCTTTGTTTTTGGAACGATACACGTCATTGGTTGGGGTATTGTTGAGGTCATGACCAAGGTGCTGTATGTTCAGGAACTTGGCTGGACTTTTGTCGAAGTGGCCAATGTTTCCGGCGGGTTGGCCCTGATCGGCGAGCTCACCGGCGCGCTTGTCGGCGGAATGCTGGCAGACCGCCTTGGCCGCCGCTTTGCGATGGTACTGGGCTTTGGCGGCTACGGGCTGCTGGCCCTCCTGTTCGGCGCTTTTCCAGACCTCTGGACCGAGCGCTGGTTTGCCACGGCCTATCTGGTGCTCAATCCGGGTATCCTATCGCTGGGCGTGGTCGGATTCATCTCCATGGGAATGCGGATCTCCTGGACGAGATCCGTGGCGTCGATGTTCACGATCTACATGACTGTGTCTAACATTGCCCACGTCATCGGAAACAAGTCGGTGGGACCACTCCTGGATGAGTGGGGATTCTCCTACCAGGAAGTTTTTTGGATAGCCGGCCTGACTATGCTGCTGCCGTTGGTACTGTTGGTGTTTGTTCGGCCCCAGCAGGTAGACGAAAAGAAGAACGAGGAACTCGGCAGCGCATGATAGAACAACGCAAAGAAGTTGCTCTCCTGGTGGAATGGTCGCGTAACTATGGCCGCGGCGTGCTTAAAGGGATTGGCCATTACGTTCAGGCGCATGGCCGGTGGAACATCTATCACACGGAACGAAAGCTTTCCGACGGTGTACCGAGGTGGTTTAAGAATTGGAAGGGCGACGGGATTATCGCCCGAATCGAAAATCCCAGGTTGATGCAGCACCTTCAGCGGATTGGCGTTCCGACGGTCGACCTTTTTGAGCCAGTCGATTCGTCTGGCTTCCCTAGCATTCTAACGAATGACCAGACGGTGGCTCGTCTCGCCGCTGACCACCTGATTGAACAAGGTTTTAAACGCTTTGCGTACTGTGGTCTTTTCGGCGTTATCTCTTCTGATCAGCGCTCGGCCTGCTTCGCCGAGTACCTGGCAAGTAAGGGACATGAAGTAATCGTTTACGATAACAAGAGACACGCCGGCACAGCCTTTATTTCAAACAGTGAAGAGTTCGAATTGCGATGTGAGAACGTGGCAGCGTGGATCGCTTCACTCCCCAGACCCGTTGGTCTAATGGCTTGTAATGACGTTCGTGCTCATCAAATTCTTATGGCCTGTGCTGGACTCGATATCGCGGTGCCAGAGGAAGTTGCAGTCATTGGCGTAGACAATGATGAGGTCGTTTGTGAACTCGCGTGGCCCCCGCTAACAAGTATCGAACTCAACCCGGAGAAGGTAGGCTTCGAAGCGGCAAGCCTACTCGATCGTTTGATGCGCGGTGTTCAGCCTCCTTGCCAACCAGCCCTCGTTGAACCAGCCTGCTTGCTGCCGAGACAGTCAACAGACATTATTGCAACCACCGACGCGGAAGTCGCAGCGGCCATTCACTTCATTAGGAAGCATGCCTGCGATGGCATTCAAGTCGAGGACGTCATCAAGCACTTATCGATTTCTCGCAGCACGTTAGAGCGCCGTTTTGCGCGAGTTCTTAAACGCTCTCCAAAGAGAGAGATCGTCAACACCCAGCTGCTACAGGTTAAGCAACTTCTAGCGCGAACCGACTATTCGTTGGCACACATCGCGAAAATAACCGGCTTTAAATACGTCGAGTCGATGTGCTGTGTATTTAAGCGAACTACCGGTCGCACGCCGGGGCAATATCGGCGATCCAGGTAATCACAGGCCCCTCGCTAGTCGAATGGGGCATATTCATAGAGTGTCGCAGCCACGTGCTTGATGCCGAGGATAAAGTCGTCGAGCCGGACGTTTTCGTCCGGACCGTGAAAATTGGACCCAGCGTGGGCAATGCCGAAGGAGACGGACGGTATTCCTAATCCCTGACAAAGGACGTACATCGGCCCACCGCCTGGTGACGTCGGGTGTACCGCAGGCTCGATCCCGTACACGCGGCGCGCCGCGCGCACCGCAGCGCCGACCAAAGGATCGTCCAGTGAGGTTCGAGCTGGGTCCGATCCGCCAAAGGACTCGACCTCGACGTCACCGAATCCCTTTGCATCGAGGTGAGCGCGAAGTTGAGATGCCACGTCAGCCACCCGCTGGCCGGGCACGAGGCGAAAGTCCATCTTGGCCGTCGCCCGGCTGGGAATTGAAACGGTGGCTCGCGTACCCGTACCGCCCCCACTGATACCGTGAACTGTCAGCGCGGGCTCGAAATTGAGACGGTGCAGCACCTCACATTTACCCACATTTCCAGTGCCAGCACTAGCCCGGGTGAATTTTTCGAAGTGGTTCTGAGGATTGCACTTAGGTATCTGCTAGCGA
>Ga0310121_10005840_pt1 | contig 10483 bp, 9 predicted proteins | sample CB27_Tmax_986_MG_FD_203504 | JGI IMG/M metagenome (GOLD analysis project Ga0310121, IMG submission 203504) | Marine microbial communities from Western Arctic Ocean, Canada - CB27_Tmax_986 | ecosystem: Environmental > Aquatic > Marine > Oceanic | place: Canada: Western Arctic Ocean | collected... | reverse complement strand
CACAACCGTGCACCGCTCGCAACCTTAAAGCCCACGCTCCAGGACATCGAAGAAAACCTCGATGTATTTTTTCTCCCGCTCACGCAGCCCCTTGCGGTAGTCCCGGAGCCCGTCCCGTCGTTTGACGGCCTCCAGAGCGGCCAGGACTTCTTCGCGCGCCTCCTCAAAACCGCGCTCACGGGCGGTCTTCTTTTCCAGCACCTCCAGGATGTGCCATCCGATCTTGCTCCGGACGAGGACGGGCTTCCTGACCTCTGCTGAAAAAAGCGCCTCCTGCAGGTCAGCGGGAACACGCTCACTCCGCAGCCAGCCGAGATCACCCCCCTTGCCCCTGGTCCGTTCATCCTCGCTGAGCCGGTGAGCCAGCCCGACAAATTCCGCTCCCTTGGCCAGCTCGTGCAGGATCTCCCGCAGGCTCCTTCCCACCGCTTCGGCCGTCTCCGCCTCCAGACCCACCGTGGAGCGAAAGATGTGCCGTGCGCGCACCCGCTCCGGTTGGCCCAGGCGGTGCCTGTTTTCTTCAAACCAGACTTTCGCCTCCTTCTCACTGACCTCGATCTCGATCATGTTCTCCAGATACTTCTCCTGCTGGATCCGGGCCGCGATGCGGTAACGCATCTCCTTCTCGCTCCATCCCAGCTCCCCGAGGGACGCGAGGTAGGCCGCCTCACTCGAAAACCGCCGGGTGAAGTGAGTCAACTCGTCCTCGATCTCCGCCTCGGACACAGGCACCTCCGACTGGCTGAAGCGCACTTTGATTCGCAACAGGTGCAGGTCGATCAGTTCGTTGAGGGCCGCTCGGCGGAGAAGGAGCCGTTCTTCCCGCGGGATTCCCTCCAGACTGCGCCCCGCCCGCCACAGGGTTTCCTCCACCCGGCGCTCCACCTGGGTGAGCAGGATCGGCTGGTAGTGAATCCGGGCCACAACGCCCTCGCCCTTGGCGGCCTCGATCACGTCCGGGCTGTTTGGCGCCTTGCTCGCTAAGGATTTTCGAAGGGGACCTCCGATGAGAAAGAGATCGATCACGAGATACAGGATCAGGATCACGATCGAGTAGAGCACCGCCCGCACCATGGCACCCTTGTCCACCATGGGCCGGGTGGAAGCGGATACAGGATCGGACACGGGTGGAATTGTCGCTGACCGGTCACAAATTGCCGAGTGTCAAATCCCGATGTCCCAATGCCCCGCCTTTCTCACCGGATGACCACCTTCGCGCCGGGCCGCACCAGGGTGGGAAAGCGGGCGGCGTCCCAGTTGGCGAGACGAATGCAGCCCGCACTGAGAGAACGCCCGATTGTTCGAGGGCTGGCGGTGCCGTGGATTCCGATACCGGACTTGGTCAGGCCCGACCACAGGATCCCGACCGGAACGTTGGGTCCGGGTGGAATCTGCAGAACCTTGCTCCGGTCCTTGCTCCGCACACCCGTCTCCAGGAGTTGCTTGTCGTAGTACCAGCTCGGCAGCTCAACGCAGTTGGCCACCGCCCATTCCCCCCGGTGGGTATGCTGCACCTTGCCGGGAGTGATGGGGAACATGGCTATCAACTCCTGTGGCTCGAAGTCTTCATTCTTCTCGGCAACCACCACTGCCGCACCCGGCACCACCGGCGCGGTTCCCTTCTGGTAGATGAAGAGATTGCGGCCCCTGGTATCGATCACTACCGTTCGTGCACTCAACGCCTGGTCCTCCCTGTGGGTGCGCCCCTCCGCCAGTTTCTCGATCAGGAAGGGGGCGACGTTGGGCACCTTGAGGGCGCTGCGCGGCTTGATGCCGTTGGCCTTCCGTGTTCCGTTAAGCTCGATCAGAAAGGTCTCGGAGGTATGGTAGCGCTCCGCCATGAACTCAAGATGGCTCCGGTAGGCCATGCGCTCCTCCTTGGCCTGCCGGGAGTACTCGCGGGGCAGTTTCGGGTTCACCCATGCGGTGGCGGAATCAGGCACGATGGCAATGGCGTAGGTCTCGCCCAGCGCCCGGTTTGCCTCCGAGATCAGCGCGGCCCAGTCGTCGGGCATGCGGCCCACGCTGCGATTACAGGAATGGACGGCCTTGGTGGTGAACTTGCCGGGCTTGCCATCGATAAACCCAGGGCCGAAGTGCTTCTGGTCGAGGTAAATCTGCAACCGCACCGTGGTCGCCACGTCCCTGGGCCTCGTCGCACGGTCCCGCGCGGTTTCCACCCCGGCATCTGCCTTTGCGTCGCGGGCCTTGGCCCTGGCCAGATCCCTCTCATCGGAGACCTCAGCCTCTATCGCGACCGCCTTCCCGGGTCTCTCCTCGGCATCTGGAACCGGAACCCGGGAACCGTCGAGGTCAACACCCGGGACAACTTCCTCGGCGGGAGAGGGGATGGCTTCCCCGGGCCGACCGGGAAGCCCGGGGCCCGGAAGGGGGCCTTCCTCCTGGCCCGGAACCGGAAGGCACAGCACGAGAAGGGCGGGCAGAAAGAGAATCCCGCGAAAGGGGTGAACCATGGTGATCATTGCAACACGGAGAACTGGTTTCGCGATGGCCAGTTTAGGCCTATTCCTGACTTTTGCCAAGTCGCCGACTGTCCGCCACTCTTGCATGAGACGCATGAGGACAGGATTTGATCGAATATAATTTCCTCATCTTCTGTTCTGCGCAGCAGCGAAGGAATTGACCCGCCATTTGCGGAATTTTCCCACCGGGGGAGAGCTAGGTCATCTCTACTTCCCCGATCCCCCGCAGGCGTCCCTCCATCTCGCTGCTTACCAGCGCTTCCACCACCACGTCATTTCCCTCGTAGACGGTCTCCAGCACCTTGGCTTCCGCATGCAGAAGGGAAATCAGGTCGCCGCGGTGCTGCGGGATCCGGTAGCGCCGTCGCGTCACCGCCTGCGCCAGGTAATCGATGAAGGTGTGCTGCAGGGTATCGAGGCCCTCCCCACTCCGCGCTGAGATTGATACCGCCTCCGGAAACAGCGCCTGCAGGGCCTTGAGCCGCTGCGGATCCTCCAGCAGGTCAATCTTGTTCAGGACGGTGAGGACCGGTTTGTCCTCCGCGCCAAGTTCCGCCATCACTTCCAGGGTGGTGCCGCAAAGCCGCTCCAGTTCAGGTTCACTGGCGTCGAGGACATGCACCAGGAAGTCCGCCAGCACGGCTTCCTCCAGCGTGGCCTTGAACGCCTCGATCAGGCGGTGGGGCAGGTTCCGGACGAATCCCACCGTGTCGGTCAGGAGCAGTTCCTGCCCATCGGGCAGGTCAATCCTCCGGGTGGTGGGATCCAAGGTGGCAAAGAGCATGTCCGCCTCCAGGATCTCTGATCCCGCGAGGTGATTAAGGAGGGTCGACTTCCCGGCATTGGTGTAACCCACGATGGCGGCGTGCGGCGCTTCCGACTTCTGTCGTTCCTTCCGTTGAGTAGCGCGCTGCCTGCGCACCAGCTGAAGGTCGGACTTTATGCGATCGATGCGCTTCCGCGCCAGGCGGCGGTCGACCTCAATCTGCTGTTCGCCCATTCCACGGGCGGCCGCCGATCCCCCGGAACCCCCACCCCCTTCCCGGTCGAGGTGGCCCCACATCCGTGCCATGCGCGGCAAAGCGTATTCCATGCGGGCCAGTTCGACCTGCAGCCGAGCCTCCTTGGTCTGCGCCCGCCGGGCAAAGATATCGAGAATAATTTCCTCCCGGTCGATCACGGTCATGTCGGCCGCCTCTTCCCACTCGCGTTGCTGGTTGGGAGCCAGCTCATTGTCAAAGGCGATACAGTCGCACCCCAGTTCCCGTGCATAGGCCGACACCTCCTCCGCCTTGCCCGTGCCGCAGAGAAACTTCTTGTGCCTTTCACGGGCCCGCACCAGTTGCGTATCCGCCACCCCGATGCCGAGCGTATCCACCAGTTTGCCCAGTTCGCCCAGCAGGCTGCGCGACTCCTCCTCCTCGCGCTTGTCGAAACAAATGCGCACGAGAAGAGCCTTTTCGACCATCTGCGGTCTGTCGCGCACCTCAAACATGACAGTGACATGATACGCCCGTGGGCGCCCTATTCACGCCAAAAGACTCCGAAGCTACCACCCGGAGAATCCTGCCTCTCCAACATCCTGGACCAGGGCAACCCTCCCCTTCACCGGGAACCGGGCCCGTTCAGCTCCAGTCGTCCGGCGGATCGCGTGGCTGATCATGGTCCAAGTAGTTGGAGTCCTCCGGCAGCTTCACCCGCCAGGCCCGGAAGCGAATGAGGAAGAGTCCCGCGGAGAAGCCCAGACAACAGCACCCCAGGATGAAGTGAAACAACCCCTTGTTTTCTGCCGCCCACTGCCCGAAGTCAGTATCCCCATCCGCTTCCTCACCCGCTGCGACGAATACGACAATTACAACGAGGGGGAGATAGCAAAGACCTCCCCAAACAAGCATGACCCGCTCGAAAGGGCCACGCCTGCGAGTCGACGGCACACTGGCCCCAAGCAACATCGGCATCGGAACAACCAGCAGGGTTGCCATCCAGAGATAGAAGAATGCTCCCTCCCTGCTCGCAGCAGTAAGCCCGGCCCGATTCTGATTCTACTTGTGACTTGCCCGGAGCCACATTTCAGAGCACGTTCCCCGTCCCCGCGCGAACGGGGACCACATGGGAAAGACCCTCTATCAGAAAGTCTGGGACGCTCACACGGTGGGCACCCTGAGCGACGGCCGCACCCAGCTCTTCATCGGGACACATCTCATCCACGAGGTGACCAGCCCCCAGGCCTTCGGGATGATCCGTGATCTCGGACTGCAGGTGAAGTATCCCCACCGCACCTTTGCCACGGTGGATCACATCGTCCCCACCGTTGACCAGGACGCGCCGGCAGACCCGCTGGCAGCCGAGATGATGGACGCCTTGCGCAGAAATGCGGACGACTTTGGCGTGACCTACTTCGATCTCGGATCCGGCAAGCAGGGCATCGTGCACGTGGTGGGCCCCGAGCAGGGCATCACCCAGCCGGGCACAACCATTGCCTGCGGGGATTCCCACACTGCCACCCACGGGGCTTTCGGAGCCATTGCCTTCGGGATCGGCACCACCCAGGTCCGCGACGTGCTGGCCACCCAGACCATTGCCATGGAGAGCCTCAAGGTCCGCCTCATCAAGGTCGACGGCCCCTTGAAACCCGGCGTCTACGCGAAGGATGTGGCCCTCGACATCATCCGCCGCCTCGGGGCCAACGGCGGAATCGGCTACGCCTACGAATATGGTGGATCAACCTTCGACAACTTCTCCATGGAGGAGCGCATGACGGTCTGCAACATGTCCATCGAGGGCGGAGCCCGCTGCGGCTACGTCAATCCCGATGAAAAAACCTTCGCCTTTCTCAAGGGGCGCCCTTACGCCCCGGGAGAGGACGAATGGGACGCCGCGATCGAACGCTGGCAGTCCTTCGCCTCCGATCCCGATGCGGACTACGATGACCTCATCGAAATCGATGCCGCCGACATCGAACCCACCGTGACCTGGGGTATCTCTCCGGACCAGGGGATCAGTATCAGCGAGACCATTCCCGACCCGGCAGAGGCTGGAAGTGAAGCCCTGCGCGCAAGCTATCGGGAGGCCCTGGACTACATGCAGCTCCCGGGCGGCACTCCCATCAAGGGCGTGAAGATCGACGTGGCCTTCATCGGCTCCTGCACCAACGGACGCCTGCGCGATTTCCGCGAAGCCGCCCGCTTCCTGAAAGGTCACAGGGTGGCGCCGGGCGTGAAAGCCATCGCGGTGCCCGGCTCCCAGATCACCGCCGTGCAGTGCGAGCAGGAAGGCCTCGACAGGATCTTTGAGGAAGCCGGCTTCGAGTGGCGGGCCGCCGGCTGTTCCATGTGCCTGGCCATGAATCCCGACAAGCTGGTGGGCGACCAGGTCTGCGCTTCTTCCTCCAACCGGAACTTCAAGGGCCGACAGGGCTCTCCCATCGGCCGCACCCTCCTCATGTCCCCGGTCATGGTCTGCGCCGCCGCGGTGAAAGGCGAAGTGGCCGACGCCCGCGAAGTGTTCGAGGTGGACGGATCCGATTCCGCTGTTGCTTGACCGCATTCACCTTCACTCCCACCTCTACGATCACGTGGCTCTCGACAAGATCACCTCCATCACCGGCACCGCGGTACACCTGCCCGGTGCCGATATCGATACCGACCGCATCATCCCGGCCCGCTATCTGAAGTGCGTCACCTTCGACGATCTCGCTGACAAGCACTTCCACGACGTGCGCTATGACCCCGAGGGGAACGCTACCGGCCACCCCCTGGACGATCCGCGCTTCAAGGGAGCGTCCATCATGCTGAGTGGCCCCAACTTCGGCTGTGGATCGTCCCGCGAACACGCTCCCCAGGCCATCTATCGTTCCGGCTTCCGCGCCATCATCGCAGAATCGTTCGCCGAGATTTTCTTCGGGAACTCCACCACCCTGGGCATGCCCTGCCTCTCCGCTTCGCGCGAGGACATCGACGCTCTGGGTGCAGTCATCGGGAATGCTCCCGCAACAGAGGTCACCATCGACCTTGAGGCCATGGAGGTTACCTGTGGCGAAACCCGCTTTGCGATCACGATGCCCGGCTCCGCCCGGCACGCCCTGACTGCAGGCCGCTGGGATCCCATCCAGGAACTCCTCGACAACGAAGGCCAGATAACGGCAGCGGGAGAAGCCCTGCCCTACGTGTAGAGGCGGCTTTTCATCCGGGATACGATCCAGAAGAAAAGGGCGGCACCGAAGTCCTGCCCTTTTGCGAGGCAATCCTTCCCCCACGCAATCAGTCTGCCAGCGCGGTGGCCGGAGGGGGCTCCCCTGACTCCCGGGAAGGGGCTCCGCCCTTCCGGGCTGCAGGCGGATCAGGTTTATCGCGGGACGCGTGAAGTTTGCGCAAATCGCCCTTGAGCTTGCGGATCTCCGCGGTCTTCCGGAAGAGGAGCTCTTCCAGGCCTCCCTTGGCCTTGTTCAGGAAGACCACTTCCCCCCTGGTCTTGTCGAGTTCGCCGGAGACGATTTCCAGCTTTTTGCCGGTCTCCTGACGAGCCACCTCGGTCTCCTGACGAGCCACCTCGGTCTCCTGACGAGCCACCTCGGTCTCCTGACGAGCCACCTCGGTCTCCTCTAGTTCCATCGCAAGCTGTGCCACGGTCTGCCTCGAGGCCTCCGCCTCGGCACGCACGCCTGCGATCTGCCCGCTGAGTTCCTCGGCCTCGGCCTGAGCCCGGTCGCGCTCCAGGCGGGCCAGCATCCTGGCTTCCGCCGTCGCAACCTTCTCTGCCTGAATGGCCTGGAGACTTTCCCGGGCCTCCTGGAGCTCCGCCACGGCCTTGTCCTGCATCTCTTTGGACCTCCCGAGCTGTTTCTTGAGAATCTCCACATCTACGAGAGCCTTCATCTGAGCGGCCCTGGAGCTGCGCAGTTCATCACGCACCTTCACTGCCCCTTGGGCCTCGGCGGTCAATTCCGTGACCCGGGCCTCCTCGTCCTTCCGGGTGCGGGCTGCTTCCATGATTGTCTTCTCGCGGGCAATGAGAGCCATCTCCATTTCAGCCCCCAGCCGCTCCTCCCTCGCCTTCGACTCCGCAAGCTGCTCCTTCAGGTTGGCGCGCTCAATGGGGTCCTGGAGCTCCTGACGCACAAGGGCGATATCGTCCTTCATGGTGCGGAACTCCTGCCTCACTTTTGCCATCTCGGCACGAAAGTCGCGGATCTCCGCGGGGAGCCTTGCCCCGTCATTGGCCTGTGCCTCAAACGCGGCGGCCTGCGCCTTCCAGTCGGCCGCTTCCCGGCGCGCCTTCTCCATCTCCTCCCGAAACACCTTCATCTTTTTCAGCATCTCCTGATTTGCCATGGCAAGAGCACCTACCTCCCCCCGCGCCTGGTCGCGTTGCTCCGCCATGGTCTCCACCGCACGCTGGGCCGCCATCAGGTTGGCGGCAATCCCTTCCAGATCCTGGCGCAGGGTCTGCACCCGTGCATCTTCGTCCTGAACCACCGCGATGGGGACAACCCCGGGATCCGGAGCAAGTTCCACCAGGGGCGGATCGACCGCGACCGCGACAAGCGGGATGGGCACTTCAGTCTCAACAGACTCGACGACAATATCCGGTTGAACAAGGGACACCAATGCTGGGGCAAGAAGCAGACTCTTCATGACGATGGAACAGGAGCAGGGGTTGCTATCCCATGATTTACCGCCAACCGACACGGCTGCAAAGAATTTAATAAGGTTATCTTAAATAATTTGATCCATCAGACCGGCTTTCTTTCGTTTTCAGCCATCTGCCCCGGGCCTCTTCACCCTGCAAAGTGATCCCAACCACCGGACAGATCGGACTCTCCTTCAGCTGTTAGAGAACCGATGAGACTCAGGGGAAGCCTGGGAAACTGTTTCCGCCATGCGCTCTCAAGTCGTTTTGCACTACGGGCCGGTACCGCCAGCAGGAGTTCATAATCCTCCCCGTCACACAGCGCTTCTTCCACCGTGATCCCACGTGACCTGGGAACCGAGTCTTTCTCTAATAGAAATCCGCAACCGCTGGCGGAAGCCAGGCGGGGAAGATCGCGCGCCAGTCCGTCGGAGAGGTCCATCATGGCATGCAGGGGACAATTCCGGACCAGCCAATTCGCTTCTACCAGACGCGGCGTAAATGTCAGATGACGGCCCCGCAGTGACCCTCCCAGTCGTCCTGTCACGAACAGCACATCACCAGGACGGCCCCCACTCCGGAGCACCATCTGTGACCTTTTTGCCGTTCCCGTACCGGCCACTGAGATCATGGAGGGGGCGCCGGCCGGGACCGAGGAGGTCTCCCCTCCCACGATGGAGCAGTCAAAGGCGCGGGCACACTTGTTCATCCCCCGGTAGAGCTGCTCAACCCAGCGCATTTCGCAACTGCCGGGTAGCGCCAACGTCACAAGGAGATGGCGCGGCCACCCCCCCATGGCCGCGAAGTCACTGAGGGTGCGCGCAATCGCCTTCCAGCCCACCTTTCCCGGAGCTGCCTCCTCCAGGAAATGCACCCCGCCTACCAGGCAGTCGGTTTTCAGGAGTTCGACCTCTCCCCGGCCTCCCCCTTCCACCACCGCACAGTCGTCCCCGGGCCCGATAAGGATCCCGGGCCCAGCCTCCAGGAGAGTGGTGAGACGGGCCACCACGGCCTCTTCACCAAAGGAGGACAAGTCCGGCATTCTTTTCGAGCTCCTCGAGCAGCTCCGGGTTGAACTTGAAGATGAACTGGATCACGACAGTGGCGGCATTGAAGCAGAAGTGGATGGCAATGGGAGCCCAGAGGGAACCGGTGTACTCGTAGGCCAGGGCCAGAGCGATTCCCAGGATGGTCAGGGGCAGCAGAGCGAGGAGGTTTCCGTGAACCGCCCCGAAGAGAAGCCCCGAGAAGATCACCGCAAACGGGATGTTGGTGAAGCGCTTCACTGCCGCATAAATATAACCGCGAAAGACCACTTCCTCGGCAAGCGGGGCTCCCACGCAGGCCACCACGGCCACCAGCCCGAGGACAAGCGGGTCCCAGCTTTTCCCCAGGAGTTTGACGGTCTCCTGCTCCCCGTCGCCCTCGACAAAGCTACTGATCCACTCGTTGTAACCCGTCCCATCCAGAAAAACCATGAAGGCCCACATCACGAGGACGACCCCGGGAGCAAAGACAACCTGCCACCACGTCCGTTGCCAGCGCAGCCCGAAGGCCTCCACCAGATTCACCCGGCGAAAGAGGAGGGCCACCACCAGCAGGATCTGCAGCCCCTGCAGGAACAAGCCGAAAAGCAACCCAACCGAAAGGCCCTCCATTTCGCCGAGCTCCCCGGTTTCCTCCCCCCTGCTTGAGAGCCACCAGGTCCCCGCATAGAAGCCAAAGAACAGGGAAATCCCCAGCAGGTCGACGAGACCAAATCCTCGAATGGGAACGCGTCCCCGGGGGAGGGGCGGGATCTTTCCCGGCCCCTCGTGGCGCAGGGCATAACTGGGCACCGCCCAGAGGAAGAACATCCCGGCACAGAGAGCGAGAACCGTGTCGATGACTTGAACCTCGATGGTCATGAATCGCGTTGAGCAGAGCCTACGCAGGCGATGACGCCTTGGCCAGCGGGGGTGCGCGGAATCTAATCAACCTCCCGATTCTTCGGGGGAGGCAAAGGGTCCCCGGATCCCCCGCAACCAGAATTTGATGGGCGGGGACAAGGATCCGCGCAGAATACTCCCCTTCCTGAAGCGTCCCCCTCTTCTGCTCGCGGGAGCCCTCCCGTCATCATTCAGCAGGTTGCCCGAAGGGCGGAGGACCGCCCTGGGACGGTTCCTGATTGCGCATGAAGTCCGCCACCTGGGCAAAGAAGGCCTCCAGTTCGACGCGCACCTCCGGTGCCACCTCACATTCTCTCATGGCCTCCCCCATGATCTGAAGCCAGCGGTCCCGCTCCGCCATCCCGATCCGGAAGGGCCCGTGACGCACGCGGAGGCGGGGGTGACCCCGCTGGTCCGGGTAGCGGGAGTCCCCGCCCAGCCGGA
>Ga0310121_10005838_pt1 | contig 10484 bp, 11 predicted proteins | sample CB27_Tmax_986_MG_FD_203504 | JGI IMG/M metagenome (GOLD analysis project Ga0310121, IMG submission 203504) | Marine microbial communities from Western Arctic Ocean, Canada - CB27_Tmax_986 | ecosystem: Environmental > Aquatic > Marine > Oceanic | place: Canada: Western Arctic Ocean | collected... | reverse complement strand
CTTCCGCCGCGGCGTCACCATCGAAATGAACGACAAGCTCTATTCGGTGCTGAGCTACGATCACATCAAGACGGGCCGTGGTTCGGCCCAGGTGCGCATGAAACTGCGCGACATCCGCAGCGGCGCGATCATCGACCACACCGTCCAGGCAGGCACGAAGTTCGACCGCGCCCGTGTGGAACGGCGCGAGATGCAGTACCTCTATCCCGACGGCGATCTCTACTACTTCATGAACACCGAGACGTACGACCAGATTCCCGTCGACGCCGCCAAGATCGGGGATGCGGCCAAGTACCTCAAGGAGAACGAGAACTGCGAGGTCGTCCTTTACGGCGAGGAGGTCATCGCCGTCGAACTGCCGATGGCAGTTGCGCTGACCGTGACGACCAGCGATCCCGGGGTGAAGGGCGACACGGCCCAGGGGGGCACGAAGCCGGCCACGCTCGAGACGGGCCTCGTCGTGAACGTGCCCCTGTTCATCACCGAGGGCGAAGTGATCCGCGTGAACACCGAAACGGGCGAGTACATCGAGCGGGCCGGCTAGTGGAGCCGATCCGCATATCGGCGCTCGTCCATCTGCTCAAGGACATCCTCGAGGCGAGCGAGGTGCTCTCCGACCTCTGGGTGCTGGGTGAAGTTTCGAATGCGAGCCGTTCCCGGCTCGGTCACCGCTACTTCACGCTCAAGGACGACGACGGCCTGTTGCGCTCCGTGCTCTTCCGCGACGACATGCCCGGTTCCATGGTGACCGACGGCGAACGCATCCTCGCGCACGGCCGCGTGACGGTGTATCCCCAGCGGGGCGAGCTCCAATTCGTCTGCGACTTCTTCCGGCCTGAGGGCGTCGGCTTGCAGGCGGCCCGCTTCGAGCAGCTCCACGCCCGGCTCGAGGCCGAAGGCCTTTTCGAGCTCTCGCGCAAGCGCGCGCTCCCGGCCTATCCCCGCCGAATTGGGCTCGTGACCTCGCCGACCGGCGCGGCGCTGCAGGATGTGCGCAACGTGCTCGCGCAGCGCTGGCCCCTCACCGAGCTCGTGCTCTCGCCCGCGCTCGTGCAGGGCGAGCAGGCGGCCGCGAGCGTCGTCGATGCGCTCCGCACCCTCGCCGAGGATCCCGCGCTCGATCTCGCCATCGTGGCCCGCGGGGGTGGCGGCAGCGAGGACCTCTCCGCGTTCAACGACGAGGCCGTCGTGCGCACCATCTTCGGCTTCCCGATCCCGGTGGTCACCGGCATCGGGCACGAGACCGATACCTCGCTCGCCGATCTCGCCGCCGACGTGCGCGCGCCGACGCCGAGCGCCGCCGCCCAGCGCGCCACCCCGGACGCGACCGAGGTGGCCGCCCAGATCAGAGCGCTCGATTCCGCCATGGCCGCTCGCGCCCGCGCAGGGATCGCTGCGCGCACGGCGCAGCTCCAGGCCGCGGGTGCACGTGTCCGCCACGCCGCCCCCAGTCCCAGGCGCGGCGCTGAGCGCGTTGCCGCCCTCAGCGCTCGCGTGCAGATCGCGCTGGAGACGCGCCTGGCCGCGGAGCGCGCGGCCGTCGAACGCACGGATGCACAGCTCGCCGCCCTCGATCCCGCCAACACGCTCGCGCGCGGCTACGCGATCGTGGAGCGCCTGGGAAAGCGCCGGCGTGTGGTGCGCCGCGTCAAAGACGTCAAGGGCGGCAATCGCGTCGCCGTCGCGGTGGGCGATGGCGCTTTCTGGGCAGAGGTCAGCTGAGCGTGGCCGAGCCGTCGTTCGAAGAGCTCGTGGCACAGCTGGAGGAGCGGGCGAAGAAGCTCGAGGCGGGAAACATCCCCCTCGAAGAGTCGATCGGGATCTACGAGGAGGGTGCTGCCCTCGTCGACAAACTGCGGGGGCTGCTCGACTCCGCCGAGCTTCGCGTTCAGCGCTTGCAGGGCCGGATTCAGGACGAACGTACGCCGAACGATGGCCCTTCTCCGCCGCCTGATGCCGGCAACTGAGAGATCCCCACGGGCGGTTCCCCGGTGAGTGCGCCGCTCCGGATCGCCTGGCTCACGACCGGGCGCGGGCCCGGCTCCTACGGCGCCCTCGAATACCTCCTGGCCGCGATCGAGCGCGGCCTCCCAGTCGAGATCGCGGTGGCGTTCGTGAATCGCAGGCCCGGCGAATACGAGGCGACCGACCGGCTCTTGGGCCTCCTCGCGGAACACCGCGTGCCCAGCGAGACGCTGTCCTCGGTGCGGTTCCGCAAAGAGCGCAGCGGCGATCGCTCGCGCGCAGGCGAGCCCCTCCCCGCCTGGCGCGCGGAGTTCGACGAGGCGGCTGCAGCCCGGCTCGCTCCCTACTCATTCGATCTGGCGGTGATGTTCGGTTACATGCTCATCGCCACGGAGCCGCTCTACGGGCGGTTCCCCATCATCAATGACCACCCCGCCCTCCCCGATGGCCCTACTGGTACCTACCAGCAGGTCATCGCCGAGCTGATCCGCACTGGTGCGACCGAGGGCGGCTGTATGTATCACCTCGTGACCGGTGATCTCGATCGCGGTCCTGTGCTCAGCTACTGCCGCTACCCGATCCCGGCCGGCCCGCCCGTTGACCTCCCGGCGGGAGCCGGCCGAGCCACGATCGAGGCCCTACCCCTCTACGGCGAGATTCGGGCAAGCGGCGTCGCGCGCGAGCGTCCCCTCCTCGTCGAGACGCTGCGGGCCCTCGCCGAAGGGCGCCTCGAAGTGCCCCCGCCCGAGCCGCTCGACCTCACAGACGCTGTCGAGACGGCCATAGCCTAGAGCCGGACGTATAATCGCGAGCGATGGACGACACCGCGCCCTCGAGCTCGGCCTGCCCCGACTGCACGGAGCCCTACGATGCGGCGGACAACTACTGCCGTGGCTGCGGGATGTTTCTGGCCGACCACCGAATGATCATCGCGCGCGAAGAAGCCGGGGCCTTGGAGTTGCGCCGCCCTGGCCTACCGGTGCCGCTGAAACGCGCCGCCACGGCCGTGGCCGTGGGCACCGTGCTGCAGATCGGCGCCGGCCTCGCGGGGAAGTACCTCGCGCACCGGGCCGCCTCCACGGCTGCGGGCCGCGCCTCGAAGCGGGCGCTCTCGCGCCGCAACGAGGAGCGCTCGCCCGCGACGGTCGTCAGCGAGGCGCTCTTCGTGCGCCGCACCTGGATCCAGCGGGACTAACTCGGCAGCGACTCGTCGGGAGCGGGCATGCGCACCCATAGCCCCATGGTCATCCACTACGTGTACGACATGGAGCGCGCCTGCGCGTTCTACGGGGACACGATCGGTTTGGTGGAGACGCCTTCGCCCGGCTCCCAGTCGCCGGGCTGGAGCACGTTCCAGTGCGGCGACCTCGTCGTGGCCTTGCACATCCTTCCCGAGGGTGGTGGGGAGGGCGAAGGCCCGTTGCCGCACGCGGGGGTGAACTTCGAGGTCGACGACCTCGACGCCGCCATCGCCGAGCTCACGGCCGCCGGCGGCCAGCTGCGCGCGATCCGCGAGGCCGGAGGTGGCGTCCCCGTCCGCCTGGCCGAGGTCGCGGACCCGGACGGCAACGGCTTCGAGCTGCGTCAGTTCGTGGGTCTGCCGGGGGCGTAGCACCCACGAGGCCGCGCACCCGCCCCTCGACACCACGCCGTGCTGTCCGAGGGCGCAATGACCCCCAGATCGGCCGATTTCTTTGTTCTTTGAACCTTGAGCTCTGAACTCTGAACTTCCGTCGTAGGATTCGCGCACCCTCGCACTGGAGCCGACCATGGAACCGCTTACCCCCGAACAGCTCGACGCCCTCCGCGCCTGGCCCTCCCCCGCGATCTCGAACGCGATCGAGACCTTCGACGTGCGCGCCCGCAACTACGGCGTGATGAGCCCGGAGATCGAGTGCCGCTTCCCCGAGCTGCCGCCGATCGTGGGTTACGCCGTCACCTGCAAGATCCGCGCGAGCGTGCCGCCCGACAAGGACCCCGAGGCCGCAGGTGTCGAACGCGGTGCCTGGTACGACCACATCGAGTCGATCCCGGCGCCGCGGATCGTGGTCATCCAGGACCTCGACCAGCCGCCCGTGGGCTCCTTCTGGGGCGAGGTCAATGCGAATGTCCACAACGCGTTGGGTTGCATTGGCGTCGTCACCGATAGCGGCGTACGGGACATGGAGGAGGTCCGCGAGCTCGGCTTCCAGTTCCTCTCGAAGGAGGTCCTGGTTTCGCACGCCTACGTCCACCAGGTCGAGGTCGGCGGGCCCGTGACGGTCGGCGGCCTCACGGTCAACCCCGGCGATCTGCTCCACGCGGACCTGCACGGCTGCATCCAGATCCCGCACGAGATCGCCGCCGAAGTCGCCGCCGCCGCGCAGGTCGTGGAGGACCGCGAACGCATCATCATCGACTACGCGAAATCGCCGGAGTTCACCCGCGAGGGGTTGCTCGAACGTTTCCGGGGCGGGTTCACCCGCCCGCGCGAGGAAGCCTAGCTCGACCCCGCTCGGCTAGTCGAACATCAGGACCGAGCGCGCGACCTCACCGGCCTTCATCGCGCGGAACGCCTCGTTCACGTCTTCCAGGCGGCCGCGGCGGCTGATCATTTCATCGAGCTTCAGGCGGCCCTGCATGTAGAAATCGATGTAGCGGGGCATGTCCACGCGGAAGCGGTTTGAGCCCATGGAGCTGCCCTGGATCTTCTTCTCGCTCAGGAACATACGGCCGTCGAGCTCGACCTTCTGGCCGACGGGAATCATCCCGATGATGGTGGCGGTGCCGCCCGGCCGGAGGGCGTCGAACGCCTGCTCGGCCGCCACCTTGAGGCCGATAGCCTCGAAGGTGTAGTCCGCGCCGCCGCCGGTCAGGTCCCGGATCGCCTGCACGGGGTCTCCCGAGGAGGCATCGACGATGTGCGTGGCGCCGAGCTCCCTCGCCTTCGCCAGCTTTGATTCGACCATGTCCACGGCGATGATCATGCGGGCGCCCGCCACGAGCGCGCCCTGCATCGCGGCTAAGCCCACGCCACCCACGCCAAAGACGGCCACCGTGGAGCCTGGCGCGACCTTGGCCGTGTTGAGCGCGGCGCCGAAGCCCGTAGTGACGCCGCAGCCGATGAGGGCGGCGGCGTCGAAAGGCATGTCCTCACGGATCTGGACGACCGCGTTCTCGTGCACCAGCATCTTCTCGGCGTAGCTCGAGAGGTTTGCGAACTGGGCGACGGGCTTGCCGTTCCAGGTGTACTTCGGTGGCTCCTCGGCGCTGCGCCGTACTTCCGGGCTGCGGCAGAGGTAGGGCTGGCCCGTCATGCACTGTTCGCACATCCCGCAGAACACGGAGAGGCAGCAGATCACGTGGTCGCCGGGCTGCACGTACGTGACCTGGTCGCCCACGGCTTCGATGATGCCGGCCGCCTCGTGCCCGAGGATCGCGGGGGCCTCCATGGGGTAGAGGCCGTCGACGAAGTGCAGGTCGCTATGGCAGACACCGCTCGCGACCGTCTTGACGACGACCTCGCGCGGTCCCGGGTCGTCGATCGCGACCTCTTCGATCGTGAGCGGCTGGTTGGCACCGTGGAACACTGCGGCCTGCATGGATCTGCCTCCTCGGGGTCGGTGCGCGGATTCTACGCCGCCGTTAATCCCGCGGTGGTAGCGACGCACGCGGCTCCACGCGCGGGTTGGCCACGAATTCGGGCCAGCGCCCCTCCATCAGCCCCACAACCGTCTCACCCACCCGCCGCCGCATCCCCTCGAACGACTGATCGGAGTACGAGGCGGAGTGCGGCATGAGCACGACGTTCTCCATGCGTGCGAGGGGCGACTCCGCCTCGAGCGGCTCGCGCTCGAAGACATCCAGGCCCGCACCTGCGATCTGACCTGCGTCCAATGCCGCGACGAGCGCGTCCTGGTCGACGACGGGACCGCGGGAGGTGTTGATCAGGTAGGCCGTCGGCTTCATCCGCTCCAGCTCGGCGGGGCCGATCAGGTGGTGGGTCTCGGGATTCAGGGGCGTGTGCACCGAGACGTAGTCGGAACGCTCGAGCAGCTCCGGCAGGGTCTCGATCCGCTCGACGCCGTACGCGCGGAAGACGCCTTCCCCGAGATAGGGGTCGTAGGCGATCACGTTCAAGCCGAACGCCTGCGCGCGCGGCACGACCGCCCTCGCGATGTTGCCGAGCGCCACGAGTCCGAGCGTCTCGCCGCCGATGGCGCCCATCGGTCCGAGCGGGCCCGGTCGCCAGCTTCCGTCGCGAACGGCTTTGTCGAGCATGGGCATCTTCTTCGCGCAGGCGAGCAGCAGCATCATCATGTGGTTCGCGACCTCGGGCTGACAGAAGTCGGGGAAGTGCGCCACGACGATGCCGTGGTCGGTGGCGGCGGGGATATCGAGCGTGTCGAGCCCCACGCCGTAGCGGATGATCAGTTTGCACCGCGGCATCGATTCGACGACGCGGCGCGTGATCTGCTTCGCAGAGACGAGGATCACATTGGCGTCTCGGACTTGCGCGATGAGCTCGTCCTCGGTCGACGAGCTCATCGCTTCGAAGCGGCCGCCGCCGGCTTCGATGCGCTGTTTCTCGATCTCGAACGAGGTGTTCGGGCGTGCGTCGACGTGGACGACCAGGTAGGAATCAGGCATGCGCGAGAGCGTACAGATGCGGGGAATCGCAGGCCAGTGCCGCGGTGGGTTGGATCACGGGCGACCAACCGGCGAGCGCTCGGGTATCATGCGACGTTGCGCCAATGGACGACCCGAAGGGGGCCCCGCATGACCACCGCTGAACACACCTGGACCGAATCCACCACCGAGATTGCGGGCGGCAGCGTCCGCTATCTGCAAAGCGGCAGCGGCCCCGCCGCCGTCGTGCTCCATCACTCCTCGGGCAATCCCGGCTGGGGGCCCTTCCACGAGGCGCTCGCCCAGCGCTTCACGGTGACCGTCCCGGATCTCCCGGGATACGGCCAGTCGGCGCGCCCGGCTTGGGCGCGCGAGCCCCGCGATATCGCGATCCTGATGGATCGCTTCATCGCGGAGATTTCGCCTGATCCGGTGACCCTCGTGGGCCTGGGCTTCGGCGGCTTCATCGCCGCGGAGCTGGCCACGATGCACCAGGAGGGGCTCCACGCACTCGTGCTCGTGGGCGCTGCCGGCCTCCGCCCCGATGAGGGCGAAATCCTCGACCAGATGCTGATCGACTACCCGGAATACGTGGGCGCCGGCTTCCGTGATGAAGCGCACTTCCACGAGATCTTCGGCGAGGAGCCCACGAAGGAGATCAAGGAGCTCTGGGACTTCAGCCGCGAGATGACCGCTCGCCTGAGCTGGAGCCCGTACATGTTCAATCGCCACCTCCCCCACCTCCTGCCGACCGTCGAGACCCCCACTCTGGTGGTCGCCGGGAGCGCTGAGGCCGTGATTCCGGTGACTTGCGCGCGGCAGTATGCCGCCGCGCTCCCCAACGCCACGCTCGAGATCGTCGAAGGGGCGGGCCACTCGGTCGATCTCGAGGAGCCCGAGGCTCTGGCCGGCCTGATCGCGAAACACGCCGGCGTCTAGGGCTGGGCCAGGCCGCAGGGCGCGTCCCAGACCTCGCCGCTGTGACGGTACGAACAGGTATGATGCGCGCTATCTGGTCGCTTCGCGCACCGTGCGCGCCGGCGATTCCACAGGGGTGAGCGATGTTCATCGGCTACTTCACTGAACGGCCCTACCAGGATCCTGACTCCGGGTATTTCGGCTCCACCGGGCGCGATATCCAGGATCTGGGGATGAGCAACAGCGCCTACAACCCGAGGCTCGGCGCCGAGCTCTACAACCGCTATCTCGACGAGAAGGTCTACGCCGAAGAGATGGGCTTCGACGGCATCATGCTGAACGAGCACCACAGCACGCCCTTCTGCATGGGCGGCGTGGTCAACGTCGAGGCGGCCATCCTCGCGCGCATCACCAAGAAGGTGAAGATCGTCATTCTCGGCAACGTCCTGCCGATCTGGGACGATCCCCTGTGGTTGGCCGAGGAGCTCGCCGAAATCGACATGATCTCGCGCGGCCGGCTGGTCACGGGCTGGGTCCGCGGGACCGGCCGTGAGAGCGTCGCCCACAACGCCCAGGCGCCCTTCAACTGGGAGCGCTTCCAGGAGGCGCACGACTTCATCATCGACGCCTGGACGCGCCCCGGCCCCTTCCGCTGGGAGGGCGAGCACTACAACTACCGCTATGTGAATCCGTGGGCGCGGCCCTACCAGGATCCCCATCCCCAGATCTGGATCCCGGGCATCATGAGCCGCAACACCGTCGCCTGGACGGCGCGCCATCGCTATCCCTACGTCATGCTCGCCACCGAGATGGAGCCGACCCTGAAGTCGTATGAGTATTACAGCGAGGTCGCCAAGGAAGAGGGCTACGAAGCGCAAACACAGCACCGCTCGTACCTGTTCAAGGTGCACGTGGACGAGACCGAAGAGCTCGCCGATGCGGCCGCGCGCAAATACGTCGAGGGGCCGAGCAATCCCTTCCTCGAGGGCAACCAGGGGATCGTGCGGCCGTACATACAAAATCTGCCGGGCATGACCTCGCGCACGAACCTCCTACCGACGGTCACCAGCTTCGCCGCCGCCCGCTCGCGGGGCCGCGAGGCAGCCCACGAGGAGATCACGGGTCAGAAAGCCGACGAAGAGGCCGTGAAGGCAGCCGACCAGTTCGGTACCTACGAGTCACAGAAGGAGCGCATGTCGATCATCACGGGCACACCGAAGACGGTGATCCCGAAGATCCGGCACGTGCTCGAGTATCTCCGCCCCGGCAGCATCTTCTTCTGGGACGGCGACGGCGCGATGGACCACGACGACTCGATGCGCAGCCTCCGCCTCATGGGCGAAGAGGTCATCCCCGCTACCCGCGAGATGGCGAAGGAGTTCGACCTCAAGGGCCCCTTCGAGATGGACACGCACACGAACCAGCCGATCGAGGAGGCCGTCCCCGCCGGCGGCTCCTAGCCGCCGCGCCATCCGACGACGTCGAAGGGCGCCGCGAGCAATCGCGGCGCCCTTCGTGATCCCGGACCCTTCAGCAACGTCGGGCAGGCACTGCGCTGGACACCTCAGCGGGAGCGCACCATCGCGAGCCTTCGGCATTGGGCGGTAGGCATGCCGCCGAGCGTGGATCCCAGGCGACCAAGCCGACGGGCGTGACGCGAGGAACCCTGTCTCAGACCGCCGTGCAAAGGAGAAGCTAGAGAACGCCGCGCGCGGCCTGGGTGGACGAGAGCTGACGTCCTGCTATCCTTGGTTGACCGGTCTAGTGGAGGGTCGATGCCGCCGAGAGTGGACACCCGTCAACGGCTAATCGAGAGCGCCGTGGAGCTGATCCATGAGCGGAGCTACGCCAGCGTGGGCGTGACGGCGATCTGCCAGCATGCAGGGGTGCAGAAGGGCAGCTTCTACCACTTCTTCCCCTCCAAGCACGATCTCGCCTTGGCCGCGATCGAGGCGATGATCGATCACTACGACCGGGTCGTGTTCAAGCCGAGCCTCTCTATCGACGGCCCCGCGCTCGACCGCATCGAACGAGTCTTCGCCCGGGCCTGGTCGGACCAGCTTGCGACGACGAACGAAGCCAACCGGCTCCCCGGGTGTCAACTGGGGAACTTGGCGGCGGAACTGGGCGCGCAAGACGAGTCGATCCGGATGAGGCTCCAGGCCGCATTCGATCACTTCGAAGAGCAGCTCGAGCAGTCGCTCGACCAGGGCGGGCCATCCCCCGAGCCTCGCGCAGAGGCGAGTTTGGTCTCGCAGGCGGTCTTCGCCTACTTGCAGGGCGTCCTCCTGCTCGCCAAGACGGCCAACGATCCCGATCTCATTCTGCGCCTGGCTCCTTTCGTCCGCGATCTTGTGAGCCCGACGGTCCTCACCCCCGCAGCTCCCTAGGATCGATCCTACGGCTGGGCCTGCGAACTCAGGCTCGGCCGCTCCCTTGGGGGGCAGCGCCTCCGCGGTCGACACCCTAGCTTGATTTCCCATAGACTAGACCGGACGGTCAAGTGGCAAGGTGATGAGATGACGAAGCGCGCAGCTGTCCTTGAGGCAGCGACCAATCATCAGCGATCCGCCAGCGGTGTCAGCATCGCCGCCGTCGCCGACGGGCACGGGCCGGCCATTGTCCGAATGCTCATGGCGCCATGGTTCTCCGTCGATACCCAGTCCCGGATCGATCGGCGCGTCTCGGGCGAGGTGTTCCTGTCCCCGGCTGCCCGCATGGTCGTCCGTTACGACCCCCAGGGCATGGGTGCCTCTGGGGGCGAGTTCCCGGACATGTCACCCGAGGCGCAGGTGGAAGACCTCGCCGCGGTCGTGAACGGGCTGGACCAGGTACAAGTCGCGTTGTTCGCTCCTGTCCATGCCGGGCCCGCAGCTATCCTGTTCGCCGCCCGTTACCCCGAAAAGGTCTCGCATCTCGTGCTGTGGTGCGCCTATGCGCGCGGCGGGGGGGGGGGGGGGGGGGCGGCCTACTTGGGGAGAAGGCGGGGGAAG
>Ga0310121_10005836_pt1 | contig 10485 bp, 7 predicted proteins | sample CB27_Tmax_986_MG_FD_203504 | JGI IMG/M metagenome (GOLD analysis project Ga0310121, IMG submission 203504) | Marine microbial communities from Western Arctic Ocean, Canada - CB27_Tmax_986 | ecosystem: Environmental > Aquatic > Marine > Oceanic | place: Canada: Western Arctic Ocean | collected... | reverse complement strand
CGCAGCGAGAAGGAAGGGCTGAGGGCGTGCTATACGGTGGGCGGGGAAGTCTACCGGACGACCGCGGTCGCGCCGGAGGTAGACAGGCAAGCAAACGGCTACCGTCTGCCGACGGAGGCGGAATGGGAAAAGGCGGCGCGTGGGGGCGCGGCAAACCTGAGGTTCCCGTGGAGCGACACCAGCACGATCCAGCACACGCGGGCGAACTACAGGGCCGACACCGGCAGTTACGCGTACGACACCAGCGCGCAGGATGGATTCCATCCCGATTACGGTGATGGCTTATCAAACACCAGTCCGGTGGGAACGTTTGCACCGAACGGGTATGGGTTGTACGACATGGCGGGGAACCTGTGGGAGTGGTGCGAGGATGTTTATGTGGATAGTTACGAGGGAACTCCGACCGATGGCAGTGCGCAAACCTCGGGAGGCTCGCTCCGCGTCATACGCGGCGGCGGTTGGGCCTATTCCGCCAGGCACGTGCGCTCGGCGTACCGCCACGGGTACCTTCCGTCGCACACGGGCCGCAACGTGGGGTTCCGTGTCTGTCTGGGCCGCAGTCGCTGAACATCGGTTCTTCGAGCTCATGACGGAACGGAAAAACGGCGGGAAACGCCGGGGACGCCCCCGGAGGGGAGAAGGCGTCCGGGGCTTTTCCCGGGAGGATGGGATCAAGGGGGTGTGGGGGATTTTCCCCCCACCGAAGTGGAGAATTTTTGGAGGATAGAGGAGTTGAAGTTTTGATCATTCGTTTATCCGATCCCTGGTGATGGATTACATGACGCCCCGGAATGCGTTGCCGTAAACTGGACGAAGAAGTCCTCGGGAGAGAAAGAGTATCTTCATTTAGTCAATTATGATAACAAAGGCTCCCTGGGCGCCATTAGAGTGTTTTCTACCACTGGGAAATACAAGAGAGCCGTTTTCTACCGGCTTGACCCTGAACCGGCAGAGATATCTCTGGATCTCGAGAATACTCCGGGACGAATTGATATCCCGGAATTCCAGACATACGGAGTATTAGAGCTCTTTCGTTAACCTCAGCGCCCTACTCTACAGGAGATAATGCTATGGATTTGCGGAAGACAGGTGTTCTTGTATTCGTTCTGTGTCTTTCCGTCGTGCGTTCCGCGCTCGCGCTGGAGAGAGGGAACGTCCTGTTCCACCTCCCTTTCGAGGGGAGCCTGGCGCCTGCCGCTTCTCAAGGAAAGCCGCAGATTAAACTCACCGACTTTGATCTTTCGTTTGAAGGCAGTTTCAAAACCGTCGCTGATGCGGCCAAGAAAGATCAGAAGCTTGATGAGAAGACAGAGAACGGTATGGATTTTGTGCCTGGCAGGAAGGGCCAGGGACTGAAAGTGACCGAGAACTTGGGTCGGAGCAAAGTCTATAGTTATCCCTGCGTGCAGTATTCTACGAAGGAAAGTTTTTCCCGTCGAGAAGGCACCATATCGGTCTGGATAAAGCCGGTCGGCTGGGCCAGAGATGCCAGGAATCACCGTTACTTTATCGCGGTGACCTCCGACAATTGCGTGATCAGGTTCTATCTCTATTCCACGGGTACCGCTGCCTGGGTGGACGGTCTGGACAACTACATCCTGGTGGGAATGAAAGAATGGGGAGGCTGGGCAGACGGCAAGTGGACCTTCCTCACCTTTACCTTTAAGCCCGGACAACAATGCTTCTACGTCAACGGTCAATTGCTGACCACTGTAACGGACGGCCTGATCGAGCCGGAGTTCTCAAAGACCGGCATCGTGGAGATATCAGAGGGGAGTCAGGTGGTGGACGAGCTTATGATCTTTGACCGGGTGTTGACGGGGGCGGAGATAGAAGCGCTCTATAAGGCGAATTTGCCGTAACCCAAGGGGGGGGGAAGAGTGACCGCAACAAGGAAATCTGTGTGCCTTCTCGCCACCGAGGGGCATTGGCAAGGATTTGTGCAGAAAGAAGACTGGCTTCGGCTCTTTCTTGATGGTTCTTCGCGGAATTTAATGGGTGAAATTCTCCGGAATCGGGACCTCTCTCCACCTTGAAGAGGTTCCGGAGCCCGGAATCTGTGGAAATTATCAATCCACATCCTGCCAAATTGATGCCCTTTCTCCGCCTTGTCGCATTGGTACTCGGTGTCATAGATCGAGTTAGAATCTACGCTCATGAAGCTTGAGTGTCTTGGGGACGCCCGTCAAAAGGGGCAGACGAGAACGCATGACCTCAAGTGAGGTGGCCTTTCAGCGTGCCTTCCATCACCCAAGTTCCATGGCCACGCCACTCGACTACGGACCATCTACCCACTAAATATTGCGAAGAACCTTCTTGATGAATGATGTGACCTGCCATATGTGAAGGGAGAAATGGTTATGTTGAAGAGAGCATTGTCCAGCGCAGGTGTGATATTAATATCGACCCTTTCAATGGCAGTTACACTGCCGGGGGCATGGGCCGGGGAAGGAGACTGCATTCGCTGGCTTTCTTTTGAAGAAGGCTCCGGTTCTACGACCAGGGATAGAACAGGCTACCATAAGGATGCTGTTCTGAAAGGTAATCCTCAATGGGTGGAAGGGAAGGTCGGCAGGGCGTTGAGTTTTGACGGCGATGATCATGTTGATTGCGGGAATTCAGGCATTCCCGTGAATGGGCCGGCTACTATAGCGGGATGGTTCAAGTTCAGCGAAGTGCAGAACGGTAGATTCCTCCATAATTTACTTTATGCACATCGGGATAATAACTTCCTTTACATGTTAATGGGTGCGCAGTATTGGCATGATTCCAAGTGCGCTACCGATACCTGGTACCATATCGCTCTTACCTATGATGGAATAACAAGTACCGCCAGACTGTATATTGATGGTATCGAGAAATCCCTTGGCCAACCATCACCACATGACGTCTTGGCCCTGGAGAATCTCATAATCGGCGGTCATCCAAAATACCCCAACTTCAAGGGCGTCATTGATGAAGTTAAGATCTATAAACGCGCCCTCACAGGGGAAGAGGTTCAGCAGCTTCATGAAGGAGAAGCTCTATCCGGTGACATCGTTGCCCCGGACAGCACCTCAGAGATTCCCGCAAAGAAGATGAAGGCCAAGAAGCGTGCTTCCGCAAATCTTGCCGTTCCGCTCATGGCCTCACCGGTGATCGACGGCCGTGACACCACTGCCGACGAGTGGGAAGGCGCCTGCAGCCTAACCGGCTGGGCGGACAACATCCTGGGAGTAGCCAATAAGGACAAGACTGTGGTAGAGGTCGGCTACAGCAACGATGCCCTGTATATCCGTATGGTCTATCCTGTCACGGAGGAGTTCCGGAGGACCTCCGTGAATTACGCAGAAGCCCCGCTGAAGACGGGTGTCAGTGAAAGAGACGGAGATATCTTTAAGGACGATCACCTCGGGTTCTACCTGTCCCCCCCGGAGAGTAGGGATGTTTATTTCTTTGGCGTTAACGGAGCCAACGTGAAACGGGACAGCAGGAACGGAGATGCCGCGTGGAACGGGCAATGGCAGGTGAACCAGAGCTGCGATAGACACTTCTGGCGCGTCGAATTCAGTCTTCCCCTGAGGGGCTTTGGCGGTGATCTTTCGGCAGACAGGACATGGGGGATCAATTTCCTCCATGGGGCAAGGCAGGTCCAACCGATGGAGAGTGTCTGGGCATACCGGCCGGCGCAGACCGTCCCTCTGACCGGGATGCGTTTCTTGCCGGAGAAGATCTCGGTTGCACTCCTCGACTTTGGTGATCTGAACGAAGGGATCGTGGCATTCAAGGGCCGGATAGCAAACAGGGGAACGGAACCGTTGGAGGTAACGAGTGAAGTGGAGGTCGCCGACGCGGGACGCGACAGGAAGGTGATCGCCGGCCCGGCGAAGGAAACACACGCTCTGGCGCCGGGTGAAAAGAAGGAGCTGGCACTTGACTTCAAGGTCCCGCGATCGCTCTACGGTCACGTGACCGTAAGGATAAGAGATGCGAAAGGGACTCCGCTTCTTGATCACACCCTCCCGTTCGCCTTCTCAAGGGATATCGGGATGGAAGCCCGTTACATCCCCACCCCGGAGCTTCTGCAGGTGATATTGAACCTGGACGATGCCGGCACCGTGGGGAAGGTTACCGGATGTACAATAAAGGTCATCTCCGGCGATACCCGGAAGGAAGTCCTTGTCAAAGAGATCGCTGAACTGCAGGCGTTGGACAGGATAGAGATCGACTGTACGAAGCTGCCGGTTGGCAGTTATGAGGTGGTGGCTGATGTGAAGATGGGGCCGGAGGTAGTGAGCCTGAAAAGCAGCATGACCAAAGATCCCCCCCCGGAATGGCTTAACAATACCGTCGGTATCAGTGACAAAGTCCCCGTTCCATGGACACCCTGACGATCGAGGGAAGGAAGATATCCTGCCTGCTGCGGGATTACACCTTTGGAGTCGCCGGGTTCCCGAGCCAGATCAGCGTTCTGGGCAAGGATATTCTGGCGGGACCCGTCAGGGTCTCGGCAAAGGTTGACGGAACATCCCATCTCTTAAAGGAAGGCACTTTCCGCCCGTACGACAGGAAGGATACCAGGATATCCTTTAAGACCGTTTCTCACGCGGGGCCTGTTTCGGTTGAGGGGGATACCTGGATAGAATATGACGGCTTTGTCTGGAACACCATGACCTTCTCTTCCGACAAGCCGGCTACAGTGGAATCGGTGTCGGTCGAGATCCCCCTGAAGAAGGAATACGCCACCCTGTGGTGGTCCGGTGATGACGTCGCTTTCACATCCCCGATGACCAGGGGCGACACGTTCGCGCCTCCCCAGGCCGTTTCCGCTTTTCCTCCGCCTCCGAAGAATTTCCTGCGGCTAGGAGATGAAGAGCGCGGGATCCAGCTGTACCATGAATCCCTCGAGGGCTGGGACGTAAGACAAACACTGATACCCGGCGAGACGGATTATGTTATCCGGTACGTTGCCCGCCCCACTGTGAGAGGCAAGCCGCGTCCGCTCGCGCTTGGATACATGGCTTTGCCCTGTAAGCGGCGGGATCCGAAATTCCGGCTGAAGGACGCTCTCGGGTGGTCCAGGACAGAGCAGATGGACAGGGCCGCTATGGAGAAGGCCGGACAGCTGTTTCAAGTTCATTTATATGATGAGAACTGGAGTCTGCACTGGAACTACCTTAATTTCTGGAACGAAGACGTTTTCGAAAAAGATTTTCTGGAAAAATTCCGCGGCAAGTGGAAGAAGGAATGGCAAGACAAGAGACATACCTTTGCCATGTATATCCAGGGCGGACAACACGATGCCAATACCCCGGAATACCAGAAATATCGTTTCGAATGGCAGCCGGTTCCGGGCAAGGCGCCTTACATACCGCGTGACCCGAAGACGAGACACGTCCGTCATCTGGTCAACGGATGCAGGAATGCCAGGTCCTCTGTTGATTTTCAAATGTGGCACCTGGACAAGACGTTAAAATACCTCTCGGAAGACGGAAAGATCCCGTTTCACGCGTACATCGATTGCTACGGGCACCATAACACTGCCTGCTCCAACGTCCTCCACGGGTGCCCGAAGGAGGGCCGCGTACCGGTGCTGGCTACCAGGGAGTATCTCAAGCGGATCTACACGATCTACAAGGAGGTCAACCCTCTTAACCAGATCTATCTTCACGCCAAAGAGAATTCCATGCACGCTGCCGGTTTTTGCGATGTGAGGATCGACGGCGAACAGTTCACAGCCCCATATATGTCCCTCAGGGTCAGCACCCCGAGCCTCCCGAGAAACTACACCCGGATGCTTAACCTGGCCCAGGTGCGTGCGTCAATACAGGCGTACGCGTGGGGACCGGAACGATATCATCTCTACCAGTTCTGGAAGTGGAACAAAGAGGAGCCGGATGAAGTGAGAGCCGCCAGGGCGCATCTCTGGGGGCTGACATTCTCACACGACGTGCCCGTCTGGTCCGCGGGGACCCCGGCCAATATCCCGCGGGCGGTCTTGGAATTGGGCTGGAATGAGAACGTTGAGTTTATCCCTTACTGGAGGAAGCAGACCGGCATAGAGGTCTCCTCTTCGGTTGACCCGGTGGTGGCCTCCGGCTGGAGGAGGGGCGACGGGAACCTGCTCGTGATGGTCGTTAACGACAGCGATGAACCGGATGTCTGCCGGTTGAAGATCGACCTTGCGAGGTACGGGTTCAGGAACGGGCGGGTTAACTGCCGGGACTACGGAGCGGCCGGACTTGGCTACCCGGACACCATATTCGTGCCTACCGGGAACAGACGGAACCATCTTAAGGAGAGCCCCTATTATGTCCATCCCTGGAAGATAGAGGTTAAGGAGTTCTCCGTGGAGAAAGCCGGAGATGTTCCCGTCGAGGTCAAAGAACATTCATACCGGCTCTTGAGGTTCTTCCAGTAACCGGTTTTCCCGACAGGAAGAACAGGGAGGATACTGTGAATTCATGGAAGACAGGTGTTCTGTTATCTATCCTGTTCCTTTCCTTTGCTCACCCTTCATTCGCTCTGGAGAGGGCGAACCTGCTTCTTTACGTTTCCTTTGAGAGGGACATAATGCCCGCTGTTTCCGGTGGCAAGATCGGATCCGGCAGTACCGAGATAAAGTTTCTTTACGGTACGGAAAAGGACGTGGAGCTGGTGCCGGGCGTCAGGGGCACAGGATTGAAAGCAAAGCCAAACTTATCTTTTCAATATCTGACCAGGGAGAGTTTTTCCCGCAAGGAGGGGACCATTGCCTTCTGGGTGAAGCCTACCGGCTGGAGCGGATTGAGTATCGGTCGCAACTTCCTCTTTGTTCGCTCCGACAGGGTGTCCATCAATTTCTACATATACCCCGGCGGCCTCATGCTCTTTTTCGGCATCCCAAACAAGTATTACCTGATCTATCCTTCCGGGGACCAGAGAGACCCCTTCCGGGACGGGGAATGGACTTTTCTGGCGGGCACCTTCAGACCGGGGGAGCAGAGCTTTTACGTCAACGGCCGCTTCATGAACACTATGACAGAGGGTCTGCTCGAGCCGGAGTTCTCAAGGAGAGGAATCGTTGAGATAGCCTGCGGAAACCAGGTACTGGACGAGATCATGGTCTTTGACCGTGTGTTGACCGAGAAGGAGATAGAGGCGGTCTACAAGGCGAACTCACCGTAGCCTGCACCACGATACATATTTGCGGAAAGGGACAAAGAATGACCTCAAGAATAGGATACCTATGCCTAATATGGGTGATAATGACAGCACGTGCTCTGGGGACAGCTGAGTCTTATGTTTTCACTATCCGCGACAAAGAGGATGCCTTGAGGATCGTTGTGCCCGAGACCACCCCCGAGCAGGTCTCCTTTGCGGTCGGTGAGTTGCGGCATTACCTGCACATGATCTTCGGCAGGGAGTTCGCCGTGAAGGAGGCTTCGGTATCAGGAGAGGGTAAAACGTCCGAGCAGGGGCCATTCTTCGTTCGTGTGTGCTCCGGAGTCGACATCCTGATGGAAACGCGATCGTCCCGCCTCTTGCCCTGATTCGTAATGATATGCCCGGCGCGACGTTTGTTTGCCATTCGATGGGCACGCTGAATCAGTTTGGGTTCTTGAATACTTTGCCGAGACCCTCGAGTTTCTTGTGAAGGTCTGCAGGTAAGGGCCCGGAGCGGGAGCACCCGACATTGGCCTCCATCTCGCCTTCGTTGGAAGCGCCGGTGAGTACGCAGTCAAAATCCTGATCGGCCAGTATAAAGCGCAGCCCCAATTCGGCCAGTGACAACCCCGACTCCTCCTGGATCCGGTAAAGCTGGGTGAAACGCTCGTGGGTATCCGAATCCATCCATTGTGGCTGTTCCTCCAGCCACTCCGTTTTCGGCACGGACAGGCGCCCCTGCTGGAACGGTGTTCCCAGGACAACCCCGACCCCCAGTTCCTTGGCAACCGGCAGGAGATGCTCGCAGGCATTGCGCCAGATCAGGCTGTACTGAAAGGCCACGAGGACAACGTCGATGCCGATATCGCTCTCGCGAAGAACCTTTGCCAGGAGGTGGGCGTTGTTGCCTGAGATACCGAAATGACGCGTCAACCCCTGCGATTTTGCCCAGTCCAAAAACTCCACCACCGGTGCCCCGGCAAAATCATAGGAGCGCGACGCGTCGATTAAGCGGGTTGATCTGGGGATGGGCTGGTCCTCCCAGAACACCGCCCAATCGGCCTCATGGATATAGAGGATATCGACCGTGTCGCGCCGCAGATTATGCAGGGTCTTCTCAAACTGTGATTTGAATGCATCCAAATCCCGATGCGGGCCGGTCTCCCAGTCCCACCTCCCGCATTTGGTTCCGAGTACGTATGTTTCTCCTCGACCGTCGAGCGCTTCACCGAGGAGCTCCTGTGAATCCCCGTAAAAGGGAGCGGTGTCGATGTAATTGACGCCGAGTTCGAGGGCGCGTTGGGCAGCCCGGATTCCCTGGTCACGTTCATTGCGGCCGGCACGGATGAAACAACTGCCGAAACCGACTTCGGAAATCTCGATACCGGTTTGTCCCAGAGTGCGTTTTCGGATGGGGGGCATACGTTTCCTTCCCGTTTTAAACCGACGATGCTTTACATCAAGATTCAGGGATCGATGGTGTGGGGGATTAAGATTTTTTGGGGTGAAGATCCTTGGCGAATCCCTGCTCGATGAACTCGAGGCTGGCAGCGGCACACTGGCGCGGGGACTTGTCACCCATGGGGCCATTTTGCTCGACCGTGATCCATCCGCTATATTCCCTTTCCTGCAGGATGTTGAAGACCGCTTCGTAATCACAGAGCCCGGCCCCCACCTCGGTTCGCAGGTCATGCTCCTCGCTCCAATCCTTGAACTCGAGAAAATCGATGCGCTCCCAGTGCCGGTCCAGGTAGATTCCGGCTCGTTGTCCGACCGGATGCCCAACAAAGTCTTTCGTGGCATGGCCAACATCCAGGAAGCCAAAGAATTTTGTCGGGTCGGTGGCGGACATCAGCGCCTCCATTTGCTCGAGCGTCTCGCCGATATCGCCGGTGTGGTTGTGGAATCCGGCGCGAACTTCGTAGTCGAGCGCGACCTGACCCATTTCATTCAGAATCCCGGCGACCTCATCGATGTCGGCTGTATTGTTGGCCAGCCCGCCGAGGGCAACGAGATGTCTGGCACCGAGCCGCTGCATGATGCTGCACACGTGGCGCAGGCGTTCGGCGTCCCGGTCGACCCTGTAATCCACGCTGACCAGCGACAGGCTTCGGTTTGCCAACTGGCTCTCGAAATCTGTCGTCTCCAGCAGTGCAACCAGGTGGTTGTCGAACAGCGCCACTCCCTCATATCCGGCCGCCTGGACGTCATCCAGCCAGTCCAGCCATTTATTGTCGTCGAGAATGTTGCCCCACATCAGGGACATGCAGGCCAGTTTAATGTCTGGATTGGCATTCATGGTGTTGATCTGGATGTAATCGTGCGGTGTGGGAAAACACGCATGAAATCCTTATAGGGATTTCCGTTTCAAAGTAAAGGGAAGTTGGTTTCAGGGGAAGTTTCCAGAAGGGTTAAATTGACGCGATTTGGTTCATGGTGGCCGAAGGATGCCAATTCGCAGGTCCCGATGGTTGTCCTAATAGCGGGACATCAAGGTGGTTGCGTGATTCTCTGTCTGGATTGGTAATCCGCCCTTCTGCGAACGGCGCTGTCACCCACCCGTGGTGAAGAGGGCTGTCCAGGTCATTCCCAAGAGGCCCGCAGGAATGTCGGAAGAGCGAGGCCTTGCCGAAAACCTGGACAGGATGTACCTCGTGTTCCCGTGCCCAGAGGGGCTCGCGTGATTGCAATCGGCCTGATTCATGCGTACTTCTCAGGCGGGGGATGACCGGGGAAATGTTCCCCGGGGACGGGCGAGCCTGATGCCAAAAATTGTTCTCTAGAAAATAGATGTACCTTTCCACGCGCTGCCGGAGGCATTGGACGGATATCAGATTCTACTCATCACCGATGTCCACGCGGGATTGATTTTCGGCTCAAGGCCCGGGCGGCACGAGGGACCGGGACGGAGGGCGGGGCCGGTGAGCGACCGGAGATCTGCCCGGGACGGGACGAGTGGAGGGCCTGCCTGCCGCTCTTGCTTCCTGGGCTCAGCTTCCGGCGGCAGCCGCCCCGAGTTGAATCACATTGCCAGTCGTTGCCGGGACGATGCTCCAGAAGGCTTCTGAGTCTTCCTTCGTGACGAGGTTCCGGTAGTGCTCGAATAGAAAATGCCCTGCGTCGTGTGACCCATCTGCAAGGACGTTCTCGCTGCGTCCTCGTGCATACCGAGATGGTAACTGCCGTAACTGTGTCGCATGACGTCCCCAGACCACGGGACGATGGGTTCGATCTTCTTGTCAATTCCGTTTTCCCCGCTACCTTTCCATCATGCAACAACCCATAACCGTGCATCCAGAGGCACGTCCCATCACCGTCGCCCTCGTGGGCGCCGGGCACCGTACGGTTGAGTATGCGCGT
>Ga0310121_10005835_pt1 | contig 10486 bp, 9 predicted proteins | sample CB27_Tmax_986_MG_FD_203504 | JGI IMG/M metagenome (GOLD analysis project Ga0310121, IMG submission 203504) | Marine microbial communities from Western Arctic Ocean, Canada - CB27_Tmax_986 | ecosystem: Environmental > Aquatic > Marine > Oceanic | place: Canada: Western Arctic Ocean | collected... | reverse complement strand
AATGTTAGGATATCTCTTGGTCATACCACTTCATTCGGCACGACCCGTGACACGTTAGGTCACGATGGACTCAAAGAAATTAACCCGCTCCCGTCAAATCATCCCGATCGACCCGTGAACGGTTACTGCCAAAGGAACAGGAGATCGCCGACCGAGAGCAACGACGGAACATAGGGAGGCGTCTTCTCCAGCCGATAAACTTCCTCCGGTTCATTCCCGGAGCGCATTGCCACCATGTAGTGGTCCCCCTTCCCCGATCCGGTGGTTGCCAGCAGCAGGTCACCAGCCCTTATCGGTGAACCGACAGGCCGCTTGTCAAACACCGGGAGCGACCACCTCTCCCTCCCATTGTCGGGGTCCAGACTGAAAAAGCCCTCCACCGTACTGCAACCGACGATCTCCGATTTGCCGTCGTCCAATTGTCGGACCAGCGGAACACTATAGGTAGCCGTTTCGTTTCCGCGAGGCGTAGCCCAAACCGGCTCGCCAGTGCTGCGATGGAACGCCGACACGACACTTCGAGCGGCATCCTCGTGACCAGCCTCGGTGCTTCCGTGAATCACCGTCGCGACAACCAGGTCGCCTACCAAAAGCGGAGAGTTGCCGTAGCCATGCCTGCCATAAAACGGTCCCAAGTCACGCTGCCAGACATCGTCCCCCTCATGGCTGAGCGCCATTAGGACGAGGTTTTCCGGTGAACGCAGGATAACGTAAACGTGCTCGTCATCCACAGTTGGCGTGGAGGAGGCAAAACTGTTTCTCGAGTGAATGTGATGGGATTGTGATGGGAACGAGCGTTTCCACAAGATTTCTCCATCGGCCGCTGCGACACATATGACTTGTCGCGTTTCCCCCGCTGGATCCGCGCTGAGCAGAAAAATTCACCCGTCCCAGATGACAGGTGACGTGTGACCTTCGCCAGGCAGTTTTCGCTTCCAAACGTAGTCGTCTTCAGTCCAAGTCGACGGAATGCCGATCTCAGCCACAATCCCCGACCCGTTGCGCCCACGAAATCGCGACCATGGCTCACCTCGCGCCGCTGAAGCGAAGAGACAACTGAATCCAATTACGAAGACACAACGTGTTAGCACAGTACTTGATCACTGCGAAAAAACGAGTGACACAACGGAGTAAAAATGAAACGGCAAAGCAGTTTAATAAGTCGATACCCTGGTGCTTGACTGAATCACTTCCCATAAGTCGATTGGATGCGGCTGCTCAGCCCCTCGTGCAACGGCTCGAGTCCCAGCACGGTTCGCGCCGCGCCTCCCGCTTCCGTGTACCATGTAAACAGCGTTTTCAAGTCCACCCCGACATTGAAATGCTTGACACCCATCTCTAGATAGGGCTCGAAGCCCTCTGGAACGTTCAACTCAACACGGGGCGCGACTCCCTTGTTCAGGGCAGTTTCAATCATGTACTTATGGGCCTCAATGACCTGGGGATGCTGCATCTGGCCGGTGAGACCGAGACTATTGGAATAGTCGGCAGGTCCAAACTGCACCATGTCCACACCCGGGATATCCAAAATCGCCTCGAGGTTTTCAATCGCCCCTTTCTTTTCGATCATGATCGCGATGACCACTTCATCCATGGCGTCTGCCCAGGCCTCGGTACCTGGCTCTAAGACCACACCCACACTGCGATGCATGTTCACGCCATGTAAACCGTCCGATTGCGGGCGTTCGCTACGTACTCCTCGGATACACTGCTGGACCTCTTCCACACTGCGCGGATCGGCAAACAACACACTCTGAAATCCGGCGCCTATCGCGCGAACCGCCGCGTGCGTTCGCGATTCCTGCTCGATCTTGATCATACCCGTGAGGTGATCAAACAGCTCAATCCCCCTCCCCATGTTTTCCAACGTGGCGTGGTCGTACGGGCCATATTCACCTGAAAATTCCACGTAGTCGAACATCCCCGAATGACCAATCAGTTCGATTATAGTGGGCCAGGAGCTGATGATCCGCGTGCCCAGGCTGGGTTGGTCGTTGTCAAGAAGTTCGCGCAATCGGTTGTGACGCATGGGGTTTCCTTATTTATATGTGTTTGGACTTTGCCTGAAGTATCCAGATACCTTAACACGGCGGAGTGAGGTTTTTCCAGAGGGCAGCTGGTTCGACTCGTCGTTTCTGCTTCGACTGTTCAAACTACTAAATTGGCTTCCACAATCCGATCGTGTTGCCGTCCATATCTGAAAACCAGGCAAACGCGAAGCAACTAGGCCTCTCACCGCAGCGCATCGGCATCATGGGCTTTTCGGCCGGGGCCACCCGGCGTCGACTGCTGCGACCCGTTTTTTCGCTGGAAAGGTGGATGACGAAGACCTGATCCAGCGGGTCAGCTGTCGCCCCGATTTCACGGTGCTCGGCTATCTGGTGATCAGCCTAATCGAAGACTTTACTCACAAGGGTTCGCGCCGCAATCTCCTCGGCGACGATGCGTCTGAAGAGCTGGCGAATCGGCTGTCAAACGAAAAGCAAGTCACGAGCGAAACGCCTCCGACATTCATCTTTCACACCGGCGAAGATCCTGGCGTCCTCGTGGAGAATGCACTGGCGTTCTATCAGGCTTTGCGCGCAGCCCAAGTACCGGGCGAGCTTCACATTTACCCAAACGGGCCGTATGGAATGGGTCTCTAAAAGCCGGAGTATTCGGCTTAACGTGACAAGCAGGACGAACGTATTCGATCTCGATCTTCCGCAGTACGCACTGCTTACAACGTTTCAAACGCCTCGGCAACCGCAAAGTCGCGTTTTTCGTCACGCTGCAATCTGGCGGCCGCGAATTTCGGGTCATGATCGAACAGCGCCAAACCATTGTTGTCGGTGATCCATCCCAAGACCTCAGGTTTCTTGCGGCGAGTTTGCAGCATGTCGACGTCGTAGGACATGCCCCACGACCTCGGCAAGTGGTGCGTGGTCGGGCAGAGGTCGGCGAGATAGAGCGCGGGCTGCCCCAGGCTTTCGATCGCCAAAACCTGATGGCCAAGGGTATGGCCGCCTGACACGATCGAGTGAATCCCCGAAACGATTTCCACATCGCCGTCGACTACTCGCAGTTGTGCGGATTCCTCCAGCGGCAGTAAATTCTCTTGCGGATAAACCCCACGGAGTTCCGGCAGTCCCGCGGTGGCCTCAACCCATTCGCGGCGCTGGACGACGTACTCCGCATTCGGAAATGTGGGTACCAGTTGGCCGCCTTCATCCAACTGGGTGGCTCCGCCAGCATGATCAAAGTGCAAGTGCGTCAAGATCACGGTATCGATTTGTTCGCGCGACACGCCGATGTTATTCAAACTTTCGACGATTGGATCTCCGTCTTCAGCGCAGAGAATCCTGCGCTGTTTCTCCGGCAGCTTCGAGCCGTAGCCCGTGTCGATGAGAATCGTTCGCTCGCCGGTATGGATCAACAAACAATTCGTGGCTTGTGGAATTCGGTTCTGATCATCGGCCGGCAGGCGGCGATTCCAAAGTGGTTTAGGAACGACGCCGAACATAGTTCCACCGTCGATTTGAAATCGACCACCGGAAACGGTCGCCATTTGAAAACTGCCAAGCGAGGTCATTTGGGTGGACTTTCCTCTTTCTTTCAAAACAGCTGCAAATCGGTTGACAGTCGCACATCACGATCCTAGTGTGGCAATTGTTCGTACACAATCCGTAGACAGGGTGAGCATGAAAATCGGTTCAGGCGAAGCCTACCCACGTCGGTTCATGGGCTCAACAAAAGAAACGGCCGACGAAGATTTTCAGACAGGATGAACATGAGTTACAGGATAAATAGGATGCTCCGTATCCCGGCATCATGTCTTATTCCTGTTAATCCTGTCCAAAAAAAAAGGCCGACGAAGATTCTCAGACAGGACGAACATGATTTACAGGATAAAGAAACAACAGGACATGCAATGCACCCGCGTCGTTTCGTAGAGCACTTGGTGCATCAAGTCAAATATAGAACAAAATCACAAAAAACCAAAGCGCGCATTGCATGTCCTTTCGTTCTTACAGCCGCCGGCGAGTCAGCTTAAGTCCAACGACGCTTGGAGGCAATCATTCGCTTTTCGCATCGTTTCATCCGGAAATCGACCGATCTTATCTTTAAGCCGGTCCTCGCTCATCAGGGAAAGAAGGTAACCTGCGAACAAGCTATCCTTCGTCCAGCCCGCCGCTTTGCCTTCCAGACTTGTCGCTTCGATGAGCAAGCACGCCGGATCATCTTGGTCAGAAAGATTGGTGGTGAGCTGTGCGACAACAGCGTGTCACAACCTTTGATTGTAGGCATCGGCTTGAAGGACGACGACGGGACGCTTTTTCTCTCGTGTCCCCGACGCGTGAGGAAATCGGGCGAGGAAGACATCTCCTCCCTCAATATCCATCCGTCTCGTCCGCAGAAATGAGTGCGTTCGTTTCGTCGGCCAGCAAGTCCATCTCCTGCTTCGTCGTCACGCCACAATCGAGTCGCGCCAACACGTCATACGCCTGTTGGCTGAGAAGGTAAAACGTGTGATCATTTGCCTGAATCTTGACATGTTGACCTTCGCGGGCAGCGTAAAGGTTTCCCAATTTCAGTTCCATGTATTCCTCCGATATGGCAATCGCTATGAACAGTGAGTCAGGAGCCGACTCATCACCACCAGTATCAACCACGATCAGCAAAGAGACCATATCGAGCATCTCGCGTGGCGGTCGGCACGGCAAACCCTTTCGAATCCGAGATCCCCGGAGCAACAGAAGGTGATAATGTGCCGAGCTTCACAAACCGGCCGCTTTGCCGGGCACGCGCGGGTCGTGGACCCCGACAAAGTGTCTTGTTTCTCGGTCCCAACCGATGGCTTGGGTAACACCACTGAACTTGAGGATTTTCAACTCGTGTCCGTATCGCATAAGCGTATCCCGCCAGCCCGCCGACATTTCCGACTCGATCTGTAACTGGTCCGGTCGCCACTGGTGATGGAATCGCGCGGCAGCAACGGCATCGGGTAGGCTGAGGCCGTACTGTAGGTGTCTGAGAATCGTCAGCACCACTTGCGTGATGATTTTCGGACCGCCCGCTGCGCCGAGGGTCAGGATCGGCTGGCCGTCTTCCAAGACGATCGTTGGGCTCATGCTGGAAAGGGGTCTTTTGCCCGGTGCAATCGCATTGTTTTCGGCGCCAAGCAAACCAAACACGTTGGGGACGCCAGGCTGGGCGGAAAAATCGTCCATCTCGTTGTTGAGCACGACCCCCGTTTCCGGCACAACCATCTTAGAACCGAATGAGGTGTTGATGGTTGCCGTAATCGCAATCCAGTTGCCCTCGGCGTCCGCTGCGGCGATGTGAGTGGTATGTTCGCCAAAATGAATTGTCTTCCAAGCCGGAGGGAGCCCGTGTGACTTGACCACGGTTACGCGATTGTGAGCGATCTTTTCGGCCAGCGAAGATGCATATGATTTGGCAATTAACCCCTGCGGTACGTCCACGTAGTCGGCGTCGCCCAACCAATGAGCACGGTCGGCAAATGCCAATTTCAAAGCTTCGGCTACGATATGATCGGCGCCGGCAGGATCGACATGGTGCAGTTTTTTCAGGTCAATGTTCTCCAGGATATTCAGGATTTGAGCCACGTGGATGCCACCGGAACTTGGTGGAGGAAAGCCGACGACTTCGAATTCACGATACGTCGAGATGATGGGCTCACGTCGCTTGGACCTGTAAGCGGCCATGTCTGCGGCGGTCAAAATTCCACCACTTTGGAACATGAGAGCTTCGATGGCGACTGCAAAAGGGCCGCGGTAAAACCATTGAATGCCTTGCTGGGCGATCGATCGATAGGTTTTTCCAAGGTCCGGCTGCTTGAAGGTTTCTCCCTCCGTATAAACGGAGCCGTTCGGCTTGAGCAACACTTTTTTTGCGCCTGGGAATCGGGCGATGATGGCCGCGGTATCCCGAAAGCTCCGGGCCAGCACACGGTCGACGGCGAATCCCTGTTCGGCATGGACGATGCCTGGTTGCAAGCATTGTTCCAGAGTTCGGTTGCCGCAGGTCGCGATCGCTTCTGCATAAGCAGCCAAAGCGCCCGGGACACCAACTGCCAAAGGCCCGTCCTGGCTCAGCCGAGACACGGCGCGACCCTCTCGAAAATACATGTCACGTGTCGCCGCGGCGGGAGCCATCTCTCGACCATCGATCGCAACAAACTCGCCACTGGCCAACCGAATCAGGATGAAGCATCCACCTCCGATCCCTGAATTGTGGCCGTCGACAACGCCGAGCGTGAGGGCTGCGGTAACTGCCGCGTCGATGGCGTTACCCCCTAGAGACAAGCATTCGACACCCGCTTCGGTGGCCAGCGGTTGTACCGTTGCGACCATACCCTTCGTCGACGTGGCAGCGTACTTCGGTTGCGTTTCCGTGGCGGCAGTGAGACTGCAGTTGAAGGCGATCGCTACGGTCAGGATGTATTTGGGAAATCGCATGGTCGGGGGCATAGACTGTAGGACGACGAGTGTGAGAAATGCGAGCCTAGCTTTAAGTCGGTGCCGAAGCGCCTACGTGTTGTAATGTCATCACCGCGTGGACACCCACGTGGGTGTCTGTATTTACTACGCGATCAACGGCGGTTACACCGATAGTCTGGAGTGCGGCGCGGTTGTGGCCTTGTTTTGCACCTAAATCTGGGCCAATGCGGGCAACGTCCAGGGCTCTCGGTATGCGGGCCGACTGAGGTATTGGTTGGCGTCGTCGTCACCTATACAGGTGTAGGTCTCTGCGTCGAAGCGAATGGTACGACCGGCACGCCAGGCGGCATTGCCCAGATGGCATAACAGACTCGAGGGATGGCCGACGGTTTCCAGGTCTGCATTTGGCTTTTCGCGACTTCGCATGCATTTGATGAAGTTTTCCACGTGGGGAGCACTGTTTGCCCCGTAGTCGCCCTTTTCCTCTCGGACCAATTCGCCACCTTTTGTAAATGCCCGCCAACGCCGGTTTCCGATCACCACGTATCCCTGATCGCCATAGACAATTCCACCTTCCGATTCCCCTTCGAGCGGATAGGGAGTCCAGATGCGCATTTCGTACGTCAACACTCGCCCAGCCCCATAGTCGTACGTAATCATCAAATTATCGGGCCACTCCTGGATGTCATCGAAGTAACACTTGCCGCCATGAGCCGACACAGCTCGGAGTGGCCCCAAAGGCGCGTCGCCGTTGGCCGCTATTGCCTCGGCAAAGGCCCAGCGTGTGTAGTCGAGACGATGAACGCCGTCGTTTCCCAAGTCCCCAGCGCCGTAGTCGAAGAACCATCGCCAATTTCCGTGAAAGCGCATTGGATTAAATGGTCTCAGTGGCGCTGGACCCAGCCACATGTCGTAGTCGACCCCAGCCGGCGGATCGCGGTCCGCCGGATGCCCCAATGAATTTTGCCTTGCGCTCTCCCATGCCTTAGCAAACAAAACCCGCCCGAGGTGCCCCTCCTGAAGGTAGCGGATCATTTTTTGGAAATACGTTCCACTGCGCGACTGGGTGCCCAACTGGACCACCCGCTGGTACTTGCGCGCAGCGGCGACCATCCTTTGTCCTTCGATCACGTTGTGCCCATCAGGTTTTTCGACGTAGACATCCTTGCCTGCCTGGCAGGCCATAATCGTGGGAATAGCGTGCCAGTGCGTGGGAGTTCCCAACATGATTGCGTCAACGGACGGGTCGTCCAGTGCCCTCCGAAAGTCGCCAATCATTTCCGGTCGCTGGTCTGTCCGCTCGGCTATCTTAGCCGTCCGTTCGCCCAAAACGTTCTGATCGACATCGCAAACATACTTAACGTCGACGTCCGGCCGTGCGGAAAATGTTTCGAGCACACGAAAGCCGCGCCCACGCACGCCGATGGCCGCGATCGTCACGCGATCGTTTGACAACCGTTTGGCCGTGACCCTACCTGCCATTGAAACCGCGGTTGCGGCGGCCGTGGTACGGATGATGAAATCGCGTCGCTTCATCGCATTGGTTACTTGTTTGAACTTCAACCCATCAGGGCAACGGCTCTAGAAACCACCCCATTCGATTCATCGTTAAGGGTACCAACTCCGGAAGAGGGTCACCAGCCAACTCGTGCAACACGCGACCGCACGTCGCTCCGACTTTGTTGTGAGCCGCGTTCTCGTCTCTATAGTTTCGCAAAATCGGTATGACTTCTCTGGCCTCCAAATGTGCCAAGCCAAGCGCAGCGGCTGCGCGGGTTTCCGACGGTTCCGCGACTGCCGTAGTTGGCGCCTTTTGAATCAATTCGAGGAGCGACGCGACCACTTCTTGCCGGGATCCCGCGGAGGCCACCCGGCTTAACGACCAAATCGCGTTCGCGCGGCAGCTGGTCACAAACGTCGCCGCCACCGCTGGCGGATCCGTCAGGCCTCGTAGCGGTGGTGTCGGAAGAAACTTCTTCAAGTAATTCTCGCAGCCACCGTATTCGATTATTCCCAGCGCTTGGACCAGCTGATCGAGCTGCTGGTAAGTCGCTACGAGGCCTTTGAAATCGACCACCGGATTATTGTGCCAAGTTTTCCACAACTCGGCATCCAGCACAACGGTCCGATCTGTCTCGCGCCGAACTTTTTCAAACATTGCGTCGCCGGTCTCCTTAATCGCGAGTTCCCGAAGGGCCCAAGCTGCGGCCAACCCAACCGGCGCCTGTTCCGCTTCCAACAACTCTACCAATCGATCGGCAACCGGTTCATGATCGATGGCGCCGAGGACCATGGACGACTGCTCCTGACCAAGGGGGTGGTCGGTTATGAGCATTTTGGTGGCCGCCTCGCGAACTGCACTTCGCAAGGCGTCGTCCTCGTCCAATTGAACCAGCGAATCCGCAACGGAGATGCGAATATCGGGGATCGGGTCATTCAGCAGTAGCCCGAGGAGTTCCACCGCTTCAATTGTGCGCTGGCCAACGAGCAACTTGGCTGCCAGCCGACGGACATTGGCGTCCCGGCTCGACGCAATCTCCTCATTGATCGGTTCGACCAGCGACGGATCCAGTTCGGCGAAGCGCGCCAACGCTACCGCTCCAACAGCCCCTGCGGGATCGACCGCCAACTTGAGTAAGAGTTGTTCGGCAGCGAGGCCGTTGTGATGACGCAGCAATAGCGCTGCCACGATCCGATCGATAAGTGGCGAGTCGGACGGTGGCTGGAGCAGCGTTGCCGCGTCCTCTTCAAAACCTTCACGTTGGATAATGCCAGCGGCCCGTGCGCTCTTGGTGCGAAGATCTCTGGCACCATTTTGATCCAGCGCCCGTTGAAGAAGTCCGTCGATGGCCCGCGACTCGGCGACTTGCCCTAAGGATTCGATAGCCAGCAAGAGCAATGGACGATCCACGTTTGCTTCGTCGAGACGCGAAATCCAGACTTCGCGCATTGGCAGGAAATCCCATTTCACCAGCGCTGGTTCGATGAGCAACGACATAGCCAAATCTTGACGTTGGGCCAAGTCCATTAGCGTTTCAGCGGCCTGGCTTGCATCCAATTCAATCAAGGCGCGGGCGATATCAAAGGCGGCCACCGAGTGTAAATCTTTACTTCGAAGCGTTTCGATCAGCTGAGGGACCGACTCATCCAATCGGCTCATGCCTTGACGATGGGCTGCGACTATCGCTTGAGCCGCCTGGCGTTGAAGGTCTGTCTCGGGTCGGCCGAGAGCCTGCATCCACAACGGCAAGAGCCTCGGATGAAATATTATTACTTCAGGGTGAGGAGCGTATCCGGTCTCATTATCCAAAAGCGAATCCAATTCGATCGCGTTCAAATGGGATACGGGCAGCCAAATGGCTACCAATAGAACCATCAGCGTCATCCACGCCACACAACTTTTGCTGCTCAAAGGAAACTCTCCGACTACGGGTTCAACCTTGGATTCACCCACACCTGTGGCCTTCACTGGGCAGTGTACCGTGTGGGAAAAAGGCCCGCGATAGGCCAGGCTTCGTTTTAAAACCCGACTACCCTCACCCGAACTCTCTCCCCAAAGCGGGAGAGGGGACTCGCGCAGCCGCTTCGCGGCAGTTTTTCCGGGTTTTGGAACAAAGCCTAACCTCAGGACTCCTGATCTGGGCGGAAAATGATGTGGGCCTGTTTTCATTGGATTGGGGCGGGGCCGACGATATTATATTCCAGTTTCAGGGTGGTTCCCGGGTACGTCAACTCGGCGGCGTTGAGTACGCCTAATAGATGCTCGATCGCTCGATTGGAGCGGGGATTCGCCATGGAATGGACTGTCACACGCAACAACCCGGCTTTCGTGTCGGGACAGATATCCGCCTCCGTGCGAAATCCGCCTCCGTGCGAAAGAGGTCGCGAACCAGAGAACGAGCATCTTCCTCGCGTGCCAACACTTCACGCACGATCTTCGCTATTGCCGTTTCCGCTCGATAGGCAATTAGGCAATCAGCTTGACCGTGTCCATAAGACGCTTACGACTGGGTGCCAAACGTTTGAACTTGTCGTCCACCGGC
>Ga0310121_10005834_pt1 | contig 10487 bp, 8 predicted proteins | sample CB27_Tmax_986_MG_FD_203504 | JGI IMG/M metagenome (GOLD analysis project Ga0310121, IMG submission 203504) | Marine microbial communities from Western Arctic Ocean, Canada - CB27_Tmax_986 | ecosystem: Environmental > Aquatic > Marine > Oceanic | place: Canada: Western Arctic Ocean | collected... | reverse complement strand
TCACGCTCGCTGCCTTGATAGCAGTTCCTGCCGTGGCTGATGACACGGAGATCGCTAATAAAATAGCAGCGTTGTTGAAGCAAAAGCAGAAAGAACAGGCTTTAAAGGACTTTCACATTTCAGTGAATGTGGACGAGGGCGTCGCCTGGGTCAGTGGGCACGTCAAGACGGCTGGGCAACGCCAGGAGGTTCTCGAACTCACTCGGCGTGTCGAAGGGGTCCAATTGGTTGTCAATGACTTGGCAGTGGGGGCGGATAAATCCGACTTGGCAGTGGGGGCGGATAAATCCGACTTGGCAGTGGGGGCGGATAAATCCGCGGACGTGATCGCTGAATCGTCTGAACCGCTGATGCCCGCTCAGCATCTGGCTGGTAATCGCCCTACGATGAACAGGGGAGCGGTCGGTTCCGGGTTGTTCACGGCGCAAATGCTTGCCACTAGTGCTTTGGACGCACAAATGGAACCGCCACTACCCACGGTCGCTGTCGGTAACACACCGATGCCGCCACACGCCCAGACGCCGCCGCACGCCCAGACGCCGCCGCATGCCCAGACGCCTCCGTACGCCCTGACGCCGCCGTACCCACAGATGCCGGGGAACGCACAGATGCCGGGGAACGCACAGATGCCGGGGAACGCACAGATGCCGGGGAATGCACAGATGCCGGGGAACGCACAGATGCCGGGGAACGCACAGATGCCGGGGAACGCACAGATGGCGAGTATGCAAGCGCAGATGGCCATGATGGCAAGACCGACTAAGGCGGTCCCCGTAGCGGTCGATGGTCGCCCGGTAAGGCAGCCTGTTCCTTCCGGCTACGCGCTGGTTCCCTACGGTTATTCGATGGCTCCTAATGCTGGCATGCACGCCACACCCTACGCTGGCATGCAAGTCGCCGGGATGCAGCCGATTCAGCCGGTGAACTATTGTCCTACCGGCAGTTGTGGTGTCGGCATGGGCGGGGGTTACGGCGGAGACAGCGGTGGCGGCAGGTATGCTTCCGGGAATGCCGGCGGCTACGGCGGCGCGATCTACGACCAACCCTCGATGCCTGGCTACGCTTGGCCCTCGTACGCGTCCCATCCCAACTATGCGGCGGTGACTTATCCTAAACAGTACTCGCCGCAAGCTTGGCCGTACATCGGCCCATTTCATCCCTACCCGCAGGTACCGCTCGGATGGCGTAAGGTCTGCCTGGAATGGGATGATGGCTGGTGGATGCTGGATTTCTCAACCAAGGGTAAATATTAAGACGACTGTTTGAAGTTGGCCGTTTGAAGTTGGCCGCGCGGCGGCTGGCACAGACGCAAGCTGGTAGTGCCAGCTGGGTCAGGTCGCTGGCCGAATGAATTCTAACCAGAAAACTCTTCCTAATCGAAAAAACCCACAAGTCTCGCCCAGATTCTCACGATACATAGTCGGTCTGTGTTCCAGGCAAGGTTGTCGACACCGAGGCGCTGACAGCGTGTGCGGCAACCCATTTCGCAGTCGACGGCGACTAAACGGGTGCCGCTCAAAAACGCCGAATCGAGGGAAAGCATGTTAACGCGAGTGTTTGGATCAGGCGGTGTCCTTTTGGTGATCGTGTCGGCGATCGGTTGCACGACTTCGGGGGGACCCTATCTGGGCGCAATGGCGATTCCTGTCCCGGTCAGTCCCTATCACCAGAAAATCAGGGAAGACGCCTTCTGGGAACATGAACGGTACGACCGTGCTCCCATCCTCGGCCCGCTTACCTCCGGTGGACCCGTCGTCGCATTGGATCCTCCTAGCGACGATGAGGTGATGCGCGCTTTGGAAAAGGTCGATCCAGTGCAGGGAGGAGTTCCGTTCCTTCACGAGGTCTTTCGTAACGATGTCCGCATTATCAAGGAAAAGATCGCTGACTACGTCGACCCGGTTCGGGTCTATCCGTTAGTGGGTCCAGCCCAGCAGCACCACGCTCACTACAAGTGCACCGTTTACTTTAGTGAAATAACGCGGATGAGTTGGCCAATGCCTTATACTCTCGATGATCAAGAGAGCGTCGAAGTCATCTACATCGACCACAACCACTTGCACATGGCGGGCAATGTCGATCCAGGCGTTTCATCCAACTATTAAATAGAATAGTTTCTTCACGCGGCGCGACGGAACTCGTCGCGTTGACGATCGTCAACCGCGTCGGGCCTGGAGGTCGGTAACAGGCGTTTACCGATGCGACACGCCCGATACACGATGAAATCGTGCAAGGGTGTTGCCATGACCCAGGCAGTGGTCAAGAGCGCCATAGCGGAACTACCGACAACGATGTCGGTCATCCAATGCCCTCCTGAAACCAGTCTCGGTAAAGAAAAGACAACCGCGAGAAGTGTACCGGCCACCGCGATGGTGCGGCGGCCTCCGTACCAAAGGTAAAACATCACTGCCAACAGGACGGCGCCATGATCGCTGGGGAAGGACCAGGGCGACCGCTCCTTGGCCTTGATCCAGGGCACCAATTCACTCATCAGAAATGAGCCGTTCAGCGCCACGGTTGGACTCGCGCGGTGATACATCAGGCCCCCGCGCACAACCAAACCCTCGACAACTACTTTGACCGCCAAAGCGGCCAAAGTAAGCAGAGCGACCGAGATCCAGCCAGCCAAGAGGGATCGTTGAGGACTCGTTTTGATTGAGTAGGCCAACAGCATGACAATGCACGAGCCGGCCACCAGATCGAACCCCCGCCAATTGGCCACGGCCCAGATCAGTTGCCACCAGTACCCTACAGCGAGGCTGTTGTTCAGCCAACGAAAGACTTGCAAGTCGGCCGCGTCCCAACAACCACGCATTGGTTGGACGAGCCAGGTGACGAGCAACACGGCAGCTGCCAAGTGGGAGATCATCAGGGCACGAGGCCGCCAAGCTAACCTGCCTGGTTTCATCATCGGAATAGCCACGGCCGCGCTGGGCGTTGACTCACGGTTTTCGTTCGTCGGTCCGTGCTGCATCGTCTCACCCGCTGTTGTTTCGAGAATGGGGTTTCGAGAATGGGGTTTCAACAATAGGACAGGACAGAAAAGACCGCGGAGTTTAGCGATGCGTCCAACTGGCAGCAATGCGGAAGCTGAGTGCGGAGGTTGGCAAGGTGCAGCAGCGCTCCTATTTTGATGGTCCTGCTTTGACGACTGCGAATCGTTCGTTTCCGGGTAGGGGCAGGTGGTCGTGTAAACGCCGCACGCCGCCGATCCGTTAGGTGCCTTCCTGTGACCGTCGGTGCGGCGCTGGGTTGCGGTCTGTAACGCTGCTAGCGGTAAGTCGAGCTTCGTCGAGCGCAGGAGGGTGAATTGACGAAGAATTCATTGCTTGCACCACATCAGTCGTCCGATGAATCAGGTGGTCGCGCGGGCCGCGTTGCCAACACGATAAACACCGCCGCAACAGGCAGCGGATCGCCTTTGACAGCCGTGTCCGCTGGGTATTCCGTGCAGGCTTGTCGGCTTAAGCACTTGTTTTGGTTGGCCGTTGACGGATACGATTCGCGACCCGTCGAAACTATTCTGTTGGACCGAGCAAGGACGCTTGGCGTCGTTAAAGCATGTACAGGACGTACTCGCACATCTTTGTATTGCTATGCCTGGCCAGAACGCCCTGGTTGGACGAGCTGCCCGCTGCCGTGTCGGCACGAGCGGAGGACCTGTATTCCTTGGCCTCCAGCTGCTACCAGGATCAAGATTGGTCCGGCGCAGTCGAACACTTAGAGTCCTTCATCCGCTTACACCCGCAAGATCGGCGCGCGGCCGACGCCATGTTCTTCCTCGGTGAAGCGCTGGTCGAGGTCAATCATTCCGAGCAGGCCAGTCAATGGTATCGTCGCTATTTGGCTGAGCCTCCCCGCATAAAGCGTCATCGAGTGCGTGCGGAATTTCGAATGGCGGAAATCGCCCACTGGTCCAACCAAACCAAGGAGGCTCGCGCGGCTTTCGAGCGATTCGCAAGTCATCACGTTCACGACCAATTGGCAGGTCATGCCCTCTATTACCTGGGCGAGATGGCGTTAGCGGCGGGACAGTTCGAGCGTGCCCAGCGGTGGTACGCCGCGTCGGTGGACCGATTCCCTGATGGTCCTATGGCTGGCGCCGCGATGTACGGCCGTGCTCGCAGTTGGCAAATGAGCGGCAACCGCGAGCAGGCCAGTCAGATTTACCGGCAACTTATCAATCTCGATACCAAACGATACGCCTCCGGTGCCCGTTACCAACTGGGGCTGCTGGAATACGAGTTGCGTCATTATAGCCGAGCTGCGGATTTGTTGGCCGATTTGCTGGAGCAGGATCCTCAAAACGCAAATGCTGCACCAGCTCAATACTGGTTAGGTATGTGCCGGCTGTATTTATCCCAATTTGAATCAGCGGCTGAATCGTTCTATTCCGCAACTGTTTCCAGTGACGACAAGGCACTTGTGCTGGCTGCCAGGTTCTATCGCGCTGAGGCATTGCAATCGTCAGGTCAAACCAAGGCAGCCACGAGGATCTATCGCGAGATAGCTGACCGCGTCGCGAATGATCTCTGGTCCAATCAGAGCCGCTTGGCGCTGATGGAGTTGGCGGATCAGCGCAAAGACTATCAGGGTGTCACCGAACTGTTTGCCCAGCTGACCACGGCCGACATGCCAAAACAGGTCCAGCAGGCACGCGAACTGGCCCAACGGGCGAGTGCGGCGCTTGGTAGCCAACCGCTTCAAGAGCAGGCTGGCCCCGACATTGCCAGGGTACAAATTGAATCAACACCCACCGAATCGCAACTCCTCGAACGAGCGAAGCAGCTTTTGCCAGCGGAAAGCCCGATCCCAACGTCCGGACGTTCTGGGGACCAGTCGGCATCGTTTGCGGAATGCCGCGAGCGGCTGTTAAAGGTAGTCCGCTCGCCGCGGGAGGGGTTACAGCCGACAGCGGCGGAAGCGCAATGGTGGATCGCCGAGTCATACTACCGCCAAGGGGATTACGAGCGGGCTCTTCGTGAATTCCTGCGGTTGGAGGTCCTCTATCCAATTCCCCATTGGCAGGCTCAAGCCGTGCGGCGTGCCGGCGCGTGTTACCAGCAACTCGGTGATGATAGCGGCAGCCGTCAAATGACGTTGCGGCTCGCGCAGCGTTACTCGGAAGTCAACGCCGACCGGCCGTTGTCGAACCAACAATTGTCGAACCACCAATCTGGAGACCGTAGCCGAATCGAAATTCCGTCCATGACAAACAAGCTACCCCTCGTCCAGCGCGTTGCGATGGCGCAAGCCCGCTAACCAAAGTAGAGTGCAAATGGAACATTTTGTTAAAGACAAGCCGATGGCTGTTTTGCCCGTCGGCCGGGCGTCCTTGAGTATTTTGGTAGCTGAAGTCGTAAGACTTTGGCCGTTTCGGCATCGATTCCAAAGTCTTACGACTTCCGCTACGTCCGGTAACCTGCGTATTGCGAAATTCGAATTCCTTAAAGGTCTTGCCATCGGCCGCCTGTGGCGCGGTTGCGCAACGTTGATAGTGACGACCCTGGTGGTGTTGTTGGCGTGTCAAAATCCCGTTTTAGCCCAGTCGCTGGGGGAGACATTTCCACCTGACCAGACCACCCAGGTCAGCGCCATTCCTGTCGGAAGCCTGTTGGGTGGGCTGCGCGACGGCGGCCCGATGTTGCTGCCCATGATCCTCTGTTCATTCCTATTATTTGTTTTCATTTTCGAGCGGGCGATCAGCCTGCGCCGAGGCCGAGTGATTCCGCGGCCGTTTACCAAACGTTTTATTCGTCAGCTGGAAGAAAACGAATTGGATCAACACGAGGCGCTGGCCTGCTGTCGAGAAAACCGCAGTCCCGTGGCGCGAGTCTTCGCCGCGGGCGTGATGAAATGGGGACGTACCTCGGTGGAGGTCGAACAATCTATTTTGGACGCCGGGGAACGAGTCGCCTGCGGCCTGCGACGTTACTTGAGATTATTCAACGGCATCGCCACGATTAGTCCCTTGCTGGGTCTGCTAGGTACAGTCGTCGGCATGATTCGCGCGTTCAACTCGATTGCCACCTCCGACGCAATGGGACGGCCGGAATTGCTGGCCTCAGGAATCAGCCAGGCCTTGATTACGACCGCCGCGGGATTGACCGTGGCTATTCCCGCGATTGTCGCATTCTTGATGTTCTCCAGCCGAGTGGATCGACTGGTCATGGATATTGACACCCTCGGCCAACGCGTGGTCAACGCCGTCGCGGCTGACGGGTGGAAAGAACAAGCACGGCGAAAGTCGAAAAAACAGACAGCGGCGTAAAAAGGTTCTCGGTTCGCCGTTCGCCGTTCTCAATTGGAAAGAGGACTGAAAAAAAGAAGCAAGACAGGATCAATATGATTGACATGATGACGAGATGCGGAGCATCCTCCTTATCCTGTAGATCATGTTCATCCTGTCGAAAAAAAAATCGCCGTTCTCAATTGGAAAGAGAGCTGAAGGCGGGAGTCGGCAATCAGTAACCCATAAACCCAATAGAGGATGCCGCGAACTGAGAACTGAGATCAGAGAACTGAGATCAGAGAACCGAGAACGTAACGCCCGTGCCCTTAAAAACGACTCAAGCCGAAGCCCCGACCCTGAACATGACGCCGATGATCGACATCGTGTTTCTGTTGATCATCTTTTTCATGGTGGGAACGAAGTTTACGGAGGAGGAGCGGAATATTGAATTGAAGCTACCGTCGGTAGGACAAGCTGGCATGACGACGGTGATACCGGAAAAGAAGGTCATTAATGTCTATCGCGACGGAAGTGTTGCGTTGGACGGCCAGCTGACGACGCTGCCGGAGCTGATTGAGTCGTTGCAGGTTGCTCAGCAACAGTCCCAGTTGGCAGGTGTCATGGTACGGGGTGACGCCGAAGGGACTTTTCAAAGCGTGGCCAGTGTCCTCGCGGCTTGCCGCACGGCCGGGATCAGAGACATGGCAATATCGGTCAAAGTTGACGGCAATGTGCGGCGCGAGTGAATGGGAATGTTACTGGCAGACTTCAACTGGATCGATCTCAGTCCCGAACAACGCTTTTGGTGGACGGCGGTCGGAATTGGCGCGATCCTGTTGCTGCTAGCTGTGTTGGTCTTAGCGAGGCTGCGATGGATTCAACACCGCCCGTTTGCCACTTGCGTCGTATTGTCGGTCTTTGCCCATGTCCTGCTGATTGCCTGCATCTGTCTGACGCGCATCTTTGACGCCCCCCCTCCCCTGCCCGGCTCCGAGACGATCTACGTGACTCTTTCGGACGGCGATGAATTCGTCGTTGAAGAACCGGAGCCCGAAGAATTGTTGACGGAACCGTTGTGGTCTGAAGGGGAGCAGGCTGAAGAGATGCCGCCGGAACTGGTGGACAAGTTGGTGGTCCCTGACAACCTTGACATTCCAGACCTTGTCGACGAACCAACCCCTGAACAGGTCGCGGAAGAACGGATTCACGACCCGCTGCCTGAAATGAACGCGCCCGATTTGATTGCACCGCCTGCTCCGGTCGAAACAGTCGGACCAGAACCGGACCAGTTGGCTGCGGAGTTGGCAAAACCGGACGATCCGCCACCGATTGAACAGCCGCAACCAACAACGACCCCCGAGCCCATTGAACCGATGCGTCCAGACGAATTCCCGGCCCAGGAAATTTCGAAAATCGATGATGTCATGCCGGAATCCGAATCGTTTCCAGTCGAAGAGCCTCCCGAATCCACGGATCCCATTGCCGAAGAGGTGGCTGAACTAATTGCAGGCCCGGTTGACCGATTGGTACCGGTCGGTCCAGCGCCGAGTGAACCGGTTGAGAAGCGTGAAAGTGCGACGATCGAGCGCTCAGTGGCTGACGATTCCGAGTGGTTGCCGCATCGTGAGCCGGAGCCAATCGTCCTCGACAATGGCCATGTCGTACCTCAGCGGTATCGGCTACGAGGTGCTGACGATCGTCTGGAGGCAGCTCGTCGTTTGGGCGGCAGCGCCGAGAGCGAAGCCGCGGTGGAGGCTGCCTTGGCCTGGTTGGCCGGGAATCAATCACCCGACGGACGGTGGGACGCTTCCACAACCGGTGCCGGACGAGTCGGCAGTGGCGACGGGCGGGGGCGGCGTCGAGCTGGTTTGCAGGCCGACAATGGGATCACGGGATTGGCGATGTTGGCGATGTTGAGCGCTGGGCACACACATCAACAGGGCGCTTACAAGTCAGCGGTGAGCGAGGCTTTGAATTTTTTATTGCGTAGCCAGGCGCCAGAGGGTCATTTGGGCGGAGCCGCGGGTAACTATGCGCGAATGTATTGCCACGGCATCGCGACGTTGGCCGTCAGCGAAGCACTGGCGATGTCGGGGGATCGTCGTTTGCAGCCCTACCTGGGTCAGGCGGTCGACTACACCTTGCGCAGCCAGGATCCGCACGCTGGCGGATGGCGATACCATCCGGGACAGGCTGGCGATCTCAGTCAATTTGGCTGGCAGCTAATGGCGCTCAGCAGTGCCGAGCAGGCGGGTATCGAGATTCCTTCGCGGCAGCGGATGTTGATGGATCGTTTTTTGCAGAGCACGCTCTCCGACGGCGGGGCGTTGGCATCGTATCGTCCTGGGGAAAGCCCGTCGGTATCCATGACGGCCGAGGCGATGGCCTGTCGAGCTTTTTTGGGGCATTCCTTGCATTCTTCTCCGATGGATCAGGCGGCGCGATATGTGATGCAAAGCCGCCCCGGATCGGGCCCAAACAATTTTTACTTTTGGTATTACGCCTCCTTGGCACTTAGCCAACGCAATGACGGCGACTGGCGTCGCTGGAACAATTCGCTGCAAGCAACCCTGTTGCCGCTGCAACGGAACGACTCGAATCTGGCCGGTAGCTGGGATCCGAACACGGTCTGGGGAGGCCATGGGGGACGCATCTATTCGACCGCCATGGCGACGCTCTGTTTAGAGGTTTATTATCGTTATCTGCCGATTTACGAGCGCACGGCCGGGAAATAGGGGTGGTTACCGGCCGAGTTTGACACCCGGCGCCACTTCACTAGAATGAAGCCAGGCAGCGGGGTCCTAGCACCCCTCGCGCCATTGTGGCGCATGCCTGTCGGTTCTGGTCTGGCCCCTAGTTCGGCCGAGACCCGCTTTCACCGGCGGTTAAACGAGCTTTCGTGCTCTCCGTTCAACGTACCGCTGTGGTCACGAGCCCAATTGGATCGGCAGCCCGTTTGGATCGGTCTGGTTTAAATCGACCCAGTTCGATCGGTTGGCAGCCAACGAGATCCGATGGGAAGCAGGAGCGGACCGTTTTGGGGCATGATAGCGCGTGGTCGAACAAAGCCGTGGTTTCATTTTGGGAAGGTACATGATGACTCGACTATTCGCATTTATTGGCATGCCGGGGCCAATGGAACTGATTATCATCGGTCTGGTTATATTGTTGTTCTTTGGCAACCGTCTGCCGAGCGTGATGCGTTCCTTGGGGCTCGGAATTACGGAGTTCAAGAAGGGGGTAAAAGGGATCGAAGAGGATGTCGACAACGGCTCCAATAGAACGAACAATAACGACGCTTCGTAACCACACCTTTGAAAAGATGATAGCAATGACATGGGCGCACTAGGTCCCGCGGAACTCATCATTATCGGCGTCGTAGCGGTTTTGCTATTCGGCAAGAATTTGCCCGATGTTGCCCGCAAGTTGGGTAACAGCTACGAGAAATTCCGCAAAGGATTGCAGGACATTAAGAATGAAGTCAACGAAACAGTGCGCGAGGATACGACTTCGAGCGGCGGTTATTCGGGCGGCGGTTATTCGGGCGACAATGGCGGCGCCTCCGATTCCTCCAGCGAGTACGACCAGGACGACTACGAACAGCCACGGGCTCCGCGATTTCAGAAGCCGGAAACCCAGCAGCCGGAATCGTAGCGAAATGGTTGCCACGGTTCTTTTCAAGGCCCCGTTGATTGGCTACATTGCATCACTGCGAGGGCGATTAGCTCAGTTGGTTAGAGCGCCGTGTTCACACCGCGGAGGTCACTGGTTCGAATCCAGCATCGCCCACTGCCATGGTTGTGTCATGCGAAACCATGCGGTTTTGTGCGACTTTCGCATCCTCGTTTTTATCATTTGCGACCATTTGCGGCGCCATGCTGGTAGCGCATTGGGCGCGCGCCGCTTTCATGAAGTGATCGTCGGTAACCTGCAAGTAGTGTTTGACAGCCACCTTTTGGCTGTTACCGATCCAGGCACAGACGACGTGACTCGGAAAGACTTCTTCCAATTCAGTTTGGCGGGTGGATCTTAGGTTCTGGAACAGCTTCGGCCACGGCTCCAACCCAGCCCGCCTGATGATCTTCATGAGCTGCGTTCTCAGGTTCTGTGTGGCGTCCCTCGACCGAATGACAAAGTGTACCTGTCCAGGTTCCGCCGCTTCCCAGCATTCTTCTAGGTACGGCCTAAGCTCGGGAAACAACGGGACCCATCGGTAGGCCTTCCCGTCATGGTGCTCCGTTTTGGGGCTGTAAAC
>Ga0310121_10005833_pt1 | contig 10489 bp, 5 predicted proteins | sample CB27_Tmax_986_MG_FD_203504 | JGI IMG/M metagenome (GOLD analysis project Ga0310121, IMG submission 203504) | Marine microbial communities from Western Arctic Ocean, Canada - CB27_Tmax_986 | ecosystem: Environmental > Aquatic > Marine > Oceanic | place: Canada: Western Arctic Ocean | collected... | reverse complement strand
GAGGTCCTCTGCCTTCCGGTCGCCGGGACCGGAGTTGGCGGAGGGAATTAAACGGACTTCGACCTCGGAACGCTCTCACACCTGTGAAACCTCTCACCAACATCGCCCTTGGCCTCCTCGTTGGATTTTTCCAGGGATCGATGGAGGTCGCCTGGAGCCTCCCGGGTCCCGCGCCCGACCTGCTCTTGCTCTATGTTCTGTGGTTGGCGCTGTACAGGAATTCGACCGGCACCGCTCTGGTCGCCGGTTTCCTGGGCGGCTTGGCGCAAGACCTGGTGGATTTAGGCGGACCGGTTGGAACCCAGGCCCTCTGTAAGGTGGTGGCCGCATTCCTCCCCGAGTGGGCACATTTTATTCTTGTTCCCGGAAATCGAATTACCGGCCTCATTCTCGTGGTGGGTGCAACACTCATCGGGAGGATCATCGAACTGGCCCTCCTTCAAACATTCGAACCGGGTGGAGTCATTGGCATCCAGGCTTTTCTGGACACCACCATGCTGCTTCTCTGGAATTTGGCCTTGGCGTGGGTCCTCGTGTGTCGGATGATACCGCCGCGAAGTCCCATGTAGTCCATTGGTCCCGGGAAAGTGCTAGACTGAAACGAGCCTGGACGATGCCCAATCGAACTTCCTATCCGAATATGAACGCCCGGAACAGCTCCCGCATCAGCCAGCGTTATCGGGATCTGGTCTTACGTCGTGTGGATGGGATCCGCCTATTCTTCGCTCTCCTGTTCGTCATCCTGGTCTTTCGCCTCTACTCCCTCCAGTTTCTGGTCCAGGAAAAGTATGCGGGCCATTCCGCCGTCGAACGAAAAGTGATTACCAGCCCCGTCCGGGGCCGAATCTTCGACAGAAATGGGAAGCTTTTAGTATCCAACGAACCTTACTATCGACTGGTCATCGACAGGTCCTGGGGTGGCAGGGGCTTCGATGGGATCTCGGCGGGGCAGTGTCGAGCGGGCGTGTCTCGCGCAGCCGAACTCCTGGCGTGGGATAAGGAGAAACGGGAAAATAACCTGGATTTGGTTAGTAAGATTTACCGCGGCTGGTCGGATCCCGGCAAGAGAACACCAGCGGGGTATATCCTCCTCGAGGGCGAGCTGGGGCTATCTGATCTTATCACGGTGGAAGAGCACCAAAACGAATTGCCGGGAATACGAGTCGAAGAATTCGCGCACCGTAAATATTACCGCGGTCGGTTAGCCTGCCATCTGCTTGGATACACCGGTCCGATCCGCGGAGACTATGTCCGCCTGAAAAGCCAGGGCTATCAGATGACCGACTGGATGGGCATTACCGGATTGGAGAGGGCTTTCGATCCATTCATCAAAGGTAAACACGGCCTTTCCTGGCAGCGTCGTTACGCCAACAACATTATCGAAGAAGAAATCCTAGATCGCCGCCTGCCTCCGATACCCGGCGATGATCTTTTTCTTTCCCTGGATGCCGATCTCCAGGCCCTTGCCGAGCAACTTCTCGAAAACCGGCTTGGCGGGATCGCAGCATTGGATCCTCAGACCGGTCAGATCTTAGCGCTGGCAAGTTCCCCCGGATATGACCTGAATCTCTTTCGCCGCGGGATCAGCCAAAGTGATTTCCAGCTTCTATTGAACCACCCGGGGAAACCGTTCATTGATCGTTCCATTGGCACAGGCGGGGGAAGATTCGGAGGGTATCCGCCAGGCTCCATTTTTAAGATCGTGACCGCAATCGCGGCTCTGGAGGAGGGAATCATCGGACCAGGCACCCATTTTCACTGTAGCGGCGGCGTACAAGTCGGCCGAAAATGGAAAAAATGTTGGAGACGGCAAGGGCATGGGACTCTGGCTTTTTATGAGGGTTTCCAGAGGTCTTGCGATGTCTTTTTTTACAACACCGGCGAACGCGTCGGGCCCACACGCCTTGCTTCCTACGCTCGTGGTCTGGGACTCGGCCTTCCCACTGGGCTTCCCACCGAATTGCTCGAGAAACCGGGAATCATTCCCGACCCAGCCTGGAAGATGGCAAATATCAGTTACGGACGCTGGGGGCGCGGGGATACGCTTAACACTGCTATCGGGCAAGGGTTTGTCCTCACCACTCCCCTTCAGATCGCTGTGCTTACCTCCTTCGTGGCGAACCGAGGCCATCTGATGGTTCCCCAATTGGTTTCCCACTGGCGTACGCACGGGCTGGAAACAGAGAATGTTACCTATTCCGAACCATCGGTCCGTGAATCCGCCACCGTTTCAGATCGCACTCTTTCCATCGTCCGGGAAGCCATGCGCCGTGTGGTCAATGAACGCGGCGGGACAGGCGGGAACGCTCGATTGGAAGGCATCACCGTCGCCGGCAAAACCGGCACCGCTGAGCACTACAAGAAGCCTTCTGACGCCTGGTTTTGTTGCTTTGCTCCTTACGAAGCCCCGGAAATCGCGATCGCGGTAGTCATCGAAGGCGGCGGCCACGGTGGCGAAACGGCTGCTCCTGTGGCAAAAGCGCTTCTGGAATTTTTCTTCGCCGATCGGATCGCGGAACAAGATCAGGTCGCCAAGCAATAGACCGGACGCTTTCTCTTACCCCACTGACATCCACACATGCGGCTTTCAAACCTCATCCAATTGATTGGGCTCCTGTTACTAGCCGCAGCCCTTCGTTTGTACGGCCTCGAGGCGCTTAGTTTCTATTACGATGAAGCGGAAAACGCCCTGGTCGCACGCACCTATCTCGAAACCGGCCAGTTCCAACTTCCATCCGGCCATCCGGCCCCCAATGGTCTCCTCTATAAATGGATTACCGCCAAATTCTTCCAGTGGTTTGGAGAGTCGGAGCAGATCAGCCGGATTCCCTCGGCACTTTTCGGAATCCTCACAACTGGATTGATCTTCTACTGGGGTGGACGCTGGTTTGGCGCCGGGGCAGGGAAGTGGGCGGCCTTTCTTTTTGCCGTCTGGCCCTGGTCAGTTACCTGGGGGCGAATTGGGCGGTTTTATGGACTCCAACAGTTTTTGTTTTTCCTGCTTGTCATTGCCGCCTGGAAACTGCTTGAGAATAATAAAATTGACCGAGGCAGTGATGAAGGAGTTGGTCTCAAATCGAAACTCTTCCCGCTGATTGCTGTACTGGTCCTCACAACCCTTTCGCTGCTTACGAGCTTAACAACTGTTCATGCCCTGAGCTTCATTCCCGCCTATCTTCTTCTGAAGCTTGTTCATTGTAGGGTAGCGATCTCCCCAACGACCCATGAGACGAGGCAGACACTCCAATATCTTGGCGCTTGCTTGATACTCTTCGCTGCCTCTTTCGCCGCTCTCTACGCCTTCGCGCCGGGGATGATTCGGATGGTCCTGGCCAACACACAGGGCATGGTTTTGCAACCTCTCTATTACCCATTGTTCTTTAGGGAGAACTTTGGGCTGGCTTTTGTTCTATTTGCATGTGTCGGCACATTGATGGCCCTTTTCCGCAGTCGTTCGGGACTAATGGTTATCGCTGCGATGATTGCCCCGATCCTCGTTCACACCTTCGCCATTCCCTACTATCGCGACCGTTTCATCTACTATGTCTTCCCCTTCCTGCTGCTGCTGGCGAGCCTCCCGCTATCATGGGCCTCGTCAGTTGCCTTCCGGGCCTGGAGATCTCGTGATCAGTTCTTTCAATCAGATCTCTTTCGGAAAGCCATTGCCGGCTTGGTCCTCTTGGCATTCGCCCGGTCAATCGTGCACAACACCTATTCAGCACCTCGAAGCAGTGCCGCCATTGTTCGCGGCAGCCCTTATACCCTGGCCCGCGAAGTGGCGGATTTCCGTGGAGCTTCACAAAAGGTTCTCCCATTAGGCGATAACGTCCGAGTCGTTACAACTGATGCCGTGCTCTCGTCCTATTACCTTGGCCGCTGTGACAGGTTGTACCCATTCATCCTACCCGCCAACCAGGAAGCCCATTACAATATGAAGACCCCCGGATTCCGGACTACCGAAGAGTTCTTCGACTATTTGGCTCTTGCCGAAGAAACGGTTATCATTGGAACTCGTCGCAAGTTTGAAGTGATCGCCGGAACAGATGAGGGGGCCGACCTCTGGAAAAGGTTACGGGCCGAGGCGGCCAACCTGTGGGAAGGTCCGCTTGATGTAGCCATCCGTTGGCGGGAAGCCAACTTCAGCAGTACCACCGCACAGCAGCAGGATAGGAGGGATACCATGACCGGAAAGATAGAGAAAACAGAGGAAGAATGGCGGGCGCAGCTCTCCGATGAACAGTTTGAGGTCACCCGCAAGAAAGGCACCGAGCACGCTTTCACCGGGAAATATCACGATTCCAAGGAACAGGGGATGTACAAGTGTATCTGTTGCGGGGCAGACCTTTTCAGTTCGGATACCAAGTTCGATTCCGGTACAGGCTGGCCCAGCTATTCGGCCCCAGCTGTCGAGGATAATGTCGCCGCAATCGAGGACAACAGTCACTTCATGTCCCGTACTGAAGTCCTCTGCGCGAAGTGCGATGCTCATCTCGGCCATGTCTTTCCCGATGGCCCCGAGCCGACCGGGCAGCGGTATTGCATCAACTCGGCCTCGCTTGATTTCGAGCCAAAGGAGAAAGAAACAGAGTAACACCTGATGGACTTAAACCCACAACAGTACGAACGATACAGCCGCCATTTGATCTTGCCGGAGCTAGGCCTCGAGGGCCAGAAAAAACTGCTCTCCAGCAAGGTTTTGCTCATTGGTGCAGGTGGTCTAGGGTCCCCCCTGGGACTTTACCTCTCCGCCGCCGGCGTGGGAAAACTCGGCATCGTCGATTACGATGTTGTGGACCGCTCGAACCTCCAGCGGCAAGTCATGCACAGCGAGTCCTGGCTCGGCAAACCCAAGGTCGATTCCGCGCGCGAGCGGATTCAAGGCCTCAATCCGGATACTGTCGTTGAGACCTACAACACACAGATGACATCCGACAACGCCATGGAAATCATCGACGGTTACGACGTAGTCATAGATGGCACGGATAATTTCCCCACACGTTACCTGACTAACGATGCCTGTGTCCTTTTAGAGAAGCCCAACATCTATGGCTCGATCTTTCGTTTCGATGGCCAGGCAACAGTCTTTGCGCCGACCCTGGGCGGCCCCTGCTACCGTTGTCTTTATCCTGAACCGCCCCCGCCCGGGATGGTGCCCAGCTGCGCGGAAGGCGGAGTCCTCGGAATCCTTCCGGGAATCATTGGACTCATCCAGGCGACCGAGTGTATCAAACTGTTAACCGGCATGGGTTCGACACTGGTTGGGAGGTTCCTTCAGTACGACAGCCTGAACATGAATTTTCGAGAACTGAAACTCAGGAAAGATCCGGCATGTCCAATCTGCGGTGAAAACCCTACTATCCATGAACTGATTGATTATGAACATTTTTGTGGCCTGGGAGAAACAGGCGAGGAGGAAAAGGTGGACCAAATTCAAATCCCACAGATGACAGTGATGCAGCTGAAAGAAAAACTGGATGCCGGAGAGGAGTTTCTCCTATTAGATGTCCGCGAGCAACACGAGTTCGAAATCTGCCGGATTCCTGGCTCGCAGCTCATGCCGCTTTCCGGGATAGAGCAGAGCATCTCTGAACTCTCCGACGGGAAGGACGCGGAAATTGTCATCCACTGCAAGATGGGAGGCAGAAGCCAACAGGCCTGTGACTTCCTCGCAGCCAATGGTTTCACAAACGTGACCAATGTCACCGGCGGCATCACCGCCTGGTCGGATCAAATCGACCCAAGTGTCCCGAAGTATTAGCTCTCCGACCCCGTCATCAAGAGAAGCGCGCACCAACCCCCGGCAGTGCGAGGAGGGCGCACCAACCCTCCCAGTGCGAAGAGAGCGCGCCGACCCCGTCATTGCGAGGAGCGCGCAGCGCGACGAAGCAATCTCGGTTATGGGATACCTGCGATTGCTTCGCTCCACCTCGTTTCGCTCACAATGACGTATAAAAAGGGAAGCTTCATCGCTATGCCATACCGTGGGATGCGCTAAGGGATTCTTAGGTTTTCTGGGCATCAGAAAACTTCTCCTCGAATGGAAGACAAGTCCGCTTGAAGCCATAGCAAGGCGCTGCCGTTTCAGCGTCCCCCCTCTTTTGGCCCTGACAGTCGCCGGCGACCTCGGCAATTACCACCTTCTCCTGGAACTGTGCTCCCATTTCAAGGCGTTCTACCTGGGTGCATCACTATTTGTGACACTGTTCCTGCTCCTCTTTCGGCAATGGGTTTGGTCGGGTCTCGGTGCCATCTGCATCGGACTCAACCTCTGGGTCATAGTCCCCTGGTATCTACCGGATCCCTCATCGATTCCCATAGAGGGGGGTATTTCGCTTCGGGTCATGTACGCAAATGTCCTGACCAAAAACGAGAACAAACAGGGTTTCATCAGTCGAGTGCGTGAGGCGGAGCCCGATATCCTGGTGGTCCTCGAAACGGATCAGGATTGGCTCAAGGCTCTGGAGGTGTTCAGAGACAAGTACCCCGCGACCCTATCGAAAGCGAGATCGGATGATTTTGGAATCGCCGTCTTTAGCGCATTCCCCTTTACCGATGCCGCTGTCACAACCGTGGGTGGTGTAGAGGTCCCCGCCATCACCGCCACCATCGAAATAGGCGACAGGGAAATCTTTCTGCTCGCACTTCACACCTTCCCGCCCAAGATCGCACGGTGGGATTCTCATCGTATGAAGCAGATCGAGGCGATACCGGAGATGATTCGAGACAGAACGCAGCCGTGTCTCGTGATTGCCGACCTCAACGCCGCGATGTGGTCCCCCTATTACAAACAACTCATCGGCAACACCGGCCTGCGAAATACACGAAAAGGTTTCGGCCTCCTCCCCACCTGGCCAGCATACTACTCGCCTTTCCTCATCCCCATCGACCACATCCTCTGCACCCCAGACATCCAGGTGCTCCATTGCGAAAAAGGAAAACAATTCGGCTCCGACCACCTACCCCTGATCGCGGACTTGGTCATCCCAGGATCGTAGGGTGGGTTAGCCGATAGGCGTAACCCACCGCTCACCACCACAGGACCAAATCAGAGCCGCGCGCAATAACGCTGGTACAGGAGTTGCACTCCTGTACCCACCTCCCCGCGGAGTTCAACTCCGAAACAAAGTTCCACACAGGAGTCCAACTCCTGTGCAAGCAGGTTGCGATTAACGCTCCACTCGCACAGGAGTTGGCCCCATTTCGCTATGAATCCCCATATCAGTCCACTCCGCGCCATGTTCGATCAATATACGGGCAACCCACCCATGGTTTAACGACGCGCGGAACCAAGCCGTCTTCCCCTCGCCGTCCTTTGCATTCACCTCAGCTCCCCGATCAAGCAGCAGCTCCACAATTTTCTGATGTCCATGCTTCGCAGCGATGTGGAGGGGAGTTTCCCCCGAATCATATCGAGCATGGACAAGGTCGGAATCTGAGTCGAGCAGGGCGATAGTTTCCTTGAGATTGCCAGCCTCAATAGCCTTACAGAATTGGACCTGTTCAGCGCTTGGCATGGTCAGGGCGAAATATTCACTAAGAGTGATCGGAGCTGAGTTTGTGGTGCCAGGAGAACCTGTTTGAGTCTTCTCCGGAGATGCGTTTCTCGTTTCTGAAAAGACCTTCATCAAATCGGAAATGGTTTCGAAGAACCCCCCGACCAGACCTGGCCGCGTGCGCGGTCGCGGCGAGAGAAGGTCAACTGTAAGTGTTTCACCCAGTGTAACCTCAACCGATTCTGAAATATTTCTGTCCTCGACCGGCACACTTTCAAGTTTCTTGATCGAGAGGGAAACGTATCCCTTTCCTGGAGGTATTTTTTCTAGAACAAACGCGCCTGTCGCCGTAGTCGTTGCGTCTCTAAGACAAGATATTTCCGCGACACCGGTTTCTTCACCGAATTCCATGTAGGTAACCTTTTCGTTCGTGAGTGCCTCCCCCTTATAGGTCGCCGCTCCCGCAATTCTTCCCCACGGCTCAAGTTGAATTACGGGAGCGGCTACCCGATCCGAATTAGGAACCCGGCCGAAACCCGTGTCATGGTCGACGAAGAGATCGAACGGGGCATCCTGCGGACTGAATTCGAACTGCCCCTGGCTGTTAGTCATTGCGGTTTGGAGATCAATGCCCAACAATTCGCCGTCGTGGATGGAAACGAAGTCGCCGGAGGCAGCCAACACAACAGGTGTATCAGCCAAGGGGAGTCCTTCAGGAGATAGAACTTTTCCTCGAACTCGATCCCCCCTAATCAGTTCAAAATCAAATTGGACTTTGGACCCATCGGTTGAAAACGTGTCGGAAATGGCTGGGAGATAGTCTGTTGTAACGATCTTGATTCGACACGTCTCGTCCGGGTCTCGCATTTCCAACTCGAATTTTCCGTTAAAACCATCCACAAATCTCCCAGAGGTCCATGAAAAACCATCCCAACCTCTGTCTAAATCGTAGTACCTCCCTCGATAAATCTCGAATTTCGGAATGGCTTCACCCGTTTCCACATCAATCACATTTCCCCTCACAACAGTAACAGGTTTCACCGTAACGACGTTTTTCGGTTCCCCCGGTAGCAAGGTGATTTTGCCATCGAACGTGTATTCTCCAGACGAAGCTCTGTATAATACTGGAAATTCAGGCACAGAATTCCAACTAAACCGGCCCTCCTCATCAGTTTGAGTAGACCATAAGAACGTATAGGGGCTATCATCAGCACAAGCAGACATCTTGATATTTTCTAAGGGTTTACCATCAACTCCCACTACTTTCCCTCTGAGTGATTTCCCCTTCGTCAACCCAATTGGGATATCGATCTCGTTATCTTCAAGAATTAGGCTTTTCAGGACCATTGCATATCCTTCAGCCTCCACAACCAAATGCGTTTTTCCGGAAGGGCATTTGCGAAAGAGGAACTCACCCTTTGAATCAGTTCTTGTTTGGGGACATGTGCTTAGATGTCTCTCTTGTGCCAGATATACGATCGCATTTTCGATTGGTTGCCCTTCCTCACCAGTGACAAGTCCTTTCACTTGGGCTCCCTGTGTGAGAACAGTTGGATGGTTCAATTGCTTAAACGGTTCTATTTCCGTCCCACTGTTCTTAACGCCAACCCGTGTGGTTGCGAAATCAGGGTGTTTTACGATCAGGGTGGCGGAGTCGAAGTGGGGCGGGATTTTGTCCCACCTCCACTCACCATCTTCGTTTGTGAGCGCGGTGTGATCAGTCCTATGCCACTGTTCGAGGCCCTCCTCCGCCGTATCGGATTGCCCAGAAAGTGACGCTGGCATTCTGGATAGGCGAACCGGATGCATTGCGCACGACCCCTCCGACAAGCATTCCTTTCTCCATGCGTACCGTAAATTGATCAGGAACAGTGTCGTAGTAGGTGCTTGTCCCCCAACCGAAAAGCTTGGGATAATACCCATCATGATCCAATTTAAGACAGAAGTGACTTGGCTCATCATAGGGACATGAGATTTCCACCTCCCCGCTGGCGTCCGTCTTGCGATCGAAACTTTCCGTTTCGGAGTCTGGACTGTTTTCGCGATAAGAAACGTTCAGCTCACAATTCTCCAAAGGCAAGGATGTCTCTTGATCCACCACTTGAACTTGGAGTGTTAATCCCCCGTTCTTTTCCACATTCGCACTCTCGGCGTGCTCCTCCTCCCCATACCCCACCTTCAACCCAGCAATCCCAGTCACCGCTGCAATCCCCACAACCGCAGTCGCAACCACCCAACGCCGCGACAACGCCACCGCCCCCAACCCCCTCTTCAGAACCCTAAGCCGCCGCGTGATCTCCGACCCACGGATCATCGACAACGCCCCCGGAAGCGGTCTATCCACCATCAGATCGAGCGCGGCCCGCGCGAGCGTTTGTGAATAATCGGAAGGGTTGCCGACATAGTTCGCGGCGACCGCATCGCAAACTTGTTCGCAAGCAGCGTCATGGGTCGCGCGCAGCTTCCAGATCAGCGGGTGGAACCAGAGTGGGATCGCGATCCACTTGGCGAGCAGGCTCCAGGCCAGGTCGTGGGACTTGATGTGTGAAACCTCATGCGCGAAAACCGACCTTATATCCTCTCCGTAATCGGGGTGCGCCATCTTCTCCGGAATCACAATGACCGGACGCGCGATGCCAGCGAGGAACGGCGAAATCTGCTCGGGAGTGATCTGAAGACGGATAGGTCGAATGCACCTAAGCTCTGTCGCGACCTCATTCAGCACCCTTTTGAGTGAGTCGGGAGCCGGTCGAGACGTGGCTAAAAGTCGGCGCAGCTTTTGAGTGGAACACAGCAGTCGCGCGGTCAGGACCAGAACCATAAGGGTCCACATGGTTACCGCCAGCTCTTTGACCTGGTTCCTGATCCAGGAGAGGAGAGAAAATTTACGGGTTTGAGGAGCCAGAGTCGGTGGGAGTGTGTTTGCGACGGTGGATACAACAGGCGGCGGCAGGGAGAGAATCGAATCAATGATCGGCGGCAGGTTATTCTCGGTA
>Ga0310121_10005832_pt1 | contig 10489 bp, 10 predicted proteins | sample CB27_Tmax_986_MG_FD_203504 | JGI IMG/M metagenome (GOLD analysis project Ga0310121, IMG submission 203504) | Marine microbial communities from Western Arctic Ocean, Canada - CB27_Tmax_986 | ecosystem: Environmental > Aquatic > Marine > Oceanic | place: Canada: Western Arctic Ocean | collected... | reverse complement strand
TCGCCGAAGGGGATCGCCGGTCGCTACCGGAGCGGACCTAACACCATTTATTGCGAAATAGTCGCATTACCGTTGCCATTTTATTGCCCGTTTCTGACCGCATCGAGCCGCATTTCCTCGCATCTGCATGACATATTGAGGTTCTCCGCAGACGGCTTTTCTTGGTCATAATCTGCTCAAAAAGAGAGAGTTAGGAGAAATCCCCCTGGAGGCGGCGGGCGGATTCGAACCGCCGAATAACGGTTTTGCAAACCGTCGCCTTAGGCCACTTGGCTACGCCGCCGTCACAAAAGGGTATGCTAAGTAATTCCCCCGTCCGGCCCTGTCAACCGCTCAGTCGCGAGAGGTCGTTTCAACCGCCATTCGCAGCGCCTTGCAGGCCTCTCCGATCTCCTCCGGGGAACTGCAGAGCGGCGGCATCAGGACAATCGTGTCGCGAATGGGCCTCGTCAAGAGCCCGAACTCCCGCGCCGCGAGGCACACTTTCTCCCCCCTGCGCACCTCCTCCGGGAAGCGCTCTGCGGTTGGCCGGCGCAACTCGATCCCCGCGATCATCCCGCATTGCCGCACCTCGTAAACCGATTCGTGCGCGAGGGCCAGGTCCGCAAGTCCGGATCGTAGCGCCTCCATCTTCGGTGGCAAACCCTCCAGGACCCGCTCGTCCCGGAACACATCGAGACTTCCAAGAGCGGCCGCGCAGCCGAGCTGGTTCGCAGTGTAACTATGTCCGTAGTAAAAGGTGCGCTCCGCGCCTCCGAGGAAGGCTTGAAAAATCTGAGGGGTCGTCAGGGTCGCGGCGAGCGGCAGGTAGCCCCCGGTCAAACCCTTGGCGAGGCAGAGGAAATCCGGGACGACCTCTTCCTGTTGGCAGGCGAACATGGTGCCGGTTCGCCCGAATCCCGTCATCACCTCGTCCAGGATCAAGTGCACGTCGTTCGTATCGCACCAGCTCCGCAACTCCGCCAGGCATCCGGATGGCCAGGGACGCATCTCGTTCACCCCCTGGATCAGCGGCTCGATCACCACGGCCGCAAGGCTCGCCGCCGTTTCCTTCGGCAGGGCGCCGAGCTCTTCGACCGAGGCCACGCGGGTGACCGGAAACCCGAATCGCTGGAACCTCTCGAAGAAGCGCCTCACCCCGCCCAGCGAGGCCGCGCCCATTGTGTCGCCGTGATACGCATTCTCAAAGGCCAGGAAGCCGGTCCGTTGCTCCTGACCGCACTGCTGCCGATACTGGATCGCCATCTTTACCGCCACTTCGACCGCGGTGGAGCCGTCGTCGGAAAAGAAGACGCGCTCCAATTTCCCGGGAGGAAAGAAGTCCACCAGCCGTTTCGCCAGTTCGGCGGCACGCGGGTTGGCGTACCCGAGAAAAGAAGTGTGCGCCACCCGGTCCACCTGCGCCTTCACCGCGGCGTCAATGACGGGATGGCGATGCCCGTGCAGGTTGGTCCAGATGGTCGAATTGCCGTCGAAGTAGCGCCGGCCATCGGCATCGATCAGCCACGCCCCCTCCCCTCCAACCAGCACGAGAGGTTCATGACCGGCCGCCTCCCACTCCGCGTGTTGTGTGAACGGATGCCAGCAGTGCAACCGATCCCACTCGCTCCAAGGCCCGATGTTCTCGTCGCGGTCCACTTCGCGTCACTCCCCGGGGTGGTCCGATGGACGGGACGTGGACGAATCCGTCTCCGCTCTCTTGTCGCGGCGGAGCCCATCGGGCGGGGAGGAATCGCCCGCCCTCCCTTCGCCCTCTTCCAACTCCGCGAGGTGCTTGTCGATCTTCTCGATAAATTCCCACGGACCCCGCCCCCGCTGGTATTTCCTCCACAGGACGTCGCGCAGGGCCCGCCATTCCTCCTCCGAAATCGGATCGTGGGCCGCCCAGTCCTCCTCGCCCTTCAGCTGCGACTGCAGGGTCCAGGTCCCGGAGTGGTGGGAGGCCCGGAAAAATCGGAGCCCGTCCTCGCTCCTCTCCCTCCAGGTGTGCCGTTGCATGCGCCCTTCCCATAAGGTCACCGGCCCAAATCCCAAGAACAAAACACAAGTTGACCTTTCGGTGTGGAAACCTAATTATCGCGCCACGATGCGGATGCTGAGGAGCGACGTCACCAAGCTCTTGCTCTATCTCATTTCCTGCTTCCTGCTGGCAGCCCTGCTGACCCCGTGGGTCTACAATGCCGGGACCTTCCTCGGCGAGGCCACCGCCGATCGCAGCATCAACCCCTTGGTCGACTACGTCGGCTTGCACGCCCGCAAGGCCGAATTCCCGGATTTCTTCAAACGCAGCCTGCTGGCCTCCGCCCTCCTCCTGCTGCTGCCCCTCCTGTTCTCGATGAGGCTGCGCACCGATCCCGCCCCGCTGCGCGAGTCGCCGTGGTCGGTCTACCTGCCCAGCCGTGCCGTGGCGCACGTCGAGGGCCAGCGGCTCCGCAACCCGAGGTTCGGCTGGCTCCAACTCTTCATCGGCTTCCTTCTCGCGGCCGGCCTTTTCTTCGGAATGGGCTGGCTCCTCCTCACCATGGAATGGTTCTCGCTGCAAGATCCCGTCCCGTGGGAAAAGGCCTTGAAGAAATCGGCGGTGCCCACCGTCACGGCCTCGCTCCTCGAGGAGATTGTCTTCCGTGGCGTGCTGCTCGGAATCTGCCTCCGCACCTTCCGCCCCACCGTCGCGATCCTCATCGTATCGCTCCTCTTCGCCGCTCTCCACTTCCTCCAGCCGCCCGACGACGTCGCCGTCTTCGTGAAGAACGCGCCTGTCCCGGAAGGGGCCATGTTCATCGATCCCAGCAGCGGCATCTCCGGTTTCCAGCTTCTCCAGGCCATCGGGATGCGTTTCCGAGACTTCGAACTGGTTCTCTTCGAGTTCATTTCCCTCGCAGTGGTCGGCCTCATCCTCGCCCACGCCCGCTACGCCACCGCCTCCCTCTGGTTGCCGATCGGCCTGCACTCGGGCTGGATCTTCGCCTACACTTTTTTCGGCCGCATCGCGCTGCGCAACCCGGACTTGGACACCAACCTCAACTACCTCATTGGCAGCGACCTCAAGGAAGGCCTGGTCCCTCTCGTCACCCTCGCCGTCACCGCCTTGCTCGTGTTCCTCTTCACGCGCATGTTCCGTCCACCGGCGAGCTATCGTGACGGCGGACCATTGAAGGCGAAACCGGCGTGACGCTTGACCCGTGAAGGCCTTGACCGGAATTTCATCCTGCTCAGACTCGACGGCCCAATTTCCAAATAAACTTCACGGACCAATTCCCAAGGCCAACGATTAGCTTGCGAACTCCATCCTTGGGGTTTCTGGCGACTTGAGCTGAGTTTTATCTGGATACTGGAGTGTCGAATTTTCCGGGCGCGCCCATTACAAGCTGATTCGCTCATGTTCTCACCGCGCTGGCTCGATTTTCTCTACCCGCCGGCCTGCGCCCTCTGCCGGGAACCTCTCCGCGACGGACGCTACCTCTGTGAGTCCTGCCGCCAGGATCTTCCCCGCATCGAAAAGCCGTTCTGCATCCAGTGCGGCGAACACATCGAAGGACTCGTCCCGGACGATGTGCTCTGCTCACAATGCCGCGGAAGCGTCTTCACTTTCCAGTTCGCGCGAGCTGCAGCCGATGCCCGTGACCAGGCTCGCGAACTCATGCACGCCTACAAGTACGCCCGGCAGATCCACCTTCACCGCGAACTCGCCATGCTGGCCGAGGAGGTCTGGGAAGATCCCCGTGTCGCCGCCCAGACCGACCCGCCCTGGATCCTCGTGCCGGTCCCACTCCACTGGCGCCGTCAGCAGTGGCGCTGGTTCAACCAGTCCTACGAAATCGCCAGGACTCTCGCCCGGATTCGCAATCTGACCTTTCAGCCCGCCCTCCGGCGCATCCGGAATACCAGCCAACAAACGCTCCTGAGCCGCGACGAACGCCTCGCCAATCTGCGCGGCGCGTTCCGTCTCCGTCGCCGCGAAATGCGCTGCAGGACCCTCCAGAATCAGCCGGTATTATTGGTCGATGACGTGTTCACAACTGGTTCAACCGCAGAGGAATGCGCCCGCGTGCTGGTGGAAGACGGGCGTGCCGAAAAGGTTGTTGTCGTGACCGTCCTGCGCGGATAACATTTAGCTGTTCTCCGGCCCCTTCAGCCCGTCCCCGTCTTCACACTGCCTAGCACGATCCTTCCAGACGCGGCCGCCCTCTCAGGAATCAGACTTCAGAATTCAGCGCTTCTCGCAATGGGTATCTTCGACAAGCCGAAGCTCCGCCGCGGCAAAAAGAAAAAAGACAGCGTCCCCGACGATCTCTGGACCAAATGTCCGGACTGCGGGGAAATGATCCACACCCTCGATCTCAAGCAAAACTTCCAGGTCTGTACCAACTGCGCCCATCACTTCCTGATGGACTGCGCCGACCGGATTGCCCTCCTCACCGATCCGGATAGCTTCCAGGAGTGCGATGCTGACCTGCAATCCGGCAACCCGCTTGGCTTCGACAACTACGACGATAAAATCGCCCTCCTCAAGGAGAAGACCAAGCTCAAAGAAGCGGTCCTGACCGGCCGCGCCACGATCGGTTCGCACCCCGTCATGGTGGCCGTGATGGATTTTAAGTTCTTCGCCGGTTCGATGGGGTCGGTGGTCGGCGAAAAGATCACCCGCGCCATCGAGACCGCCTGCGACGAAGAGCGCGGCCTCGTCATCCTTTCTGCCTCCTCCGGAGCACGGATGCAGGAAGGCATGCTCTCTCTTATGCAGATGGCCAAAACCTGCGGCGCCCTCTCCCGCCATAACTCGGCCGGATTGCCGTTCATTTCCGTCCTCACTCACCCCACCACCGGCGGCGTGACGGCCTCCTTCGCCACCATCGGCGATATAAACCTCGCCGAGCCCAAGTGCATGATCGGATTCGCCGGCCCGCGCGTGGTCAAGGAAACCACCCACCAGGACCTCCCCCCCGGCTTCCAGACCGCCGAGTTCATGCTCCAACACGGCCTCATCGACGCCATCGTGGAGCGCCGGCATTTGAGGGACCGGCTCGTGCAGTTGCTGGGCTATTTGATGCCGGAGGCGGCCTGACGGCGCAGTGTTCTGGGTTCGGTATTCGGTATTCAGACTGACTGACTCACAGTCTGAACACTGAACACTGAACACTGAATACTGAATACTGAATACTGAATCCTTCCCTCCGTGCGACGCCACCTCCTCCACCCTTGACCTACTCCGAATCCCTAGACTGGCTCTACTCCACCCAGCTGTTCGGCATGAAACTGGGGCTGGAAAACCCCAGGCGGCTCTTCAAGGAGTACCTTGCTTATCCGCCCCGCCACACCAGGGTGATTCACGTGGCCGGGACCAACGGGAAGGGCTCCACCTGCGCCTTCATAGACTCGGTGGCACGCGCCGCCGGACTCCGCACCGGCCTCTTCACCTCCCCTCACCTGGTTCGTTACAGCGAGCGAGTCCGCGTTTCCGGCGTTGAAATCACCGAAGACGAGCTTGCCGATCATCTCACGGCTCTCCGCACCCTCGTCGAAGGCTGGGAGCACCATCCCACCTTCTTCGAACTCAGCCTCGCCGTCGCCCTCAAGCACTTCATCAAGAACAGGTGCGAGTTGCTCATTCTCGAGACCGGGATGGGCGGCCGCCTCGATGCCACCACCGCCGTTCCCGCCGATATCGCGGTCATCACCCCCATCGCCCTCGACCACCAGAAGTGGCTCGGAGACACCCTCCCGGAAATCGCGGCCGAGAAAGCCGCCATCATTCGCACCGCCAAGCCCACCTTCTCCGGCCCGCAGGAACCCACCGCGCGGACCGTCGTCGAGCAAACCGCCAACGAACGGCGCTCACCGCTCCAGATGGTCGAGGAACCCCTCCTCGGCTACTCCCTCGGGCTCCCGGGTGATCACCAGAAATTCAATGCGGCCCTCGCGCTCGCCGCGCTCCACGCCGTCGGCGCCAACCTCAATTACGACACCGTGCAGGCCGGCCTCTCCTCCACCTGCTGGCCCGGCCGCTTTGAACGCATCCCTCCGGAATTCTCCCACCTGGACTCCGAAGTGATCCTCGACATCGCCCATAACCCCGCCGCCGCCAAGGCCCTCGCCGCCAACTGGCGCCGCGCGTTTGGTACCCAAAAGGCCAATCTCATTTTCGGCGCCGTGGAGTCGAAAGACGTCCCCGGCATCTACGACAACCTCCTGCCGGTCGTGGAAGGCATCCTCCTCGTCCCGGTCAACTCCTCCCGCTCCCTTCCACCCGACGACCTCCTGGCCCTTCTCCCTGCCGCCCACCCCCCGGTCCAGACCTTTGCCAACCTCCTCGACGCTTTCAAGGTGCCCACCGAGTCGCCTACCCTCGTCACGGGATCCGCCTTCCTCGTTGGCGAGGTCATGGCCCTCCTCGAGGAGTCAGCGCACCGGAGCAGCGCGCAGTAGGGCGCCAAAGCAACGACGGGCCGCCCCGCCCTGGCAAAGAGCCTATCTCCCGCTGCCGGCCATCGCATTCCGAATCAGGATCAACTCTCCGACGTTTTCCGCGGTGAGCAGGCCCAGCACCCGGCGCTGGTCCTCCGCCACCACCGGCAACGACTCGATCGGACTGGCTCGCAGAAGCTGGAATGCCTCCCGGAGCGGATAATGCAGTGGCACGGTCGGAACTTCCCGCAGCATGACCTCTTCGACCGGAGTCGAGGATCCCGCCTTGGTGATGGACTCGAACAGGAGGGCACGGGTCAACAGTCCCTCCAACCGGCCGTTGCCATCGAGTACCGGAAAGTCGTGCTGCGAGCCGGCCAGAAGGGCGGCCGCGGCATCGCTCAGGGAGTCCCCGGCTCGCAGGACGTGAAAGTCCGTCATCATGGCGCGTTCGAGCGGTATCCCTTCCAGGGCAAACCGGGTCTGCACCATCTGTGCCTCTCCGCGCGCCGCCATGAAAACGAAAATTGCAATGAGCATCAGGATCGGATTCATCACCGCGAGCCCCCAAAGGCCACCCAGGACCGCCAAGAACTGCCCGATCGTGGCTGCCACCTCGGTCGCCCGTGTGTAAGGCAGGACCATCGCGAGGAGCGCTCGCAGGACCCGGCCCCCGTCCATCGGGAAGGCCGGGATCATGTTGAAGATCACCAGGGTGAAGTTCACCGCCATGAGCCGCTGACCGAAAGGAATCTCGAGCATGCTTTCGAGGCCCGGGGTGAGAGCCGGCACTCCGAAGCGCGCCAGCAGCGCGAAACCGATCACGACATTCACGGCCGGCCCGGCGATCGCCACCAGCAGTTCCTGCCACGGCCTCTCCGGCATGCGCTCCAGGCGCGCCAGGCCCCCGATCGGCAGGAGGGTGATGTCCGGGGTCCGGATCCCGAACTGCTTCGCGGTCAGGACGTGGCCGAACTCGTGCAGGACCACGCAGGCAAAGACCGCCACGATGAACAATACCCCGTCGAGGGCCGCCGCCGCCCCTCCTTCCGCGTGAAACATCCACCCAAAGGCCGCCAGCAGGATGAGAAAGGTCACATGCACGCGGACCTCCGTGCCCGCAAACGTCCCAATCCTGAACGACCATCTCATCTGCTCTAAATCTAGCGCAGGATCTTGAGGCTGCAATCTCGGTTGAACCAATCTATGTATTCCGTATTCCGTGTTCAGACTTCCGAGGAAACTATTCTGTACACTGAACACTTTACCCTGAAATGCTCATCTCACTCGAGACGCGCCACGGGCTCTACCTGCCCGAACTCGATCTGTGGCTGGACCCCGGCCGCAAAAAGGAGAACGCCTTCGTTTCCCATACCCATGCCGATCACTTCGCACGGCACCAGAACATCCTGTGCTCCCGGCCCACCGCGCACATCCTCCGGGCCCGCTACAACGTGGCGAGAGAGCGTCTCCGTCCGCATCCGTTTCACGAGTTGCTCACAATCGGCGGCTTCCAGCTGCAACTTCTTCCCGCCGGCCACATTTTCGGCTCCGCCATGCTGCACGTGACCCGCACCGCGGATGGCGCCAGCCTACTCTATACCGGTGATTTCAAGGTGCGCCGCAGCCTCACCTCGGAGGAACCCGTCTTCCGCCACGCCGACACCCTCGTGATGGAAACCACCTTCGGAAACCCCTCCTGGGTTTTTCCGCCCGAAACCGAACACAGCGGCTCGATCCTGAATTTCGTCAACGAGTCCATGGAGGCCGGACGGGTCCCCGCCCTCCTCGCCTACTCGCTCGGCAAGGCCCAGGAAGCCTTCGCCATCCTTGACCAGGCGCGAATCCCGGTCGTGCAGCACCCCGCCGTGGCCAAGATGACCACTGCCTGTCGCGAGGCGGGTTGCGGCCTCTCGGAACCAATCCCGTTCCAGTCCACCGTCCCGGAGGGTCACGCCCTGCTGTGCCCCCCCAACGCGATCCGGGCCGACCCTTACGCCGCCATAAAAAATCTCCGCACCGCGATGTTGTCCGGCTGGGCCCTCGACCCCAGCGCCATCTACCGCTTCGGGGTCGACGTGGCCTTTCCCCTTTCCGATCACGCCGATTTTCCCGGGCTCCTCGAGGCCGTCAAGCGCGTCGATCCCCAGCGCGTGCTCACCGTCCACGGTTACACCCGCGAATTCGCCGCCGAACTCCGCCGCCAAAATTACGACGCGTGGTCGATCGACGGGGGTGACCAACTCGAAATGAATCTCCAGCCGTAGCTGCAGCATCCTGCCGCAGGCCGTCACCGTGGCGTCCCGCCGCGGGATTCACCCACCGCACCGCAGGTCCGATAGGTTGTTTGTCACCTCTTCGCCGCCCGCCTCACCGCCCCGTCGAAGGCCCGCAACATTTCCGCGCGCTGTTCCACTCCCAGCCCCTTCGAAAATTCCGCCCGCACCTTGCCCGGGTCGAGTCCCTTCTTCCTTGCGAGCGGACTCTCCCCCAACACCCCGCTGCCCGCCAGGTATCCCGCGATCACACCGGCCATCACGCCGGCCAGCACCAGCCAGATCGAAAAGCGAGGAGGCATGCTTGCACCCTAGGACCCGCAACCGGTCGAATCAACTGAAAGCGGCCCGGCGGTCCCTGCCGACTCGTTCCGCGACCCGACTTCGACACTGCTCTCGATGTCAGGCGGGCTATTCCACGATGAAATACGGGTTCAACAAGTTCTCCTTGTTGTAGCGCAACGGTTCCCGGGTTTCGGCATTGAGAACCTGTTTGCCGGCGGCCGTCGCAACCGCGTGGGCTGCGGCCGTGTCCCATTCCATGGTGGGACCGAATCGGGGATAGACGTCTGCAGTGCCTTCCGCCACCAGGCACAGCTTCAGAGAACTTCCCGCCGAAAGAAATTCGACCCGCTTGCCCTCTTTGCGCAGACCCTCCACGAAAGCTTCCACCTCCGGAGTTAGATGCGAGCGGCTCGCCACCACCCGGACCTCCTCCTTTTCCGAGTAGGGCGGACCGCCGGTGATCTGCTCGGTCTCGCCACCCTTCCCGATGCGCCAGGCGCCCTTACCCAACGCACCCAGGTACATGGTGTCCGTCACGGGCCGATAAACCACCCCGAGCACCGGCCTGCCATCCACCACCAGCCCGATATTCACCGTAAACTCCCCGTTTTTCTTGATGAACTCCTTGGTCCCGTCGAGAGGATCCACCAGCCAGAAGCGCTCCCATCCGCGGCGCTCCGCGTAGACAATCTCCCTGTTTTCCTCCGAGATGACGGGCGTGTCGGGGTGGGCCGAGTGCAGGAACTCCATGATGACCTCGTTGGAGGCCTTGTCCGCCTCGGTCAACGGCGAAGCGTCCTCCTTGTACTCCACCTCGATGTCCCGCCCGTAGACCTCAAGAATCTTCTCCCCCGCGGCCCGTGCCGCCTCTAACAACGGACCCAGCTCCACTCCCTGTGCCTCCTCGATCATCCCGCTCATTTCCGAAAACTGACAACTGACAACTGACGACTGGCAACCGCCCACCGCGCCGCAGCCATCAATGCGAGCGGCAGAACTCCTCGAAGCGCGTGATTCCTTCGTTCAGGACGTCGAGGGTGGTGCAATAGCTGAGTCGCAGCGAGGCGTCGTGCCCGAAGGCGATCCCCGGCACGGCGGCCACCTTGTAGCGGGTCAGAAGCTTGTCGCAAAGATTCTGCGATTTCAGCCCAAGGTCGCTGCAGTTCACGAAGAAATAGAAGGCCCCATCCGGATTGGTGACGCTGACATTCGGAATCGCAGCCAGGCGCCCATACACGAATTGCCGCCGCACATCGTACTCGTTGCGCATGTCTTCCACGAAACTCTGCGGCCCCTGTAGGGCCGCCAATGCTCCGTACTGCGCGAAAGAGGTGGCGTTGGAGGTGGTGTGACTCTGAATTTTCGCGATAGCCGCTCCCAACTCGGGCGGGGCGGCGGTGTAGCCGAGGCGCCAGCCGGTCATGGAGTAGGCCTTCGCGAACCCGTGACAGATCACGGTGAGGCTTTGCAACTCCTCGCTGATCTGCGCGATGCTGACGTGCTTCTTGTCACCGTAGACGAGC
>Ga0310121_10005831_pt1 | contig 10490 bp, 10 predicted proteins | sample CB27_Tmax_986_MG_FD_203504 | JGI IMG/M metagenome (GOLD analysis project Ga0310121, IMG submission 203504) | Marine microbial communities from Western Arctic Ocean, Canada - CB27_Tmax_986 | ecosystem: Environmental > Aquatic > Marine > Oceanic | place: Canada: Western Arctic Ocean | collected... | reverse complement strand
GTTTTACAGAAAGGAAGCCGCAAACGACAACATGGAACTGGATTTCAGTAAGTTACAAGGGTTGATACCAGCAGTCATTCAGGATGACGCTGATGGCGAGGTATTAATGGTGGGCTTCATGAATCAAGAAGCCTTAGATAAGACTGTCGAAACCGGTAGGGTGACATTTTACAGTCGAACACGTAATCAGTTGTGGACCAAGGGTTCAACATCTGGTCACTACCTGCTGGCGAAGGAAATTCGGGTTGATTGTGACCAAGATACGGTTTTGATTAGAGCAGAACTCTTAGGTTCTGGTGTCTGCCATAATGGGTTCCGCACGTGCTTTTATCGACGTTTAGAGGATGGTGAATGGAAGCAGTGTGCCAAACAAACCTATGACCCAGGAGCTGTTTATTAAGGTAGGCTGATTCAGAGGCAATACCGCAAACCTCATCTTTTTCAAAATTCTAGCCGCCTCTACTTTCCCATGTTGGCGGACTAGTTGAGTGGGCGTGGATTGGCAGAGTGCAATGTTAAAGATTTTTTCCAGAAAAGATACGACTGCTGTGGATCAGTTGTTTGCACGCCGTGTGAGACGTTTAGGGCGTGCCCAGGCGATAGTAAGCCCAATCCTTGAAGATGTGAGAAAGAAGGGGGATCGAGCTTTGGTTAGCTACGCAAGGCAATTCGATGGCCTAAAAGGACGCTCTGTTCGAATCCCTCCGTCACGTTTGCTTGAGGCACAAGAATCCCTGCCGAAACCTTTTTTGTCAGCTTTAAATGTTGCCTCACGACAAATTCGACTTTTCTCTGAAAGACAGATGCCGAAGTCTTGGAATAGGCGTTTTGGCGACGGTGTAGTGCTAGGTCAAGAAGTGCGACCGCTTAATTCAGTTGCAGCATACATTCCCGGTGGTCGCTATCCACTTCCGTCGACGTTGATGATGACGGTGATTCCCGCACAGACCGCTGGAGTCAGAATAATATCAGCTGCTTCACCGACCCCAAGCTCGGAGACACTTGGAACTGCCGGCTATATGGGAGTGAATAACTTCTTTCACATGGGTGGGGCACAAGCGATTGCGGCATTTGCATTTGGAACGGAAACAGTTCCACGTGCTGATCGAATTGTGGGCCCCGGAAATATTTATGTTGCGGCAGCCAAAAAACTACTAGCGGGCACAGTTGGTATAGATTTTGTCGCTGGGCCGACTGAGATTTTTCTAATCGCAGCCGATGGTAATCCACGATATATTGCTGCCGACATACTGGCTCAAGCTGAGCATGACACGGATGCAGCGGCGGTTCTTCTGACGACTTCGAAACGTTTAGCGAGAAGAGTTCAACGAGAGGTAGCTCGCCAGCTAGAAACACTTCCTACAGGCAAGGTTGCATCTAAAGCAATTGTGCGCAATAGCGCTATTATTCTTACGGGGTCACTCGATGAAGCAGTGGAAATTTCAAATCGCTTCGCTCCTGAACATCTTGTGCTCTACGATGAAAACTTGCTTGACAAGATAGAGAATGCAGGGAGCATTTTTCTTGGTCCTTGGAGTCCAGAGGCGGCGGGAGATTATGCCTCTGGTCCGAATCATGTTCTGCCAACAGGAGGAGTTGCAAAACTGCGAGGGGGGCTTTCGGTTTTAGATTACATCAAAGTGATTTCTGTGCAGCGATTGCAACCGGAAGGACTACGAAGACTTGCTCCAGCCATCGTGACGCTAGCAAGGGCAGAGGGTCTTGAAGCACATGCCCGCTCGGTTGAGATACGACTTGATGACTAAAAACAAACCGAAAGGAGAAAAGACAACCAGATGGCCACGAGTGCGTTCAGCCATTGAACGAATGGAGTCGTACACACCTCCTACGGATGGCCGCGATGGCAAGCTGCGACTAGATTTCAACGAAAATACAGTGGGTTGTTCACCGCGTGTCGTACGAGTTCTACGCAATAAGGCAACGGCACAATTTCTGTCTGTCTACCCAGAGTATCTGGCATCACGCGGGAAAATTGCACCGTTTTTCAGTGTGCAGGAAGACCAGTTGACCTTCACTGATGGTACAGACGAAGCAATTCAGCTGATGGTGCACACTTACGTTGATCCAGGAGAAGAAGTGTTGATGCCGTGGCCTACTTTCCCAATTTTTCGCTTGGCGGCAGAATCAGTTGGCGCGAAGATTAGCCTAGTACGGTATCCACAAAAGACACTAAATTTCCCATTGAAGAAAATGATTCGAGCGGTTGGAGCGAAGACACGCTTGATACTCATAGCGAATCCCAATAATCCTACTGCCAACGCAATTGGACTCAATGACGTCGAATTGATTCTTCAGGCTGCTCCACAGGCAGCTGTGTTAATCGATGAAGCCTATTTTGAATTTTTTGGTGTCACGGCGCTTGATTTGCTGACGTATTATCCAAACCTATTTGTGAGTCGAACTTTTTCGAAAGTTTATGGCATGGCCGGGTTGCGCATTGGATGTTTATTTTCCCAGAAGGAAAATATCGCTATGGTGCGGAAATTCCAGTCACCTTACAGTGTCAACTCGTTGGCAGTTGCGTGTGCACTTGAGGCTGTCCAAGACCAGAAATATATTCGGGATTATGTAGATGAGATTTTAGAAGCTCGTGAAATATTGTGTAAAAGACTTGATCAACTTGGACTTTTCTACTATCCAAGCCAGGCAAATTTTGTACTAGTCTGTTTCGGCAGAGAGGCTGCGATGATCTGCAGGCGCTTGCGTGAATGCAATTTTCTTGTTCGAGATCGCAGCAAAGATATACCAGGTACTATCCGCATCACCGTGGGCACCAGGCGACAGGTAAAGACTATGCTCAAGGCTTTGGGCGAGGTGATGGGAAGATGAAGCTGTTGATTTTTGATATGGACGGCGTGTTGGTTGATCCGACATACTCCTATCGAGCGACGACGATTGAAACGATCGTACACTTCAGTGGTCGACGTATAACGCAGGAAGAGATAGTCATTATGAAAAACCGTGGTGGCTACAACGACGATTGTGTGCTGGCGTTCGACATGTTGCGTGAACTCGGCGTAGAGGTAGATTACGAGCAACTACGTTTGCAATTCCACAAACTATTTTGGGGAACGGCTGAGGATGGGTTAGTTTGTCAGGAGTCTTGGCTCGTCGCCGATGGAGTTCTCGGGCGTTTGGGAGTGATTAATCGCCTGGCCATATACACTGGAAGGCCCACATGCGCCGCACGTTTTGCCTTGGGGCGCTTTGCAACTGATGTTAGGTTCGATCCAGTTGTCACAAGCGATCTGATTGAGAACCAAAAACCTGCACCAGATGGATTGTTGCGAGTGCTTGCAAGTGTTCCGGGATGTGAAGCAACTTACGTTGGCGACAATATTGATGATGCTCGGTGTGCACGAGCCGCGGGAGTATCATTTGTGGGGGTAGCCGCCCGTAACTCGTATCGACGTGACGAGATTGTCCAGTTGTTTCAAGACGAAGGAGCGCAGGTTGTGGTCGAGAGTGTCAACGAGCTAGAGTCCGCTTTGTGATTGAGGTGAGTAGCAATTTGCACTGAAGGATTTAAAAGCGACGTACTGCCATAACAGTAATCTCTCCAGATTCTGATAGAGAGTGAGGGATCGATGAGAACAGCCGCCAACAAGCGTGAGACCAAAGAGACACGCGTACAAATGCGCCTTGGCGTTGAAGGCCAGGGACGATACGACATCTCGACAGGAATTCGTTTTCTTGACCACATGCTCGAACTTTTTGCCAAGCATGGTGGTTTTGATCTAGATATACGTGCGGAGGGAGATTTAGAGGTTGATCAACATCACACGGTTGAGGATGTGGGCATTGTTTTAGGGCAGTGTTTTTCACAAGCGCTCGGAGATCGCATAGGTATTAACCGAGCTGGCTATTTTGTACTACCCATGGATGAAACTTTGGTGGTAGTAGCGGTAGATCTTGGAGGTCGCCCGGCACTCGTCTATCACGCGCCGACGCGATTCCGATTGGTTGGAGATTTGCAGACCGAACTACTCGAGGATTTTTTTAATGGTTTCGTTACGCACTGTGGTGCGAATCTGCATGCACGGGTGATGTACGGTCGCTCCAATCATCACAAAATCGAAGCAATTTTCAAGTGTTTTGCGAGAGCTATGCGCTATGCCTGCTCGACGGATGAACAGCTCAAGAATCAGCTTCCGAGCACTAAGGGACTACTGGAAAGGACACCATGATTGGTATTTTTGACTACGGCGCGGGCAATCTTCGCTCTGTCGAGAATACGCTTGACTCCATTGGTGTCTGCTATGAAATAGTTACTGATGAAGAGGGGCTTCGTCGAGCGGACAAAGTTATTTTGCCGGGTGTCGGCCATTTTGGGCAGCTTATTCATTCTTTGGATGCTCTCGGGGTGCGGACTGCGTTCTGTGAATTGATCAGAGCTGGAGTGCCGTTTCTGGGTATTTGTCTAGGAATGCAGGCACTATTTGAAAAAAGTGAAGAGGCGCCAGATCTAGATGGTCTGAGCGTCTACCCTGGTGTGGTACGACGATTCGACTCGAGTGCTCGTGTACCTCACATGGGCTGGAACGAGCTCGAACTCGAGGGCCGGCCTCGACTACTTGAAGATGTCGGTGAACATCCATATGTGTATTTTGCACACAGCTATTATGTTCCGACCGAGGCGGCTGGAAAGAGGGTAGCAGCTCTCTGTAACTACGGCATCGATTATGTTGCAGCGATTGAGTATCAGAATGTGTTTGGAGTACAGTTCCACCCGGAAAAATCGGGAGTTCTTGGGCAAAGGGTTATGCGCAATTTTTTAGCGGTCGAGTCCTCTGTAGTGGAATCTTGACCTGTGCTTATGCTAGGGCTTGAGGTCGATTTCCGGGTACATTAGTGGGCTGTGTCTGCAATTGGTCAATGACCCAGTCCGAGTGTCGAGTTGAAGTTAGTTTGGTAGAAGCATGCTCGCAAAACGAATTATTCCTTGCCTGGACGTTACTGAAGGTCGTGTTGTCAAAGGTGTAAATTTTGTAGCACTGAGAGATGCTGGTGATCCCGTTGAACTGGCGGACATCTACAATCGCGATGGAGCTGATGAGCTGGTATTTCTTGATATCACTGCTTCCAGTGACCACCGCGAGACAATGATCCATGTCGTTGAAAACACGGCACGTAAGGTTTTCATACCTCTGACGGTTGGGGGTGGTATTCGATCGATTGCAGATGCCCGTACAGTTCTGACGGTTGGTGCTGACAAAGTATCGATCAATACAGCAGCGATCGAGCGACCAGGGTTGATCACCGAGATTTCCGAAGAGTTTGGCGCACAAGCCACGGTTCTTGCAATTGATGCCCGTCGTAGCAAACCAGGTGTCTGGAATGTCTTTACTTACGGGGGGCGCAATGATACAGGCATAGACGTTCTCGAATGGGCACAGCGTGGTGAGGATCTTGGTGCTGGAGAAATTTTGCTCACTTCGATGGACTGTGACGGAGTGCAAGAAGGGTTCGATTGCGATCTTACACGCACCGTCTCTCGGAATACTCACATACCAATTATTGCGAGTGGCGGCGGCGGCGATCCTGAAGATTTTGTTCGAGTATTGACTGACGGCGAAGCCGATGCGGCCCTAGCGGCATCGATTTTCCACTACGGAACGCACACCGTAGATGATCTGAAAACCGTTCTTAACAAAGCGGGAGTTCCCGTACGTGCGCGACACTAAGGATGCAAGAGGTGTTCTGCGCAATCATGTCATAGATGGTTTTAGTGATGTTGGACAGGAATTTCTTTGAGATCTTTGAGTAGGATATTTAGAGCACTGTTGGAGTCACATAGGTCGTTTCTGCGAATATATTGTGCTGAGCCGCATTCGCGTAAAATTTAGCAGAGGGCTCGTAGTCTGAATGTCATGATGGAACCCAGTGAACTTAGATCCAGACTTACTGGCGTAATCGCCTTCCCCGTTACGCCGTTCAATGATGATCTCTCCCTGAATGTCGAAGGGTTGCGCCGCAATATAGTTGAAATGGTGCAATACCCACTGGCAGCAATCGTGGCTGGCGGTGGTACAGGAGAGATGTATTCTCTGTCTATCGAGGAACATCGCAAGGTGGTCGAGACCGTCGTCCACGAAGTTGGTGGCAAGATGCCAGTGATCGCTGGTGTCGGTTTTGGAGTTCAGATTGCCGTCGAATTGGCGAAACAGAGTTCGGATGTTGGTGCCGATGGCATTCTATGTCTACCACCCTATTACCCGAGTGCTCCGTTCGAAGGTATGTTGAAGTATTATCAAGCCATCGGTGATAGCACGTCACTTGGTCTAATAATCTACAATCGCGACTGGGCTGGTTTCAGCGCAGGAGAAGTGAACCAGTTGGCGGACGCCATTCCCAACCTAACAGCCTGGAAAGAAGGTCAGGCAGATGTGCGGCGGTACCAGATGATTATGGAGCGGGTGGGAGATCGCCTGCATTGGATCGGGGGAGCTGGTGACGATATGGTGCGCCCCTACTATGCGCTTGGCATTCGGGTTTACACGTCCAGTATTGCTAGCATTGCTCCGAGACTTTCTCTCCAGCTTCACGAGCGTGCTTCGATGCTCGATAATGCGAGTCTCGCGCGGCTAATGTCGAATTATGTGTTGCCATTGTATGGATTACGAGCGAGGCGCAAGGGTTACGAGGTTTCGGTGATGAAGGCCGCGATGGAGGTGCTGGGGAAACCAGCCGGTCCGGTGAGGCCGCCATTGCCTGATGTACGACCTGCTGAACGTAAAGAAATTTCAATACTCATGGAAAGGTACAAGCCGGTTCTATGATCTATACCTATCTCAACTTGATCTCAATGAGAACTCGCTAGGTATTTACGACAGAGGACTTGATCAAGTCGAGTCAACCCGAAAGAAGATTTTCGACTAGCATCTTCTTTGCGGTTTTACCCGGCAAATCCGCTTCTTGCTTCAAGTTCGCTTAACCCTAGTCCGCTGCGCAGCGAAACCCAAGGTTGTTTAGGCCAGTGTCTGGTGAGGTTTTTTGTCTGGCCGCGACACGAAAACCTCGACAGTAATTTCGACTGCACATCCAGCTACCTCCACGGTGAACCTTTTCATTCCCCTGAGTGGGGCCGGTGGGGTTTCTGGTCGGAGCAGAGTGATAGTAGGTGGGGTCATACCAGTCGGCAACCCACTCCCAAACGTTGCCACCCATGTCATAAAGTCCATCTCCAGTGGCCGGAAATTGTTTAACCGGGGCGACTGTTGAAAATCCATCTTCTTTTAGGTCGTAGGTCGGGAAGACACCTTGCCACCAGTTAGCCACATGTTGGTTCTTCGACATAAGCTTGTCACCCCAAGGGTATTGCGGTTTGCTGCCCATTCCGGAAGCGGCATACTCCCACTCTGCTTCGGTTGGTAGACGTTTTCTGGCCCAGGAGGAAAATGCTACTGCATCGTTCCAGGAAATGTGAATAACCGGATGCAAGTCCCGCTCTTTCAGATTAGAGCTGGGGCCCTCGGGATGTCGCCAATTAGCTTCTGTTACGAGATTCCACTCTCCGGTCTTTGGGTCGAAAACACCAGAAGATCTCTGCCTCTCCGATTCTGTGATATACCCAGTGGCTTCAGAAAACTCGGAAAATTGCTGGTTTGTTACTTCTGTTGCGTCTAGATAGAAGCTATCAATAACGACACGATGAGAGGGGCCTTCGTAGGGGTAACCCGTGTTGGTTCCCATAAGGAACTCTCCGCCCTTGATGAAGATCATGCCACCATGATCGATGGAACGAATTGAAGAACAACTACTGCTCAGTAAAAAAGAAAACGCAGTGACAACCTTAAGTGAAAGGGAGATAAGAGTGGGTTGATTGCTTGCAGGGAAACAGAGAAGAGACAGCACGAGGTCATTATAACGGCGCAGAGCCAGGATGTTGACATCCATGACATCTTAAATTTACCTATATTTTTTTGTTCACAGGTACAATTACTCTATGCTCAAAGTTGGACTGACTGGTGGCCTTGCCAGCGGCAAGACCTTTGTGGCTGCGGTGTTGGAGCAATTGGGGTGCAGGGTTGTTTCATCTGATCGTCTAGGACATGAAGCAATTAGACGCGATGGTGAATCGTTTGCCAGGGTTATTGAAGAATTCGGTAATGGAATTCTTGGCGCGGATGGAGAAATAGATCGTAGCAGACTGGGGAAAATCGTTTTTTCAGATGAGGCAAAACTCAAGAAGTTGAGCTCACTGGTCCATCCGTATGTTTTGAAGAAACAGGAGAGTATTTTCGCTCAAATTACTGCACAAGACTCAGGCTCTATTGTTGTCTGTGAGGCGGCTATTATGATCGAGACGGGGAGTTATTCTCGTTACGACCGCATCGTGGTTGCGGTGTGTCCACCCGAATTGCAAGTGCGCCGCTATTGTGCGCGTGAAGGTGTTTCGATGACCGATGCTCTTGCTAGGCTAGCGTTGCAGATTCCTATCGAAGAGAAAAGGAAATATGCCGATTATGTTATTGATACGGCAGGAACAAAACAGGAGACTAAGAGACAAGTGAGAGCTGTCCACCAAGAACTTCTCCAACAGGTCGTCCCATGAGACAACTTCTTCGAAGCAGTGTATTCCGATCGATTTGTCTCGCCGCGTTTTTGGCTGGGGCATTTGTTTTTTGGACAACTTCTTCTTTGTTCAACTTTTGGCACCAGACGGAGAATTTTTCCTACAGGCACCAGTTACCCTACTGGACGCAAGCACAAGCAACAGGTCTGACGTCGGAAGAACAGTCCAATATTGATATCTATACAGGAGCTAACCAAGCGACTGTAAACATTACTAGTACTGTTCTCAGGCGAGGCTGGTTTTTGGAGGTTATGCCTAGCGAAGCTTCGGGTTCAGGATTTTTGATTGACACATCAGGTCGTATTTTGACGAATCACCATGTAATACGTGGAAACGCCCCACAGATTGAAGTCACTTTGAGCGATAAATCTCGCCACAAAGCAGATGTTATTGCTGTTGATGAGGCTAACGATCTGGCATTGTTACGCATTCATACTGATCGTGATCTACCATCACTTAAGCTCGGTAAATCCGATCACCTGAAAGTCGGTCAGAAAGTTCTAGCTATCGGCAATCCATTTGGCCTTGATGGGACTCTCACAACGGGTGTGATTAGCTCTCTGGGGCGTTCAATTCGTGACGGTGAAAGTTTTCTCGAGGATCTAATCCAAACCGATGCTGCCATTAATCCTGGCAATAGCGGTGGTCCATTGTTGGACAGTGCTGGCAGTGTTATCGGTATCAATACAGCTATCATTGGTCCTGGCAACATAGGTATCGGTTTTGCTATGCCCATTAGCCGAGCGATCCCGTTGCTGGAGTACGAACGTACCGGAGGTAAAGCTCATCAAGCCAGTCATCCAGGGTTCCGGACTCTTTTCCTGTCAGGCCGGATTGTGCGAGCTCTTAATTTATCTGGTGAAGCTGGGTATCTTGTAACAGAAGTTATACATGGTTCTGCGTCTGATCAGGCTGGTTTAGTGGGAGCACAAAGAGAAGTAGTACTGGGAAACTATTTAATTCCTTGGGGTGGTGACTTCATCACTCACATAGATGGACGTGAGGCTACTCATCGCCGTGTGCTAAGTCAGGTCCTTGCGCTTAAACATGGAGGTGATTCTCTCGAACTCACAATTGTACGTAATGAAGAGATTCAAAAGATCACGATCGCTCTACAGGAAAAAAATGCTCGATGGCGCTGATGCAACAGAGCAGCTGCGAATGAGATATGAAACAAATTTGACTTCTTTCAGTGTAAAATCCTGCTAACGGTCCAATGATTCATATCGCCGAAGAGCAAGTTCGAGAAATTCTTTCAGTTAACAAGGCAGTGGAGTTGCTGGAGAATTGCTTTGGTCGCCTTGGTGCCAACCAGGCAGTCAATCATCCCCGTCGTCGCATCAAGATGCACAACCAAAATCTGTTGCACTATATGGCTGCCGGTGACAATGAGAGTGGATATTTCGGAGCTAAGATCTACGCCACGAGTACGACGGCAAGTGCTCGTTTTCTCGTCACGTTGTTCGATGCGGAGACGGTATCTCCAGTGGCTACAATTGACGCTGATGCCCTGGGGCAGATTCGTACCGGTGCCGCTAGTGGTGTGGCAACCAAGTTTATGGCCAACCCTGGATCACAAACGTTAGGAGTCATCGGGACTGGTTGGCAGGCTGAAACTCAACTTGCTGCAGTGGCGTGCGTGCGCACTCTAAGGAGAATCAAAGTTTATAGCCGTTCAGAGGAGAGCCGAGACGCTTTTGCAGAGAAAATGTCAGTTCAGCTTGGAATTAATATCGAATCAATGGCTACGGCTGAAGACACGGTCCGAGATAGCGATATTGTTACCACAATTACCAACTCATCAACCCCGGTTTTCGAGGGGAGCTGGTTGCAAGCAGGTGTTCACGTCAATGCGGCTGGTAGTAATAGCGCAAAACGTCGCGAAGTTGATGGC
>Ga0310121_10005828_pt1 | contig 10494 bp, 11 predicted proteins | sample CB27_Tmax_986_MG_FD_203504 | JGI IMG/M metagenome (GOLD analysis project Ga0310121, IMG submission 203504) | Marine microbial communities from Western Arctic Ocean, Canada - CB27_Tmax_986 | ecosystem: Environmental > Aquatic > Marine > Oceanic | place: Canada: Western Arctic Ocean | collected... | reverse complement strand
GGACCGCGGGGGCGCCCGTCCGCTGCGCTACGGGTCAGCGCATCTTGTTTAGAGCGGCCAGCCCGGCTATAGTTTGGCGTTGTCGACGACGGCCAGCGCGCCGGGAGATTGAGATCTAGAGCGAGAGAATGGCGGTCATCCGCGCCGAACGGGAAGCCGATCGCCGGGCCGTGTTCGAGGTGAACCAGGAGGTCTTCGAGACCGACGCCGAGGCGCGGCTCGTGGATGCACTCCGTGAGGTGGCGGCGCCGGCGATCTCGCTGGTCGCCGAGGAGGACGGTGCCATCGTCGGCCACATCTTTTTCTCGCCGGTGACGGTGGACGGAAAGAAGGGCGACGTCGGCATGATGGGGCTGGCGCCGATGGCGGTGCGCGAGAAGTTCCAGCGCAAGGGCATCGGCCGCCAGCTCGTCGAACGGGGACTCGAGGCCTGCGAGCAGGCGGGCGCCAGGCTCGTCTTCGTCCTCGGCTCTCCCGACTACTACCCGCGGTTCGGCTTCCGGCTCGTCGCGCCGCTCGGCTTGCACTACACCGATCCGAAGCTCGACGTCTGCTTCTTCGTGAAGGAGATGCAGCCGGACGCGCTCGAGGGCGTGGCCGGCACTATCGCCTATCATCCGGTCTTCGACCGGACGTTCGGGTGATGACGGGCTGCTACGGCTCGTTCGCGGCGCGATAGTCGGCGCCGAGCATTTCCAGGTGATTCTGCAGAACGCGACGGGTGTCCTCCTGGAGGCTGTCGGCGTCGGTGAAGTCGAGCGAGTCGGCGTGCCAGGTGGCGGCCATGACGGTCTCATCGTTCGCGAGTGTCGCCGGCTGGAACAGCTTCAGGCTGATGCTGATGGCGAAGCCGTCCGCCGCCGCTCGCGCCGGATTGACCGCCACGGTCAGGTAGGTGCCGTCCGGGTTCTCGCCCCCCTGCGACAGCTCGACGTCGAGTTGCTCGAGCCGGCGTTCCACGATGTCCCGGAGCCAGTCGGGCTCCACGCCGTTCCTGGCCGCGCTGGGATTGCGCTCCATCTGCACCTCCACCCGCACTGCCTGGAGATCCTTCAGTGAATCCAGAGCCGAGCCGACCTGGGCTGTGAAGACCGGCCTGGCCAGCAGCGCGACGAGCAGTCCGATCACGAGCGTCCGTGGCATTGGCACAGCTGGCTCCGTGTGGGTGAAGACCGAACGACGGGACATTACTCGTCCATCATAGTGGCATACTAGGACCTTTGTAGAGGCCACCAATTGGAACCGAAACGTTCAATAGCGGCGCTGACCGCCCGCGGCAAGGCTAAGGAGGTTCGATGAAGGACGCCACACCGTCTTCGTTCAAGCTGGAATCGGCCAAGGTGAAATTCCTCGAAGAGATGGCGCAGCAGCACGGCCTGCCCGATACGGGCAAGGCGGTCCGATGCCTGATTGATTACGCGCGAGCGAACCCAGACCGGCAGGCGGAGATCTTCGGTGAGTTACGCTGCGAGGATTGTTAGGTTGCCATGAATATAAATACTACTTATAGAATCGTAAGAATTATAAACATGACTACATAGGCCGGCTGCGGGTGTAAGCTGGATGGGCTGTGATGTTTCACGCTGTTGCCCGGCTCACCGGCGTTCGCCTTGGTGCCGCGTCGCTGCCGACTCGGGTCCGGCCGGTGCTCCCCGTGGTCGTTATCATTACCGGCACGGTCGTGCCGGATGCCGCAAACGGGATGATGTAGCCGACACCCAGATGTGATGAACGACAGGCCATCATCCCGACGTGGATGATGGCCTTTTTTCGTTCTCGGCGGACATCGCACCGATGGCCCGCCGCGTCACGGGCAAGAGGAGATTGACGTCGTCATGAGTACGCCGAGTACGCCGAGTCGGCCGAGCACGCCGCCCGCGCCCCGCCGAAGCGCTGCCCTGACCGAAGGCCCGAGCCGCGCGCCCGCGCGCGCCATGTTGAAGGCGGTGGGCTTCGACGACGCGGCGCTGCACAAGCCGCTCATCGGTGTGGCGAACACCTGGATCGAAATCGGTCCGTGCAACTTTCACCTGCGCGAGCTCGGCGAGCAGGTCAAGCGGGGCGTTCGCGCGGCGGGCGGCACGCCGATGGAGTTCAATACGGTATCGATCTCCGACGGCATCACGATGGGCAGCGAGGGCATGCGCGCCTCGCTCGTCAGTCGCGAGGTGATCGCCGACTCGATCGAGCTGGTCACGCGTGGCAATCAGTTCGATGCGGTGATCGTGCTGGTCGGCTGCGACAAGACGATTCCTGGCGGCGTTATGGCGCTGGCGCGGCTGGACGTTCCTGGGGTCGTGCTCTACGGCGGGTCGATCGCGCCTGGCCGGTGGGAAGGGCGCGACGTCACGATTCAGGACGTCTTCGAGGCAGTCGGCGCGCATGCGGCCGGCAAGATCACCGACGTGCAGCTGAAGACGCTCGAGGACCATGCCTGTCCTGGCGCGGGCGCCTGCGGCGGCCAGTTCACGGCGAACACGATGGCGACGGTCTGCGAGTTTCTCGGGATCTCGCCGATGGGGTCGGCTAGCGTGCCAGCGACCGACGCCGACAAGGGGTCGGTAGCGGAGCGCGCCGGGCAGCTCGTCATGGACGTCCTGCGGCGCGGCGACCACGCGCGCAAGATCCTGACGAAGGACGCCATCGAGAATGCGATCGCGGCCGTAGCAGCCACCGGCGGATCGACCAATGCGGTACTGCATCTGCTGGCCATCGCCCGCGAGGCCGGGGTGCCGCTCGAGCTCCAGGACTTCGATCGGATCAGCCGCCGGGTGCCGCTGCTGGCCGATCTCAAGCCGGGCGGAAAGTTCGTGGCGACCGACCTGTACCGCGCCGGCGGCATCACGCTGGTCGCCAAGCGTCTGCTCGACGCCGGGCTCCTGCACGCGGATGCGCTGACGGTGACCGGACGCACGCTGGGCGAGGAGGCGGCCGATGCCACGGAGACACCGGGGCAGGAGGTGGTCAAGCCGTTCGACCAGCCGATCAAGGCGACCGGCGGCCTGGTCATCCTGCGCGGCAATCTGGCCCCCGACGGCTGCGTCGTGAAGGTGGCTGGCTACACGACCGTCCACCACCAGGGGCCGGCGCGGGTCTTCGACAGTGAAGAAGCGGCGTTCGCGGCGGTCGAGCAGGGGCAGATCAAGGCGGGTGATGTCATCGTCATCCGAAACGAGGGGCCGAAGGGCGGTCCTGGCATGCGGGAGATGCTAGCGGTCACGGCGGCCCTCGTCGGTGTCGGCCTCGGCGACTCGGTGGCGCTGCTGACCGACGGGCGCTTCTCGGGCGCGACCCGTGGCCTCATGGCGGGACACGTCGCGCCGGAGGCGGTGGACGGCGGGCCGATCGCGGCGCTGCGCGACGGCGACGTCGTCACGTTCGACATCGACACGCGCACACTCAGCGTGGATCTCAGCGACGCCGAGATCGCGGCGCGGGTGGCGGCCTGGCCACGGCCCGCGCCGCTCTACGACACGGGCGTGATGGCGAAATACGCCCGGCTGGTCACCTCGGCGGCGACCGGCGCGGTGACGGGATAGACACTCCGGACAGGTGCGATGCGCAACGCTGGCCTAGCAGCTAAGTGCCGGTAGAAGAGGCAGTCATGACACGAACGGGTGCACAGATTCTCTGGGAAGCGTTGGTCCGCGAAGACGTCTCCACCGTCTTCGGCTATCCGGGTGGCGCGATCCTGCCGGCCTACGACGCGATGCTCGAGTTTCCGATCAAGCACGTGCTCGTCCGCCACGAGCAGGGGGCCACGCACATGGCCGACGGCTACGCCCGCGCGGGCGGCGGTGTCGGTGTGGCGATCGCCACGTCGGGGCCGGGTGCGACCAACATGGTGACCGGTATCGCAACGGCGATGCTCGACTCGTCGCCCATCGTCTGCATCACTGGCCAGGTCCCCAGCAAGGTGATCGGTTCGGACGCCTTTCAGGAAACCGACATCACCGGTGTGACGCTGCCGATCACGAAGCACAACTACCTGGTGACGCGGCCGCAGGATGTGGCCCGCACGGTGAAGGAGGCGTTCTACGTCGCGAAGTCTGGGCGGCCCGGCCCGGTGTTGATCGACATCACGAAGGACGCGCAGCAGGCGAGCTGCGAGGTCGAATGGGACGACTCGGCGGTCAGGCTGCCAGGCTACCGGCCGGATCTGCGCGCGACCGAGGAAGTTTACCGCCGCGCGATCGACATGATCAACGGCGCGAAACGGCCGCTGATCTTCACCGGGCATGGCGTCATGCTGTCGGGTGCGATGGACGTGGTGCGGACGATTGCCGAACGCGCCAACATTCCGGTGGCAATGACGCTGCTGGGCATCGGCTCGTTTCCGGCGCAGCACGAGCTGAACCTCGGCATGATGGGGATGCACGGCGAGGCCTGGGTGAACTCGGCCATCCAGGAGGCCGACCTGCTGCTGGCGTTCGGCATGCGGTTCGACGATCGGGTGACCGGCAACTTGGCGACCTACGCGCCGAAGGCCAAGAAGATTCATGTCGACATCGATCCGACCGAGTTCAACAAGAACGTCAAGGTGGATGTGGCGCTCACGGGCGACCTTCGGACGGTGCTCGAGGAGATACTGCCGCGCATCACCGAGGGCGACCGGTCGGAGTGGCTGGCCGCGATCAATCAGATGAAGGGGGACTCGGCCGTCAAGGACATCCAGAACCTACCGGACAGCGGACACCTGTATGCCGCCCACGTCATCCACGATCTCTGGCGGGTCACCGAGGGGAATGCCCTGGTCGTGACCGACGTCGGTCAGCATCAGATGTGGGAGGCGCAGTACTACAAGCACGAGCGGCCGCGCTCGCTCATCACGTCGGGCGGACTCGGGACGATGGGCTTCGCGCTGCCGGCGGCAATCGGCGCGAAATTCGCCTGCCCCGACGCCGAGGTCTGGGCGCTCGTTGGCGACGGCGGGTTCCAGATGACGATGGCGGAACTGGCGACGATCGCGCAGGAGCAGATCAAGGTGAACGTCGCCATCGTCAACAACGGCTATCTGGGCATGGTGCGCCAGTGGCAGGAGTTCTTCTACGATCGGCGCTACGCGGCGACGCCGCTGCTCAGTCCGGACTTCGTGAAGCTGGCCGAGGCCTACGGGCTGAGCGGCATGGCGGTGACGAAGCGGGCCGGCGTCGTGCCGGGCATCGAGGCGGCGCGTGACCACACCGGCGCGGTCATCCTGGACTTTAAGGTGGAGCAGGAAGACTCGGTCTTCCCGATGGTGCCGGCCGGCGCCGATCTCGACCAGATGATCCGGCGGCCGAGCCCGAACCCGATCGTGGAGACGGCGGCGGACTAAAGGGCCGAGCGTGGGTTCGGGGCGCAGCCCCGAGGTTAAGGAAGAAGCAGGCAGTCATGCGTCATACCTTCGCGGTCTACGTGGAAGACGCGCCCGGTGTGCTGAATCGGGTGGCATCGCTCTTCCGGCGCCGGGCGTTCAACATCGAGTCGCTCACGGTCGGGCATACCGAAACCGAGGGCGTCTCGCGGATGACGATCGTCGCGGACGCCGATGCGCACGGGGCGCACCGGATCGAGTCGAACCTCTACAAGCTGGTCAACGTGCTGCGGGTGGACGACCTCACGGCCAAGCCGTTCGTGGAGCGTGATCTCGTGATGATCAAGGTGGCGGCCACACCCGAGACCCGGACGCACATCATGCAGCTCGTGGATGTGTTCCGGGCGCGCGTCATCGACGTGGCGCCGGACTCGGTGATCATCGAGACGACCGGAACCGAAGACAAGATCGACGGTCTGGTGGAGGTGCTCAAGCAGTACGGCGTGATGGAGATGGTCCGGACCGGCCGGGTGGCCATGGCGCGCGGCCAGACACTCGGTGGTCTGGGAGACGGCGTCGAGCGCGGCACGAAGGTAGCCGGGGCCGTGCCGGCTGACGACACCAACGTTTCGTCTACGGTGTAACGGCAGAGGGACTCATACTTCAACCTTCAACTCATGAGGCGGAACGCATGGCAACGATTTACTACGACGACGCGGCGGACCTCGGACTGATTCAGGCGAGAAAGGTGGCGGTGATCGGATATGGGTCGCAGGGGCACGCGCACGCCCTGAACCTGAAAGACAGCGGGGTCAGCGTAAAGGTCGGGCTGCACGAGGGCAGCAAGTCGAAGGCGAAGGCGGAAGCGGCCGGGGTGGCGGTGACGTCGGTCGCCGACGCGGCGACGTGGGCCGACGTCATGATGATCCTGGCGCCTGACACAGCGCAGCCGAAGATCTACCAGGAGTCGATCGCGCCGAACCTGACGGCTGGCAACATGATTATGTTCAGCCACGGCTTCAACATTCGCTTCAAGACGATCGCGCCGCCGGCCGACGTGGACGTGTCGATGATTGCGCCGAAGGCGCCAGGCCACCGGGTACGTGAGGTGTACATCGAAGGGGGCGGCACGCCGGCGTTGCTGGCTGTCGAGCAGGATGCCACCGGGCAGGCGAAAGCGCTGGCGCTCTCCTACGCCAAGGGTCTTGGCGTGACGCGGGCCGGCGTCATCGAGACGACCTTCGCGGAGGAGACCGAGACCGACCTCTTCGGCGAGCAGGTTGTGCTGTGCGGCGGTGTGAGTGCGCTCGTCACGGCGGCGTTCGGCACGCTCGTCGAGGCGGGTTACCAGCCGGAGATCGCCTACTTCGAGTGCATGCACGAGTTGAAGCTGATCGTCGACTTAATGTACCGGGGCGGCCTGAACTACATGCGCTACTCGGTCAGCGACACCGCCGAGCACGGCGATTACACGGGCGGCCCGCGCGTGGTGACCGACGCGACGCGCGACGCGATGCGGACGATGCTGGCCGAGATCCAGGACGGCACCTATGCGAAGAACTGGATCGCGGAGGACAAGGCCGGTCGCCCGTGGTTCAACAAGGTGCGGCAGCAGGAGCAGACCCAGCAGATCGAGCAGGTGGGTGCCGCGCTGCGCAAGATGATGCCGTTCCTTGACGCCGTGACGATCGCGCCGGGAAGCTAAAGAAAATGGGTCAAACCCATTTTGCCGCCTGGGTAATCCTTCCGTACTCGGGACTGAAGTCCCGCACTACGAATCTGTGTTTCATGGAGAGGCATCGATGACGAGCTATCTCGTGCGACGTAATGTCGGAATCGTCTTCGTCCTGCTCGTGTTTTGCGGCAACGTCGTTGCGCAGACCGAGGCCTCCTTGGCGCGGCTCGATCGGGCGATGGCGCGGGGGGCGACGGTCGCCGACGGCATGGTCGGCGCGACCGCGATTCACCTCGAGAGCGGTCTGAGAGTGTCTCTGAACGGCGATCAGCCGTTCCCGATGGCCAGCACCTACAAGGTGCCGATTGCCATCGAGTTACTGACCCGCGCCGACGCCGGCACGCTGCGCCTGGACGAGATGATCGACTTGGCGCCGGCCGACTTGCATCCCGGCAGCGGCATGCTGACTGCACTCCTCAACCAGCCGGGTGTCTCGCTATCGATCCACAACCTGATGGAGCTGATGCTGCGCATCAGCGACAACAGCGCGACCGACCGGCTGCTCACGCGGGCCGGCGGACCCGAGGCGGTGACCGCGCGCATGCGGGCGCTCGGCATCGACGGCATCCGCGTGGATCGGCCGACGGCAGTGCGAATCGCCGATCGCTACGGCGCGTCGCTGCCGGCGCCAGAGACCTGGACGCCAGAGGTCTTCGCGCGGGCCTTCGACGCGCAGTCGCAGGAAGCGCGGGCGGCGGCGGCGATCAAGTTCGACCGCGACCCGAAGGACACGGCGACGCCGAATGCCTTCGCCAGTCTGCTGGCCAGGTTATACCTGGGCGAGCTGGTGAGCCCAGACAGCACCGCCTTGCTGCTGGACATCATGGAGCGGTGCATGACGGGCGTGAACCGGCTGAAGGGATTGCTGCCGGCCGGTACCGTCGTGGCGCACAAGACCGGTTCGAACAGCGGCACGGCGAACGACGTCGGGATCATCACCCTGCCCGAGTCGGCTGGCCACGTGGCGATCGCCGTCCTGATGAAGTCGTCGGGTCGGCCCTCGGCCGATCGGGATCGCGTCATCGCCGAGATCGCACGCGCGGTCTACGACTACTTCCTGTTCCGGCCGGAAGCCGATTGATCGACGTCGGTGGCGCGCAGCCAGTCGAGGAAGCTCGAGTCCTGGGACGCCAGGCGCGCCTCGGTGTTTACGGTGCAATCACAGTCGACGCACGCCCAGGGCGCCGTGCCGTCGAGATCCTTGCAGCGGCTGCGCGCATGCGCGTCGTTCACCGTGACGAGCTCGACGTATTCCTCCCAGTAGGCACGCTCCTCCTGTAAGGGCTCCGGACAGAAGCAGACCTCGACCCACCGAATCGTGCCGTCGTCGCGACGTCTGGCCGCCCAGACGTTTCGCAGATACTCTCCGCCGGCGACCGAGCCGGCGCCGAGCGTGTCCGTCTCGACCGCTTCGGCCAGCGCCTCACGCCGGCCGGGCTTGACGCGGGCCGTCACCAGATAACGCATCCATCCACCTCACGACCTCATCCTGCACCGCTGCATGCACCGTGTCCTGCGGCCGTCCCGACCGCTTTGAAACCTTGAACGAATGATCGCCGCCGTCCACGACGTGCAACGCGGCGTTCGGCAGGCCCTCGACGATTAGCTGAAGCGCCGCGGGGGTCCCGAACCCATCGCGCGATCCCTGGACGATGAGGAGCGGGCAGGGGATCTGCGGGAGATGTGCTGTCTGGCGCCGTTCGGGCCGGCCGGGCGGATGCAGCGGATAGCCCAGACAGACGATGCCGGCGAGCGTTGACACGCGCGCCTCGTCCTGGGCTGCCAACTGCGTGGCGATCCGCCCACCCATCGACTTGCCGCCGATCACGAGGCCCGGGCGCTTGCGCCCGGCGCGACGACGCACCTCGTCGATCACCGCGCCGTAGCAGGCCTCGAGGACCGGCGCGCGGTCCGGGAGGTGACGACCTCGCTCCATGTACGGAAAGTTGAAGGTGATGGTCTTGATGCCGCGCGCGGCGAATGCCTGCGCGTAGTCGACGATGAAGGGATGAGTCTGGCCGGCGCCGGCCCCGTGGGCGAGGATTAAGGTAAGGCTCTGTTGCGCGGCGTCCGCTGGCCCGTACGCGATCGTCGACACCGATCCGCCGTCAACGTCGATCCGCAGCGGTTCCCTCACCCGCCGATGATCGCTCGGATTCTCGCGTCGCGCAAGAAGAGGCCGCCTACGCCACAGCGACGGGCTCTCCTGCGGCCTTCCAGCGTTCCTCGATGAAGTCCACGAACGGCACGAACCGGTCGAAGCCGACGATGCGGTCGGCGTCGGTGACGAAGTTCGAGAGCGCGTTGACGTCGTAGACGTACGGCTGACCGTCGCGCTCGTCCACGATGTACTCGATGCCGCACACGTCGAGGCCGGCCGCGCGGGCGATGACCGTCACGGTGTCCAGGATGCTGTCTGGCACGTCCGCGCGCTCGATCTCCATGACCGACTTGGTGGGGCAGAAGCTGCCAAGCGGCTGCCCCGCGGCGGTCTCGGGCGGCAGGTCCACCACCTCCTGACAGATGTCGGCCGGGCAGAGGTTGAACCCGTGGCCCACTGGTGGCGTGATCCGGATCGCGTAGAGCGGTTCGCCGTCGAGCAGCTCGACACGCGTGATCGATCCGTCCGGGCTCGTGATTGCCTCCTGCACGAGCGCGGTGTCGTCCGGGCCGAGGTCGAGCCGGTCCTCCCGGACAGCGCGCTCGAGATCCGCCGGCGTGTCGAAGCGGGTGATGCCGGCGCCGCTGCCGCCGATGTTCGGCTTGACCATGAGAGAAAGCGCAGCCCACCGGCGGCCTCCAGTGCCCGGCTCGGATGGTTGATGAGCCGCGTCGCCGGATACGGGGCACCGATCCGCTCGAACAGATCGAGCTGCGCCGACTTCGACGTCTCGAGCTGATAGGCGCGCAGGTCGTTGACGATCGGGATGCCGTACAACTCGACGTAACCGAGGAAGGCGTTGGTGGCGTGGATCGCGTAGCCATGGCCGCGTAGATAGGCGGATGGGCTCATCCGATTGACGAGCAGCGAGAACGGTGGACGCTCGGCGGGCGACCAGATCAGGTCGCCCGCATGGATGCGGGTGAAAGGCAGGTGGCGGCGCTCGAGTTCGGCGAACAGCGGCCGAAACCACTCGGGATGCTCGTACAACACGGCGATACTCATGACGCGCTCCTTCAGACGGTGGAATGGTCCCCGACGCGCCGGACGGCGGTCAGGCCATCCTGACGGTCAGTGGGAACCGAAAACAGTTTCGAATTCGAGAGTGAGAAATGGGGACAGAGGCGACACCCGCGCGCGCGCGTGCCTCTATGGACAGGTGCAACAGGAGACGATGTGGAAGCGATGCACAAGATAATAGGAGCACATTCTCGGCTCTCGGAGTAACGGCGGCCGTGTCGAAAACTGGGCGGCTAGCGCCCAGACACGTCCGCGAGCAACTTCCCCGCGGCGGTGCGGAAT
>Ga0310121_10005827_pt1 | contig 10496 bp, 10 predicted proteins | sample CB27_Tmax_986_MG_FD_203504 | JGI IMG/M metagenome (GOLD analysis project Ga0310121, IMG submission 203504) | Marine microbial communities from Western Arctic Ocean, Canada - CB27_Tmax_986 | ecosystem: Environmental > Aquatic > Marine > Oceanic | place: Canada: Western Arctic Ocean | collected... | reverse complement strand
CCAGTTCATCTTGGAACTCCCACGTCGTCCCATCGGGCCACTGGATCGGCTCAGGCAGGTCGCCCGGATCGCCTAGGGCCGCACCCGAGTCGACCCAGTCCGCGATCGTGCGGATCTCCTCGTCGCTCAGCGAAGGGTCGTTCTTGAACTCCGTAATGCCCACCGTCCTATCAATGGGCCAGGGGGGCATCGCCCGCTTGATGACGCGCTCCCGGATCAGCGGACTGAAGGCCCTCACTTGCTCGTACGTCTCAAGCGACATGGGAGCCACGCTTCCGGCCCGATGGCACTTGACGCAGTTCTCTTGAATGATCGGCGCTACGTCCCTAGCGTACGTCATATCCGTACGTGGGTTGGGAATCAAGGTCACAGAGGCCGGGTACTCACCCGGGTGCTCCGGCAGCGAGTTCCCGACGAGCCACTGCGCATTCCAGGGGTTGTCCGCGCCTCGATTATCTACCTGGGCTGAGACAGGGCTCGCATAGACGGAGAGCAGCAGCCCAAAGGCGGCCACCGTCACGGATGCCACAAAACCGCTTCTTTTCACTCTGTTTTTTCTACTCATTAGAACCGTCCCTTCCGTCGGGTTGCAGTTCACTGATGCTCCCTTCTCCGATCTGTAAGGACTATAGGATGCCTCATGGGCGGGGACAAGCCTGGAAAACCCAGGAGGCGACTACCTCCATCAGCTGAGGATTCCGGACCCCGTTGTGCTACAGGCCCCCCTTTTCGGGCTCGACTTAAGGACGCACTACGAACTGCCCACTAACGAGGTTCGATGTGCGTCGTCTGTGCCAGTGACCGGAAACGTGATAAGGAGATCGCTCTGATCTCTGAGATTGACGAACTGCTGCGAAAGTATGGAGGCTGGGATCGTCGGGTTGTGAAGGGTTCACCGGAGTTTCGAAACGACGACCTCCCGAGTGCTTCGTAGAATCGAGTACAGCGTTCCCGGCTCGCTCCGATCCCAGGCGATACCCTGCCCCTCCGCTGTAACGGGGAGGACTTCCTGGAGGCCGAGGACCGACCCAGCTGTCGGCAGCGACAGCGCGAACACCGTACCGTCATCGTGACCGGTGGCATAGAGCCGTCCATCCTCTCCCCAGCTGCCGCCAGAGTTGCTCATCTCCTGGAATCGTTCAACCACCTCACGCGGATAGACGTATCCGGCGACCCGACTCCAGCGCTCGTCGAACTTCACCAGGTTCGTCCATGCCGGTCCCTGATCCGGCAACCCACCGGAACCGGCGTAGTGACCAAAGGCCACCCACCAGTGCCCATCCGCACGGTCGACCCAGGTGGCAGAGCCACCGAATATGCCGAAGCTGTGGGATTCCACGTGCTCAAGGGTGCCGGTATCGAACACCTCGATCGAGCTCACCATGGGGACACCGGGGTAGTTGGAATGGGCGCAGTACAGAAGACCGTCGATTACGATGCCGCTATCCAGATGGATGATCGGTCCGTCCGGCGCCCCTTCCCAGCCGCCGACCCGCTCGCCGCTCTGCTTGTCGTACTTTCCGATCTGTCGATTCGAAATGGCATAGAAGTATCGATCATCAACGGCGACACCCTGCCTCGCCTCCTCAGCGCTGAACCGCCTGACCTCTTCGAAACGCCGAGACTGGTCTTGTGCCTGCGCGGCGGGCGCTGCCAGGAGAGCGAGCACAAACAGTCCACCGGCGGCGCGCTCGACTGACCCGAGTTTCACCATCGTCATTATCATCTCCGTCATGTTCGAGGCACCCGCTCGCCGCCGAGCACAGTCTCGCTCGGGAAGAGTCTTTGGCGGCCGGTCCGCGTGTTCCCGTAGTTGTCGACGAATTCGAACGTGCCTTCCCGCAATTCGAGCACCGCCACATCGGCCGGCGCGCCCACGTTGAGCGTGCCCCGATCATGGAACAGCGGGAAGATGCGCGAAGCATTTATGGTCGCGCGGGCGACGACCTGATCCAACGTCATCCCAAAGTTCAGAAACTTGGACAGAACGTTGGGGAAATCGATGACGCTTTCCGCGGTCCGGCTCGTCGTATTCCCATCCGTGGAGATCGTATCTGGCCAAAAACCCACCTGGAGGATCCGGTCGAAGGTGTTCCACCCCAGATGCCCCGTCCGTCCGTTGGCGACGTCGAACCACACGCCGCGGCGTCGCGCGGCGAGCACCTCCGGCAGGATGTGATCGTCCGCGTCGATGATGCTGTTCGGCGGCGGTGCAAACATGTGGGTGACAATGTCGCCCCGCTTGAGCTGGCCTAGCAGCCTGGGCAGTGGCGAGGCCGTTTGGCCCATGTGGATCATCACGGGCAGGTCGAAGGACGTGGCCACCTCCTGCGCGCGGCGCAACACCTCGACATCATCGGCGGCGACCCCTCTCGTCAGCCGCGCCTTGACGCCCACGACGACGTCGCGGTTGCGCACAATGGCTTCCTGCGCTGCAGTGACATCGGCGAGGCGCAAGTCCATCGTGTCGCCCTCGGGCAGGATACCAGCGCGCCCGATGTTGATGAGCATACGCGCCGGCTGTGGCGCCGACCTCGCAAAGGCCACCATGTCGTCGATCTGATCCGCGCCAGCGGATCCGGCATCAACCCATCCCGTCACACCACCGGCCAGGCCCACCCGGGGGCCTTCTTCGTCTCGGGCATAGTGTGTATGGAGGTCGATCAGTCCTGGCACGACAACCTTGCCTGCCGCATCGATGACCTCCGCTGCATCGCCCGCGATGTCAGCCTCGATCGCTGCGATCCGGCCGGCCGTGATCGCTACGTCACGGATTGCGTTGAGCCTCAGTGAGGGATCGATGACGCGGCCGCCTTTGACGATCAGGTCATAGTCGGCTACGAGCTGCTCTGAGCTACGGGCGAATGTCACGACGCCTACGGCGCTTGCAGCAGTTGCGTAGACGAACTGGCGCCGGTTCATCATTGTCTGTAGCCCCTTGACTAGGTTCAAAGAAAGGGTGCATTAACTCTTACGGTCCCCCTCTGGATCAGGGGCTTTGGCACCTTGTTCCTTCCAACGAGCGTGTTGGGCTGCCCGATGGTTTAGTGAGGCAATGCCCACTACGCCACCTGCAGATTTCATCAGCTCGTCCCATTCCTCCATGTTGCGGCGACCTGCTTGGCCCAGGGCGGGGCCATCGCCCTACTCCCACCCACTGCTATCGCATGTTGCGAGCTCGCTGAACGATCTCGATAGTCACGTCGCGTGGTCCATCGATGAAGTAGATATGGATCATGCCGTTCTCGAAGGTCAAATCGCTCGGCCCGCGCGTGACGGTCGCTCCCTTGCTTCTCATCTCGTTCATCTTCGGGATTAGATCGAGCGCCCTCCACCCCAGGTGATCGATGGCGCTCCCGGCCGTTTGGAAGCCCTCGCCGTTGGTGAACATCAACCAGACGTTGCCCGGATAGAGGATGGCGTCCCGGCTGCCCCGCATGGGCGTGCGTACGCCACCGAAGATGTTCAGGTACGCCTGCATCGTGGCCTCCACGTCCGTGGTACGGAGGTGAATGTGATGGAAGCCGAGGTGCTGGGGATCCTCGATGATCTCAAGCCGGACGCCCCACGGATCCACGACGAAACTGATCGGGAAGAGACCGTCGACCTCGCGCCTGGGGGTCGTGATCCTCGCGCCATCCGCCTCGAGCTCGCGGAGCTTCGCGTTCAGGTCCATGACAGAGAAGCCGAGGTGGTCGACGGAGCCTCCCTCGCTGGGCCTCGCATTCGCCTCCTGCCGGAATATGAACCGGGTCACACCGATGAGCGTCCGGTCGGACCGGCCGTCGACCGGGTCACCTCCAAAGTGCCGGCTGTACCACGCCGCGGCAGTGGCGGGCTCGGGCACGGCCAGATGCACGTGGTCGTACATCATGGTCTCGGACTGGGCACTCACAGCGGCCGCGGATGGCACGAGCAGACCGAGGGAGACAACGAGGGTCGAGGCAATGCGCAACATCTTGAGCTCCCGAGCGGAGAATGCCACGCAGGTGGGATGTATCGTGACATCCTACCGTCGAGGCTTATGAGTTGGGTCAGGCAAAATGGGACTACGGTGGCGTGGCAGCCAGGGGGCCGGGCCGCATCCGTCGGTTCAGCCGAGCGAAATTCCTATCCCAGACCGATCACGATCAAAGACCACCGCTATCATTTCACTGCTGGATACAGGGTACTACCCTGTACCGAAACCCCGTATTGGGGGCACCACTTACGACCTAGATATTACTTCTTGAGTACAGCAGCGAGACAGTTCCTGAGCATAGCTCTGGCATCTAACAGAGAGCCACGACCGTAAAAATGAGGTTTATATATAGGGGTGATACCAACCTCTGCCGTGCTGTCGTGTATAAGTCGCATTGCAAACCTCGTTCTTTGTGCTGAGGAGAGTCATGAAGAGTCTGAAACGGAAGAACTTCTCACCGTGGATTCCCATCGCAGCGGCCGTGGTTGCGAGTGGGGCGCTGGTAGCTGTGGAAGCGCAGGACCGCCCGACGGATACCTCGCCGCTGACACTACCGAACCACACCTACGGTGGGCCCGGAGTGCTGACCACTCGCGCGGACATGATGGGGCACCTGGAGCGGATGAAGGCCGCAGACGACGATGACATCCCGATGTGGATGCGGAGTGCTGGCGGCGTCAACGGACGACAGCTGGGTGTCAGTGTCGTCTATCGCGAGGAGGGTGGTCCCCGTCCCTCGTACGCGATCCACGATGACGTGGGCGAGGTGTACGTGATGCTCCAGGGCTCGGGTCGCATAGATGTCGGTGGTAGTCTCGTCGATGCACGGCGGCGTCCATTTAGCCCGGGTAACGGCCGGGGTCAGAGTGGCACGATGGCGGAGGGCTCGCGGACGTTCTCGCTAAATGAGGGCGACATCTTCTTTATTCCGGCCGGCTCGCCCCACAGATGGATGGGCTCCGACGCGTTCACCGCGTATGCGGTCATTCGCATCGATCCGGAAGGGGTTGCTCCGCTGCTCGAACTTGGAAGCCCCGAGTACGAAGCGCAGTTCGAAGAGTAAGCCGAGCCAGGCAACCTGAGGCCGACAAACAGGGCCGGTACAGTGTCAGCGATGGTGGAATAGAAGGGGGTGTACCCCACTGAAGTCTTGCCTATTGGCAAAAGGGACCCGCCCCAGCTACCAAATATTTTTCGGGGAATGGTATTGCAGTGGCGTCGATGTGTGCGGCCCTGTGACCTGTATGCTGCATACAGCCATCATCTCTTGGAAATATTCGCACAACATACTCGAAGAGCCCTGGGCAGGCGGTGTTCTCTGCTCAGGGGCCCCTCATTGCCCCCTTACTGGACTACAATGACTGCGGACGCCATAAGAAGCGTCTGGTCTTGAGCGACGATCCTGCCGGCGATTGTAAACGTTCCAGCCGGGAGTTGGGGGCTGACCTGCTCGCGGTACACTAGAACTTGATTCGGCTGCACCGTCTCCTGTCCCAGCATCTGCATAAACATTCTTTCTTCGCTCCAAGACCACACGGTATCAGCCGGGGTTCTGAGGATGGCGAAGTCATACCTCTGGCCGCTCGAGAAGTCGAGCACCAAAGGCTGGTCGGAGTTGTTTTGTAACTCCAGCGTCAATCCGATGACGTCGCCAGCAGTGTAGGTTTGTCTATCGGTGGTTACAGATACGACTTCCTGAACATTGCTGACCGGCTGAGGCACTTGCAAAGCATGTTCTCGGCTGCCGCCACATGCCCCACATGCCCAGAGGCTGATGAAAGCGTAGCTGTATAGCGACCTTCCTGAGGCTAGCAAACCTTCATTCTCCCCAAGTAAGGTGCTGGGTTATCTGGTTAGCGCCGGGCGGGCGCCTCTAACTGCAGTGAGTAACTTGAGACAGACTGTTGCTGAAAATCTTGCCCGGCAGCTGCCTGCTCCAGCACGATTTGGTATCGGGATACCTCTAAAGGGTTCGGGACCCAGACTTTAGCGACCACATTATTGTGCAGATTCCCAACAAGCAGAACTTTCAATTGATCAGGAGCCTGGGAGTTGGTGAACACCCTGTGGCTTGCGGAAGCCACGGAATCAACTGGTCCTCCAAGAACTTCGAATAACAGAGCCTCTGAGTTCCCGGACGCCCCCGTAAGGCGAACGTCTAGCCAGCCGGGAGACGAAATGTCTGGGACGCTTAGAGGGCTTGTCTCGTCATCACGACAACCTGTCAGCATGGAAGCGACGATCATGACCGATAGCCCAAATGAGCGGCGATTCATCGTGGCGCCTCCTGTCCTGCGTTGCCAGGGAACATTCCAGCTCTGCGTATTAGGGAGAGCAGGTCTCCGAGGTTGTACACTCCGTCGCTGTTACCCCGGCGATCCAGTTGCAACTTCTGTGAGGGACGCAATTGTGGTGTACCAAGCAACTCTTCGACCGCGAGTATCGGGTTGATATCTTCTGAGTAGACCGGCATGCCAGTCGCATCAACGCCGAGCACTTCGGTCAACTGGAAATCGGTGGCTGAAGGCTCGATCCCATCAAGTTCGGATTCGAGATCGAGTGCGATCACGGATTTCGTGTCAGCAGGAAGTGAAGCGCTGGTCGGGCTATAGATCATGAAGGTCGCCCCATTCGGACCAATGTTTTGAGCCAACTCGAACCCATCGTCCTCAAGCAACAGTCGGGCACCTGAGACACGAACACGTGACGGATCGTATTCGATGCCGATCTGAAGGCCGACTACGTCAGGAGGAATATCGGCGACCACATTCAGCGTATTCCTGTTCTGTGTGCTATTCAGGCCGGCATTTGACTGCAGCAGTATGTCCAGATCTCTGTCGGACACCCCCTCGTCTGCTTGTCGGCTTGCAGTGAGCCCAGATGCCGATGCCATTGAAGCATCATCGGATACCCCCTCGTCTGCCTGTCGGCTTGCAGTGAGCCCGGGTGCTGATGCCACCGAGGAATCAGCGGCACACTCGATGATACCAATGCACCGTCCAAGGATGATGTTGATGGCACGAACGATGTCGACCACGTTAATGAAGTTGTCGAGGAATGTGTCTGCGACGAGAAACTGGATTCTGGTGAATCCACCCTTTCCGAGGAAGTAATCGATCATGCTTACAACGTCGGTTACATCCACAACACCACTGAAATCGACATCGGCATTGAGGATGTCTTTACCCCAGATTCCGCCACGGCCGCTAGCGCTCACCGGGTTGCCATTAAGATTGGATAAACTCACTGCCTGTAGATTGAACCCGACCTTGTAGAATACGCGCGGCAAACCCGCTCGGATTCCGTCGGGGTGCGCTTCAGCTGTCACAGCTGCTTCGGCGTTACTCAGGTCGGTCTCAAGCGCGAATCGATACTCGAGGAGTGCGCCGGTTCCGGAGGCTACCGTGTTTGAGAGACCTGTGTCGATCAGAATACCCGTGACCGAATTGTTTTCTTCGTCTAGGTTGATGCTGTGCGTGAGTCCAGAGACTCGTGCGGTTTCGGTGACTCCCACGTAGGTGACGAGGCCTGCCGGGTCAGGCCACTGCATCTGATAACTGACCCCCCCGACCTCGAATCCTTCGTTCTCGAGTCCGAGGCCAACGACGATCGTGTCACCCGATGCATTGGTGCTGACATTTGCCGTGAGCAATCCGACATTATCCGCTGAAACCTGAATATCGTCCACCCACCAGCCGTCCATTGCCCAACGGTCATCTGTAACCAACCGAAAGCGTACCATGACCTCCGGTTGCCCATCATAAGTGCTCAGGTCGAGTGTCACGCCCGTCCAGCCATCTACTTGTGTTCCCGTGAAGGTTGCCAGCCTGTCCCAGTACGCTCCTCCGGTAGTGCTCGCTTCTACGTAGCCATAATCGTAGTTGTTCTCAATGTCATATTGGTGATCAAACTTGAGTGTGCTGCGAGTAGCGTCTGCGAGTGAGATAGGGACGGAAGTGAGACTGATGTCCAGGTTATTCGCATAGAGGGTGCCGTCACTATCCGTCCAACTGTAGGATCCCTGGGAAGAATTTGCGCTTGTCCGTGCCCATGGTGCGTCCTTTAACCACAGGGTGTCACTTGCCGTGGTCTCGGCATCGGCCGCGAAGAGCGTCCTGACTGACAGGGTTTTTCCTGTCGCCTCGTTGGATACATCGGATGCGTTGCCTACGTTGTCTATGACCTTTACCGCGAAATAATAATCGGTCGAGGGATTGAGGCCGGTAACTACAATTTCTTCCGACATGCCTGGCCGTTGAGGCCGAGGCGCTCCAGTTACCCGCAGTGCCGAGCTGAACGTCGCTTCGGTTATCCGTGCCGTCGAATATCGTACATCGTAGCTGGATGCTTGTCCTGACGTTCCGTCGTCACCTGAAGATGTCCATTCCAGCGCTATATGTCGGCCCGCCATTGGATTGATGATGGGCGTGGGGTCGGCTACCACAATCAGATCGGTCACAGCACTTGGCTTTACCTGATCATCCTCCAGTGTATTAAAAGCATTAACCCTTCGTCCGCTTACCGTCTTGCCGTCGAGTGCAGTGATAATATCGCCACTGTACATGAGCCGGTGCTTCATCTCCGAGGGACTCGAGTCAGGGAATTGGGCGTACGCGAGAACTGCCGTTCCGGAGACTATGGGGGTCGCCATCGAGGTGCCGCCGATGGCTTTGTAATCGTCATCAGGCCAGGTAGCCATAATGGCCACGCCAGGAGCGCCCAGGTCGACACTGATCTCGCCGTAGTTCGAAAACCCTGCGAGGGCATCGTAGCGGTCAGTAGCGGCCACCGAGACGATGAGGTCTAAATCGGAAGCGGCAGGGTAATCGGGGCTCGTATCGGTATTCTTGCCCGCGTTTCCGCTGGCCGCTATGAATAGCCCGCCGTGCGCTATGATTGCATCGTTCAGCGCCTCCGACTCCCCGCCGCCGCCCCAACTATTGCTTGTGAACTTGGCGCCGTGGGCTTTGGCGTAGGCGAGGGCATCGATGGCATCCGCAGTGTAACCACTACCACCGTGCAGGAACTTGAGAGACATGATTCTCACGTTCCATGCGACACCCGCCACCCCGGTACCATTGTTGGATACGGCACCGATGGTGCCAGCCACGTGGGTCCCGTGAAAGTCATGATTTACACCATCGTAGATGGTGCTATCGTCGTTTGCGAAGTCCCAGCCATGGATATCATCGACGAATCCGTTTCCGTCATTATCAATCTCATCACCCGCTATCTCTCCTTCATTGACCCACATATTCGCGAGGAGATCCGGGTGATTTGCGTCAATTCCGGAGTCGATGACCGCTACGATGATCGTGGAATCCCCAGTTGTGATGTCCCACGCTTCCGGCGCATCCACGTCTGCGTCCGCGGTGCCGCCCGACTGACCTGTGTTGTTGAGGTGGTACTGTTCGTCATATCTCACATCGTCGGGTGCTGTCGCGGCAGCTATACCACCGATCGGGAACACACGGTAATCGGGCTCGGCATACTCGACGTCGGGGCGCTCCTCATACCATGCGATCAGCTCATCGCGCGATGAACCCTCGGGTATCCGCACCACGTCAGCGTTGATCAAGGGCAGGCGCTTAATCACCTCTGCCCTGGACAACTCATGCAGCCGGCCACTCACTAGCGCCGCACTTCTGGAGCGATACTTCACGATCACGCGGTCGCTTTCGGCTTGTATTGTTGTTCCGATCGATGTTGTCGGCTGAGGCCTATCCTGTGCCATGACGGCGTGTTCGACACACGGGCTGACCAAGAAAATGGCAATCAGGAGAGTCGGGATATGTCTATTCTTGATCATCGTCGTGATGGTGAGGCTTTATTTCACCTGGAATCCAAGGAGCAAAGCTTGGGCGCCACTATGGTATCAGGAGCGTGCCGCTCCCCGCTGTGACCACTACGGGGTTGCCATCCTCACCCGCAGCTTCCGCTAACCACATGTCCAATAGCATTTCTGTCGACGGCGCGTTCGGCTTGATGGACGTATAGATGTGAGCCATGATGTCGCTCCCTACCGGTATCAGGTCGCCCGCGAGATCCACCAGTACAACGGAGAGTATCCCGACACTGTTGACAGGGTCATGGAAAGCTTCGTAGAAGGGAGAAAACGGCACGCGACCTGTTGCTTTGACCGAGTCGACTGTCATAACGTCGGTGTCGAATCCCAAATTAAACTCTACGCCACGCAAAGGTTGAAAGTTCGTCAATCCAATGGGCACCACGTGCGCTTGATCTCCTGCTGTCGCTGACGAATTAAGTACGAATATCGAGCCCGGAGTGGCCGGAAGAAAAATATTTTGTAAGGAAACGTCTGCAGAACTGTTGCCAGCACGGTCCGTCACATGTCCGGTAATCCCTACGGTTATGGTGTCGCCATTCAGATCTCGAGTGGGGTCAATAACGGCGTATGTACCCGAATGGCCGGGGCCAAACACACCCTCTCCGTGGTGGTGCACAATCTTCCCGCGGGGGTTAAAGAAGCCAGAAGTATCGGCAACAATTTCACCATACGTGAATAAGTGACCGA
>Ga0310121_10005826_pt1 | contig 10498 bp, 8 predicted proteins | sample CB27_Tmax_986_MG_FD_203504 | JGI IMG/M metagenome (GOLD analysis project Ga0310121, IMG submission 203504) | Marine microbial communities from Western Arctic Ocean, Canada - CB27_Tmax_986 | ecosystem: Environmental > Aquatic > Marine > Oceanic | place: Canada: Western Arctic Ocean | collected... | reverse complement strand
TGCAAACGTCCCCATTCCCAGTTACGCTCGGAGGATGGACATTCTGCCAGGAGCGCACGCGCTTCGCTGAAACGTAGTTCACGGACACATTCGGCCGCGAGAGTGATCGTCGAGCAATAGTCCGTGTGGCGGGAAACGAGTTTTTCCTTGTCGGACTGTTTGCGAGCGTCATCGTCAGCGGCAATTTGCTGTTCAATTTGGTGTTTCCTTGCCTCCCTTCTCGAGTCAATCGTTGAAAGCCGATCCGCCAACTCTGCCGCATGAGAAAACCGGCGGTTAGGCTCACCGGCGAAGCATTTCCCGATGTCTTCGGCAATGACCTCATCCTCCACCCGGTCGCGCCAGTCGGTGGTGACAGGGTGAAAAAGGTCACCCAGAACCAGCTGGTAAAGCACCACTCCGAGCGAATAGATATCCGACTGGGCGGAAGAATCCCTGCCGACTAAGACTTCGGGGGCCATGTAAACACGAGTTCCGGTGCGCGATGAAAGCTCGGTCCTGCCCAAAACTTCAGTAAGACCATCGGCTGTGATACCAAGAGGCAAGTTCTCAGGGAGCACTTGACCAATCCCGAAATCGGTCAGTTTGACACGGAGGTTGGTGACCGATCGATCATCGCTTGCGATCAGAATGTTCGAGGGTTTGATGTCGCGGTGGATGATCCCGGCGTTGTGTGCGACCTCGAGGGCATTTGCTACCTGGATGACGATGTTAATCCTGGTATCCATGGGTATGTCAACCGGATTTTCATAGGATGCCCACCACTTGTTCAAATCGATTGCATCGAAATGGTCCATTACAATGTAGTAGGGAGCTTCATCAAAGTAGACATCGTTAATGCGAACGATGTTGGGGTGATCGCCGATCTGCTCCCGAAGAAGACGGAAAAGTGTCACTTCCCGTTTTAGGGAACGCACACGATCAGCACGAAAACAAAACTTGAAAACTCGGTGTTCTCGAAGGCTCTTGTTGTAGGCCCGCCAGACTTCGCCGAATCCACCCTCGCCGATTTTCTCTTGGAGAACCCAACCCGCCGCTGTGGGCACTTCCACATCGAGCCCCGGGTGCCACCCGATCACAGGCTCAAAATCCGGAATAATAAACCGCTGCGCCTTGTGACTGTTTGCAGGCGGAGTGAGGGGAGCAACGCCTTCCTCCCCAACCTCGCAGAGTTCAAAGGGCTCCTCGACTCCCTTCGCGCTGTAAAAACCATGATTCAACCAGGACAAAGCAGCCAGCTCGGGAATCTCCACCCCACGGAGAACAGCACGGGCGTTGTCGAAAACACTACGAGTCATCAGGATTTGGCCGCCCACTCCAAGGTCCATCACTCGACTTGCGGAATCCACCTGGATCCCAAGGACATCCTGCCTTCCTTTCTCCTCACGGGTTCTATCAATGAACACCTCACCCATGTGGATTCCGATACGAACCGCGATGGGTCTGGCTGTGAACTTGCTGTCCTGGCGTAGCCGCGATTGAACCTGGAGTGAGAATCGAACCGCGTCTGAAGGACGAGTAAAGGTAATCAGAAACGAATCACCTGCTGTCATGATTTCATTTCCCTCGTCCCCGAAGGCTGCCAACATCTCCCGGATCACATCTTGCTGGTGTTCGATTAGGTGGGTTCCGCTTGCATCTCCCAGGTCGCGCTTTATCGCGGTGGAATCCACCATGTCGGTGAAAACAAGGGTAAGAACACCCGTTTTATGGCGGGCGCGGAATTCATCAACACGAAGGCGCTGTTGCTCGGTAAGTTTCTTGGCCATGGCTGTTCGGGTGAAGTCTAGCCTAGAAGAAGCAAGCTTTCGACCAACCTTTCACACGATCAAGGACCTCCAGGCTAACTAAGTCTGGGAATTGATTCAGGTATTCGAAACGTGCCGGAGAGAGGGACCACCCAATGTAATGGTAGGTAGTTATAATGCTCCCCCGCCTCATCGTTCGCACTTTTTGGCAAGAAAGTCCTCAAGTTCCTGAATCACCCCTTGACACCGTGGATAATATATGATGATAATACCCTCTATATTATAGATTTGAGTCAGTTTCCTTAAGGAGGAGCATTAAATGGCTGAGGAGCTCGCCGAACAGCCGGAACCCCAAGAACCCCAGGGACCTCAGGGGAAAAGTGGGCTAAAGATCGTTCTGGTCGCAGTTATCGTCATCCTTCTGGCTGGTCTGGGGGTGGCTTACATGGTCTTGAAGCCAGCGCCGCCTCCGAATATGGAAGCTTATCTTTGGCCGGAACCGGAAGCGGGCGCCTTGGAAATCGCCTCGAGTATATCCGATGGATCCTCCCTAGTGGTCACGGATGTCCGGTTCAAGACAGAGCCAGCGGAACTCGAGAAAGATGGTCTCGGCGCGCAAATCGAGGAGGAGTTTGAAAAGCTGCGCCCAATTACGATGGATATTTTAACCGAGGCGGCTAACGGGCTGAAACAGGATACAGCGGCAACTACGAAGGAATTCAAGAGAAGTGTGAGGAAGGCCATGAACGAGGAACTCAAGAACTGCCAAATCGAAGATGTCTTGGTAAAAAACTGGGTTGTCCAATCAACTTCATAAAGGTTCAAACGGATGGCTGAGATCTTATCGCAGAATGAAATTGACTCCCTCCTGGCCGCCCTTTCGACAGGGGATCCGGGTGAGAGTGGTAACGTCCAAGACACCGGGAAGGGTGTCAAGATTTATGATTTCAAACATCCGGACCGTTTCTCAAAGGATCAAACCCGATCGCTGCAAATGCTCCACGAACATTTCGCGCGCTTGTTTTCAACCTCCCTTTCTACCTATCTCCGAACCATCTGTGAAGTAAAACTTGTTTCGGTGGATCAGCTTTCATACGATGAGTTCATTCGTTCGATCCCCAACCCCACCTGCATCAACCTGTTTGAGATGCATCCCTTAAACGGAACCGCGGTACTGGAAATATCGCCATCGCTCGCCTTTTCAGTGGTTGATCGCTTGATGGGAGGGCGAGGCCAAACCTTTCAGCGCAATCGCGAATTGACAGAAATCGAAGTAAGTATTGTGCTGAAGATCATCAGCCGGATTTTCGACGAGCTAAAAGACGCCTGGGGGGATGTCATCGAGCTGTCCATGGATTTGAAAGCAACTGAAATGAACCCGCAACTGTTCCTACAATTATTCCTTCCGACTGAGATGGTGATCTTGATGACCCTGGAGGTAAACCTGGGAGAGAGTTCCGGGACCTTCTGCATTTGTATTCCGTACGTTGTCCTGGAACCTGTGGCGGGTCGCTTATCAGCCAGGAGTTGGGTGTCCGGCCGGAGGGCTGGATCGGAGGTTGAGAGCAAAGCGGCGATGGAAAACCACCTGAGGAAGTTCCATCTCGAGCTCCGGGCCTTCCTGGGGAGCACCGATCTGAAGGTTCAAGAAATTCTGGATTTGGAATTAGGCGACGTCCTTCAGTTGACGCAGAGGAAGGATGAGGAGATCGATATCTTGCTCGCTGATAATGTGATGTTCAAAGGACGTCCCGGAACACACCGCAAACACCGGGCGTTCAAGGTAACGCAGGTCATAGCTAAGGAAATGGAGTGGGGCCAATGACAGCAGACGCACTCTCGCAGGACGAAATCGACGCTCTACTAAAAGGAGCCGGCGCGAAGGAAGGCGAGGAATCCACCTCGACCGCCTCAGCGGTTGCGGAGTTTCCTGCCGAGCAGATCGAGGCTATCTCAAGGTATTCGGAGAAAATGGCGGCCACGCACGCCGACACGGTGGGAACGTTCCTCGGAGCTGAGGCCACTGTTACTGCTCAAAATCCAGAGAAACTGACCGGACCAAAAGCGGCCGAGCTCGTAACAGGTCCTGTCATCCTGGTCAGTTTTTCTTACCAAACCGGGTTGCTTGGATCGACTGCGCTGGTTTTCCGGTCAGAGGATGTTCTCAAGATTGGCGGGACGATGACCGGCGACCCCGAGGCAGCCGAGTTTTCGGAGATGGTGGCGGATGCCTTCAAGGAAGTGATGAGCACGGTCGTGGGAAACCTCAACACCAGCCTTGGATCCTCTGTGGGGGGGCCGCTCGGGAACTCTGAAATACAGTTGGATCCGGCGGAAGCCTCTGCTGAAACATTGGCAGGAGCCATCGGCGGTGGCGACGAGTTCGTCGTGGTTCCCTACACGATCAAGATTGGAGAGATTGTTGACAGCGAATGCTGGCAATTGATCGGTCCCGAATTAGCAGAGTCCATGCTGGCATTGACAGCTCCCCCGCCGGCAGCAGCCGAACCTGCCCCAAGTGGAGCGGGGGGAGCGCCTATTGCCGCGGCCCCGGCTGAATTTGATTCGTTGACCTCTGATATCCCGGCCCACGGTGGACCGGGCAATCTCGACCTGATTATGGATATCGGGTTGGAGGTCCGTGTCGAGCTGGGCCGATCCAACCAGAAGATTCGCGATGTGCTGAAACTGGGAACCGGGTCTGTGATTGAGCTCGATAAGCTCGCGGGCGAACCGGTGGACCTTTTGGTGAACGATGTGATTTTCGCGCGAGGGGAAGTGGTCGTCATCGATGAGAATTTCGGTGTCCGAATCACCGAGATCCTCAGCCTTCAAGACCGGATCAAGAAGCTCGGAGAACGTAAGGACACTTAAGAAATAACGGTAAAATCCAGTCGGTGGAGCAGGGGGTTTCACCAGCTGGATTATTTCAAGCCGCCCGGCTTGAACTCGATAAGACTGAGAATTGGGCGAATCCAGGGGGGAGAATGGGAAATGCGCTGGGGATGGATTGTCTGCCTCCTGATATTGGCCAACGCTGTTGCAACCACCGGTGCAGCAGGCGAACCCCCATCTGAAAAAGACCACGAGTCTTCCAGTGAGAAGCCCTATTTCGACCCGGATAACTTCGCCGAGGCAATGGCCAGTGTTGAAGGCCGCCAGGGGACCACAAACCCCGTGGGGACAGCCGCCGTTTCCCTTACGTCTTCCGGTACTGGAACGGTCCTGTTTCGAGTCCTCTTCTCACTGATTCTGATCGTGGGACTGATTTATGGGACGACCCACTTGGTTCGCCGTTTGGGTGGCCGGGCCCTCTTATCCACAAGTGGTCCGCTTAAGGTGTTGTCCAGACATTCCCTTTCTCAAAAGTCTTCGATCTATATCGTGTCGGCGCTCGACCGGTTTTTAGTCGTAGGCGAAACCGCGCAGGGACTTACTTGTCTGTCTGAATTCACGAACACCGAAGAGAACGAGAGGTTGCGCGAACGATGGGGATTTGATTTCGGAGCGCCTGGCGAGACCAGCCGCCTCTACAAAGCGAAGGAATCACCTTTCGGCCCAACACTCAATTCTCAGGTTGCAGACCTGGAACGCGAAATCATCAGCCTGCGGGGAGAAAGCCAATGAGTGCCGCCCGCGGGCTAAGAAGCATTCCTTTTGGCATTGGGATCGCGCTGTGCGCGATAGCCGCGCTTGTCTGGGTTGAATCTGCGAGCGCTCAAAACATCCCTACGCTTAGTGTCGCCTTCGGTTCAAGCTCAGATCCTAAAGATGTGGCGCTTTCCCTCCAACTTCTTTTTCTGTTCACAGTGCTCTCCGTGGCGCCCGGGATCTTGGTTATGACCACTTCTTTCACGCGGATCATCATCGTTCTTTCTTTTATTCGACGCGCTTTGAACCTGCAACAAACTCCTCCAAATGTTGTTCTCGTTGGTCTTTCCCTTTTCCTGACTTTCTTTGTAATGGCCCCTGTCTGGGAGGAGATCAATACAAAAGCCATCCAGCCCTATTTGAATAACGAAATCGTGGCGGGTGGCCGCGATGCAGTTGATCCCGACAGTGGTGAAGTTATCCCGGATGAGGAACTTCCCTTCAATATCATGCTCGCGCGCGCCGTTCTTCCAATCCGAGAATTCATGTGGTCCCAGATTGGCCTGGAGGGAAGCGGAGAAGTCGCGCTCCTGATGGTCATGGGAGGGCTGGATAAACCGGGTACTCCGGATGATGTGCCGTTGCGGGTGCTGATACCGTCATTCGTCCTCTCGGAGCTGAAGAAGGCTTTTATCATGGGATTTCTTTTATTCCTCCCGTTCCTGGTCATCGATATTGTAATCGCATCAATCATTCTCTCGATGGGAATGTTTACCCTATCACCTGTGCTGATCTCCTTGCCGTTCAAGATTCTTTTGTTCGTGATGGTGGATGGTTGGCGATTGGTGGTGGAATCGCTCGGATTTTCGATCTTGGGAGCTTAGGAGAGGAAACAATGGATGACGCGACAGTTCTGGTACTTGGTCGAGACATGCTCTTGCTGACCCTGATGCTCTCTCTCCCAGTGATGGCGGTGGGAATGTCGATCGGCCTGCTTGTCAGCATCTTCCAGGCGATGACACAGATCCAGGAACAGACGCTTACTTTTGTCCCGAAGATCGTTGGGATTCTTTTGGCGATTCTGGTGATGTTGCCTTGGACTCTGCGAACGATGGTGGATTACACGGTGCGTCTTATGGAGGAGATGGCCTACCTGGTCAATTAAGGCCCTGGACCTAACAAGATACTAATGGACCTCGATTACAACACACTCATTTCGCAACTCCAGGTTTTCCTCCTGGTGTTCGTCCGGATTACGGCAATGGCTGTTTCAGCTCCGGTCTTAGGCAGCGCGCTGATGCGGATTCCGCCGCAACTAATCGCGGGACTCGGCTCTGCGCTCGCGCTGGTGTTTATGATGAACCTCCCGCCCCAGGTCGATATGCCCGGATTGGGGTGGGATTACGCGCTAAGGATTGCGGGAGAGGCTTTCATGGGTTTATCCCTCGGTTTCCTGGCGACTTTGATCCTGGCGGGAATTCAATTCGGAGGAGAGGTCATTGACCACTTAATCGGGTTTGCGGTTGTCGATGTGATTGATCCGGTCACCAATGAATCCGCTTCTTTGATCGGAAACTTGAAAGGTCTTCTGGCAACAGTTTTGTTTTTGGTCTTCAACGGTCACCACCATTTATTTCAAGGGATACTCAAGACCTTTCATGTGGTCCCAGCGGGGGGAGCCGGGCTTACTCCCGAGGTCTGGCCGCTCTTCCAAGCCTACTCAGAAGCGCTTTTTGTCGTGGGGCTCCAGGTGGCTGCGCCCTGCCTGTTGGTGATGACGTTGCTTTGGGTCCCCGAGGGGTTTCTGGCTCGAATGGTTCCGCAACTGAATTTACTTATCAACGACATCCCCATCCGGATTGGGATCGGATTGTTCGTCGTCTGGCTGGGTATGGGACCCTTTGTGGAACTGACTTCCGGGTTGATAGGAGAGATTTCTACGGCCACAGACTCTTTAGCGCTCATCCTCGCGGGCGCTTGAATAGGATTACGTAGAACGAGGGACCCTTTGGGGTTAGGGGGAAACGGAGAGTCGGAAAACTCTCCAACCGGGCCGGGGTGAGCTGGAAGCCATCCCGGCCCTGGGGTGAATCTAAAAGGAGACGAAAGTCTCGAAGGAACTTAGGAAATGGCATCGAACGACGAAAACGGCGAAAAAACAGAAGAGGCAACCCCTCGGCAGCGACAGCGAGCTCGCGACGAAGGCCGTGTCGCCACGAGCCGTGAGGTCGGTACGTTGTTTGTTTTGACAACCGCCACTTTGACCATCTACTGGCTGGGGCCCTATATGACCTCGAGAACCGAGGACCTCTTTGTCTACATACTCCAGAACCTGAGTACGATCGACCTTTCGGTCAGTGGAACTGTGGTCCTGATGCAAAATGCGTTCTGGCGGGTGTTAGGCATCATCGGACCGCTGATGCTGGCGCTGGTGGTAGCTTCTATCGCGGGGTATGTCGTACAGTTCGGTTTTTTGATGACCGCCAAATCCCTCCAACCCAAGGCCTCGCGGATCAGTCCCATTGAAGGCGCCAAACGGATTTTTTCATCGCGGATGATCGCGGAAACCCTTAAGTCGATATTCAAGTTCATTGTGGTGGGAGTCGTTTCCTACTACACGTTCAAACCCATCCTTCCCGGCGCAGCGGGTCTAATGGACTCAGATCCAACGATCCTCATCAGTTCGATCATCCAGCTGGGGCTGTATTTGTCTATTTTTATCCTTCTGTTCCTCTTGGCGGTTGCCCTGGCGGATTATGTCTACCAAAAGTGGCAGCACGAAAAAAGCATCCGTATGAGCAAATACGAGGTCAAGAAAGAGCTGAAGGAATCCGAGGGAGATCCCCAGATCAGGGCCCGTGTCCGAGCCATCCGTCACCAACAGGCAAGGCAACAGATGATGCAGGATGTCGAGCGCGCCGAGGTGGTGGTTACGAACCCGACCCATTACGCCATCGCGATCAGGTATGACGCCACGGAGCGAGATGCTCCGCATCTGGTGGGCAAGGGTATGGGACTGATCGCGCAACGGATCAAGGAAATTGCGGAGGAGAACAGAATCCCTCTTTACGAAGACAAATGGCTCGCGCGGCAACTGTTTCGGACATGCAACATTGGCGACACGGTCCCTGTCGATCTATGGCAGGCAACAGCGAAGGTACTCGCTTATGTCCGAGCTCTGGACAAGAAGCGGGCGAAAATCCCGGCGTAGATACGAATGAAAGAGAATGGCCGCAAAACGTGGAGTCATGAACATCAGAGGCGGAAGCCCAGGTCCACCCATGGAGATAGACGGTTAGGATAATGTCGAAAGAACTTCAACCACCGCGAGGGCTGCTCCACCCGGATAACCGGGCGAACCTGTTCGCAGCTATCGGCATCATTGCCATCCTCACCATTATGTTGGGGAATCTGCCAGCCGGGGTGCTCTCGGTTCTCCTTTCTTTGAACATCGGGTTGGCCCTGATCATCCTGATGATATCGTTTTACATCGCCAGTCCACTGGATTTCTCAACCTTCCCCAGTGTGATTCTGATTTTGACTCTCTTCCGGCTGGCGCTGAATGTGGCCAGCACCAAACTCATCCTGCTTCCTTCCACACTGGCGCCTTCCGAAAAGGCCGGGTCGGTGATCGAGTTTTTCGGGCGGTATGTGTCGGGAGACAACGCGATGGTCGGTTTCGTCATCTTCCTGATCCTGGTGTTGATTCAATTCATTGTAATCACGCGCGGCGCAAGCCGTATTGCGGAGGTGGCGGCGCGTTTTACTTTGGACGCCATGCCAGGCAAACAGCTTTCGATTGACCAGGACCTTAACAGCGGATTGCTTTCGGAGGACGAGGCGAGGTCAAAACGTGAATCCCTGGCCAGGGAAGCGGATTTCTACGGTGCCATGGACGGCGCAAGTCGTTTTGTCCGGGGGGATGCGATTGCCGGGCTGGTCATCACAGCTATTAACATCATCGGGGGAATTGTAGTCGGCACTGTGAGCGACAAGTTGTCTTTGTATGAAACATTTTCGACCTATACCTTGTTGACCATCGGAGACGGGCTGGTATCCCAAATCCCTTCCCTCTTGATATCCACCGCATCCGGTATTGTTGTCACTCGAGCTGCCTCTCGGGAAAGCCTGGGGGCAGGCGTGACCAAACAGGTGCTCGCCCAGCCAGCCTCCCTGGCGGTCGCCTCCAGCACGCTGGGCTTCCTGGCCATTGTCTCACTTGCAAATCCAGCCACGCGGGGAATCTTCTTCCCGTTCGCATTCATGGCTATCGCGCTTGGAGCCGTGTGGTTCAAATCCGGCCGCAAGGATCAGGTCGCCTACGAAGAGCAGGTTCGTGAGAAAAAGGAAAAGGCCGAGGCCGAACCTACGACGATGGAACCGGTCGAGGCGTTTCTGAAGGTCGACACGATGGAAATCATGATTGGTTACAACCTGGTGCCACTGATGGATGCGGGGCGGGGTGGTGATTTCCTGGATCAGGTTTCCACGATCCGTCGAAACACCGCTATGGAACTTGGCATCATCGTCCCGCAGATACGAATCCGGGATAACATGCAACTACAACCCAACGAGTATTCGATTCGGATACGCGGGTCTGCGGTCGCCCAAGGAGACTTGGTTCCGGACCATTTCCTCGCAATTAACCCAGGAGCAGACGCGCCCGATGTCCCCGGGATTCGGACAACCGAACCGGCTTTCGGAGTTCCCGCTATTTGGGTCACACCTCAAAACCGGGGAGCTGCTGAAATGGCGGGATACAACATCATTGAACCTTCTGCCGTCCTGGCGACACATCTGACCGAACTGATTCGACGCCATGCGGGCGACATTCTGGGGCGTCAGGAAACTCAGAAGTTGATCGATGGGGTCAAGGAGGAATCGCCTGTTGTAGTCGAAGAGCTTCTTGAGGGACCCCAGGCGATCGGAGTCGGAAAGATCCAGAAGGTCCTGCAAAACCTACTGGCGGAGCGGATTTCAATTCGCAATCTGGTGGTCATCCTTGAGACCCTTGCCGACAATGCTTCAATCACAACCGAGGTGGATGCTTTAACCGAGTTCGCGCGGATGTCACAGGCGGCCACCCTAACGCGCAACCTGATTGGCGATGATGGAAACCTGTCGGTGATATTGCTTGAACCTGCTGTCGAAAGGGAGAT
>Ga0310121_10005825_pt1 | contig 10500 bp, 13 predicted proteins | sample CB27_Tmax_986_MG_FD_203504 | JGI IMG/M metagenome (GOLD analysis project Ga0310121, IMG submission 203504) | Marine microbial communities from Western Arctic Ocean, Canada - CB27_Tmax_986 | ecosystem: Environmental > Aquatic > Marine > Oceanic | place: Canada: Western Arctic Ocean | collected... | reverse complement strand
TGATTTTGGAATTCATCACAATGTTTGAGAAACTCCCGATCGCGTATGAACCGTTGGCGTCAAAGGGTTCCCTAAGCCGGATAATAACACTTTCGCGACAATACAAGCTCACGGCTTACGATGCTGTATATCTCGACATGGCTGCCCGTAAGGGACTCCCACTTTTGACCAACGACAGAGCATTGCAAAGAGCAGCCAAGAAGTGTGGCCTTCCCATTTTTGAGATTTGACTGGCCCGCAACAAATTTTCGCAACCGTAGCTAGCGGTAACCAGTCAAGAACTATCATATCTGAGGCAAAGACCGTGAAAACAATTAGTGTATGCGAGGCAAAAAGGCATTTTTCAAGGATTTTGGAGGAAGTAAGTGAGGGTCAGTCCTTCCTGGTCACGAGGTATGGTCGTCCGGTTGGCATCCTAAGCCCGGTAGATGCGAAACCGAAGATGGATCGAAAGAAAGCGATAGAACATTTCCGCACCATCCAAAAGCGCGGCGCGTTGAAGGGTCTTTCGGTCAAGGAAATGATCGAAGAGGGAAGGCGGTGAGAAGCGGACTAAGGACTAGCCTTCGTTCTCTTCTTCGGATTTGGATGTGACCACGCCAGTTACCGCATCGAAAGTTCCGTAGTACCGAACCGTCTCTGAGTGAATAGTAAAATCCAGTGACCCTCCTGACCCGTTGTTCACAGGGTCGAAGGCGATGTTTTCGGGGTGTTCGATCCTGATTCGGGTGCCGTCCTCCATAGCGATGGTAAAAGCTCGAAACGGTACGTGTCTCACCATCCTTTGAACCTCGGTTCGGACTGCTTCGGTTCTCACGTTTTGTTTCCTCCAAGATCACACTCTCTATCTAGATTTTAGTATGATCGGGAGGCATCTCGTCGTCAAGTCATTTTAGGCGTAGGTGAATTCGCAAGAATTCAGACGATCAGCGGAACATCTTGAATTTTTGCAAGTTCAGCTACGGGGCGTTATCTATTTCGGTTTCCGCAAAGGCCGAATCTCCATTCGGCTAATGCAGTTGGCAGGAGAGGTCAGCAAGATATCCCGGCAGGCCTGACCGACTTCTTCCGGTTGGACTTTCCAGGTGTGGTCTTCATCGGAATCGTGACGGTGAGAATCCGTATCGACTGATCCCGGGAAGATTGTGGTCACCTTGATGCCGTGGTCACGGACCTCGAAGAAGAGGGACTCGGAAAAACCGGTGACCGCGTATTTCGAGGCGGCATAACCGCTTCCGCCTGCGAGCGGCAACCTTCCTGAGATCGAAGAGATGTTAATGATGTGCCCCGAGCCTTGCTCCTTCATGTGCGGGAGAACAGCGCGGGTGGCGAAGAAAACCCCGTTTACGTTCGTCTCCATCATGGTTTGCCATTCTTCCAATGAGAGTTCGAAGACATCCTTGCGAATGACCAATCCGGCGTTGTTGATGAGGGCGTCAACACCTTCCATCTTCTCGACCAGGTGGTTGATGGCCGCCTCGGTGTTTACCTGGTTTCGGATATCGCAGGGGACTGTCAGGCAGTTACCACCCATAGCCTGGACAGACAGTTTGACCAAATCGAGGTCATTCTTTGTGCGGGCGATCAATCCAAGCTCGAACCCCTCTCGTGCTAGAAAGGTTGCGATACCCTTCCCGATACCCCGGCCCGCGCCGGTTATAATGACTTTCACTGGTTTTTCGTTCTCGGTCATGCTTGTCCCCGGGTCCATCTTGGACTCTCTTTAGGGAAATCCAGACTCAAGCATTATGGATTGTTGCCTGGATTCGTGAAGGTGGTAGCATGGCGGCCAATGAAAAGAAGAACCTCCGATTCAGGACATCGCGGTGAGGATGAAAATATCGTGGTGGTGGGCGCCTCGGGTGACCTGGCCCGGAGGAAGATATTCCCTGCCCTGTTCGCCCTTTATTGCCAGGACCTTCTTCCGCACTCGTTCCGGATAATCGGGTATGCGCGCTCTGAAATGACCGATGCGGAATTCCGGAACAGGATCACCGAGAATCTTACCTGTCGGTATGCTCCGGGTGAATCATGTGCGGACAAGATGGCAAGCTTCCTTTCCAATTGCCATTACGTTTCGGGCCGCTATGACTCTCCTGATTCGTTCGAGAACCTGCACATGAGGCTTCGCGAAATTGAAGGAGATGAAGAAGCCCACCGGATGTTTTACCTGGCCATTCCGCCCTTCCTCTTCGTGGATGTGGCCCGGTCGCTCCAGTCCGCGGGGCTGGTGACCTCGCCGCGGGATGGGCAATGGACGCGCGCGGTGATCGAAAAGCCTTTTGGCTTTGACCGGGCATCCTCAGATGAGCTGGTCAAGGACCTCCGCAAGGTCTTCTCCGAGGACCAGACCTATCGGATCGACCACTACCTGGGGAAGGAGGTCATCCAAAACCTGCTGGTCCTGCGGTTCGCCAATCTGATTTTTGATCCGATGTGGAACCGGTCTTACATCGACAACGTTCAGATAACGTGGTCGGAAGACATCGGAGTCGAAGGCAGGGGTCAATACTTTGACAGCTACGGCATCATACGGGATGTGATCCAGAACCACCTGATCCAGATCCTGGCACTCATCGCCATCGAACAACCCGTTCACCCGGACGCTCGCGATATCCGGGATGAGAAGGTCAAGGTTCTCAGGTCCATCGCTCCACTTACCATGGACGACCTGGTAGTCGGGCAGTATCGGGCAAGCACAAACGAAGGACGAAAATCACCGGGATATACAGAGGATGAGACAGTCCCAAACGATTCTCTGACTCCAACATACGCCGCCGCTGTCTTGAACATTCACAACCGGCGCTGGGATGGGGTGCCGTTCCTGGTTCGGGCAGGCAAGGGTCTCTCCGATAAGAAAAGTGAAGTGCGCATTCAGTTCAGGTCAGTTCCCGGAAACATTTTCCGCCGCTCGAATGACAAACTCTCCTCCAACGAGCTGTTGATCCGTATACAGCCGGATGAAACCATCGCCTTCAGGGTCAATAGCAAAGTACCTGGCCTGGAAATGCAACTTGCCCAAAGTGACCTGGACCTCCAATACCAATTGGCGTTCGAGAAGGAAATTCCCGACGCTTATGAATGCCTGCTCCTGGATGTTTTGAGGGGTGACAAGAGTCTCTTCATCCGCGCTGATGAGCTCGCCGCAGCTTGGGATATCTTTACTCCTGTTCTTCATCAGTTGGAGGAGAAAAAGATTAGGCCAGAGGGTTATGCGTTCGGCTCTGAGGGACCTGCGGGGGCTGATGAGCTAGCTGCAAAATATGGTGTACCGCCAAGTAGGGTGGGTTAGCCGGTAGGCGTAACCCACCGAAGAACCCCGGCTCGGCAGGATCCTCGCCCTCCCAGCCAGGTCGGATCAGGAGTACAACTCCTGATCCAGAGAGGAGGTGTTATGACTCTTAAAGTAACAGAATTCGATACTTCCGAGGCGTTGATCCAGGCCGCTTGCGAATTGCTGGGCGAGCACATCTGTTCGGAGGAGGATGACCCGAGAGCAATCATTCTCCCGGGAGGTACGACACCTATCCCCGTTTATGAAAAAGTATCTCGCTCGGGCTGGCAGGCGGGATCCGATCTTCACATCATCTATTCGGATGAACGCGTTGTCCCGGTGGATTCTCCGGCGAACAACTACTCGCAAACGAAGGACATGATCCAAGCGTTGGGAATCCCCGATGAGCAGGTGATTCGAGTGGAGACGGAGTACCCGTTGGCGGAATCCGCCAAACGCTACGATTCGGCGCTGGCGGCTTTCCTGGGGATGGGGGGACGAATCCCCCTGGGGCTGTTGGGTCTGGGTTCGGATGGGCACACCGCTTCGCTTTTCTCGGAAGAGGATATCGAACGAGGAAGGAACCGGCTGATCGTTGCGGTGCCGAAAAAAGATGGACCGGACCGTGTTTCGGTAACACCGCTCCTATTGCGACGCTGCGAACGGCTGGTTTTTATCGTTTTCGGCGCGGACAAACGATCGGTTTGCGATGCGCTCATCGAACATCCGGAAACGATTCCGGCTGGGATGGCGACGCACGATGTGGAAAACCTCGAACTGTGGATGGCCTGCTCCTGAAATAGAAAAATCCCCGGTGGTGAATTCCGGGGATTTTCCGAGCCAAGGGACGTTTTAGGGAGCGAGCAGAGGTCCCGCAGGGGGTATAACCCCGCGGGACCTCCTGGTTATTTCGGTTTAGTAGTACACGACGGGGCCGTAGCAACCGGTTGATCCCCAGTAGTTCCAATTCGGGATGGTTGTGCAGGTCGCGACTGGTCGTACGACTCGTCTCACGGGGCGATACACACAACCGGGGTTGTAAATCGGGGTCGTCTGAATGTGACCATGGCCGAGGTGACCGATTTGGCCGTGACCGTGCCCCAGGTGACCTTGATGACCGTGTCCGTAAGTGAAGTTTGAGTGCCCGTTACCGAGGCTGAAACTCCAATTGCTGCCTGCTTGTGATGGGACTGCGAATGCCAACGTAACTGCCAAGACCGCGCTAAAGATTGTGATTGTTTTCCAGTTTAAGTTTTTCATGATATTTCTCCTTTTCGTTTTCAGTTTTCGAGGTGACCCTCGTGTTTCGTTTCTTGTTGCTGATGTTGTCTGGAAGAGCAGGTGGTGTGCCAAGAATTGGGATTGACAGGTTTTCGAGCGAATCGAAAGGTTTTGATACGAAAAGGAAAGTGTTGTCAAAAATCGGACATATCACCCGGATATTTCTCTATCCGGATATGATATTCAGAGCTCGATTGAGCCTTCAAAAACAGAGATAACCTAAGCTTTATTCGTGATTTTCGTGATGTTCATGATCGTCGTGATCGTGGTCATCGTGGTCGTGACCGTCGTGATCGCCATGATCGTGACTATCATGGTCATGGTCGTCGTGGTCGCTGTGATCGAGGTCCGAGTGTTCCTCTTCCCCGTCGTGAACACCGCCTTCGTCATAGATTACCATGTGAAGGGCATCCAGGAACTCCTGATAGCCCTCCCCAGATAACAGAGCTTTCGGCCGGATCAAACCCAGGGTGGGGATGATGTCCTCCCCGCGCCTCTCAATGAACTTCGGAAGGACGACAACTTGGATCTTCTCACCCACACGTTTGACCTGGATATCTCCATCAGGCGAAGGACCCATTCTGAGTCCATGTTCGGCCATGTGAATCACGTCAGGGTGTTCCCAGGGTTCGAGGCGATCTCCCGCCGGCAAATTTCCTGGATCATCGACGCCCGGCTGGGACACCCAAAGCCCGAATATGAAGATGGCGCCGATAAGGACCGCGAGTAGGTGAGTTAGTTTCATGGTTTGTTAAACCCCTTCCTTGGATTCTGTAAGCTCGACTTCTAATTCCTCAATCACGTGATCAAGGGATGGATCACTCCCAAATTTCTCCCGGGACTGAATGCCCCTTTCTAATGCCTCCTGGTTTCGACCCAAATGTTGGAGACAAAAGATCTCATAATGCAAACAGGCGGCAAAGGAATCCTCCATTTCGGCGGGACGGCCCTTGCCACTCCAACCTCCCGGTGGGCGTACCTCGGCCCCATACTCTATCCCCGTTCGAGACCAGGTAAGCATTTCCTCATAGAACCTTTTCTCTTCATCAGCGGTCAATCCCTCCCCTACATTGCGCAGGTTCAGAAGTTCATGCTGGAAAATGCGTACCATCATGAACTGGAGCTCATGGTTTCGAGGGTTTCGCTCGATGCCTTCTTCGATGAATTCTCTCGCTTCCTGGGTCGAGTTGGGAAGACCTGATGTCAAAAGAAGAAAGGCCCCGACCCGATAACCTCGAATGCGGTGTGGATTAACCAATGTCATCAATCGGAACCAAGGGAGCAACTCCGCTCCTTTGGTGTGCGCCATGTGAATATCCGGGTGCAGCCAGGGTTTCACCTCCCTTTCAAGATCTCCGATGACCCCTCTCCAATCACCTTCGGCGGGACGAATCGCGGTGTTAATGCGTTGGCCCTCCCCGGAAACAAAACCCGGTTTGCTGAACTCTTGATCTTGGATATGGGCTTCATAGACAACGCCATTGTGCAGGTATCGTTCGGTCTTAAGAAACATCACATCACTCATCGAGGTGCGAAACTCTCCGAAAAGACGGCCGACGGCGCTTGTGTTCCTGGAGGACTGGGCTTCGGAGGAATATCCGAGTGTTGGCGTATAATCGGACGGATCGACTCGCCGCATGTATAGCGGCGACAGGGCGAAAGCTGCAACAAGCAGTGCCACGCCGGCCGGGTGAGAAATGAGCCAAGTTATTGGGTCGCGTCTGATTTCCATAAATATTGTCCCTATAAACGTTGTCGCTCAAAAAGGCGCGATGAGATGGCCAACAGGAGAAGGCTGGCGACAGTCGAGTAAAGGGCCAAGTATAGCCAGTGGCTCCAAAGCAGACAGGGACCTCCATCGGTAAACCTTTGAAGAAGGCAAAGTCTGGAGAAATGTGGAAGGTAGTAGAGTGCCCAGTCGGCAATCGTCTCCGCCGCTGTCCCATCCAGGAGCGACCGTATCACATTGAAGAGCGCCGTGCCGCCGAAGTACAGAACCGCCGACACCACGATGGCAACTGCCACCGGAACGATTAGAGAAAGAAAGAGGGACAGAGAGGCGAGTAGCGCTAATGCCAACAGCTGCAGGACCAGCGCCTGGAGCAACATCAGCGGATCCTGGCCGGGCAGCGGAAACTTGGCCGCCCAGGTCATCGTGGTCAGCAACGTAAAGAGAAGAAAGCAGAACCATCCAGCGATTGTAGCCGCGAGAAACTTTCCGATGAGAACCTGGCTTCTCCGAATGGGCTTGGCCAAAAGCGGGTATAGCGTCCGCGCTTCGATTTCAGTGGGAATCAGTCGCGCCGCTGAGACCAGGGTCAAAACCGCGGCCAGAGCTCCGGAGAGCCAAAGCCCCATGTTCAACATCAGCGCCACCGACTCGGTTTCCGCGTTTCCCACCAAACGCGCGCCCAGCGCGAAGACAAGGTAGAGGCCCATCAGGATAAATAGCGCCAAGTATTCCTCCCGCCGGCGGACCTCTAACCAAACCACTCTGGCGACGAGCAGGTAAGGCGATGCGGGACGGTCAGCAACTTTTTCAGTCAAAGTTTCCTCCTCATCAAAGCGGCCGCTTGGCGAAAAGCAGATAGGCAATCCCCAGGTAAACAAACAGAAAAACTGAGGCATACACCGAAAGACCTGCCATTGTGTTCAGGCCGATAAGGTCCCAACTGTTCTCGTGGACCAGCTTTCCCGACAGATCGAAAAGCGTGAGTTGTGGAATACCATAGTTGAGGGCTTGCATGAAAAGTTGTCCAATCGAAACCTGGTACCACGACCCGTCAAGCCACGGAATCGAGAAAAGACCGAAGGTAGACACGTGTTCGTAGACGAGGGAGATCGCGCCACTCAAGGTCCCGCCTAAAGCAAATACAAGAACCGCGACCGTGATGGCAGCGTCGGCGTTAAATAGAAGAGAAAGCATAAATGAAAGCGAGGCAACGACGCTTAAGGCAAGCATCTGGAGATAGACTGTTTGAGCGAACAAACCCAAGTCCAGGTCGGCACCCAGGTATTTCATCCCGACCAGGAAAAGGATGACGAATAAGGCGTAACAGAACCAGCCGGCCAGCATGACTCCCAGGAATTTTCCGAGGAGAAACGAAACCCGCCCGACCGGTTTCGCCAGAAGGGGGTAGATGGTCCTGGTATCAAATTCGCGAGGCAACTGGCGCGCTGAAAGAACCACCACCGTCACCATCGTGGCCAGGTTCATGATCTTCAGGGATACTTCGCGATAGAACTTGCTCATGCCCTCATAACCAAAAAACCGCACCGTCCCCGTCACCAGGATGGCGGAGACCACGACCAGGACGATGACATAGATTTCCTTTCGCCTGACTGCTTCGATCAGGACACTCTTGGCGATGAGCCAAATGGATCTCATGTTTGCGTAAAGGCCCCCTTCGGTGGGGAGGGACCGCTTGCCGCCATTTTCCCCTCATCGACTGATCGGATCAGGTTCATGAAATATTTTTCCAGGGAGACCTGCTCATTGCTGGCTTCGAGAATGTTGGCTCCCGATGCGGCCAATCGTCTGAGTGTTTCGGCATACTGGTCCGCGCCCGTGATTTCGCAGCGGAAGCGTCTACCTTCGTTTTCCACCTGGACTCCCTCGCCAACGATACCTTGCGGGTCTTTCCCTTCGCCGGGGGTAAAGTAAATGGTAAACCGGTTGAGCGGGTGGAGGAGTTCTTCGACATTCTTTTCGGCCACACAACGCCCCTGGTGGACGATGAGAACCCGGTCGCAAAGGTCCTCGACTTCGGATAACTCGTGGGAGGAAAAGAAAATGGTTCTTCCCTCGGATTTCAGTCTGAGGAGGACCTCCCTCAGATCAAACCGGCCGATTGGGTCCAGTCCCGACGAGAGTTCATCAAAAACCAGGAGTTCCGGATCGGAGATGATGGCCTGGGCGATCCCAAGTCTTTGTTGCATCCCCTTGGAAAAGTTCTTGAGCAGGACTTCCTCTTTCCCACCGAGACCCACCTCCTCCAGAAGTGATGGGATGCGTGCGGATAACGCGGACCTGCCCATCCGATGAAGGCCGCCATACAGTTCCAACAGTTCGCGGGCCTTCATAAAGGGGTAGTAAAGCGCCACTTCGGGGAGGTAGCCGATCCGCTCGCGTGAGGCGACCGTACCGGCGGTTTCGCCGAAGACAGTTACTTTGCCGGAGGTGGGAAAGATGAAACCCATCAAGGTTTTGATCGTGGAAGATTTCCCGGCGCCGTTCGGACCAACGAAACCGATACATTCGCCCCGGCGGACCTCGAAGGACATGCCATCCACCGCGCGCACACGGCCAGTGCCCTTGCCGTAATCGACGACAAGGTTTTCCACCTTCATGACAACCGGATCTGCTGCCCGATTTGAATCCCGTTCTGTCATTTACAGGTCAATACGCCTCGCGCTTTCGATTACCTGTAAACTCCGTCCCCCTGCCCCTCCACGGGATGGGCTTCGACGTCGTTTGTTGCTGCTCAGAGAATATCATGTCTATCTCCGAGGCGAACCCTTTGTCAAGAACCCCACCTTGGGGTTCCCCGAATCAGCGGTCTCCGAATTAAACAAGGATCAGTCTTGGACAACCCTCTGGACTCTGGAATAAAGAAGGGTAAAGTCCCCATGATTCGAGGGGGAGGGGACGATGCTTGAAATTGCGGGGGTGGTTTACGAGTTACCATTGGTGAAGGAGGAGGTCGACGAACCTCCCTGTCATCGATGTCCGGCGATCTGCTGCCAATACTTCGCACTGGAAATTGATAAACCCAAGTCAAAGTCGGATTTCGATCAGATCAGGTGGTACCTCATGCACGAGAACACCCATGTTTTCGTCGATGAGGGGGCCTGGTATGTCCAGGTTTGGAACCGGTGCCAAAACCTGCTGCCGGATCACCGATGCGGAATTTATGAGACTCGTCCGGAGATTTGCCGCGGATATGGGATGGATGAGGAGGGTCTGGTCAACTGTCATGCTGTGGCGGAAGAAGATGAAGAATATGAATCGGTGTTCAAGTCTCCCGAGCAGTTGGAACACTTTTATCAGAAGTGGTACAAGAAACGATATGGCAAAAACGGGAAGAAGAAAGGAAAGAAGAAAAAGCGGAAGTAAAGCGCCCTTCCTGATTTTCGTCTTGCTGCTGCCTTCGACCGATGCGGCTATTGGCGAAGGATTCTTGTTCCAAGACCAGGAACCCTCGAATTACATTGTCCCTCAATTCCCGATCCCGAGCGGAAACCAACTCTCTGATCCGGATAGACACGCCCTGTTTCAGCGTGACCTGGAAGATTTCCAGGCCAGAAGGGGCAAACGGTGGTCGATTCGGGTCGAGGAGTGGTCTCCAGGGTTCGCGAAGGACCTGGGGACGAGCAATCGGGGTTTCCCTCTAGTGAATCGGACTGTCCTCTCAACACCGACCAGCGCCACCGTTACAGTTATCCACAATCTGATGGAAAAAGCGGGGCTTGTTTACGAACTCCCTATTTCTGCGACGGGCAAGTGCAACGTGGAGATTTGCGCACCGAGAGGGCCGGACCTGGGGCCGTTCATGATCAGAGTAAATGGCCAATCTGCGGGGGAGTGGGACGCCTGGTCCTTCAAAGAGGAACCGATCAGATGCATCCGACTTCCGAGCGTGGTGGACCTGAAACCAGACAGGGCGGAGATACGTATTATCCAACGGTCTCCGCAGGATCTCCCGATCTACTTGCAGTCGCTTGAGTTGGTAAATTGCTTAAATCCTCCCTTGGACTCGACCGAATAAGTTAACTAGGAATCAGAAGCCCTTCCTTTTCCTCCATTTCAGCCTCTATAAACCCGGATTTCCCATATGGTTATTAGGTTGTAAGTGTTATGATCGCCAGGAAAGGCTGATGAACAGGGGTGATCGCGGGCCTTTGAGCGGAAAAAGGGGGAGAATCCAATGGGTGACGGCAAGAAG
>Ga0310121_10005824_pt1 | contig 10501 bp, 1 predicted proteins | sample CB27_Tmax_986_MG_FD_203504 | JGI IMG/M metagenome (GOLD analysis project Ga0310121, IMG submission 203504) | Marine microbial communities from Western Arctic Ocean, Canada - CB27_Tmax_986 | ecosystem: Environmental > Aquatic > Marine > Oceanic | place: Canada: Western Arctic Ocean | collected... | reverse complement strand
GTTTCTGACATTGGGATGCCAGCTGCCTTGGAAATGGTGTCAGTAAGTGCTAGGGTTTCTAATATTGACTGCTCCTTTGCATTCTCTACTCCGGTTGTAATGTCTGTCAGGGATAGAGTTTCTGACATTGGGATGCCAGCTGCCTTGGAAATGGTGTCAGTAAGTGCTAGGGTTTCTAATATTGACTGCTCCTTTGCATTCTCTACTCCGGTTGTAATGTCTGTCAGGGATAGAGTTTCTGACAGTAATTTATCGGCAGATTTGGAAATGCTGTCTGTCAGTGACAGCGTCTCTAATATTGACTGCTCCTTTGCATTCTCTACTCCGGTTGTAATGTCAGTAAGTGACAAGGTTTCTGACATTGGGATGTCAGCTGCTTTGGAAATGGTGTCTGTCAGTGATAGTGTCTCTAATATTGACTGCTCCTTTGCATTCTCTACTCCGGTTGTAATGTCTGTAAGTGACAAGGTTTCTGAGAGTGGGATGTTAGCTGCCTTGGAAATGGTGTCTGTCAGTGACAGCGTCTCTAATATTGACTGCTCCTTTGCATTCTCTACTCCGGTTGTAATGTCTGTCAGGGATAGAGTTTCTGACATTGGGATGCCAGCTGCCTTGGAAATGGTGTCAGTAAGTGATAATGTCTCTAATATTGACTGCTCCTTTGCATTCTCTACTCTGGTTGTAATGTCTGTCAGGGATAGAGTTTCTGACAGTAATTTATCGGCAGATTTGGAAATGGTGTCTGTCAGTGATAGTGTCTCTAATATTGACTGCTCCTTTGCTTCCTCTACTCTAGTTGTAATGTCTGTAAGTGACAGAGTTTCTGACAGTGGGATGTCAGCTTCCTTGGAAATGGTGTCTGTCAGTGACAGCGTCTCTAATATTGACTGCTCCTTTGCATTCTCTACTCCGGTTGTAATGTCTGTCAGGGATAGAGTTTCTGACATTGGGATGCCAGCTTCCTTGGAAATGGTGTCAGTAAGTGATAATGTCTCTAATATTGACTGCTCCTTTGCATTCTCTACTCCGGTTGTAATGTCAGTGAGTGATAGAGTTTCTGACAGTAATTTATCGGCAGATTTGGAAATGGTGTCTGTCAGTGATAGTGTCTCTAATATTGACTGCTCCTTTGCTTCCTCTACTCTGGTTGTAATGTCTGTAAGTGACAAGGTTTCTGACATTGGGATGCCAGCTGCCTTGGAAATGGTGTCAGTAAGTGATAATGTCTCTAATATTGACTGCTCCTTTGCTTCCTCTACTCTGGTTGTAATGTCTGTCAGGGATAGAGTTTCTGACAGTAATTTATCGGCAGATTTGGAAATAGTGTCAGTAAGTGACAGGGTCTCTAATATTGACTGCTCCTTTGCTTCCTCTACTCTAGTTGTAATGTCTGTAAGTGACAGAGTTTCTGACATTGGGATGCCAGCTGCCTTGGAAATGGTGTCAGTAAGTGATAATGTCTCTAATATTGACTGCTCCTTTGCTTCCTCTACTCTGGTTGTAATGTCTGTAAGTGACAAGGTTTCTGTCATTGGGATGCCAGCTTCCTTGGAAATGGTGTCAGCCAATTCCAGTGTCTCTAATATTGACTGCTCCTTTGCTTCCTCTACTCTGGTTGTAATGTCTGTAAGTGACAAGGTTTCTGTCATTGGGATGCCAGCTTCCTTGGAAATGGTGTCAGCCAATTCCAGTGTCTCTAATATTGACTGCTCCTTTGCTTCCTCTACTCTGGTTGTAATGTCTGTAAGTGACAAGGTTTCTGTCATTGGGATGCCAGCTTCCTTGGAAAGGCTGTCAGCCAATTCCAGTGTCTCTAATATTGACTGCTCTTTTATCTCCTTGACTCTAGTTGTAATGTCTGTAAGTGACAGGGTTTCTGATAAGTGGATTCCGTCACGGACGAAGTTGGTAGGATCTTTTTCAATTTGATACGTATTTGCAATAAAGCCAGTTGAAAGTTTGGTATTTGTTACCCTGAATTCATCTATGATGCCGTCAAATGCATGACCTTCATTGAGATTACCGCTAGTGTGAGAAGATGCTTGTGATTCTGAATAGCCAAGAGCACCTGCGTTACTATGTTTTTGATGATCCTTACCTGTGAACGTGTCAACAAGGGCACCGTCATGATAAAGATATGAGTCATCATCATCAACCCAAACTAATACAACATGATGCCATTCGTTTGCAGTAGTTGCAGCTTCACCAAAAGCAACAACAGAAGATTTTGAAGTAACACCATAAATTTTATCATCATATAGATAGATGCTTTGTCCATTACTAGCTCCTTCTTCAAAAATTACCTGAAAGCCTCCATTATCTGTAGTGACTGCTTTGTACCAAATCGATGTACTGCGGGTTGCCCCTGCTTCGTCTATATCCCAGAAAGTGCCAGAGTCAGAGCCAGAAAAAATATCACTATCACCATTACAGGTGTGGAAATTACTGGTGTCCTCGGTCTCTAAACAGACAAATTGTCTGTCGGCGCTTCCCTCGTTCAGTTTTAACGCTTTGGAAATCTTTCCATCAACCACATTACCCGAGCCCATGTCTGATTTTCCTGTTCCGAAATCGTCATTACCTCCAGGTAAACTTCCAATCATCTCCTTATCGTTACTTGCAGATGTTGGTGTGTTGTGAAGATGGTTTACTGCAGTGTATGTTTTTCCACCAGAAGTTTGTCCATCCCACACGGCGGCAGCAGCATCAAATGCTTGTGCAGTGGTCTGTCCATAATGGATGTAGAAGTACTGGGTGGCTGTAGCGGATAACGTTGGGATCTCGACCCACGCCGTCACATTACCATGATTGGAATTACCTTCATAACGTTCAATCTCAAAATCTAGTGGTGCTACCCCATCAGACGTGAATCTGATACCCTCACCATCTTCACCAACGCTTGTTGTTGTCAATTTAGGGTCAAATGTCAATGAGACCACAACTGCCAGGCCAGTTAGAGAATCACCCGAGCCTGAAATCAATGACGGGTTTGTGGATAATACCTTCTTGTTGCTCAGTGCTATTCCAGATTCCATTCCTATTACAGAATCTGTAAACCCTATGGTTTCACTGACTTCCCTTAGGGTGCCAATAAATGCATCTGTGCTGGATGCCGAGTCAGTAAATGAGATAGATTCTGACAAGCAGATTCCCTCACATGTGAAGTGGTTGACATTTTCATTTAGTCTTGGGTCCCATGTTCCCGTATTCTCCGTGTTGTATGAGGTTTTAATCCAGTCCGCTGACAGTACGCTGTTTGCTACTCTGAACTCATCCATCATTCCATCAAAGGGGTGAGCAGAATTGCCGAGTCTATGGCTATTATTTGTTCCAGTATGCATTCTTGATTTACCCCAAACATCACCGAGTGCTTTTTGGTTATTGTTCGATTGGGAGGTCCTGACACCAATTTCGGTGTCGGCAACTTCACCGTCATGGTATAAGATTATCTGGTCGGTTCCATCCTTTACAAATACGAGCTGATGCCATGTGTCTGAATCTGTTGCAGTAGTAACCCAATCGTGATTTTCGGCGTTGGATTGGAAAATATTACCCGCATATAGGATACCATTATTGATGTAGATAACCTGTCCATGGTTTTGAGAGCCTGCATCAAGCAGTACCTTAAAGTCGCCACAATTACCACACTCGGAAGCATTGTCTGCTTTGTACCATAGCGAGGTACTACGATTAGCTGGGATAGCATCAAAATGAGTGCTGGTGTCTGTGTTCTGACAGCTGAATAGCCCACCCGAACTATCTTGCTCATCTAGGCATATACGATCATTCTTGTTCAGAGCACTACCGTCAAACTCCAATGCATGGCCAATCTTCGCTCCATTTTCAGTATCTAATGTCCTAGCGCTCTGTCCGCTGTCAGCATGACTAGGATTCATCCCAACTGCATTCCAAGTGTCTGTGTTGTCCCCTTTGCTTCCTGTTAATTCCTTGTCAGCGTTATCAGAATTTGTGTCCTTATAGAGGTGGTTTACTGCAACGAATTCTGTCCACACATCTGCCCATGTACTTGAAGAATCTGCTGAAGGATTTCCATAATGGATGTAGATGTAATCGGAGGATGTGGCGGACAACTCTGGGATCTTAACCCACGCCGTCACATTACCATAAGCAGAAGTACCATCATAACGTTCAATCTCAAAAGATAGCAATTCTGTCCCATCAGATGTGAATCTGATTCCTGAGCCATTATTACCAACACTTGATTGTGACAAGTCAGGGTCTAGTGTCAATGTAATCAAAACTGGGAAGTTTGTCAGATCGGATGATCCTGATACCATCGTAGAGTTTGTGGATAGTACTTTCTTCTTCCATCCTGAACCTATGTCAGGGTCGTTTGCTACAAACCACGGTCTGGCTTCCGTGAATGTTTGGTCGCCATGGCTGATTACCGCTTCGCCAAGTGGGAAGAGTTCAGGGAATATGAGCGGCACCGAGTATGTGTATTTTATCTGCGCCGTCTGGTTTTGGAGGGTTCGGTCCCATGTGATGTTCTTTCCGTCTGCAGTTTCTGTAACGATTCCGTCTGATACGATATCAAACACGGATGGTACGGATTCCACAATTTGGACGTCAGTGGCATTTGCATGTGATGTGACATCAATTACAACCTCAAACTTGTTTGGGTTGTTCACAGGATCAATCTTGGACTGTGCTGTTCTGATGATGTCAAACTCTACAAATTCTGCAACATCAAATGTGGTCTCAAATCCAGTCTGGATGCCGTCTGCTATTGCTGATATCTCGACATGGTATGTGCCTTCCATGCCAGTATCATATGCTGAATCATAAATTCCACATTCTGAGTTTGGCGTGATGCCGGCACCAGACGACAATGTGGTTCCATTAATTGACATTACCAGGCTGGCATCACAGACCGGGCTTCCCACCGAGTCCAACACGACAATCTCAAACTCTGCGGTCTCGCCAGGATAGTAGGTGCTCTTTTTTGTGTTAAGTGAGACCAGTCCCCACGCAAACTCTTCATTAATGGTGTATTCTGTCTGATCAACCGTGATGGTGCTCTGGACTGTATAGATGCCAGGTTTGGCAACTGCGTCTGGCAAGACCTCAACGCCAAACTTGCCCTCACGCTCTTTTTCAAAGAATGCCTCGTCTGCAAATATGCTTCCGTCCGGTGCGATAATTCGTGTAGTGATGTTCTCATCTGTGGTCTGCCATGTTCCTGTCTGGTTTGCATCCTGCGTGATGTCAGCAGCTTCTCTGATCATCTCAGCTGATTTCTTAATCTCCTCTGCCTTGTCCTCTAGGTGAGTTTCTCCAAGGCTTTTTGCAGTGTCCTCAATTGACTCTGTAACCTCTTCGACTTTTTCCTGTAACTGTTTGATATCTTCAGGCTTGACATCTTCTGGGATTTGCTCCACTTGGTCTTCTAACTCGGAGATCGTAAGGCTAGTTTGAATAACTTGTAAGGCGGTGATAATCTCGTTGGTGCCTGGTCTGCTTAACAGTTCAATTGGCGTCAAGGCAAGGTCTTCCTGCACCTGGTTTGCAATGGATGTGGCATTTTCAATCTCTTTGCGGTCAATCTTTGCAGCGTCATATTCTGAATAGTATTCCAGCTCAAACTTTGGGTTCTCAGTAATCATGAATCCAGACTTTACCATCTTAATCTCGGGGTTGACAGATGGGACAAATGGGTTCAATGCAATTGTGTGGTCATCAAATTGCAGCGATTCTTCCAGATGTATGTCGAATGGATCAGACATGATAACTTCATCGTAAAATGCTAGGTGCTCTTCCAGCTGTACGTGGGATGGATTAAACGCAGCAACTTCATCGTAAAATGCTAGGTGCTCTTCCAGCTGTACACGGTATGGAATAGACATGGTAACTTCATCGTAAAATGCTAGGTACTCTTCCAGCTGTACGTGGGATGGATTAAACGCAGCAACCTCATCGTAAAATGCTAGGTGCTCTTCCAGCTGTACGTGGGATGGATTAAACTCGGTAACCTCGTAGTGGACATATTCATTCACCTGTATAGTCTCATACAGAGAAACGGTCTTGTAAAATTCCTGCATGTCTGTTTGGTATTTTTGGTAAATCTGCTCTGCAGTAAGCGTGCGACTGTAGACATCGACTGATGTGATCATTCCAGCAAACTTGTTCAAAGTCTTTGGAGCGTTTACTGTATTGACATACGCGCCAATTACAATATCCGAGTCATCAGGTAAGATTTGTGAATCTTGGAAGACTAGTTCGCTGTTGTCAAAGGCAATTCCGTTTTCTAGTTCTAGTTCTCCCTCCAACAAACCGTCTACATAAAGCGCAATATTGGAACCGTCAATGGATGCAGCTACGTGGTGCCATCTCTCATCTAGGACAGTGCTACCAAAAACGGTTTTCCACTGTGCGCCATCAAAAACTGAGAATCCGGTAGTTCGGGCAGGCTCTAAAATGTTCGTAAGATGGAGGTCAAACGAATACTCCTTTGATACTATAGTATATTGTGGGCTTCCTGTGTTAAACTCTGGTTTAATCCAGGCTGAAACTGTTAACGTGTTTGTTGCATTTTCGCTTGTAAACTCGTACAATTCAAGTGTCTCATCAAGCATGACATGGACCGCTGGGAATGTGTATTCATCTACATTTTCGCTTGTAAACTCGTACAATTCAAGTGTCTCATCAAGCATGACATAGAATGGGCTCTCATAGTGGACATATTCGCTCACCTGTATAGTCTCATACAGAGAAACGGTCTTGTAAAATTCCTGCATGCCTGTTTGGTATTTTTGGTAAACCTGCTCTGCAGGAAGCGCGCGACTGTAGACATCTACTGATGTGATCATTCCAGCAAACATGTTCGAAGTCTTTAGAATGTTCACTGTGTTTACATATGCGCCAATTACAATATCCGAGTCATCAGAAGTTATTTGTGACTCTTGGATGATAATTCCGTTTTCTAGTTCTAGTTCTCCCTCCAACAAACCGTCTACATAAAGCGCAATATTGGAACCGTCAATGGATGCAGCTACGTGGTGCCATCTCTCATCTAGGACAGTGCTACCAGAAACGGTTTTCCACTGTGCGCCATCAAAAACTGAGAATCCGATAGTTCGGGCAGGCTCTAAAATGTTCGTAAGATGGAGGTCAAACGAATACTCCTTTGATACTATAGTATATTGTGGGCTTCCTGTGTTAAACTCTGGTTTAATCCAGGCTGAAATTGTTAAGGTACTTGTTGTATTTGCAATGTCTTGATCAGATACAACGTTTGTTGTGCCATTTAGAATTAATGTGGAATTTTGTGATAACAACCCAAGATATGGAATATCCTCCAATGGAAGCAAGGCAAGTTGGTTCTGCAAACTTGCAGAGAAATTAATAAATTCTAAAATTCTGATAGTTGGAGCTTTAATTGTAATCTTTTCTGAGAATTCTACATGTTCAGAAACTGTAATCTTTGCTACGCCGTTAATAGCGATCTGTGCACCAATTAACAAATCTTCCTGAATCTCTACCGTCTCTCTTAGTGGAGTGTAAAGTACTGTCTCAATGTCTGATCCAAATGTGACATATTCAGAAATTTCCACAGTTGTAATACTAGATAATCCATCAGTGCCATCTGAGAATTCAATCTGCTCGTTTAGATTGATAGTTACATCTGAGACTATGGAATTATCAGATGTTGAATAATCAAAAAATGAAATATATTCTGAAATCTGGACATCGGTTGAATTTTCTGAAGGAATTGCTGCCTGTTGGTCAGATGCTGAATAATCAAAAAATGAAATAAATTCTGAAATCTGGATATAGATTGAATTTTCTGAAGGAATTGCTGCCTGTTGGTCAGATGTCACATAATCAAAAAACGAAATAAATTCTGAAATCTGGACATCGGTTGAATTTTCTGAAGGAATTGCTGCCTGTTGGGTGGTTGACTCGTTAAGGTTTTGGGCCTCATTTGATGGACCGTCGCCAATACTCAATGCTTCTTCTATGAAGACCGTATAGTGTTTTGGACCATCCGAGTCCGCAACATTGTCTGTTTCTGTTAGTGTTGCGTTCTGTAAAGGTGAGACAGTTGATTCCTCTTCGTTGGTCAGGTTTGCAGAAATGTACTCAGGATTGGTAATGTCAGTACTGTTAGTTGAATTGTCAGTGGAGTTGTCCATCTCACCATACGCCGTGCCCCAGTAAGACTGGCCAATGGAAAATGGGGTTGAAAATGTACCGAATACATAACATACAAGGACAAAATAAAATGATGCATATTGTGGAATTTTGGGTTGGTTTGGGGGACGAACTATGCCTTCTGCAATTAAGAGGACGTAAATGGCGAATGGAAATGTTACAACGAGAATTATTACTGTAGAATCAAGTTTGGGTGGATTGATTTCTGATAAATTAGATGAAAATTCTTCTATAGAATTTACTAGGAAAATTTTGGAAGCATATTGATTTTTGATATGTTGAATTGGTTCTGACCACGACGTACCACTGTCATCAAAGAATGGCTCAAGTCCATTACGGGATGTGTCCATCAATTGCAGCGTCTGTAAGGAACTCCCAGTATCAGCAGTTGTAATTGCCATTGGAATCGCTGGCAGGGACGGAGTGTTTGCACCGCCTTGGTAAAATGTGTCAGTTATGGTCTCAATAAAGTCAGATATGCCTGTATTGTCAGACCCAATGTGGCTATCAGTGTCTGTGAGGCGCAGTCTGGTATTTGGCAGTATTCTTTCCATTATCGCTTTGGTATCAGAGATATGCTTTGATGCAGTAACCATATTCTGATATCTGTCAGTATTTAGCAGTTCAAGCTGCTCACTTAGCATAATACTGTAATTGTTGCCTGTTTTTTGGGCAAATCCACTTGAAAGTGCCAGGTTTTCACTCAGATTGACGGTATATTGTGTATTATCTGCCGTATTCCAAGCGCTGCCTGCAGTACCAGAAGCTGAAAATATAGAAAGTCCTAATGTGATGAGTAAAAATAAAGAAAAAAGAAAGGTGTTCAATGCAAACTAGTCGCCTACTTTGAACGTCCATGTTATGGTGATAGAGTCTCCAGTGTTTATGGTGACAGCAGCAAATGAGTTTCTTGCAAGCATTCCATTTGCGTTGGCCCCGGTAGCGTTAAACAGACCAGATTCGGTAACAGCACCAATATTACCACCTGATGCTGTAAAGGTCTTGGACATTACAATCTGTGGAAACGTTCCATTTGTCCACACTTTTGATGTTGCAAGGCCTCTTTGTCCTCCGTTGGCTGTACTTTCAGTTGTCAGCAATACATCAATATCATTTGGTGCGTCCGCCCCACCTCCCTGACAGTCTGTACATGTACCAATGGCAATAACGTCCCAGGCACCTTGTAAGACACCCGTACATGCGCCTGAACCTGTTGTTGTAGAGCCTCCACGTCCAGCAGCACCAATACTTTGGCTTTCAAATAGCATCTTTAGGATACATTGTTCGCCATCATTGACTACCGCATTATCAAGTTCCCTATAGGCAAAAAGTTCACCGTCTGCATGTCTACCCTCTATCGCCACATGTCCTATCAGCATCCCTGTAGCTGCATTCCCAGTGGAAGCGGTCATTATTCCCTGATCGCTAAATGCACCTGTCAGGGTCATTCCCATAGCACCTGACAGTACAGCTAAAGCTGCGACAAGGACAATTATTGTCGACTTCGGATTCATGAGGGATCGATCGTATAGGAGTTTAAAAGAAGATCCGAGAAGATATAATAGTTATACCTATTTTAGTAGGTTAATTATTAATTAACTAAAAAATTGCCAAAAAAATACATTTTTGAAGATGATAAACTGAGATTATCGTAAAATGGATGATTCCAAATATGGGAAAAAACCTGATCGCAAAAAACAGCAAAATTAGCAAAAATATCCTACTTTGCCACTATTCCAGCAGTCTTTACTATCCCAGAACCCTTCGCAACAAGCGAGCCAATGAAGATTGCAGCTGCTACAAGTACTATACAGCCAGACTGGGCAATGTCAAACTGGTATGAGATGAATATGCCCGAAACAGTAGCAGATACTGCAAAGCACATTGAGAGCATCATTGTCTTCTTGAATGAGCGCGCGTAAAGGATGGCAGAAACATTGGGCAATACAAACAGTGCTGAGATTAGTAGCACCCCGACCAGCTGCATCGATATGACAACGGTGACCCCTGCCATGGCGATTAGGAGATATCCCATCTTCTCCACGGGAATTCCAGATGCCCTGGCCTGCTCCTCGGAAAATGTAGAGTACAGCAATTTCTTGTATGTGAAGAAAAGAATAGCCAGAATTGCGCCAGCCATTACAAGTATTGTAATTACATTCTGAGTATCAATTATCGCCGAGCCAAACAGGAACTCCTCAATGTCATGGATTTCCAAATCGTCAGACATGCTGACCAATATTACGCCAGCACCCAGTCCGGTTGCCAGCAGGATTGCAACAATGGCATCAGATGAAATGTCAAACTTTTGGCGGATTTTGGTGAG
>Ga0310121_10005823_pt1 | contig 10501 bp, 8 predicted proteins | sample CB27_Tmax_986_MG_FD_203504 | JGI IMG/M metagenome (GOLD analysis project Ga0310121, IMG submission 203504) | Marine microbial communities from Western Arctic Ocean, Canada - CB27_Tmax_986 | ecosystem: Environmental > Aquatic > Marine > Oceanic | place: Canada: Western Arctic Ocean | collected... | reverse complement strand
GGGCACCCAACACGGGTGGCAGCGAGCGGTGCGTTGCGATGCGGAGCGAGTCGGCACCGTCACGTGCAATCCGCCGATCAAGTTTGGCGGAGCCGGTACAGAGTATCTCCTCCACGCCACAGCAGCCTGCGGCGCGGGCGATGCGAGAAAGGTTGACTTTGCTTCGCAGTGGTGCACAGACGAGAATCAGCGATCGCGGTCGAGACAACTCCCGCGGCGGTTTGTGACGCTGATGTTCGAACATCGAGACCTTTTTCAGCTATTTCCAAGCCGCTACATGCTGACAACCGCGCGCCCTACGATGGTGTTGGAAAAGTTCAGCGCGGAGCATGATCGATTTTTCAGGCCAGCGGAAGGCCCGCTGCAAAAAAGCATTACGGAGATTCATCTTGCGGCTGCAGCAGATCCAGCGCTGCCGTGGCGAGCGCGGTCACTCCGGTCGTGATCGTCGCGGCGGGATCCGGGTAGAACTTGGGGGAATGGAGCGACGGCGGCGGCGCGCCTGTTTCTCGGAATTGATCCAGACGCGCCTGACTGACCGCGCCTAGCTTGAACATCACGATGGGCACTCTGAGCCAAGCGCTTGCTGCAGCGCCGGAACCAGTCGGTTGACGAGGTCCGGATCGTTGTAAAGCGCTGGAGTACCCTCGCTCACGGAGATCGTCGGAGCCGGCGCGTCCGCGCTCGCCGCAGCCGCCAGCGCCTTGCGGCGGATGGCTGCGATGAGTTGCTGGCGCACCGCGGGGCTATAGCTGCGCACCGTAAGTTGGAGTTGGCACGTATCGCCAATGATATTGTGCTTCGTTCCCCCGTGGATCGAACCCACGGTCACGACTGCCGGCTGGATCGGTGCGATTTCGCGGCTGACAATGGTTTGCAAGTCGACGACCAGCCGCGCTGCAATCACGACCGGGTCGACAGTCGCTTCAGGATAGGCTCCATGCCCGCCCCGGCCATTGACGGTAATATCGACGCTATCGACGTTGGCCTGCGCATAGCCGGCCCGGTAGCCCAGGCTGCCCGCCGGGGAATCCGCGGCCACGTGCAAAGCCAGCGCGTAGTGGGGCCGAGGAAAGCGGACCAGTAGCCCGTCGGCAATCATCGCCTTTGCGCCGGCACCCCGTTCCTCGGCGGGCTGAAAAATGGCGACCAAAGTGCCCTGCCATGCATCTCGAGCGCTCACCATATAACGCACCGTGCCGATCAAATTGGTCATGTGCATGTCGTGTCCACAGGCGTGCATCACGCCGACGGTGATTCCCCGCTGATTGGGGACTTTTACTTTTGAGGCGTAGGCGAGGCCCGTGTCTTCGGGCACGGGCAAACCGTCCATATCAGCCCGCAGAAGCAGCGTCTTGCCCTCGCCGTTTTCGAGTACGGCAACGACGCCATGCCCTCCCACCTGGGTGGTCACCCGCAGCCCCTCGGCACGCATCAGTTCCGCCATGCGGGCGGCCGTCTGTTCTTCCTGGAATGACAACTCGGGGGCCTGGTGAAGCGACTCGTAAATCTGGGTAAGCTGGGGAATCTCCTGTTCAACCCATTCCATCGGAGATTCAGCGCGACACTTGGGGGCGAGCCATGTGGCAAATGTCAGCGCAATAGCAATTCTGGGTAGGCCAACCGCGCGCCCCGATAAAAAGATGGAAAAACACGCTGGCCAAGACTTGGCCGATGAAGAGTAACCTGCTAGAATTCCCGCAATCATTTTTCTGGTCTCATTATTGAGTCGTTTCGATAGTTATTCGTTCGGAACGGCTTTTATTTTGCGCCTGTCGCTTCGGCCATCCTCCAATCCAGGCCGCAATCTAGCCGGTCCAGTCCCCGCCGGCGGCAAGCCGGACCAACTTAGGCACGATTGCGCGCATCGCCCGCCCGCGATGGCTCAACGCGCGCTTCACATGCGGCCCCAACTCGCCAAACGTCCGGTGATACTCCAGCACCTCAAACAGCGGATCATAGCCGAAACCGTTCGAACCGGCGCCTACCGGTCGAATGCGACCGCAGCAAATCCCGAAGCTTTCGGCACGGACAGTTCCCCCGGGGTCGGCCACCGACACATGGCAGCAGTAGCGCGCTCCTCGCTTCTCCCACGGCGTCGCAGCCAGTTCCGTCACCAGTTTCGCATTATTGTCCGCGTCGGTGGCATTCTCGCCGGCATAGCGGGCTGAGTAAATGCCGGGTGCCCCTTGTAAGGCGTCGACTTCTAAGCCACTGTCGTCGGCCAACACCCAGCAGCCCAAGTGTCTTGCCTGCTCAGTGGCTTTGAGCGCCGCATTGGCGGCAAAAGACTCCCCATCTTCGACGACCTCGATAGGGTCGGAGATATCTTGCAGCGTCGCCACACGAAATCCGTACGGCTGCAGCAACTCGGCCAGTTCGCGCCCCTTCGCAAGATTCGTCGTGCCGATGACTAGGTGCATGGGAGGTACGAGGCGCGAGTTTCGAGTTTCGAGATGCGAGATGCGAGGCGCGAGCGCCGAGTTTTCACTTGTCCAGCTCAATGGCAGTTCGTCAGCCTAGCCAAAGCCCGCATGGCATCTTATATCTTACAACCCGCACCCGCCTTTCCGCAACTCGCAACTCGCGCCTCCCAACTCGCACACTAATTCCTCACATAAGCCGCACTGATCGATTCCCTAGGCACGCGCACCGGGATGGGATCGATGTCGAATGGCAGTCCAACAAAGCGCTTGGGGTGGAATCCCTGCCCTATTTGTCCCTGCTGGTTACCAAAGAGCCTTTGAAACTTCGCTTTTTGCTGCGCTTCCACGTTCAGGTCTTGCTGCGCAGGACGGTTGAATATGTTCTCGGCCGATCGAGCGCCGAAGGTGTCTACGATGATTCGAGCGTCGGGATGTTTGAGTAGAATCCGCCCGTTCGGCTGAACGATACCATCCTGGAAGGAACCTACCGTTACGTAGCTGTCATGCCGATCGTGAAACTCATAGGCTTCCCAACCTTTTTCGCGCAAAGCCGTGGTTAGAAAGTGGGCACTCTCGGCCGCGACAACCAATGCACTCGAAGTTTTCTTGGCCTTACCCTGAAGATCCGATTGGTTGGCCGCCTTCAGAAAAACGCGTCCTTTGAAGGTCGCGACGCGCATCGAAAAGTTGCCCGGGCACTTCATCAGCGAGTGCTCCACATCTCTGTTCCATTTGGCAACCTCCTTATCGACGCCCTGTGGAACAAAATATTCTTTGGGGAGCAAGGGATTTTTGGTCAGGAACGCGTGCCCGAGCGGCCCTTTTTTGCGCTTGGTCCCAATTTTTTGATGGATCATATTGTGAAACTTGCGCACCGCGGCCAGGCTCTGGCTGGTTGGGGTACCATCCTCATCGGACATCGATTGGGGCGACAAATGTTTGACGCGTTCGAGACTTTGCCGCGCCACAGGATCCTTGAGAGAAGGAAAGTCGCCCACCAGAACCGCGTGTTGCACCACGGAATCGCCCCGTTGATAACGCCTTTTGATGCGGCCACCGTAGTTGTCGATGCCCCTGCCCGGAGTGGCGTCGTCCATCTGAAATGTCATACCGTAGTAGTAGGCCGAGAGTTTGTGGTTTCGACGAAGTTCTACAACAAGTCGGCGAGCTTCTTCCTCCCCGGTTTCGCCCGTGTACGAAGCTGCCATCACGAGCCAAGGACCGGACTCTGCTGTGAGTGAATAGTCCTCATTGGGGTCCGCAGCCGTTGTTTTGCGCGGAACAAGCTGATTCCAAATCGCTCCAGCTCCATGCACCGCCTGCGCCTGGCCTGCAGCACCGCCGAGTGCTAAGGCGACGATAAGAAAAGCGAACCCGCATTTCTCACCACCGTTGTGCTCGAACTCTGCAAGTTGCTTGCAGGACTGCGTCGGCCTGCGCAGCCGAATCCTCGGCGTATCTAGCAAGGGGCGCTGCATGGGGACGGATTCTCCGCTAAGCAAGGTGTGCTGGGTAACCTAAAATTCTAGAGGGGCCAAAAACTAGCAAACTGGCCAGCCGGTCACCAGAGTGATCTGTGGATTTCGATGCACCGATCCGCACGTTTGGGCGTTTAATTGACAAGATTTCGCCGTGGTGGGCGAATTCATCTGATCCGGACGGCTATAATTAGCGGCGACGGCAATTTCGGATGTCTTCGGTATCCACGATGACAGCACTTTCAAAGCGGGGACAAATCATGATTAAGTTAGTGACAACTTGGGCCGCAGCAATAGGCATCCTACTGGCGGGAACATCCGTGCCCGCGACACTGGCGAAGGAAGCCACGGAGAAGTCGGGTCAAGAGAAAACGGCTGCTAAACCATCGGACGCGAAGCCCGAAGCCAAGCAGCCTCACAAAGTTCGCCTGGCCCACATCGAAATCGCGGGTGAATTGCCAGAGTCGCCAGGACAAATGACGTTGTTCGGTGACCTCGGAATCGATTTGCGCAAGACGATCGCCCGATTGGACAATGCGGCTAAGGACGAAAAGATCGCCGGCGTGGTTCTAAAAATCGGTACCACAAGCTTGCCACGCGGCAAACTCAACGAACTCCGGCATGCCATTGGTCGGGTGCGCGCCAGCGGCAAGAAAGTTTACGCTCAGATGGAATCCGCGATGGGTGCCCAGTTTTTGCTGGCCACGGCGTGTGACGAGATTGTCATGCCCGAAGCTGGCATTCTACTCATCTCCGGTATCCATGCTGAGATGGCCTACTACAAGGATCTACTCGCGAAAATTGGTATCGAGGCAGACATACTGCACGTCGGCGCGTACAAGGGAGCGGCAGAGCCGCTCACGCGCACAAGCATGAGTGAACCGGTGCGCAAAAACATGACAGCGCTCATTGACGACCTCTTTGACCAGATGGTCACCACGATTGCGAGTGATCGGCATCTGCAGGTGGACGAGATTCGCAGGCTCATCGATCAGGGGCTGCTGACGGTGACGCAGGCGCATGCCGCAGGGCTGGTGGACCGAATCGAGTATCCTGACCAACTTCGCGCCCACCTAAAAAGTGAGTACGAAGCCGACGAATTGGTCTATGTCGTGAATTATGCCAAGAAAAAAATGGACATGGATTTTTCGGGGCCGCTGGGTATGGTCAAGCTATTCCAATCGATTATGGGAGGCGGCTCTCACAGGAGTAGGTCCAAGGGGCCGAAGGTAGCAATCGTCTATGCCGTGGGGCCCATCATGTCGGGCGAAAGCAAAGCCGACCCCTTTGGAGGACAAACCATGGGGTCGGAGACCATCGTAAAAGCACTCCACGAAGCGGCGTCCAATGATAACGTCAAAGCCATCGTGCTGCGGATCAATAGTCCTGGTGGTTCGGCCTTAGCAAGCGATCTCATCTGGCGTGCCACCCAAGCAATCGACAAACCGATTGTTGCGAGTATGGGCGACGTCGCGGCCAGTGGGGGATATTACATTGCGATGGGATCCGACCGAATCGTCGCCGAACCAGGGACAATTACCGGTTCCATCGGCGTGGTGGGCGGCAAGTTGGCGATGGCCGGTCTTCATGAAAAACTCGGCATTTCGACCGACGTCATCACACGCGGCAAAAATAGCGGCATGTTTTCCACGACTTCTAAATTCAGCGACGGAGAGCGCAAAGTCGTGACCGCGATGATGCAGGACGTCTATCGCATCTTTACTACCAAAGCCGCCAAGGGACGGAAGCTCCCTCTGGAAACCTTAGACTCGCTCGCGGGCGGACAGGTGTACACGGGCCGGGATGCGAAGCGCAACGGCCTGGTCGACGAATTGGGCACCCTCAAAGACGCCTTAGCCGCCGCGAAGCGACTGGCAGGCCTTGACGCGGACGCTGAGGTCGGATTGGAAGTGTTGCCCAAACCGACGAATCCACTGGAAGCACTTTTTGGTACTGATTCCGATGCCCAGCGCGACGCCCATTTACTGAGCGGCGTACGCTACTTCGTGCCGGAGCTCGTAGCGCCCCTGCGCCGGGCACATCACTTGCGACAAGTGATGCGCGATCCCGTGGCGTTAATCATGCCGTATTGGATCGAAATCAAATAGCGGCCCCATCAGGCACTTTTGCCAATCCGCTCTTTGCCGACCCATTTCTGCAAGACTTGCGGCACCAGGATGGTGCCGTCAGCTTGCTGGCAGTTTTCTAGAATAGCGAGGATGGCGCGACTGATTGCCACCGCTGTCCCATTGAGCGTGTGGACGAAGTGCGTCCCTTTCTCCCCTTGGGTTCGGTAGCGAATATTCAGGCGACGCGCCTGATAGTCGGTGCAGTTACTTGCGCTGGTGACTTCTCCGAATTCGCCGTTGTCGCCGCGACCGGGCATCCAAGCCTCCAGGTCGAACTTACGGTAGGCGGGACCGCCAAGATCTCCAGTGGCGGTATCAATCACGCGATACGGAATGCCCAAGCCATCGAAAATGCGGCACTCCAGGTCGCAGAAATAATTGTGCATGTCTTCACTCTGCTCAGGGAGCGTGAAGGCAAACATTTCTACCTTCGTAAATTGATGCACACGGTACAAACCACGTGAGGCGCGCCCCGCTGCTCCCGCTTCCGTGCGGAAACAATGGCTGATACCACACAATTTCAACGGCAGTTTTTCTGCTTCAATCACCTCCCCTGAGTACAGGCCACCCAAAGGAATCTCCGCCGTGGCAACCAAATTCAGATCGAAGTTTTCCAGGCTGTAAATTTGTGTTTCAGGACCACGGGGAATAAAGCCAACGCCCTGCAAGATATCGCCGCGCGCCACGTCGGGCGTAATCATCGGCACAAAACCTTCGCCTAGCAAAACCTGTACCGCGTATTGTTGCAGTGCCAATTCCAACAAGACCGCTTCATTCTTGAGAAAGTAGAATCCGTTGCCGGCAATCCGGGCGCCCCCCTCAAAATCAATCAGGTCGTGCTGCTCCGAGAGTTCGACGTGGTCAAGTACCGGAAAGCCGAGCGGCCGCACATCGTGTTCTCCCCGGCGCAACTCGCTATTGTGTGATTCGCCTCCGATTGGCGCACGGGGATGCGTGAGATTGGGCATCGCGCGATAGATGCCTCCTGCCTCCGCCGCAATGCGATCCATGGTCGCCTGCTTCTCGTCCTTTTGCGCGCGGAGCAGCCGCCCTTCTTCCTTACGCTGATTCCGCTCGGCGTCGTCTTTCGCCTTCCCGATCGACTTGCTGACCAGGTTGGCTTGCCGCGAGACTTCCTCTATTTCTTGCTGCAAGCCGCGGCATTGTTTTTCCAGATCGACGTAGCGCGCTACGTCGGTCTTGACTCCTCGATTGTCGCAATTCGTCTGCACGAGGCCCGGGTTTTCGAGGATAGTTTTCTTATCGAGCATGTCGCGGTAGCGTCCTGATCCAGAGATTTATTTTCGAGACTCCTGCTTAACATCTGCCAGGCTCTTCCACAATGCGGCACTCGCACGGATGCCACAACGGAAATCGGCGAGCGAAAACTTTTCGTTGGGCGCGTGTAGGTTATCATCGTTTTGCCCCCAACCCAAAAGCAACACTTCGGCCGCAAGTTTTTCGGCAAACGTGTTGACAATAGGAATTGATCCGCCCTCGCGAATAAAGACCGGGCGAGCGCCAAAGCCGCTGTGAATCGCGTCTGCCGCGGCTTCCAAAAACGGGCTGCCCAGGGGCATTGCAATGCCCGGGGCACCATGGAAATCGATGAGTTCCATTCGGATGCCGGGCGGAATCAGCGACTCGAGAAATGTCCGCAAACTGGCCGTTACTTTCTCTGGATCCTGATCGGGGACCAGGCGAAAACTGACTTTGGCACTCGCCCGACCAGGCAGGACGGTCTTGGCCCCCTCCCCTTGGTAGCCGCCCCAGATGCCATTGATGTCGCACGAGGGACGCGCCCAGCGGCGTTCAAGGGTGCTAAAGCCCGCTTCGCCTGACAGGCCATCGACATCAAGCTGCGCCTGAAACTCCTGTTCATCGAAAGGCAGCCGGCGAAATTCTTCGCGCTCGCGATCTGTAAGTGGCACGACGTCCTTGTAAAACTCTGGCACTTGAATACGGCCCTCGTCGCTGACCAGCGCTGCCAAGATCTTGCTCAATACCACAGCCGGGTTGGCGACTGCGCCGCCGAAGACTCCCGAATGCAAGTCGTGGCTCGGTCCTTGCAAATGGATTTCATAGTAGGCGATGCCGCGCAAGCCATACGTAATTGCCGGAACACCGCGGGCGAACTGCGCCGTGTCGCTAATGACCACACAGTCGCACGCAAGTTTCTCCACGTTATCCGCCAGGAAGTGCTCCAAGTGTGCACTCCCGACTTCTTCTTCGCCCTCAATGAGAAACTTGACCTGCAGGGGCAGTTCTTTTCTTTCCGCCAGCCAGGCCTGGACGCTCTTGACGTGGGTCAGCATCTGACCCTTGTCATCGGTGGCCCCCCGTGCATACAGGTTGCCATCCCGCACCGCGGGCTCGAAAGGCGGGCTCGTCCACTGGTCAAGCGGATCGGGGGGCTGGACATCGTAGTGTCCGTACACAAGTGCAACCGGCGCTCCAGCCACAGGCAGTGTCTCGGCATAGACAATTGGGTACCCAGGGGTTTCGATCAATTCGGTAGGCAGGCCCATGTCCTCGAGATGGTCCATTAGCCATTGGGCTGCACGGCGCACGTCGGGAGCAAAGCGCGAATCCGCACTGACGCTGGGAATCCGCAGCAGTTCGACCAGGTCGGCCTCAAACTCCGGGCGGTGCTCATCTATGAATCGGTAAACACTGTCGAGGGCGGGAGTTGTCACGGCAATCGGTGGGCAAAACGCGGGATTAGGGGGCAGGGGTTAGGCAATCAAGGGGTATTTCCTCCCGAGGGAAGCGTCCAATATAATGCGCCGCACGACTTTACACCACCTGCGGCCAGGCCACTGGTTTTCGTCCTTGCCGGGCTGTTGGACTAGCCTTCAAAAAGCGGATCCCGTGGGCACGGGAACAATCGACTCGAAATAGCAGCGGCGCGAATAGCGTTGGGCCGCCGGAAAGCAACTCGCGCATGAAATTAAAAACCGTCACTCTTGGTTGCAAGGTGAATCAATACGAGACCGAGTTCATCCGCGAGGGGCTGCTGGGGATTGGCTACGAAGATGCTGCGGATGCGCAGCCGGCGGATTTGTGCATCGTGAATACTTGCACCGTCACCTCCGAGGGAGATTCCAAGAGTCGGCAGGTGATTCGGCGGCTGGCGCGCGACAATCCGGCCAGCAAGATCGTGGTGATGGGATGCTATGCCACGCGTGCGCCTGAGGAGGTTTCTGCTCTGCCGAACGTGACCGAGGTGTTGACCGACAAGCGGGAGCTGCCCGATCTGCTTGGACGGTTTGGCGTTACCGACGTGCCGACGGGCATTTCAGGTTTCGGCCGTCGGCACCGGGCGTATGTGAAGATTCAAGATGGTTGCCTACTGCGCTGCAGTTTTTGTATTATTCCGCACGTGCGCCCGCAACTGACGAGCCGGCCTTTGCCGCACATCCTTGACGAAGTCCGTCGCCTGGTTGCCAACGGCTATCGCGAAATCGTGCTCACAGGTATCCACCTGGGTCACTACGGAGTCGATTGGAACCGCAATTTGCCGAAGCACAAATGGACGCGTCTTTCCCATTTGGTGCGTGCCATCGCCGCGCTGCCGGGCGACTTTCGGATCCGGCTTTCCAGCATTGAGGCGACGGAAGTCACGCGCGAGCTGATCGGGGTGATGGAGGACCTCGGTGACAAAGTCTGTCCGCACTTGCACATCTCCATGCAGAGTGGCAGCGACGGCGTGCTGCGCCGGATGCGGCGCCGCTGGGGGAGCCGCAGATATGTCGATCGTTGCCGGCAGCTCCAGGAGCGTCTGGAACTGCCGGCAATTACCACCGACATTATCGTTGGTTTTCCTGGCGAGTCCGACGAGGAGTTCTCTGAGACATGCGACGTTGCCCGGGAAGTCGGATTTTCGAAGATTCACGTCTTCCCCTTCAGCGCTCGACGTGGCACACCCGCGGCCGATTTGCCTGGGCAGTTGCCCAAGAAAATTAAGCAGCAGCGGGGGCGCGCCTTGAGCGATTTAGGAGCGGAGCTGCGCGACAGTTACTTCTCAAGCTTGCGCGGTCGGCGGATTCGCGTGCTGGTCGAGTCGCCCCTGGAGGGAGAGCTCAGACTGGCCATTGGTACTTCGTGCCGATACGCGCCGGTGGTGGTTTCTCAAGACGCGGCCCCCTACGGAGAATTTATCGACGTGGTTGCCGGAGACGTAGGCCAAGGCAGGATTCATTCCCTTTAGTTAAAGGGTGCAACGCACCCTGTAGGGAATGCCCTCTGTGGCATTCCGGGCGGAGGAGAAGACTCCGCGTGTACCCTCCGCATGGAACGGCACGGAGGCACGTTCCCTACAGACGTTTGGGAGGCGGCACCGCACCCTGTTTGGGAGGATGCACCGCACCCTGTTCAAAGGATGCACCGCGTAAAATTAAAAGGTGGCCCCGATGGTGTCGATGTCGACGTATAGGCCAACTCCAGGAAATCACCCTCGGGAGTGAAC
>Ga0310121_10005821_pt1 | contig 10503 bp, 13 predicted proteins | sample CB27_Tmax_986_MG_FD_203504 | JGI IMG/M metagenome (GOLD analysis project Ga0310121, IMG submission 203504) | Marine microbial communities from Western Arctic Ocean, Canada - CB27_Tmax_986 | ecosystem: Environmental > Aquatic > Marine > Oceanic | place: Canada: Western Arctic Ocean | collected... | reverse complement strand
CAGCAAGACTTTTACCGGGACGAGCGAATACCGTCTCGACGAGGCGATTGCGGACTCAACCACCGATCAGCTGATCGCTGCGAGTCTCGACGTCTCGGCGATTAAAGCCGTCGAGATGATGTCCGACCAGGACATTACGGTCGAGACCAATAGCTCGTCATCGCCCACGGACACCTTTGTGCTTCAGGCCGACGTTCCCTATCGATGGAACACGGAAATGGTCGCGTACGACGCGCTCCTTTTGACAGCAGACGTTACGGCGCTGTACCTTACTAATGCGAGCGGTTCGACCGCTAACATCAAAATGAGGGTACTTTCCGACGCGACACCGTAAGGTCCACATGTTCTTATTCGGGTATCTCAGAGAGTCAAGGCGTCAGTTATTTCGGTACTGGGACGGCAAGAAGAAGAGGCGGATCGATCCACTGCCGGCCTGGCGGATGATGTTCGATAACCCAGATTGCATTCCAGACGACGATTTTGGACCGGCCACTGGAGTTAACGCTGAAGGCAATGAGATCGCCTTTGACGGAGAAGCCCAGGACCGTGTCCTCAACATGACGCGGAAGATGTTCGGCGTTAAGGAGTGGTCTGAATCGAGCGGAGGATTAACCGCAAACGAGACGCTAGACCTGCTCTGGTCCTTTATGGGCTACATGAGCGAGCTAAAAAAAAGGGACGACCGTACGCGGACGCGGCCAGCACCTTCGGCCTCGGAATCATCCCCAGAGGAGACCTCACCTACGAGCTCCGAATCGGACTTGTCCTCAACCAAGGAAGAACCGACAAGCGACGAGCCGCAGGAATCATCGAAGCGATCGGTTCAGCTCTAAGCGGTTCGGTAGACAAATCAGTCGTCGAGTCGATCACAAACAGCCAGGAAGAGGCGGACGCTGCCTGGGAGTACTACAACGCTAAGAAAAAGCAGCAAGAAGCCGTGAACTCGACACTGACCGGCAGAGGGGAAATGTTCTAATGGCCGGCAAACCCCTCGCAAAGATTCTCCAAGGGCTGGCATCTCAATACGGTCCTGGCCTGCTGGCGGGCGGAGGCGGAAAGCCAAAACCGGGAAATCTTCCGGACATCGCAGCGCAGATGGCCAAGATGTTTGCGCAGAAGCAGGAAGAGGACCCGGATAACAAGAGTTCCGGTCTAGATAACCTTCAATTCGGCCTGGATGTTGCTGGTGTTGCAGACCCCACGCCAATCGCGGATGGGGTCAACGCGGCCATCTCTCTTGCTCGCGCGTCCAAGTCGGACACCCCAGAAGAGCGTAAAAAGCACCTAACGAACGCGCTTATATCGGGGATTTCAACGGTTCCGTACGTGGGCGACTTGGCCAAGTTGTTCAAGTACGGCGGTAAAGGTGCCAAAGCAGCCGCCAAGGGAGCCGGGGGCGCTGAATCTGCGGCCAAGACATTCAAGGCCGCCACGCCAACGGTAGACCTGGCCAAGGACGCCGGCCGCAGCTGGAACGTTCCGGAGATGGCCGGTAAAGTCATCCCGCAGCCGATTGCAGCAAGGGTCGTCCCTGAAGCGGTTAACGACGTCCGACGCGGCCGTAGCTGGAATCTCGCCAGCCAGATAGGGGACAAGTCGCCTCCGGTCTCGTCCGGAAAGGCACCGGGCGAGAGGACCGTCCACGACGTGGTGGGGGATTGGCTCAACAGACAGCGGATGACTCCGGACTCTCCCGGTCTAGGAAATCCCATTACAGGAGGCACCACGACAGGAAACAGCTGGGGTCCTGGAAAACCACCGGTAAGACCGCCTGGACCAAGTCCAGCAGGCGGCGGAGGACAACCACCCGTAAGGCCACCAGGCGCCGCATTCCCCACCGGTCCAGCAGGTGGCGGAGGCCAAGGCGGCTGGAAAGGCGCCCTACAATCCATCATGTCCGGAGGCGGAGGTGGACCGGACGCCAAACGGGACCTTGCGCAAGGCCTTCTGGCTGGTGGCGCAGCGGGCGCAGCGGCTGGCTACTTGTCCTACGACCCCAAGATGCCGCCCCGCAAGCACAGTCTCCTCGGTGCCATCGGGGGACCAGATGCGGAGATGTCAAAAGAGAAGATGGGGCACTTCGTCACGCGCGGAGTCGAAACGGCTAAGACGGTCATGAATCCGTTTACCCCACCCGTAGCCAAGATTGCGACCACCGCTAAAGCCATCCTGGACACTGCCATTGAGATGCCAGGGGCGATACTCGATTGGGGTCAAGCACTCAAGGACTCCAAGAGGCACCTGGTACAATTCAACGGTGTCATTGCTGGCGCCTACATGGCGAGCGAACGCCGCGACATCCTCAGGAACATCGAGAGCGGCAAGAAGATCGCCGGATCGACCAAAAACCTTTCGGAATCCCTGTCCGACTTCAAGGATGAGCTGCAGCCGATTCGAGATACACTAACGATAGCCATCAATACGCTTTCGGCGGTAGCTCTCGACATGGGAACCGGGATACTGAGCGTACTCAAGAGTAGCGCCAAGACTTTCATAGACCAGCGTTATTACTTGAAGATAATGGCCGAGGTGCTGAAACTAGCTTTCCCGGCGACAACCGGCGACACATCAGGTTCCTTGATGATGGACCATTTCATGGGTGGCGGACGGGACCCCAAAACCGGAAAGCCGTCGACCCCAGTCACGAAAAGACCGAAATACATCTAATGGGCGCCCTAGAAACCAACATTACCTACAACGGAATTCAGTTGGTCAACGTGCTGACCGAATCGATCGACCAGCAGGTAGTAAAGGAGCCAACTGGCGTCGATCCGCTTTACGTACAGGTGAAGATCAGCTGCACGTGCATTTACCACTACGGGGACAACCAGGCGGTCGTGCATGGTCGAGACGCGAAGGCCGATGGCGCCAATCTGGCAACCGGATACAACGCGATCATCGCTTGGCTGCTGCAAGTCCGCCGTCCATTTGTAATGACCGTTGGTGGCAACACACTCTTTAACGTAACAGCCGGCATGACACGCCCAGGCATAGCAGTCAAGAACCTGCCATTAGGCCAGACGGACGTTAATCACGGTCCGGTGACGACAGTCAGCGTGCTGGACATCATCAGCAATCGAACGATGAAGCTTCGATTCGGAATCACGATGTGCCTGCCGTACTGCGCCAGCCCCGGCAAGTCCCCCGGAGGAATCATTAGCTTCCGGTTCTGGATCGCCGAGGACATCGATTGCACTGACTGGACCACCGAGAGGGTCTATCACGGCCGCCTGCGGGTTGCCCACATGGGGAGAAATGTTCACCAGGAGGTGCGGCGAAACTTCCGATTTCCAATTCTTCAGCGGGGGTTTATGCGTCGTAAAATCACGCTGAACCAGTCACCCGACGGTCTGGAACTGGAATTCACTATCGCCGATAAGGAAATGTGGGCAGTCGCGCCATCACCCGCGACGGAATGGTCCGGGCATCACAGCATCACAAGTCCGGAGCCAGGGGGCTCGGTCCTGCACTCCGAGATTTACGTGAGGCTGAAAGCTCCGATCAACGTCCCTAAACGACGGTTGATACAGCTCGCGCAGAAGATAATGACCGCGAAGCTGCACTACGAGGACCTCAAGAATTTTGACCAAAACTGGCTGCAGTTCGCCAGCTACAAGGAAAGCCTGCACACCAACGAGGTGGAAGCCCACGCGGTCGTTAAGCTCGTCGGCAAGGACGCTGATATTAAACTGTGGAACGTCGCGGACCTGAATAACACATTCGGTCTCACGCTGGACGAGGGTAGCGTTAGGATCGCCGGCTACGACCACACGAAGTCCTTTATCGGCGCGCAGACGGCGACCATCAAGGGACTCTTTCTGTCAGCCCTCAATGACCAGTGCCACATCTCATTCTTTCCTAATGACAACCGGCAGCAGTCGACTAAACCGCACATCATCGGCAACGATAAAACAGAGATTGTCGACCAGGGGACGAGTCTACAGAAGAAGAAGACCAAATACTCCGAAGACCATCGCGTTGGCGCCTACAACGTTTACCAAATCGCCTCGGACGTCCAAAGCGACCTTGGCAAGATCCAGATGCCGGTTGGCTTGCGCAAGAAGAGCACGGACCCCACCTCTGTGATAATCTCCCTGCACGGCGGGATTACCACGCGCACCATACGCATTGAAGCCGAGAGGCTTGGAAAGTGGCCGACAGTGCCAGCGCCCGTCGACTTTGTCGCTACAGCGTCAAAAATTCAACACACGCTCTTGACCGACAAAATCTACCCGTCCGCCCCGCAGTTGAGCGCGGACGGAGAGAAAACTCTCTACCATCTCGTGTACGAGCTGAAATTTGGATTATCTCGACGCCCCGATTATTCTAAAAGCGAGATTCCGGCGGCGCTCCTTCCGTACCGGATAGACGCCACCGGAAAGGACGGCGAGTCGGTATTCGTTGTTCCAGCAAGCGCATTCAAACCCGCGGCGGGACTCCTGACCACGGGCGAGGAAAAGACATAAATGGCTATCAACTTCACAACGTTCTGGACCCTGTTCGGGCGGTTCGCCTTTTCGGGCGACACGATCATGGCGGCGATCTTAACAACCGTGACGGGCGAAGTAGAGGACGCAGTCCAGGCGATCGGGGGGTCGAACTCGATCGAGCTGGAGCGCACCCGCGCTGGTATTCGCGAATCACTGGAGTCTTTCCAGGAGACCTGCCCGTCGCTCTTAAGCGGAACGTTCGCGATACCGGTCGGGGAACATCTGATTCAGATGATCAAGGCCGACAATCAGCTGGCGTCGGATAGTCTCAACGACGCGCTGCGCGAGCTGATTAAGCAGATGATCACGGCGACCGAGTCGCTTGACGCGTCGACCCCGGCATGCACTCCGACCTATGGTGGAAGCAATGTCGGTTCCGGAACGATTCTAATTTCGACAAAGCGCGGAGACGGACAGGTCAATGAGCACATTTTGGCCGAAGACATCGAAGGCACGGTCACTGACGCTCCGACGGACGGGCTGGCGTCGCTGGGCTTATCCGGGGAGGCGTCGACCGGCTTGCTCTCCCACGACTGGCCGAAGGGATCCGGGGCATCATCGACACTCACGAGCCACACCTCGGCCAGCGGTGACAACCTTGTCACGAACGGCAGTTTCGAAACGGCCGCTGACGCCACCGCTGCGCCGCACGTCCCAGAAGGATGGCTAGTCCAGGTGGCCACTCTGGGAACCACTCTCAAGATCACCTCGATTGAGGTCCAGACGGTGATTATGTCGTCGGCTCCCTCAGCCGGTCACTACATTCTGCACTGGTCGGACGGGACGAACACGCAGAGCACGGCGCCCCTGGACTACAACGCCAGCCAATCAGACGTCGCCGCGGCTCTCTCGGCTCTGACTGACCTTGAATCCGTTACCGTCGTGACGACCGGGACGACTCCTGACTTCACGCACACGATCACGTTTACCGGGGTCACGAACCCGGCTCAGTTAACGAGCACCGACAACACAACGGGCGGGTCAATAGCCCACGCCACATCGACGGCCGGCAGCGCGCACGTCATGGATGGCGCCCGGTCTCTCGAATTCGACTCAGATGGCGCCGAGCTGACAACGATCCTATTCCCCCTGATTCTGGAAAAGGCCAGCCAGTACGCAATCTCGACCTGGTGGAAGGCGGATGTCGTTCCCGCGGCCGGCGTAATCACGGTGGATCTGGTTTCCAGCACCACAGGAACGGTCATTAACGACGACGAGGCGGTGGCCAATTCCTTCACGATCGACGCGACCGCGCTGAGTAATTCCGCGTTCACGCACCAGGCCGGTGTTGTGCGATCTCCGTCGACCCTGCCGGACACGGTTTTCCTCCGGATACGTATTTCGACCGCCGTATCCACTGGGACCAGCTTGTTCCTGGACGAGGTCTGCGTTGTCGAGATGGACCAGATTTACACTGGAGGCCTGTCCGCGGCACTGTTTACTGGTCCGGTTCGATGGGAGTTGGACGATTTGATAACGCTTCCGGTGACCAACGACCGGACCGGGGCGCTCAACGAGTGGGCAAATCGGGTTTTCGAGCTGCGGTCCAATAACCTTCTGATTCCGACCGATACCGGGGGATCGGAGACGCAGCCTGATTCGCTGTCCAACTAATGTTACAATAAAAATGGCCTTGCGCGGCTGTATCCGCCAAGACCGTGGTCAATCCTTAATGAGAAAGGTTCGACATGATTAGAATCCGTGAAATCTGGCAAAACGTCAAGGTCGGAGCTAAATTTCACCAGCTCACTGTTATTGGTCAACAATTTCGGCTCCACACCGGGAAGCCGAAGCCAGCATGGGCGTGCGTAGTGCAATGCACTTGCGGAACCTTCAAGGTAGTTTACGCTGCTGACCTGGTCAGAGGGTTTCAGAAGTCTTGCGGGTGTCACAGACTATATGTTCTTCGCGTTCTAGGTCGAAGAACTACACACGGGGAATCCAAGACGCCTCTTCACAACCTTTGGCACTTGATCAAACTTCGGTGCACCGACCCAAATCAAAAGAGCTATCCGAACTACGGCGGACGCGGAATATCAGTCCACCCTGAATGGTCCGAGAGCTACGAGTCATTCAGGGACTACGTAAGAGATCGCGGGTATCTCCAGGGTCTTCAAATCGACAGATATCCCGACGTAGACGGTAATTATGAACCCGGCAACATCCGTTTTGTCTCATGCAAAGAGAACAACAGAAATCGCCGCAATACTCCCTTTGTGACGGCATGGGGAGAAACGAAATGTATTGCTGAATGGGCGGAGGACGAGCGATGCGTCGTGCCATACGCGAGCCTGCGGAATCGTCTTATCGGCAGGCATCAAGTGAATGGTCCCTGGACTCCCGAATATGCAATCTCGGTTCCTCCCTTGAGTCAAAAGGAAAGGCACAACGTTCCCGCTGAGTATCTGTGTTCCGAGCCGATGATTAAAACGATACACGAAACGCGCTCGATTTCCTCCCTGGAGGAGGAGAATCCATGCTGACACCCTACTACGATCAAGACGGAATCACGGTCTACCACGGGCGGTGTGAGGACGTGCTACCGACGGTGGATGAATCATCGATCGACCTGATTGTCGTTGACCCTCCATACTTCAAGGTCAAAGGAGAATGGTGGGACCGAAAATGGGACACGCCCGCCCAGTTCCTTGCGTGGATCGGGCAGCTTTGCGACGAGTGGCGGCGAGTGCTGAAGCCGAACGGTTCGCTATATTGCTTCGCGTCTCCGCAGATGGCCTGGGGAGTCGAGGGCGAGATACGACAGCGGTTTAACGTGCTGAATCAAATTCGCTGGATGAAAGATGCGGGCTGGCATAACAGAACTGACGAAGGCGGTTTGCGGTGTTTCCTGAATCCATGGGAATCCATTAGCTTCGCCGAGCAGTTCAACAGCGACAACCACGCATCAGGGGAGACGAACTACACGAGCAAGTGTGACGAGTTGCGAGGGTTCGTATTTGAACCGCTGCGGGCTTACATTGCCGGAGAATTCGAGCGGGCAGGAATGTTAAATCAGGAAGGAAAGATTGCCGCAAACGTTGCTTGTGGATTCTCTCCAGATTCTGGTGGCATGGCGGCGCGTCACTACTTTGGAACTTCCCAGTGGTTTCTTCCAACTGAGCAACACTACAACTCCATGCGGCAACTCTTGAACGGCAACGGCACCGACCACCTGCGGCGTGAATACGAAGACCTGCGGCGTGAATACGAAGACCTGCGGCGACCATTCAACGCTAGCGAAGACAAGCCATACACGGATGTCTGGAGATTTCCAACCGTATCGAGCTACCAAGGCAAGCACGCCTGCGAGAAGCCAGCCGAATTGCTCGACCACATCATGGCAATGAGCGGGCGCGAAGGCTGCAAGGTGCTGGATTGTTTCGCGGGAAGCGGATCAACGCTAATCGCTGCCAAGGATTCTGGCTACGAATCTATCGGGATCGAGATCGAAGAGAAGTGGGTCAGGGAATCACTGCGGAACATTGCGCGAGGCTTTACGTATAATGCCCCTGATCGCGTCTCTCGTGTTGCACCAATGACAGGGCAAGGCGTTTTGGAGTTTACCTCTTAAATGCTTCCTCCAGCTGAATCTCTCGGAGTGATAACGTTTTCCGAATACCTCAGACGGAGCCGGGAAGATGACTGGCCAGACTTCTCGTCATTCACGATTACCCCAGAAGACCAGGTCAGGTACGATGATTACCGGGCGGCGTTATTCCACCCCGCCGGCTTCACCGTTAACGCTAAACCGCGATGGTTGCCATGAGATTACCAAAAGATGGCGGTCACCCGATCTACGCGACGATCAGGTTAGGAATCGCCATGGTCGCCCTGACGACAATTCTGTGGTTTACGGCGAGCAGCTTCGACTTCACCGAGGTCCGCACGATCATCCTGATGTTCTTGGACGGCGCGACAAGTGAAGGCTTCCTGGGGTTGATTAAGACCAAGTTTGGCCAATGACAGAATCGTGAACGCCGCAAGTTCTGTTTCCACATGGTCTTGCGATGTGTTACGATTTCCCGCGTTTGCAAACGTTTGCGATTCCCAGACTGCTCTTTGTAACCAAAGGAGAAGCGACCGATGAGGAAAAAACTACTCAGCCTGCTGCTGTCTCAGATCATGCGGAAGGCGCCGGAACTCGGCAAGGAGTTGATAGACGACATCCTTGATAAGATCGAAGATCGCGTTGAGGCGAGCTCCACCAAGATCGACGACGCGATCATTCTGCCGCTGATTAAAATGCTTCGCGACACCGCCGGAATCCCCGACGACATCGGGGGAGACGAGGACTAGAGTGCCCGACGACATCAAAATTACGCTCGAACCGCAGGGCGTCGGGTTCCGCTGGGACGGCGGGATGACTGATCAGCAGAAGCGGCTCATGGCTAAGGTTTTCGATGGCATCGGCCGCCATCAGCGCGCTATACCGACGTCCGGCAAAGAATTTGCGCTGGTGTTCGAAGATGTGGCCAAGGCTCTACACGAGCGGGGGGAACTGGAGTGATCAAATATTTCGTCATGGCTGTCCTGCTGCTCCTGGGGTGCAAGCCACCAACACAACCCACGCCACAGCCGCCGACTCCAGACCCCCCGACGACGCTGACCGTTCAAGATGTGATATTGCTGCTCCACAACGCGGAGCGGCAGGCACCGTTGCGGTTGAACGATCAACTGACAGACGCAGCCCAGGACCACGCTGACTGGATGGCCGCGCGGGGCAGGATGTCGCACCGCGGTGCGGGTGGCAGCTCACCCGGAAAACGCATATCAGCTGCTGGCTACAACTGGACGACGTACGGCGAAAATGTCGCCTGGGGACAGCGGACGCCCGAGGAGGTTATGCGGGTCTGGGTAGCGAGCCCTCCGCACAGACGAAACATCAAGAGCGGCGCCTACGTTGACTTGGGCGTAGGAGTGGCGGAATCATCCAGCGGTAACCTGTATTGGTGCACAACCTTCGGCTCGTTAAACAACAATGGCGAGGAGTGGGAGGAAGCCGTGTCAATCCCTGAATTTGAGGAGGAGTAGACAATGCTCGAATGGATCACATCAAAGCCGATCGATGCGTTAATGATCGCCGCAATCACGGTGATCGGCGGGAGCTATCTCCCTCTGCAGAAGATCATCAAGACGTTTCTGCCGGGGAAATCGCCTCCTGGAGTCACTCCGACGCCACCGGGCACAGATTCACATGTCGCACTGGAAAAGCTGGTCGACGTGATTCATGTTGTTCGTTCGCACGGCGATATTCCAACGGCCGATGCGCTGGGGGACCTAATCCCTCAGGTCCTGGTCGCTTGCTGCACGACTCACGAGGAACCCGATGCAACGTGATTTTCGCCCGCTGGTCCTAGTTGTGCTGCTGGTTCTGTTTACTCTCCGCGGTGGGACCGTAATAGCACCACCTGGCACACCGCCAGGCACCGTGGACCGCGTGACTTTCATATACGAGAAGGACGAGAGTGTCCCACCACGGGACGTACAAGCCGCCCTGCGCGACCTGAACGCGAATGGCATCTTGGCCGCCGCGATCGATGATGACGTAGTCAACGGGGACGGGGACGTACCGGAGCAATACGCGATCGCCCTGACCGCGGCGGCCGGAAAGATCCCGTGCCTTGTGGTCCAGGCCGGAGACAAGGTTCTCAAGGTAATCGAGGACCCGACGGCCGCAGATGTTACGGGGGTAGCAGGATGAGCGACTCAACCAACATCGTCTTTCCCGACAGTGACCTGGACTGGTCCCCCGACGTCGACACGGGCTATCCAGATAGACTTGCGCAGCTCGACACGCCGGAGGCATTTGCCGGCCTCGGCGCGAGAGAGTTCCCGGATCACCTGTTCGTCGACCCGAGCAACTGGAAAGACGTCGCGCGACAGAACGACGAGTACAAGACCTGGCCGGAAGACTACCGCAACCGATTTACGAACCAGGCTCCAACGCACGAATGCACGTGCCACGCGTTGGCGCAGAATGTCGAGATCGCGTGGAACCGGCAGCGAGCCGGCA
>Ga0310121_10005820_pt1 | contig 10503 bp, 12 predicted proteins | sample CB27_Tmax_986_MG_FD_203504 | JGI IMG/M metagenome (GOLD analysis project Ga0310121, IMG submission 203504) | Marine microbial communities from Western Arctic Ocean, Canada - CB27_Tmax_986 | ecosystem: Environmental > Aquatic > Marine > Oceanic | place: Canada: Western Arctic Ocean | collected... | reverse complement strand
AGGGGGCAAAAAAGACACCCACAACGCTACTTCCCTCCATAGGCTTTTAGGTTGGCTAGTAGGGGGTATTTCAGGAATAGAAAGACTAGCCAACCTGCCTTCTGAAGTTGGCTAGTAGTTGGCTAGTAGTTGGCTGGCAGGATACGGCAAGGGTCGGGGTTATGGTAACAAGTTGGAAGTAGACAATAGCGGTGTTACCCGCATCGATGTTCGGTATATGACAGATGAAGAATTAGAATCTATCGCCGATGGATAGGCCATATATGAACGTGGGCAGGATTCGGTTTTGATAACCTCACGGTAATGACAAACCCGCGGAACCCCAAAGAAGGGAAGAATAGCGCTGGCCGATTGGCTATGCCTATTTAGGAAGATAGCAGGGTAGATGATTGCGCGCCGTATTGTTACTTGTTGGCCGAAGTGTTGCTGTTGGTTTTGCAGGACGTCACCGGTCGCAATGATAAGCACAGGGACACGGCGTTGGTCTGGCTACACTCTGAGGGTGCAAATATACCAATGGCGTGTAGCGGCCACAAACTGGCATATAGACGCGCTGGCCGGGCTGGGGTTCGTGATCATAGAACATAGGCATATAGAGACATCGCGGCAACGCTTCGGCGCAAATGGGGAGCTGCGCATGGGGTATGAGAGCATGATACGTTTTCAGTTACAGCCTGAAAGGGGCACAAGATGATCGAACGTGACAAGATTTTGGACGATCTGAAACAGGCAGAGGAAAAGGTGACGGCGCTGGCCGAGACAATCAAAACCATCCGTCGAGAACTGGCAGATCTACCGGTAACTTTAGCAACGTGGGACGAACGAATCTCGTTCGTCCGGCACAAAATGAATAGCACAATAGGAAGGATGGAGGCGGACAAGCTGCGTTCTCTGGCTACTGTCCAGAACGCACAGGAACGACTACAGGCGCTTGTGGGGGGTGTGTAGACGAACATCTAACAAAATGGGGTAACACCCAAGCGGCCGGGTATCTTTGTGTTCTGGGGTTGTGGCTAGGCTCTATAGCTTCTTCATAAATTCCCGATAGCTTGCCAGTCCAGAGCGGTGATAGCGGGCGGTTGTGGCCGGGTCACTGAGACCGGCAATGTCAGCGACAAGAACCGGATTGCCTGAAGCTGTGAGGGCGTTTGTGATGAATGTCCGTCGGAAATCGTAAGCGGCAATGTCACTGTCCAGCCCAGCTGCGAAACAGAGAGACGATGAAGCGATTTATAAACTCCACTTTGGAAGGGTAACTGATAATGGCCTGCAAGATTAGCAAGAGAACGGCGAACATTACTCGTCAGTTCAGGATTGTGCTAGGATGGCATCATAAACTCTTCCACCCAAGACACACTTATGTCTGTCGTTGCATTTATCCGTAAATGCTTTATCGCTTGATACTCGGGCGAGTTGTACCACTTCTTTCCCGTTTCCATTGACTCAAATTTGAGAATAACTACAACGGGAGCAGGAAAACCTTCCGCGGCTTCTCCATCCCCAGATGCGACAAATTCACACCCCGCTTTCATTAACTGGGGGATGACTTCTTCTCGATACTTCTGCATGCCATCTTCATCTGTGATTCTGAAATTAGCAACTAAGTATGCAGCCATTATCTCTCTCCTCCTGTATAGTGATTTTGTTATCCGCTGATAACAAATTACTTTCATTATCGCGCTACTTGTCAACCCCCAGAATGCAAAAAAGACACCCGGCCATCGATGCGCCGGGTGTCTGCTATCATCCTTCAAGTCTCAATCTTTGAATCGTCAACCCTACAGGTAGCAATAGGTATCTATTGACGTTCCCAATCAATTGCGCAAGAATGCACGGTCACCCTCGTTATTCCAGATAGCAGACCCACTGCTATAGGTGAAACCACACCATTCGTCATGATACTTGTTCGTGTAGACACGGCAAACTTGCCCAGGCTGGCGGCGTGGACCTGGCCTTTGCCATTGAAGCGAAAGCCAAGGGGCTGTTCTTACCAGACCAGAAACAGGGCACAACAGAACCACTCTATCGGCGGCGTCTGTCCAGTTGGTTGGGTAAGCTAAAGCGGTTGCGTCAAGCCGGGGCGGGGTGGGAAGTTATCCGGACCTGGACTTTTCGCCGATAAGAAAAAGACAATAAGCAAGAACGGCGCTGGCCAGTTGGCTATGCCTATTTGGGGAAATGATACTGAGCATCGATACCGAAGATTGTTGGCGGCTGTAGTGCTACGTGCTTGACGTGATGCGCATTCCCGTAACACTCACCACCGGGGCGCTGTGCTGTCTTGGCTGTACTCTGAGGATTGCGCGGTGATTTGTGACTGGCTGGAGGTTGACCCCGACCGGTTGCGGTCACAGATTACAGTAGACGAAGGATGAACAAACGCGGGTGATTCACCGATAGCCTGACATACTAAGAGGTAGCCGAGAGTGCCGAGGGCGTAAGGGACAATTCTCCACTCAAGTTGTTAAGTTGTGATTGGAAATATCCGCTATACTGTATCTCTCAACGAGATGGTGAAATCTAAAAAACGCCATTTTTGTTGCCGTGGGTGATCAGCGATACAAAATGTCCGTTTGTTCATTCCGGAATATCATTGATCAATACAAAAAACGGCGTTTTGTCATATCCTGCTTAGCATCGGCGCAAAATCACGGTTTTTCCCATTTCACCATGTCGCTGACCAATACAGAAATCGTGAATAATCGTATTATCAGGATTCTGCGCAGGGAAATAAATATTGATAAATAAACATCCGAACTCTTCGGACAATTAGAGGCTCGTCATAGCGCCGCCTAACCGAGCTTGTACCTGACCTGGCGGCAGGTGAAGCTGGCGTTAGGTGGCTTGGCATTTCGTAAAGGGGCTTAGCTTACCACTATGCCCGGCACGTTTCTGCATTCTCATGACACCAAGCATGGATAGGAGGTGAGCATCAAAAGTCAAAAGGACGACATTTTCTATATTTTGTAACTATCAACCGTTCGTGCTTTTCGTTACGAATCGCACCCTATGCAAAAAAAACCAGGAGACAACTATGATTATTGTGCGTGATGTTTTCCAAGCAAAGTATGGTAAAGGAAGTGACCTAGTGGCTCTCTTTAAAGAAGCTAAAGAGAAGTGGTCGACCCAGTATGCACCCCGCATACTAACTGATGTGAGCGGTCCGTTTTTCACCGTTGTCACCGAGACGGAGTTTGAAAGTCTGGCCGCGTGGGAACAAGAGTCTGGCGAAATCTTCTCTATGCCTGAGTTCGGTGATTGGTTCGAACGCATGATACCGCTGGTCGAATCTGGCCGACGTGAGTTCTACAACATAGAAACGTAAGCAGGAGGGGAGAGGGACACGGCGATGTGTCCCCTTTTACCCGGCATTGGTTGGGGCTGTGAAGCCACAGCTGAAGAATATAAACAAAAAATCTTGAGATTGAAAACTAGGTATAGTTGAGTGTTTCTTAATCAAGAGAGCTAGTATAGCTTGAATTCTTTGGAACACTTGACAGTATCTTCTCAATTTGCGCCGTTGCCGTGGAGAAAGAAAAGTTTTTGTTCGGACACATCGCCGGTCAGCGCATAACCTACAGCCCTTTGCAGAAAATCCACCTTTTCGGTATTGCCGTCCATGATACGGTGTAGAAATTTCAGCCAGAGCGGGCACGTGGCGTCAGGGTCATAGTGGACAGGTGCAAGTGTCGTGAGTAGGTCGGTGCGTTTGTGTGGGTGAAGTTGCCCAGTGCGCAGGTTGATTGTTCCGTTTTCTACGTTCAATAGCCACGGGTTCAGGTCGAAAATTTCAAACTCTGTAGCAATAGGCAATTCAGACTCTGCGAGTTTGACGATTGATTCCAGCCGTGCCCGTGTCTGGCATTTTTTCGCCCAATCATTCATCGCCGCGGCTAGTTTCCCCAGGTCGTTAGCCTCTTTGCCCAGCTTTTCGCGGTGTTTGTTGGTGAGGCTACCCGCGCCGGCATTGGCTGATTTTGTTTAGGCCTGGTCATGTAGCCGCGCCGCTTCGATGTAGTATCCTGTAGCAGTGCGTTTGGCTTCTCTCATTGCCAGCCCTGTTTTATCCTTTGCCCAGCGTTTCCCTGACCAGGCCAGCCAGCCCCATTCCGGAGTATAGCGGAAGTTCTGTCCGTGTAGCCGTGCAAATCGTCTGGCGTTGCCCAGGTTTGTGAATTGTTCCTTATCTGCCTCCTCCTGTCCTGCCGTTGTGCCTTGCCCGTCTGGTGAGTTGCTGGGTTCGTCCAGGGAGCGGGCATCTTCCATAATGGTATCTATGTTCCGTTTTTCCGATTGACCGCTCGCCCCATTCGTGCTAAAATGAGAGGTAGAAACCGGCTGCCCGCTGCTTTCTACCTCTGCCACCAGTTACGCCGCTGGTGGCTTTTTTTTGTTCTGTCATCTTTGCACCGCCTCTTTCTGCTCAAAACCGGTCTGGTAAATAGGATTGACGTCTTCGTGTGGACTATCCAACCCCAGAGCGCAGCGCAGCAAGTGCCGCGCCTGGTCTTTGGAGTGTCAATATTCCCGGTCTGACGCTTCTCGCAGGGCGTGAAATTCATCCTTACCCAGGGGGAGCATAATGCTTGTGTATGCTTTCATCGGTCCACCTCCTAACTGAGTGACAGTCATGCACCAATCGTATTGCTGACCGTGCGCAGCGTCTAGGGCCAAAACGTCACTTTCAGAGTGCCGTTTCGTTCTCTTTGCGGTTTTTCCACTTGCTGTATTCATTCTTTACTGTGCGGTAGGCCCTGTCGGTCGACTTGGCGATTTCATAGTAATCAGGCTGTGCCCCCGCTCCACTTGTTGCCTGAAAAATCTCATCCCAATTCTCTTGGCTGTATTTTGTTTTCCCCTCTGGGATGGGTAGCTTCTCTTTCTCTTGGTCAAAAGGGTTCAGTTGCGTCTGTCTTTCGTGGTAATGATGATGGACTTCAGTCACCTCAGTAACCGGTTTGGGTGGGAGTATAGAAAACGCAGAGCGTAGATGTTCTGTGCTCCGTTCCTTCTCTGCCAAATCCTGCATTATCTTCGCTGCTTTTTCGATGACCAATGCTATTCGTTTCTGTTGGATTTTGTCCTGTATTTTCTTGACCGCCTGTTCGATAATTCTTTTTCGGTTGCCCATCAATCCACCCTTTCGTTGATAATCCATTAGTTGCAAACCAGCCCGGAAAACAAAAAACCCGCGTAACGCATCGATGCGCCGCGGGTCTGGTCTGGGATTGCTTTTGCAGAAACATGAGTTTGGCGGGTTTGACACCAAATTCAGATCGGTGTACTCTATGCCAGTTGTATATGTTTCTGCAAAAGCGCTCGGGTGGCCAAACCTGTGAGCGCTTTTGCTATTGGTGGGCCAATCATACCCCAGCCCTAGCCTATCGGCAATCTGTCAAAATCAATCATCGCCCCAGTCTGGCGCAACGTGCTTTTCTCTGTCATCCCAGCGAGCGGGCATCTTGCCGTCGTGAGCCGGGTTAGCGGCCCATCCGATGTTCCGTTCGTCTACAGTATCCATCAACATCGGACACCCAGCCCGTAACAAAACATATTCAGTCCAGCGCGCCTGATCCTGCTTGACGTGCGTCCAGATGATTGATTCGTTGAAACCGTGGGCGTAGGTGTAGACGTGATATCCGGCCAACAACCGTTTCACATCGCCCATATTCCAGAAGGGTACATTGTTTTCATCCCACCAACTGGACGTTGGGTAGGGGACTGAGATCTGATGGCCCACCACATCCCCGGCCAACAAACCCCGAACCAAACTCTCGATGGCGTCCAGGAAATTCAGCCGTCCCGCCATTGCTGTATACAAGTCCATACCGCACTGCCTTTCCGTAGGTACCCTCACCTGTACCAGATGGGGCCAAATGGCCCCATTCCCAGCCCTACCCCCAATCAACGCATACCCCCTCCGGCAATGACCGTCCAGTGTACAGTCCCGTTTTCGGCTGATATAGGCAGGTGTCCATCTGTCCTACTGTCCTGGCATCCCAGTGTCCTAGCGGCCCGCTGTCCGTGCTGGCCTATCATTCTTTGGCATATAGCCACGCAACAATACCGGGTGTTCTTCAACGACTGCTATGCTCTCGCGGAGACGGGTAATCACCTCTGGCATAGATAGATGGGTGTAGAAGTCTACCCCGTCGTGAATGCCCGATAGTTGCGCCAGTGACCGCGTCCAGTTCCAGCGCCGTTTGCTGATTCCCAGTTCGTCAAGACAGTGCGCCCGCGTCGTCTCAAAGCCAGACAGGAACAGGCCAAACATCAGCAGCACGTCTGACTGTGCCCTGTGGACGATCTGACTGACTGTCGGTTGCTGTCGCTGATAGTTGTGACGCAAGCGGCCATTCTCAGTTTGTAGCACCGTCGTTTTGCTGGCAACTCGCAGTAGCCTAGCTTCTGCCTGTAGCGCCCGTTCCTGCCATTCCTGAGTCGTTAGAACGCCCTCTACAGGCTGGATAAGACCGTTAAGCGCCGTGAGTACGTTCATTGTCCTTGCCCTCTCTCTATGCTTCTCAGATAGCCATCTAACGCCATCCGCCGTAGTTCGTGAGCCTTTGCGTTTTCGTCTAGACGAACCTGTGTAGCGGCCTCTACTCTGAATCTTTCTAACCCATTCCTGGAATGTTCGTGACCGTCCAGGTTCATTCTCCAAAAATTGCCCGCGGTCAAAACTGCAAAACCCAGCAGAAAAAACGGGGCGGATAATTGCAGAACCCACACAATCCCCCAGGTAAGTAAAGCCCAGGCAATTGCAAACGGGATCATCCTCAGTAGCATTTCTTTGGCGTTGTTGACTGGCGTTTCGTAGCTTTCGGAGCCAGACACCGCCCCCAGTGTCAGCGCCGGATCAATCGTTGTCAGTGCTGCTGGTGACTGTCCACCCATCATTTGTTCAATCGGGAAATGATCCGGTTCTGGTGTCATCCACTTCATATTTGGCCCAGAAACAATATCCCGCCCAGACTGTACAATTTCCGCTTGCGCTGTTCGTCCTGTCTGTGTCATACTGTAAATCTCCTATCTGATCAGCGGGGTATCCGATCACCCCGATCATCCCGATCGCCCACACTGGATCGCCTACTATGCCCGATCAATACTCTGTCAAACAAGCAAAAGAGTTGCTTCTGATCTCCACTGGCACCCTTCGCCGGATCGCCGATCAGTTCGATGATCACCTACCAGACTACAAAAGTCGACCAGGAGCGACCAGGACGTTCACTGATGGCGATCTACGTACGATTTATGCCATCTTCTCTCGACTACAGAGCAGTCCAGGGCTTACTCGATCAGTCCTACTACTTGAATTGTCAGAGCCAGGTAGCGAACCTCTTATTATTCCGGCCACCCTTCCAACTGATCGCCTACCTGATCGCCCCCAAGCCGATCAGGACGCCTCAGAACGTGCGATAGCGACGCCATCCGACCACCCGACCATTGATCGTCCACAGGACGATATACGACCACTGGTAGACGTACACCAATTGGACACACTGATCACCCAGTTGATCGCCCGTCGAATGTCAGAATTGCCACGCAAGGATGTACGCCCCAGCGCACAAGAATGGCGGATCTCCATTGCGGCTACCATTGCGTTGATTATTCTGTTTAGTGGCATCGTTTTTGCATTCATTTCCGACAATGGCCTGGCTGTATCTATTACAAGTGTTCTCGCTATCTTCATTCTTGCGTCTGCTCTCATTTGGCCATCTATCCGCAAACGATAGGCAACAAAAAACCCCACCGGATAACCGATAGGGCGAAAGATGCGTTCTTGCGTTGATTCTGGTAGAATCGTCCGCAGGTCTGCCGATGCCCCAGCGTCGGTTTGACTTAGGAACGGGTAGGCGTTATAGCGTCTGCCCGTTTTGTGTTTATTCAGTTGTTGGTTGGCACTCTATCACCAGCGCCGGGATAAGTGCAAACTGTGAAAACGTCAGCCATTATCAGCCACCCATTTTTCAATTTTTCGCACGTTATCCGTTTAACAATGTACATAAACGGGTGTATAATACGCCTAATGTGAGATAGAAATGGTCAGGCTGTTTGGGTAAAGGTTTGAACATCGATACCGAATTGGCGACGTAAAAACAAAATTAAGCAGATGGCTGGTCATTTTGGCGGTGACATGAGTAGCCAATCTCAGAATCGTCTTACGCAAAAGGCGTTCCAGATTGCGCCCAGTGTTCTGGATTTCATTAAAGATACCTTCTATATGTTCGCGTAAGGTATTGAGTCAGCGGTCAAAGCCTTTGGGATTCTGAAGTTTCTGGTTGATACGAGCGGGAGTCCAGATATGATTGCCCTGAATCTCTAACTGCTCGGTCTGCCACTCCTCACCGATGAAGCCTTTGTCGCAAAAGACATCGCAGTTGAAGATGGCGGATAGAACTGTCTTGGCTGCAAGTCGTTCATCCGTATTGGCTGACACCAGATCGTAAGCTACAGGAACACCATCCATTGTGCTGAGAGTAACCAATTTGTAGCCAAAATAGTGCATGTTACGGTTGGTACAATAGCCATAAGCGGCGGAACCAGCGAAATCGCTATGCTTTTTGCTTCGCTTGTAGCCTACGACAGGTAACGGTTTGGTGTCCAGTAGAAACTCGGTTGCCAGTGTGACACCTAATTCTTCAAGCCAATACTTGCGGATGGCCTCGATTAACAACCGTAATTGACGCGCACGGCGGTTGAGCTGGCTCTGATCGAGCAACTGCGGAAAAAGTGTCAGGTAATTGGCTCGGATGAAGCCCAAAAATTGCCCTTCGCCTGGAAATGGCAAAAAATCCATCAACAGCAAGAGAGTCAATACCGCGCTGTTGCTGAAAACTAGCTTTTGGCCTACCGTTTCCCTGACTAAGTTCTTCCCTCCTCTTTGATACCAGTCATCTGTCAGTATATACGTAATCGTCGCCAGTTCTTCAAATGATACACTCTTCATGGATATCCCCTTTTTCTGAATGTGAATTGACAATCTCTATCAGAAAACGCCATATCCTCTATTTTGTCAACATTACGTGAGGAGACATTCTCTATGAACATACCACTGTCCCCCCAGCAAACGGCCTTTATCGAAACGTTCGGTTATCTGCACCTGCCAGGTCTACTGAACGATCGGATCGATAAGATCACCGAAGCGTTCGAGCAAGTATGGGCTGCCCATGGCGGTGGTCACAATAGCCAGCCACACGACGGCACAGCCCGCTCCATGATTGTGCCTTTTATCGACCAGAGCGACTATTTGTCCAGTCTGTTGGAAGATCCTCGCATCGATGGCATTCTAACAAGTCTGTTGGGAGAGGACTACGTCTATTTAGGCGGCGACGGCAATTACTATGTAGGCGATACGCCCTGGCACTCAGATGGCGGTTTTCTTGACTACAAGCGCCCCATGCTCCATTACAAACTGGCCTTTTATCTTGATACTTTGACCCGCGAGACTGGTGCGCTGCGTGTGATTCCAGGCAGCCACAAGCTCAATGATATGTATGCCGAGGCACTGGAGCGCGATATGAATGGGCCAAGCATTGCTATCAAAATTAATAGTTCAGAAGAACGTTGGGCCATCCATGGTAGTGTGGTGCCTGCTGTTGCGCTAGAGACGAATCCCGGTGATGTCGCCATTTTCAACCATGCAATGAAGCATAGCTCCTGGGGCGGCGGAACACGGCGCCGGATGTTTACGATCAACTGCACTCAGCGTTTTACGGACGAGCAGCTTCCGCTGCTTCGTAAGAACATCACTGCCTTCACGGCTTATCGAGACCAGCATAGTGCGTATGCGAAATACTTCACGGATTCGGTCTATGGCGAGGCCATGTTGCGGATGGCAGGACCCGACCGTATGCGTCATCTTGAGCAAGTACTGACCAATCAGGACCATCTGCCTGCAGAAACACGTAAAGCCAAAGAGACGATGTCAGAGCCAGCCCGCTGAAAAGGCCACGATCTGGTCGGAATCAGCCGAATCTCGCGTGCCTCCCTGGAGATGTCCGGTGCAATCACCCTCTTCCTCCTGAGGTAGCGCATACTTACGGGTAAGGCTACTTCAAAGAAATAATTACCTAGAAAGAGTCTGAGGCTGAGGGCGGATCAGGACAAAGTATTTTTCCAAGCCAGGGGAATGTTCGAAGCGTTGTTTAAGAAAAGCCATGGCTTTAGCGGTAAGACGAACGCCCTTGTGATAAATTGTATGTACCAACTTGACGACAGGATGTTGCTGGTTCCAAGTCACGGTACGGGCGAAATTGAGTGCGGTCGAAACCGAATCAAGCAAAGCACCATTCCAATGCTTTTCAAGAATGCCCAAAAAGCGTTCGACAGGGTTGTACTTGCTGTGATAAGGGGGATAGTAGGCAAGCTGAATTGTGAGTTGGCACTGGTCAGCAACCTGGACCATGCGCTGCATAAACTGGGTTCGTCGGCTATGATTTTCTGGGCCATTGTCCTGCAGAAGCAAGAGCGTCTGCACTTGAGGAAAATCAGGACGAATCT